>ERZ1034755.80-NODE-80-length-30008-cov-31.186425_pt1 | contig 30008 bp, 20 predicted proteins | sample MGYA00520596_ERZ1034755 | MGnify/ENA primary metagenome ERZ1034755 (study PRJEB33766, sample SAMN09781701) | gut metagenome | biome: gut microbiome | host: Homo sapiens | place: Madagascar | study: EMG produced TPA metagenomics assembly of the PRJNA485056 data set... | reverse complement strand
AGCTTTTATCCCAGTAGTTGCCAGGTTTAATGTCATCTGTGTTACCTGTTTGTTTTAGGTTAAAGTTGTCATCTATGAAATTTAAAACATCCCATGGACAGAACATCTCTTTGTCATAGAACTTATAACCGTCGTAGTAATTTTTTACGGTTTGTGAAAAATCATCAAGTTCATAGTCTTTTAAGATTTTTTGTGTTTCATCTTTGGTAAAACCAATCATTCCAGTGTACTTATCTATTTTACTGGTAACAGTATTTACCTTAAGGTTGTTCACACCTGTAAAGATACTGTTCTTAGCTACCTTTAAACATCCTGTGATTACTACCTTACTTATAATTGAAGTCTTCTTTTCAGGATCTTTTTGAGGATCTTTTAAGAAACCTAAGAAAGATGTCATTAAAGTAACCATATCTTTATGATAGCCATGCTCTTGAGCTTTAGCTAAAGGTACATCATACTCATCAATTAAGATATAAACCTGTTTCTTAAAGTGCTTATAGAGCATTAAACTTAAGGATTTAATTGCTGAAGTTACGTATGATATAGCTTGCTTATCAGCCTTTTTCAGATATATCTCATCACATAGCAAATTAAACTTTGCTTTCTCCATTTCATTTAAATATGGACTTTCTTTTAAGAAGCTAAATTCATTTGCTTTAGCTGAAACAACTTCTGCTAATTTTAAGTAGGCACTTTCAAAGTCATCTCCTAAAACATCCTTTAAGGTAATAGAGATAACAGGAAATTGCCCCATATACTTTTTACAGAACTTTTGCTCTTCAAATATTTTGGTATCTTTAAAATAGCTCTGATGAATAGTGGTATCACCAGGCTTTTCATAGTTAATATTTAAGAAAGACTCAAACATATTCATGAGCAGAGTCTTACCAAAACGTCTGGGTCTTGTTAAGAGCAAAACAGTAGTACCATCGATTAAAGACTTATCATCTACTGCTTCATCTTCAGAGAATACAGCCTTTAAGTATGGAGTCTTATCTACGTAGTAACGATTCTTTTCTCTAACCTCAGCGAAAGTATCACCGGTTACTGGTAAAGCTAAGAAGTGTTTTTTGCTCATTATTGGTTCCTGTTACTTTTTCTTAATTTCTTACATGATTATATGTTATTTGCACTACTTTATTAGGCTTTTACATACAAATATTGCCAATTTTGAGGATTTAGAACAAATATTTCTCAATTTTAGTTTTTCTAAAATGAAAAATCCCAGATAGCTTTATTACCTACCTAGGATTTTATTTGAAACTTATCTTTTAAATGAGTTGATGGATTACCAGTTATTTACTCATATCATGACAATTCATCATTTCATCAGATTTTGATAAATCATGAGGCATTGAATTCATGCTCATTGAGTCATGTTCCATATTCATCGACATATGGCGCATATTTAAAGTTTCTATTACTTTTGGTGTATCAGTCATGCCTAAGGCAGGATCTAGCATACCAAAGACCATGGCAGCATGTGAGGTTACAAGATAAATGCTCAAAAGCACGATCTTTACAGCCATCTTAGTACGCTTGTTTGCTTTTCTAAAAATCAGATTTACCTGCAGTAAAGACATTAACACTAAAGGAATTACAGCTGCCATAAATAAAAGAGCTGAAGCATAATCTATCCAGCCTTTCCAAAGATTTTGTTCATTTGCAGGAAGGACCAACCCTTTTATAAATAAAAAAACTAAAACAAGCATCACAATGCCTGAGATAAAAGTGCAGATAGAATTTAAACTATGCACTTTTAGTAATGGTTTTGAGCTAAAGAGAAGAACTATTTCAGTAATAGCAATAGTCTCTGCTATTACCATTGGCACTACCATGAAGAAAATCAAGTTATATGGAGAATTGGCCATTAAAAGCGACATATATTGAGTCATTAACATTTATGAATACCTTTCAATTCAATGAAAACACATAAAGTTTGTTTTGAGTTTGCTACTCTAGAGGCTTAATTCTAGCAAATAAACTGCATGCAATTGCGACGAAACTTATCATTACGTTTATTACATTAAACGTGGTTACTTTGTAATTATCTAGTGCAGACTTTTATAATCACTTGGAAGTAAATGCAGTTGACCGAACTTTTATCCTCAAAAATAGCGAAAACCAGCAAATAATGTTAAACTTTTGACATTGAATTTAATTAAAAGGAGTTTTGCTATATGTCAATGCCAGAACGTTACCACCCAGAATGCCCACCAGATGCTCATAAAGTTATTAGACCTCCTGTAAAAGAGGTATTTGCTACACTTTGCGTCAAGGTTGAAGATTCTGAAGAGAAGAACGGCATGGCAAACGTTGTAGAAATACTCTCTTTAATGAGCAAAAAGCCTTTAATCTTATGCTCAGATAAGATGCGCAAGCTAATCTGCGACTACACTAAAGACAGTGAAGTAAAACCTGAATTCTTAAGAGTTCATGAAGACGGAAAAGCTTCAATCAGCTATGAGAATGGAGCTATTGGTCCTACTACAGATTTTTATGATTTTGCAGGCAATTCTCTGAACTATAAAGATTTCTTAAAGACCTTAGAGAAAAAATGTATTGTAAGTGTAGATATGTTATCAATGTTTACCTTACGTTCAATCTCTACTGTATATCCTTGGGATGAACTTTTAGCAAATCAGTTCTTAGGTCAGTATTTAGAGGCTTCAAAAACTCTGACTGATGACGACATTGCTCTGCTTACAGATGTACGTTATGGCAGGTTTGATGCACTCAACGTTGAAGAGAAGAGTGCTACTGCTTATAAATTCTTAAGACTAGAACGTAAACTTTTCTTACAGTATCCAACTGAAGATGACTAAACTATTATCTAAGACCGCCTCTTTGGCGGTCTCTTTAATTCAAAAGCCTTCAATTTCTCCAAACGATCTTGGTTGTCAGGATTTAGTAAGAGCAAGACTTGAGAATGTTAACTTCAAGTGCTTAACTTTAAAAGACAGTGGCACTGAAAATCTTTTAGCTCTCCATGGTGAAGGTTCCCCTTTCTTTTTATTTTTAGGTCACACAGATGTCGTAAGTCCTGGTGATGAAAGTGCCTGGGCAGTGCCTCCATTTGAAGCCTTAATAGATGATAAAGGTGTTTTACATGGCAGAGGATCACAGGACATGAAAGGATCTGATGCTGCTATGACCGAAGCTCTAGTAAGCTTTGTAGAACACAATCCTCATCACAAAGGCACTGTAGGTATTCTTTTGACCTCTAACGAAGAAGGAGATGCTAAAGGTGGTACCCCTTTTGTAGTTGAGTACCTAAAAAAGAAGAACCTCATTCCTGATTACTGCCTTGTAGGCGAGCCATCTTGCTCTAATACTTTTGGCGACACCATTAAAAACGGCAGACGCGGTTCGCTTACCGCTCATATCACTGTAAACGGAATTCAGGGGCATGTAGCCTATCCTGACAGATGCGATAATGCTGCTCATCATGCTGGAGTTTTAATCTCACGATTATTCTCTAAAAAGTGGGATGAAGGTTCTAAGTTCTTTCCTCCAAGCTCTTTTCAGGTAACCAACATTAAGTGCGGTACCGGTGCTGAAAACGTAGTACCTGGCAGTTGCTATATTATGTGCAACTGGAGATTTAATGATGCCTTATCAAAAGACAAGATCTCAATTGAGGTAGAAAAAATCATAAGAGAGTTAGAGCTTAACTGTGAGATTAGATATGTTCTAAACGGTGAACCATTTATTACTAAAGGCGGTGAACTTTTAGATTCTCTTGAAAAATCAATAGTTGAAGTTACAGGTAACAAAGCTTTGTTATCTACAGCAGGTGGCACCTCAGATGGTCGCTTTGTAGCTCCATTAGGCACTAAAGTAGTTGAATTTGGACCTGTATCAAACTTAATTCATAAAGTAAATGAATCTGTTGAATTAGATTCATTAGACAAGCTTCATGAGGTTTATGTTAAGACTTTAAACGATCTGTTCAGATAAGATATGAAGTTAGGCTTTTAGAGCCTAATTTTCTTTACAGACAAACTAAAATTGATTAGAAGACATGCTCTTTAAAGGCTTTAATCATGGTCTTAGTAAGAGAAATTACGGGATCAGCAATTTCAAGCTCCTCGCGTTTTTTCCATAAAGCTTGAGCTAATTCATTCTCATCACGCACAATCGTACGTGAGCCGTCAACTTCAGCTACATAGCCTAGCAGCAGATTACTATCAATTCCCCATGGTTGAGAGCCATAGTACCTCAGGTTTTTAATCTTAAGGCCGACTTCCTCTGCAACCTCACGAGCACAAGTCTGCTCTGGAGTTTCTCCTATTTCACAAAAACCTGCAATCAAAGCTACACCTCTGTATGGTCTATCTTTATATTGAGTAACTACGATGTTATCGCCATCAGTTACAGCAACAATTACCGCAGGAGCAATCTTAGGATAGATCGTGTTACCACAATGAGGACATACTAAAGCTCGCTCTGTTTTAGAGTGCTCTGTTCTACAGCCACAGAAGCCGCAGAACTTATTAGACCTGTACCATTGGAATAACTGATAAGCAGTAAAGCCTGCAAAGCATACAGTACGAGGATTGTCTGAGCGTAAGACTCTTTTGGTCATATAAGAAAAACCATCAAGATATGGGCAATTCTCACCTGTATATAGAAAATAAGCTCTATCATCAATCTTAAAAAGATAGGTAAGTTCGTTCTGATTGAATGATGATGCTTTGGGTAAAGATAATGGAGAGTTCTCTCCATCACCAGATACTAATACATTATTACCGTCAAAGACGAAGACTTCATCATTATCTTGAGCGTCTCTTTTTAAAGAGAACTCGTTATAAAACTGATGTGGGAATAAATCTTGGATCATAGTTTACTCTGCAGATATTTCTCTGCATCTAAGGCTGCCTTACACCCCTGTCCTGCTGAGGTAATGGCCTGACGATAAATTCTGTCGGCACAGTCACCTGCAGCAAAGACTCCTGGTACTGAGGTTGAGGTCTCTGAGGTAAAACCAGTTTTTACAGTACCGTCATCATAAAGTTCAATCTGTCCTGCAAATGGCTTAGTTGAAGGTTCATGACCTATTGCCATGAAGACTCCTGAAAGAGGAATAGTTCTATTCTGTCCATTACTCTCCACCCTGACACCATTTACAAGATTACCATCGCCTAAGATCTCTTTGATGTTGGCATTTAAGACAAACTCAACCTTACCTTCAATCTCGAGTTTTCTTAATCTGTCGACTAGAACTTTCTCTGCTCTAAACTCTGCTCTTCTGTGAATTAAATAAACTTTTGAGCACAGGTTAGCTAAATACAAAGCTTCAATGAAAGCAGCTGATCCTCCACCTACAACAGCAACTTCTTTACCTCTAAAGAAAAAGCCATCACAGGTTGCACAGGCAGATACGCCCTTGCCCTTATATTTAGACTCAGACTCTAACCCTAAATATCTTGCTTTAGCGCCGGTTGCAATGATCACTGTTTTTGCTTTTAAAACAGTACCTGATGAGAGATAAACTTCTTTTACATTTTTTGAAAAGTCAGTTTTTACAACTTCATCATAAATAAACTTTGTGCCGAGTTTTTCCGCATGCTTTGACATATCCTGCATGAGAGAAAAACCGTCAGGAGCATCAAAACGTGATGGCCAGTTTTCAATTTCAGGTGTGGTTGTAAGCTGTCCACCGACCTCAGAGCCACAGACTAAAACCGGCTCTAATTGGGCTCTACAGGCATAGATGGCAGCAGTATAGCCGGCTGGACCTGAACCTATGATAAGAGTATTTAAAATCTCACTCATTTAGCTAAAAGCTCCTTATAGTGTTCTTTAGCATAAGACACTGCATACTTTACCCATGGTTCATTAAAAGAGCTCAGATACTCAAGTGCAAAATCAACAGGGAAAGCATCTATGCACTCATCAGCTTTTTTTGAAAAAGAAATATGCCAAGGTTCAAAGGCAATAGTGCCTTTTCCGTTAAAAGGACGTTTAAAACCGAATTTATTGAGGTTTTGAGAAAGATACTGCCCTAATTTGTAGAAGTAATTACCCTTTTGATATTCTCTTGCGGTAAGTTCTAACTGTTTACCCTCAGGTAAGAGGTTTACAGCATAGATATCTAAATCAGTACCAAAATGGTGACGGGAAAAACCAGGAATTGCTGAAAATCTTATGATTTCTAAAACCTTCTGCTCATCACTTAATGAGCTGATATCCATAGGATTTTCATTTGCATCTAATACAGTTTTTTTTCCTTTGAACTTGTCATCAAAGATTTTAAACTGCTTATAAAAGCTTCTGTAGGCAGAAGCTATACGCAGTTCAAAACCTTTATCAAAGGCATCTGAGAATAAATCTGGTAATGCCTTTGCTGCATCCCTGTCACACATGAGCACACTCATGCGTCTAGGATCATCTTTAATATTTACTAATTTACTGTCATCAAGACCAATTAACTGTTCTTTAGTTGCCATATGTTTCTATAATCTTTGAAGCTTCCTCTTTAAGATCTGAGCTTCCGTGTTCCTTCACATCATCAATGATCTTTAAAGCTTCTTCTGTATCGCCAGTCTCAAAATACAGTCTAGCCAAGTTTAATTCATCAACATAGTACTGATGCTGTTTGGCATTTAAACCTTCATAGTCATCTGTATTTTCAGAATTATCTAAATTGTTGTCATCTGCTACATCGTCACTCTGTGAAGAAATAGGACCGATGGTATCTGCTACATTCTCTAAAGAATGATCTTCAGTATCATCAGGATCTGATGATTTATCTTCAACAGGTTCATTCAATGCTAAATCGTCCTCAGGGATACTCTTAGGATCAACTGCATTTGCTGAACTCATCATAGAAGCAATCTCATCATCTGTGAAGGCTTTTTCGTTATCATGAGGTAAATCGTCATGAACACCGCCACTTAGCATGTTCATAATATCCTCATCAGCACCTGAGTCATATTGAGCTTTTGATGCACTTAATCTTTGCTCCAGATCATCTAAAGCTTTTGCATCTTCTGCTTGAGACTCTAAAGATTCGACATTTTCAGCAGGATAATCATTCTCTTTACTCTCAAGAGCATCATCATTTGCATCAGTTGCGACATCAGCTTGCTCTATAGTCTCTTCTGAATTATCTGGTAGAGTGTCCTCATTTTGAGGAGTATCTTCAACAGTATCAGAAGCTGTTGTAGCACTAGGCTCTTTGCCTTTACCTACAATATCGAAGTCGTCATCAGGAACTGCCCAGGATACAACGCCATTTTCATCTTTGCTGTTGTCATCATGTGGATCTGGATTAAAGATAGCCTGCTCTGACTTATCCTGAATATCACCAATATCATTAGTATCATCATTTTCGCTCTTAGCAACATCTGTGGTGTCAGCAGTATCTTCGTCTGCTGATGTAACCGTAGCTTCTTCTACAGGAGTTTCATCAAAAGAATCATCCTGCTCTGGCACTTCAAATTCAGGCTCTACAGCTTCATTATCGAGGTAATCAGCCTCATCAGTATCAACAGGTGCAGCATCTACAGACTCTGCATTTTCAGGTTCTACAGCATCTGTATGAGGCTCTGCATCTTCATCGATAGTGTGTTCTGATTTTTTCTTCTCTTCATCTTCAGGAATAGCGTCAAATTTTTCCACACCATCTGCTATTTCTTCAGGAGACTCTGCCTCTTCTGGAGCATCAACAACATTGTCATTACCAATTAGGAGATCTTCTAAATTGAGATCATCATTTAAGACCTCATCAACATTCTTTCCTACAGAATTGTTTTTAGGGACTTCAGCATCAGAGATCTCTTCAGCATCAGCTTCAGGAATATTGTCTTCTTTAGGGTCATTGTTTTCAAATTCTGCATCAGTTTCAGCTTTTTCATCTTCAGTATTGTCAGAATTCTTATTATCAGACATTGACTCTAAGAATGCTTTTTCTTCACCTGAGAGTTGCTCTTGAGGATCTTCTGATGAAACTGGCTCTTCCTTTGAAGGCTCTGCATCATCTTCTGTCTTATTTGAAGCATCAAGAGGATCTGCAACATCTGATGCATCAGCATCAACGTTATCAGATATTTCAGCTTGTGAAGATTCAGCTTTAATATCTAAAGTCTCAGGATCTACGTGATTTTCTTCTAAAATCTTATCTGAGTTATCTTTTAGGTGATTTAACAGTTCATCTTCACTGACATCTTCAACTTTTACATCATCTGCAAGGATGTCGTCTGTTGCTGGTGATTCTTCTTTTGATTCAGTCTCATCTGAAGGTGTACTCTCTGCAGTATTTTCCTGTTCTGCCACAGTCTCTTTATCAGCATCATCTACAATTGAATCAATGTCTGCATTGTCTGTTACATCAGTTGCTACATCTGAAGTTTCACTTTCTTTTGCACTATCAGCATTTTCATAAGCCTTATTCATGGCCTCTGTGATCGCTTCTTCTTCAGACTTTGGGGCGGTATCTTCAGCCTCCCTATTTTCCTTTGAAGATGTTTTCTCGGTTACAGACTCTTGTGCTGTTGCATCTGCTACAGGATCTTCTTCAGATTTAGGAGCATTGGCTTTATCTTCAGTCTTTTCTTCAGCTTCTTTTTGCTCATTTAAAGCAGCGCTCCAGGCATCAGCCATAGTCTCTTCTTCAGATTTAGAAGTATTATTTTTTTCTTCACTCTTCTCTTCAGCTTCTTTTTGCTCATTTAAAGCTGCGCTCCAGGCGTCAGCCATAGCTTCTTCTTCAGATTTAGAACCATTAGCTTTGTCTTCAGTTTTTTCTTCAGCTTCTTTTTGCTCATTTAAAGCTGCGCTCCAGGCATCAGCCATAGCCTCATCATCAGACTTAGCTTTATTATCATCATCTTTCTTTTCAGAGTTTTCCTGTTCGTTTAAAGCAGCTTCCCAAGCTGATGCCATATCATCTTGTGAAGTATCTTTATTCTCATCTTTATCAAGATCAACATTCTTTTCAGAACCAGTCTGCTCATCTAGAGCTTTAGACCACTCATCCATTACATCCTTGTCATCTTTTATCTCATCAGATGAGTTAGTTGTTGCTGCATTATCCCAAGCCTCTTGAGCAGGATCTTTTTCAGTTGCATCAGCACCAGTGTTATCTGCTGTTGCACTGTTATCAGGAATTTCTGTAGCATTTGAAGCTGATTCTTCAGCGTCAGCCTGCTTTTTCTCATTTAAAGCAACTTCAACATCTGATGCTGAATCAGATGGTGAATTTATAGAGTTATTGTTCTTGTCCAGTTCTCTTTGAGGAATATCCGTAGTATCAGGCTCTTCATCGCCAGATACGGGAGCTTCAAGATCGATAGAACCGTTCTCATCTGATAATAAGGTATCATCTGATGAGTAATCATCCTCAACATCAAAGTCATCGGTCATCTTAGCGCTAGCACGAGACTTTAACTTGATAATTAAGAAGACAATCATCAGTACTAAAGCTAATAAGCCAGCACCGAATAAGATCATCATGACAGGCTTATCAAGATCAACTACAGAGGTAGGTGTACTTACTGAGAATTGAGACAGCTGTAGCTGCATATCCTCAATCTTCTCATCATTAGCAAGTAACATCTCTCTCATTCTGTCATTATCTTGAGAGATCTTTGAAATATTACCTTTAATCTCAATAATGTCTTGCTGAAGACCTGAAATAATATTGTCATACTGAGAAGCTAATGTAGAAACACTGTCTGCTGCTGTTTTAGCAGTAGCTGCAGATGTTTTCTTCATTCTGTCCATAGCTTCAGTTAACTGTTGCTCTAAGACTTTAGTTTTCTCATCAATAGCTTTCTTATTGCCATCGAGCATGATCCTGATAGATTGAGCATCTACAGCAGCAGCTGCAAGATCAGCACTCATTGCTTTAGCAACTTCTGCCTTTTTGTTATTGTCTGCACTGCCCTCATTATTACCGTTTGGTACGGTCTCTTCTGTAACCTGACTTTTATCAAGATCAGCGCCACGGGTATTCTCTGGCATTGCTACGGATAAATCTTTTTTAACCGCTTCTTCCTGTAACTTTTTAATCTTAGTCTCAGTGGCGGTGTACTGAGGAATATCGTTATCAGACAGTGACTGCATTGGCTTTGAAGCTTGTGTTGCAGGAGCAGGAGTTGCTGTGTTGTTTAAGGTTGCCTGAGTATTTACAGTAGCAGGAGCATTACCTAAAGGAGGTAAAGTCATACTGCCCTGAGCTAAAAGTCTTGAACCTGTATCGGTTGTTTCTCGTGCAATTTCAGATACAGGAGGAATAGTAATAGTAGTTCTTAAAAGGTTGTTGACGTTACCACGACCGAATGCGCCACGATTATGTCTGTAAATTGAGGCTACAATCTGGAATTCATTAACACTTCTATCCAGAGGTAAGTAGCGGTGGGCTACAGACCAGATGGTATCACCTGATGCAACGCTATAGGTCCTAGCTGGGGTCTGCTGAACAGATGTTGCATTGCTTTCAATCTGAGGTTGTCTTGTTGCTGTAGCCGCTGGTGCTCTGGTTGCAGTTGCATTTACAGTAGCTTGTCTGTTTTGTCTAGGAGCTGCACGTCTTACAGGAGCTCTACTAGCTGGTTGTACAGGCTGTACTTGAGGAACAGTATCCTCAACTTCAGGACCTTGAATAGTAATAGTAAAAGTACCATCTTCATCAGCTGACATTGCCGAAAAAGGTAACAAAAAAGATAAAGCTACAGATAAAAGTGCTTTTTTGTAAGCGTGCATAACTAACAACCCCTATTTTTATGCATTATTTTACTCAAAATGAGATCTGTCAAAATAAGGTCAGATCCCATTTTTGGAAAAGTTATGCATAAAGTGTGCACATTTTACAGATTAGAGAGATTTTGCAATCAATTTTGCAATTTCAACACAAGAAATAGCTTCACCTCTTCTAGTGTTATCCATCATAATCACAAAACTGTAAGATTTTGAACCAGGTTTGTCCTGTTTTAATCTTGTGAGCATTACAGTTCTCTCGTTGATAATATCTGCTACAGGAGATAAAACATCATCCTCTGAGGCTACAGTTACATACTCTGAAGCATCAAAAGCCTGTTTAACCTCCTCTAATGTAGCCTTATCCTCAAGATCAACATTAACTACCATAGTGTGACCGTAGAATACAGGAACCTGAATGCAGGTAATATCAAAACCACGCTCGAAACGGCCTAAAATTCTTGATACTTCATTACTGATAGCATTTTCATGGTCCGAATATCCATTATCCTCAAGCAGTCCCATTCTAGTGTGCAGATTGAATGCTAATTGAGCTGGAAATCCCTGATGCTCTGCTGCCATACCGTTTAATAATAAGGTTGACTCATGAGCTAGGGTTTCAGTACCTAACCGACCAAATTCTGAAACAGATTCCATTGAGGTTACAGTAGCTCTTGCAATGCCATACTCATCATGAAGAACAGATAAAGCTAGGCACAGCTGTACAGATGGCGCTAAAGCAGGAATAACCAGTCTGTTTTCAATTGCCTTTTTAATATCAAAAGGATTGATTTCAGGTACGATGGTTACAGTCTTATCATCACCATTGAATAAATGGCTGTCATCAATAACGATACAGCCTTTCTCTCTTGCTGCATTAATCCAGTGCTGAGATTCATCCTGAGTAGTTAAAAATAAAGCTACATCCGCTTTTGAAAAATCAAACTCTTCAACTGGCTGAACAAAGTAGTTCTGGCCTTTAATCTGAACGGCATCATATTCACCTGTCAATGGTGATAATGGGAAAACTTCGCCTAAAGAGAGATCCTGTTCTTCAATGGTTTCAATCACAAGTTTACCAATATCAGTATCATAACCGTAAATAGCTAGCTTCATTGCCACAGTATCGCTCCTAAAAACATTGCTTTATGTTTACTGTTTTAAGATTATTTCTCTTTTAGGAATAAACATAACTAAAAAAAACTTTGTACATTCTCTATCGTACCGTACCTGTCAAGTACCTTTAAAGAATATGGTGTTACTTTTCATTGCGTTACTTTACAAAAATTCTCTAAGATAACTTTAGACATAACATTTAAGTCTTAAAGCAGACTTTAAAGTAACATTAATTCATAGAGAACTACATACTCGATTTTACCACAATGTCTCATAGATAAACGTATGTTCTAATAGAGATTAGAGCTAATAAGTAAGGGGTAAAAATTGCGTTTTTAGAATCTAAAATTTTAATGATATAAAGAGAATTTTAATGATTCCTGTAGAAAAATAGCTTTCTACATAAAGTTTCTGCCATTGTCATTTGGATCTTTAGGATAGACTTTGTTTTTACGGCGGAAAGTATATGGATTCTGCCTGCCAGTAGAACCATACTTGCCGTTCTTTTTAATACGTGTTTTTCTGATGACAGATGACACCACGCCAAAGAGTTCACACTCATCAACATGAGTTAAGTTAATGTCAGGAATAGAATCATCAGCACAGACTAATCTTGGTTCTCTGCCATCTAGAAACTGTCTTAAAAGAAAAGTGCCGTTGATACTCATCACTACATAGTCGCCGTTTTCAATGAGCAGGCTTCTGTCAACAATGACCACATCGCCTTCTAAAATGCCGTCTTCATGCATAACGTTAGAGCTCATTCTGAAAAGGTAAACAGAAGGTAAATTCATATAAAGATAGGTGTTAAGATCCTGTCCTTTAAAGGGACCTTCCTGAAGCTCAACATCACTTCTAATTAAAGATTTCTTCATGTCAGATTCGAACCATTATTATGCACAAAAAAAAGAGGAGTAAGCACTAAAAAGGATACATCTACGTTAACAACCTGTATTTAGACAGGTGCAAAAATATGGACTAAAAATGTTAACGGAGTACGATTTTACAGTTAATTACTTGATTATTTTTAAAAATATTGCACTCATCACGAAAAATTTAAGATTTTTTGTATTATATTACAAGAAGTAAGTAAATATGAGCAGATTTTAATCTGTCGGTTCTAGCTTCAAAAGAAGGACACTATTATGGCATTAACTCGCGCAGAAATAGCTGAAAGGCTGATTATCAAGGTAGGTCTTCCTAAGGCTACAGCTCAAGAATTCGTCGACAAATTTTTTGAAGAGATCGCAAGAAAGCTTGAAAAAGGTGAAATGGTAAAGCTTACAGGCTTTGGTAACTTTGAGCTTAAGCTAAAGAGCGCAAGACCTGGAAGAAACCCTAAGACCGGTCAGGAAGTTACTATTTCAGAAAGAAGAGTAACCACATTTAGAGCAGGTCAGAAGCTAAGAAATCGTATCGACTTTAAAAAAGAATAAATTTTTTTAGTGCAGGTGTCATATATATCACTGATATTTGATATTATGAACCTAAAACGACAATTTGTTTATAAAAACAACTTAGGATATTGAACTATGGAAAAGTTTACATATACCGTCAAAGACAGAGACGGCGTTCATGCACGTCCTGCAGGAGCAATTTTAAAGGCTATCAGCGGCTACAAGTCAAAGATCACTTTAATTTATCAGGATCGTTCAGTAGATCTTAAAGCTGGTATCTTCGGTTTATTAGGTCTTGGTATCCGTTATCAGGACGAAATTTATGTTCACGTTGAAGGTGAAGATGAGAAAGACGCTATCGTTGGTGTAAAGCGTGCTTTTGAAGAGTTCCTGTAGTAGGTATCCCTATCTTCGTCAAGGTAAGCCCTGCCCTGTGCAGGGTTTTGTTTTTCTTTTATTGCCCTTTTGGGGTTGATTGACTTCTTGATACATCAAAGCTGTCTTTTGTCTAGCAGCGCGGTTTAACTTAGGTCTAGTGGAGCGGTTTAACTTCAGTCTATCTTACATAATTAAAAAGGAAAGAATTATATGAAGGTTCAAGAGAGTTTGTCTTTTATCATGACTAAGTCTTAAATGGAGATGAACTTTTAAGTTGAGATTAAGATTTAATGTGGTAAGCTCTACATGATAAAGTTCTTACCGAGAGTTTACTGCAGATTGGATACTACAAATTCAATAATAATGACACCAGCCATCATGATCAGTGAGCGCATGATGTCATAGTTTAAGTCAATAAACTTAGTAATATTCTTAAAGCATTTCAAGCTTAGCATGATCTCAAATATTCTTAAGTTCTTTGAACCAAAATAAGAGATAAGAGAACTTGCAACCAAACTTATAATCATACAGATAAACATCATACCTGATGAGCCTATAAATGAGGTTAATAGCAAAGTTAAGCCCCATACGAACAGGGTTCCAAAGTTCCAGCACATAGTCACAAACTTTCGTCTGTACTTTAAATTAGCAAAGAATTCGACTAGAGCCATGCAACAGTCTTTAGCAAAGCTCTCCGACATAAAATGCTGAGTTACTCTTAACAGTTTATTCGACAGTACCTTTGTAAGTTCTTCTTTACGGGAAGCTACAATACTCTCTAACTTTGCTTTCATGCTAAAGACTTTACTGGTATAGGCATCTGTCTCTACAGCCTGATTCTTTACCCTCTTTGTCACCAAATCAAAATCATATTCATACGATCTTAATAAGTTATTAAAGATATGGTCTTTTTTAAGATTGTTTAAGACAAAGATCTTAGCATCTGCACTTACAAGAGAGCGACCTATTGAAGTGTCAATAAGATCAGATCTCATAGAAGAGTAGACATAATCTAAAACAGATGGAATGACAAGTGGCACACCTGAAGCTGTTGCCCAATACTCAAAGATCTTATTAAAACCTGCTAAACAGAATTTTAAATAGCCCATGGAGGAATCACACTTATAAGTCATTAAAAAGTGATAATCCTCTTGAGTATCAGCATCAGAGAGCTTGAATTCAAGTGAATCTAAGATCTTCTGGTAGCAGTAAAAATCAACAACTGAAGGAGGAGGGACATTAAAACTGTCCTCAGCTTTTTCAAATTCTATCTTGATAAGAGGCGCGCAATGAGTTTCTAAATAAACCTGTCTTTCAACATAGATAGAACCTTTGCCCTTACATTTCTGACAAAGGATCTTCTTGTTCCCGCGACAGGTAGGGCACTCAATGTAACCACTCTTTTTACAACGGGCACAGCCACCATCTCTACCCTGACAGGATGGACAGATAATTAAACCAAAACCTGAGCAGTTAGGACAGTTCATCTTTTGAGTACCTGAACAGTCAGGACAGGTGCATTGACCTTTAGACTTTCTAACTGAGAGACGGTTTATTTTATTTCCAAGCTTGAAAAGCTCAGAGGCACTTAACTCTTCTAAAGAATGGCTGAAACTTTTTTGAATGGTTTTGTCTTTTTCTAAAACTTCACGATTAAAACGTTCAAATTCTTTTAAAGCTTCTTCATCAACAAAGTTTTCTGTACCTACAACGTTCTTGATTACAGTGTCTCTTGATTCTACGGTATAGTACCAGTTTGCTAAAAATACAAAAGTAACTTCAGAGAATAAAGGATCAGTAAAACTTACTTTATCAGGTTGAACACCAACCAGTCCTAGTGAATCTCTTAGAGGTACTTTAATATCTATTGACATTGCTTATTTATAGAAAATGACCGTTTACAATTAAAATAGTTAACAAACCGATGACAACAGTGCCTAAAATCAATCTTATAGACTGCACTGCTTCAACTGTAAGACTAGGAACCTTTTTTAGCCTGTGGGTTAGCTTCAGCATGCTTACAGCAGAGTAATAACTCCAGTTTTTAGTAAGAGCAAAAGAGGTAAAGGCACAGATGATTGAGGATACACACATCATCATGATACCCCCCACAATATTAGGTACCATATAACCTATGAGGATCACTATCATCCATGTCACTAAGGTTATACCTGCCCAAATAATTTTGGTTTTAGGATTGAGAACCATCAGCAAAGGCACAAATGATATAAGATTTTTAGCAAAAACTCTAGCAAAATCTTCTGATATATAACCATGCGCGTTATCAGTAAGTTCTTTAGTAATACTGTCTAATAACTCCTGTTTTACCTTGGTCTTAATGTATATCAGTCTTGAGGAATCTTTGTGCTTTGCTGCAGTTAAAATTGATTCTACAGTAACACCTTGAGCTACAGCCTGCTCTTTAGCAATCTCCATCTCATGTCTTTCGATGGTTCTGATTGTCTTAGCTAAAATTGCCTTTGAAGCTAAGGCTTTTACGCACTTAATCTTTTCATCAACATCATCAGCTGATGCGATTAAAGTATCAGAGAGTAAATGAGACTCGTCGTTGAAAACATAATCTAATACTGGAGGCTTACAGATTGAGCGTAAGTTTTTATGTCCACAGATAATAAAATCAAATGGCTTTTCTACTCCCACGAGATAGACATGCACGGCATAGCATGGAGCAGTACCCAAAAAGTTTACGCTATAGCCTCGAGCGGTTTCATTACCGTTTGGTTTGCCTGAGAAATCGGCTGCCTCTATGATGGCCTTTTCATCCTCTTTTGAAAATGAGGTGATTTTTTTATCAGTACCAGGTACCATGAGAGAAATACTGATTTGCTTTTTGCAGTCAGCATCATAGATAACTTCTCTATCAACAGTAACCTCACCTTTACCTTGGCAGTCTTTACACTTTACTTTACCAGTACCGTTACAGTTATGGCATTTAGCATTGCCAGAGCCATGGCAGACAGGACAGGCCTTAGCACTGCCATGACAGGTAGGACATTCGATGGTGCCTTTACCGCCACAGTTCTCACAAATGGAACTACCACTGCCATGACAGTTTTTACATCTGGTTTTACCAATAGCATTGATACGGTTAAAACAGATGATCTGACCAGAGAGGGCTTTTAAGTCTTCAAATGAAGCCCCAGAGAGGTGTTTTACAAATTCTTTTGTTTTAGCGCTGTCTTTTTCAAGTTCTTTAGTATTTGCTAAAGTAAACTCATCTAACGCGCTCGTTGATAGCACATGAGTTTCATCACTTACAGAACGAAGAATTTTATCAGAGCAGCGACACTTAAAATTCCAGTTCATGGAATAGGATACGGACGCACTAAATTCTACCAAGTCTGAAATTCTAAAGTTTGCTGTAGGAACACCACAACGTGAAAAGATAGCAGCAACAGTGTCATACAGACGCTGTTTTAACAGCTCAAGATTTGCCTTTGACTCTTGAGGAGTGCTCTGTTCTTGATTTTGAGTAGTATTGTTATCAGTGCTCTTGTCAGGTGCAGACTGATTCTGTACAGGTACTGTATTTACCTGTGAATCGCTATTCTCTGTAGCTACTGTGGTTGTTTTTTTGCCGCTTTCAGGCATACGTTATCCTCGTTCATAATTCTTATATTCTATCGGCACTTTTTGAAATTTATTGACTACAACTCATAATTTTAAAAGCAATTTTATCTTTTTAGTTATTTGTCCTAAAAGTAAGCTTTAAAGCAGTCAGGTGTAACCTGACTGCTTTAAACTTGATCTTTGTGTACTGAGATTTAAGCAGTACTAAGCTATATGCTTATCTGTGGTCAGTGCCTTCATGACATAATCAAAAAAGCCTGTGTTATCTATCTTTAAATAAGTGTTGTTACCAAAGGTAACCGCACCATTTTCTATGGTGTAGCTTGCTACATCAAAAGACAGAGTCTTAGCTTTATGATCTTTAATTAAAACTACCCTCTTATTAGTTACTACTAAGATACCTTCTTCTTTAGAGAAAGAATAAAGGACATCAGCTAATACTCTTTTAACAAATTTAGGTAGAGTACTGTTTAAATGGTAAATTCTGTCTGAGAAAGTAGCGATAATGTTCTCTTCATCCTCACAGACGTAATCGTCAACCTCGATTACAAAGTTAGCCTCATCATTACCGCCTACGCAGTATAAAAGGTTATTGTTCTGAGCAATGAACTTTGCAATTGGATATGGTAGTTCTGAAAACTTAATTTCTAATAATCTTAAAACAGAAATTGCGTTTCTAGTAAAGGTATCGAAATTTGAGAACAGTCTATTTCTGTCATAGCGCTCAATCATATAGTAAAGTAAAAAGATGTATTGAGCTTTTACATCAACCGCGCTCTGTGTAACCCAAGATAAGGTCTTTAAGAGAGCTACTGTATTCTCTGGAGTATCATCAATTAGGTTGTCAGCTAAAGCCTTATTAGACTTTTCACGAGCAAAGATCTCTTTGAAGAAATACTTTGGACCAATCTGACGCATTCTGCTTCTGTAATTATGTAAAAAACCGTAGGTATCATCGCCTGGTTCAATGAGTTTTACATCTGAATTGAGATATACCCTAGCACTTCTTTTAAAGACAACCTTACGGTTATCGTTATCTTTAAATACCAAGTAAATAGAGATTAAAAGAGGTACAGCGCCTAAAACAAAAGGATATAATCCCTGTTTAAAGTCGCCATCCCATAAGAAAGGTAATGATACAAACAGGTTTAACCAGCCGTACCAACCTAAGAATCCCTGTAGACGGGTTACAAAGACACCATCTGGAAAGATAAACATAGAAATTCTGTAATTAAGGTGAGTTAAAACTAGTGATAAAACTAGTAAAAAGAATAAGATCAAAAACATGGTCAGTTCTCATTTTTTATTAAATTTATTGTGCAAACTATCATAACAGTATCTTAGTACAAATTTCGTGACTGTACGTTTAATTATTTGATAAAAAATGAGATTTGCACTGAAAAAGACTTATTTATTTTTCCTTAGGATAAAATGATAACGTTTTAGTTATTATAGTAAGAAATGCAAAGAGAGTAGCTCGATTTAGAATTTAAAACCTTTTGCTTTAACAAACTCAAGCCACTTTTTATCATCCACAGCTACACCTTTTGAAGGTTCATAGACATGTGTTTCATAAAAGTAGTTTCTCTCGCCTAATATAGCAGTATCGGTAAGATAGGTCATCTCAGAGTTTACTTCAAAGCCATCGGTTTTAGCTCTGTGATTTGTAAATGCTACGAAAAAGATTGGCTTGTTTACTTTCTCATCAACACAGAACTGATAGTGAAGTTCACCTCCTTTTAAGTTACAGAACTTTCTGTATTTTGATTCAAGGTAGTTGTATGAGACATCATAGATGCCACGGGTTCTGTAGATATGAACGTGAGAGTCATCAGTGTCTGCGAGTTTTTCTAAATTGTAGAAAAACATTCTTTGCTCTAGTGTCTTGGTAAACTCAACAGCAGTTTGTGATTGAGCTAGTTTTGCTTCCTGCTCTAGAACTTTAGGATCACTTGTACATGAGGCTAAAGATAAAAGAGCTAAAGATAATAGCGCTAACTTAGTTTCTTTCTTAGCAAAACGAGTTGCATTTAAAGCCATATCTTTAACTACGTTCATAATCTTTTGCCTCTGTCTTACTATCTTACTTTACTTAATCTGACCTGAGTTTTAGTCAATTATAATATACAAATGCTATCTTGGCAGTGACAATAACAGGTTGTTAATGTTGTCGATAATTCTTAAGTTTTGTCTTAAGAGCTGATGATGCTCTCTTTTACCAATTGATGATTTGCCCTCTTCATTTACACGATTATGATTGGTAAGCATATTACATTTGTCAGAAAGCCCTTTGCTTCTTTCGCTCTCTTTACCTATAGTGTTTGATACCTTAGTTGTGATCAGGATAATCCTCTAAGATCTTCTTTAACTCATTAGCTATTCTCTTGTCAGAGACAGAGATCTTCACACCTAACTGCTGGGCAAAATAAGATACACGCAGTTCTTCAATTAACCACTTAACCTCGATAAGAGCATCAGGTACTACCTGATACTTGTATCTTGAAAGAGTGTTTTTATAAAGCTCGTTTACCTCTTCAATCTTACGTGTATACATAAGATCACGATTTACATCACGAGAGAGTTTATCGATTCTATAAATAATAGCTTCAAGATAACGTGGCATCTGCATTAAGTGCTCAAGTTTGGTTGAGCTTACAAAGCCTTTATAAACTAAAGAGTCTAATTGTGAGGCAATATCTTTATAGCTGTAAGCTACAGAGAGATTTATCTGTCCTTTTAAAAGACGTCTGATTTCATGGACTTTAAATAAAATCTTGTCTACAAAAGAGCATAGATACAGAGCCTTATCATTTAAATCAGCTCTTACCTTTTGCGCTAAGTTATTAAAGCTCGTCTCATCATAGCAAGGAGCGTGATCTTCCTGCATGATTAGATCAATTGAGCCTAAAACTAAGTCAGAAATTAACTCCTTTACAGAGCCTAAAGGCTGATAGTACATAGAGAGCTTTGACTTATTTGGTAAGTGTTGCTCAAGATAAGCTGTAGGCTGTTTAATTGATAGAGACAATAACTTTCTCTGTCCCTGCCACATGGCTTTTTCCTGTTTAAACTTACTGTCATAAAGCTCTAGAGCTACACCATTACCTTTGTCGGTTAAAGCAGGATAGGCAGTAATTTCAATAGAGCCCTGCTTAGTTACCTGCTCAGACTTAATCGTACCAAAGGTCCAGGTAGAACTTGGAGCACTCTCTTTATGAGTTTTAACTACTTTCTTTAGAACATCCTGAACTTCACCCTGCAGTGATTGAGATAAAGCTTCAAAGTTACGGCTTTTCTTAATTACTTTGCCCTTTTCATCTTCAATTGCAAAGATCATAAAGAGGTGTTTATCAATTAAAGTCTTATCAAAGTCATCAGCTGTAACTAACTCACCGCCCATACGGGTTAACTCTTTAGCTGACTTCTGATACAGATCGTCACTGCAAGGGCCTCCTAAAGCTTCAGCTAAAGCTTCGGCATAATTTGGAGCAGGGATTAAGTTCTTTCTTAATCTCTTAGGTAATGACTTAATTAAAGAGGTTAAAAAGTCTAATCTTAGACCAGGGATTTGATATAGAAACTCTTTAGAATTTACCCTGTTCAATACTGCTAATGGGATATGGACAGTTACACCATCATCCTTTGAGGTTGGATCAAAGATATAGCTTAACTTTAATTTAAACTTGTCCTGTATCCAGAACTCAGGGAAATCCTGCTCCTGAATTTTATTAAAGTTATCTTTGGTAACTAACTCTAATGAGAAATCCAGATAATGAGGATCCTGTTTTACTTTCTCTTTCCACCATTTTTCAAAGTGGCGGACTGTTACAATATCCTCTGGTAACTTTTTAGCATAAAACTCTTCTAGTACTGTGGAGTCTACTAAGAGGTCACGGCGTCTTAACTTATCCTCAACATGTACCACTTCATCTACAAGCTCAAGATTATGACGGAAGAAGTCATACTTTAACTCAACGTCACCTGCAACCAGTCCATCACGGATAAAGAGTTCACGGCAGAGTTTTTTATCAATCTGACTGTATTGAACCTTGCGTCCCTGAACTATAGGCAATCCATATAAAGAAATGGTCATTGAAGCGATTACCGCGCCCTGCTTTTTAGACCAGTGAGGTTCAGCATAGCTCTTTTTAATTAAGTGAGCTCCGATAGTCTCAACCCACAGAGGATCAATTGAAGCTACAGTTTTAGCAAACAGACGGCTAGTTTCATTTAATTCAGCTGAGCATATCCACTTAGGCTTCTTTTTACATAAGACAGATGATGGGTGAATTACAAATTTCACACCTCGAGCACCTAAATACATGCCCTTGTCATTATCCTCATAATGGCCAATCTGTGAGAGCAGACCTGAAAGTATGGCTCTATGAATTGCTTCATAAGTAGAAGGAACCTCATTAGAGCGATACTTTAGGCTCTGGCAGGATGCCCTTAACTGACGTAATAAATCAAACCACTCACGTACTCTTAGATAAGAGATATATTCAGCCTTTAGACGTTTGCGAAGTGCTGAATTACTCATCTTAGTCTGCAGCTGGCAAATATATTTATATAAGTTCAAATATGAGAGAAAATCAGACTTTTCATCATCAAAACGGTGATGAGCCTGTCTGCTCTGCTCCTGCTTATCTAATGGTCTCTCTCGAGGATCCATTACAGCTAAAGCTGAGACGATTACTAAAACCTCACTTAAAGCACCTTCTTTATCTGCCTGTACGAGCATTCTAGACAATCTTGGATCTGCAGGGATCTTAGATAAAGCCACGCCAATCTTAGTAAGCTCAATCTCATCTGTGCCCTTACCTTTAGCGTCATTGATGGCTCCTACCTCTTCTAAGAGTCTGATACCATCAGTTACCTGACGCATCTGAGGAGGATCAATAAATGGGAATTTAGTGATATTACCTAGATGCAAAGCTACCATCTGTAAGATTACAGCAGCTAAATTAGTTCTTAGAATTTCAGGATCTGTAAATTCTGTGCGGGATAAGAAGTCCTCCTCTGAATACAGTCTTACGCAGACACCTTCACTGACACGACCGCAACGGCCTTTTCTCTGGTTGGCACTTGCCTGGGAAATCTTTTCTACAGGTAATCTTTGCACCTTAGTACGTGGAGAGTAACGGCTGATTCTAGCTGTACCAGGATCAATAACATATTTAATACCAGGAACAGTAAGTGAGGTTTCAGCTACGTTTGTACATAAAACTACACGTACAGTTGAGTGTGGTGAGAAGATCTTGTTCTGCTCTGCTGTAGCTAATCTTGCATATAAAGGCAAAATCTCTGTATTTGGAAGATGAGCTTTCTTTAAGAAAGCTGCAATATCCATAATTTCGCGCTCACCTGGTAAAAAGACTAAGGTATCAGCTCTTCCATGCTCTTTAAACAGGAACTTTAAAGCCTTTAGAATGCCGTTGCGTAAATCGAGCTCTTCTACCTCACACTCAGGATCATCCTCATCACCATCCTGCAATCCTAAAGGCATATATTCAACTTCCACAGGATAAGTACGACCTGATACTTCAATTACAGGAGCATTGTTAAAGTGCTTTGAAAAGCGCTCGGTGTTAATGGTAGCTGAGGTAATAATGAGCTTTAAATCTTTGCGCTTATTAAGTAACTGTTTTAAATAACCTAATAAGAAATCGATATTAAGTGATCTTTCATGAGCCTCATCGATGATGATGCAGTCATAGTTTAAAAGTAATCTGTCTGAGGCTGTCTCTGACAGTAAGATACCGTCAGTCATCAACTTTATATAACAGTTCTCTGAGGTTACATCAGTAAATCTTACTTTATAACCTACGCTGTGACCTAACTCTTCACCTAACTCCTGAGCAATACGGGTAGATACGGCACGGGCTGCCAGACGTCGTGGCTGAGTATGACCGATTAGACCATGAAGACCTAAACCTGCTTCTAAACACATCTTAGGAATTTGGGTAGTCTTACCAGAGCCTGTCTCACCTGCGATGATAAGGACCTGGTTATTTTTAATAGCTTCAATGATCTCATCATGCTTTTGAGCTACAGGTAAAGCTTCATCATAGGTGATTTTAGGAAGGCTTTGCTTTCTGTTTTCAAAAAAGGCTTTGTACTTTTCTAAATCCTCAGAGATCTTTAACTGCAAGTCTAAAAGCTTATCAGCATTGCTTACAGAATTATCCTCACTTTTACCCTGTTTGTCTTTAGGGTTTATAGAACTCAAAGAGAGCTTTTTAAGCTCTCTTGACAGGTTAAGACGATGTTTATAAGTTAAATTATCAAATTCAGCTTTGACATTTCCTATAAACTTTTCAAGTTTTGGATCTAAGTTTTTATCTAAGTTATTATTCATTTAGGTTTTATCTAATTTAAAAGGCAAGTTGCCTTGCCTTTATCATAAAAATTGTGTGTTAACTGTGTGCTGTAAGCTTAGCTTTTAAAGTAAAAGCTAACGATATTCACTGTCATCGTTAATGCTGTCAAAGAGTTGAGCCTGCGCTAATTTTCTGCGACGACGCAAGTCCTCCTGCTCACTCTTGTGTAAGTTTAATTTTGCCTTTCTTAAGCGTTCAAATTCAGCAGCTCTCTCGGAGGCTAAATACAGACCTGCTCTGCGTATTTTATCACCTTCAAGATCAACTACCACTAAAGTAACTTTAATGAGGTTTACCATATCGCCAGCTTTTGGATAACCACCGATATGATAAGACATCAAATCACCTAAAGTTAGAGTTTTCTCAAATGAGGTTAACTCAAAATCAAACTGTTTAGCTAAATCAACCATTGGGGTTGAGGCGGCATAAATCTTATCGCCATGATACAGAGGATGGCTCTTAATTCTGCTCTCATGAGAGAACAGTGCATTTAATAAAGTCTCATCAGCATCAGTACCAATCATGGAAATGATGTCACCTGTTTTAATTACAGTATCACCATGACACTTGATCATTTTACCGTCTCTAAAGATAGCAGCTACAGTAGTGCCCTTTGGAAAGGTAATTGAACGTAAGGTTCTGTCATTAAATGAAGGCTCCTTAATGCGATAGTTTAATAACTCATAGTCATTAGAGAGCATGATACCTACATCTGATTTGGTAATAGGTGTCAGCATCGATGGTGCATAAACCTTTAAAAGTTTAGCTAAAGGTAAAATTAAAGAGCCCTGGAAGAGTAAAGATACAATTACTACCACGAAAGCTACATTAAAGTACAGCTGAGGGTTATCAAGATGCTCAAATACTGGATAGATAGCAAGTACAATAGGCACAGAACCTCTTAATCCCACCCAGCTCATAAAGATAATGTCTCTTTTGTTATAAGACTTAAAAAATGGCTTTATGCATAAGAAGACAGTTAGAGGTCTTGCAATTAAAGTAATCACCACAGCAATTACTACACCTGGGAACCAGAATTTCACCATCTCATGAGGTGTAACTAAAAGACCTAACATTAAGAACAGAGTGATCTGTGATAACCAGGTAAAGCCTTCAGATACAGGCAGGATGTAACTTACCTGTCTGGTCTTCTGATTGCCCACACACATACCAATGATAAAGATAGCCAAAAAGCCTGAGCCTCCTAGGTATGAGGTAATAGCAAAACCAATTAAACCTAAACCAATAACGAGAATACTGTAAAGACCTACACCTAAGGATAAGGTTGAGACAATCATACGAGCGATAAAGCCAATGAAGACGCCCATGACAATACCAAAACCAAACTGCTGCACAAAGAAGATAAGAGCATCAGTAAATGAAGTGGCCTTTTGAGAAGCAAAGGCAATCATGGTGGTAGTCAACAAAATTGCCATAGGATCGTTAGTTGCTGACTCAATCTGCAGAGTATTAGATACATTTGACTTTAAAGAAATGTTCTTATCTTTACCTAATAAAGAGAACACTGCAGCAGCGTCAGTAGAACCTACGATACAGCCTAAAAGTAATGCCTGAATTAAAGAGATATCAAGTAATAAATAAGCAATTAAACCTGTGATACCGGAGGTTAGGATAACACCTACGGTTGCTAAAACAGCAGATTCAGCTGCCACATTTTTCATCATAGAAAAACTGGTACGCAAACCACCGTCTAGCAGGATCACCGCAAGCATTAAGTTTGCAATAAAGAAAGCTGAGGAGTAATCAGTATAGTGCAGGTGCAGGATAATACCGTCTTCACCTGTTAACATACCAATTGACAAGAACAGTAACAGTAACGGGGTACCAAAGAAGGACGATAATTTTGAAGCCAGAATAGCGAAAGTTAAAAGAATACCAACTATGAGAAAGGCATAGTTCATGTCAAATTCTGGCATGTATCCTCCAAAGAACTGCTCTGATATAGGGTTATTAAGCCATAAAAGTAAATGGCTCTTAAAGTACCCTCTTTATGGTACTTACACCTCTTGGTTTGATTAAGTTTTTTATTGTTTTATAAATTTTCGATTTTTAATTCCTCGTATATTTTAATCTAGAAAGGGCTTTAAATATAGGCTTAATGACGATATTTACTCACTTGTTCATGCAAATGTTTTTCATATAAACTCAATTTTCTAAAAAATAACTGTTTTTAGAAATACAAAAAGTTAATTTGATCAGGATCATAGCTTTTACAACTCATAAAAAACTCTCTTTTTATAAACACTATATATCTTCATTAAAAATACATGTCCATTTTAGTGCACACATGCACCATGGTTTATTTAATTGATTTATAAATGCTTTTTATAAATCTAATCTTAAGTACGGTAAATATTCTTTGGTTTTACTAAATATCACGCACCATTAATGTGAGATAGGGCTTTAAGGTTGTTTCTTTGTGGTAACATCAACGACATGGCTTAAGGCATAACCAAAGCCTGCCACCTAGATTTTTAACTAAGATACAGCATCAAAGGAGCTGTTATTTATGTGTTCAATTTTCGGTATTTTTGATATTAAAGAGCATCCTGAAGCTCTTCGTCAGACTGCACTTGAGAACTCAAGACTGCAGTTGCACCGCGGTCCTGATTGGGAAGGTATTTATCAGGGCGATCATGCAATTATTGTTCATGAGCGTCTGTCAATTGTTGATCCTCAGAATGGTGCTCAGCCTCTATATAATGAAGACAAGTCTATTGTTTTGGCTGTTAATGGCGAAATCTACAATCACAAAGATCTGAAGAAAGAACTTACAGTTGATTACAAGTTCAAGACAGGTTCAGATTGTGAGGTAATCATCCCTCTATATGAAGAATTCAAGCGTACTGGTAAAAACTTTGTAGACAGATTAGTAGGTGACTTTGCTTTCGTTATCTATGACGCTAAAGACAACACAATCTTTGCAGCCCGTGACCATATGGGTATTAACCCTATGTATGTTGGCACTGACAGAGAAGGTCGTTTTTATGTAGCCTCAGAAATGAAAGCTTTAGTTAACGTTTGTGACTCAGTAAAAGAATTCCCACCACGTCATTACTTATACACTAAAGACGGTGACTATGAGTTTAAGCAGTACTACAAGCGTGACTGGTTCGAGTATGACAATGTTAAGAACGACCCTGCTGATGTAAAGAGTTTAAAAGATGGTCTGATGGATGCAGTTCGTCGTCAGTTGATGTGTGATGTACCTTACGGTGTATTACTCTCAGGCGGTCTTGATTCATCTGTAATTTCAGCTATTGCCAAGTTCTACTCAGAAAAGAGAGTTGAGGATGACGGCAAGTCACAGGCATGGTTCCCAAGATTACACTCTTTTGCAATCGGTCTTGAAGGTGCACCAGATCTTAAGAAAGCTCGTGTAGTAGCTGATTACTTAGGTACAGTTCATCACGAAATTCACTATACAATTCAGGAAGGCTTGGATGCTCTTCGCGATGTTATCTATCACATTGAGACCTATGATGTAACTACTATCAGAGCTTCAACTCCTATGTACTTAATGGCACGTTACATCAAAGCTATGGGCATTAAGATGGTTTTATCAGGCGAAGGTTCTGATGAGATCTTCGGCGGTTACCTATACTTCCACAAAGCTCCAAATGCTAAAGAGATGCACGAAGAGTTAGTAAGAAAGTTAGATCAGTTGCACTTATATGACTGCCTAAGAGCAAATAAGTCTCTAATGGCATGGGGTGTTGAAGGTCGTGTTCCATTCCTAGATAAGAAATTCTTAGACATCGCAATGCACTTCAATCCTGAAGCTAAGATGTGCCCTGGTAAGGTTATCGAAAAGAAGGCTCTAAGAGAGGCTTTTGACGGTATGTTACCAGAGGAAGTTCTATGGCGTCAGAAAGAGCAGTTCTCTGATGGTGTAGGTTACTCATGGATTGATGCTCTGCGTGACTATGCTGAAGAAAAAGTTTCAGACAGAAAGTTTGCTGAGCGTGAGGTAAGATTCCCAGTAAACACTCCTTTAACTAAGGAAGCTTACTTATACAGAGAAATCTTTGAAGATCTGTTCAAGTTACCATCAGCTGTAAAGACTGTTCCATATGGTAAGTCTGTAGCATGCTCTACTCCTACTGCTATTGCGTGGGATGCAAAGTTTGCAAAGATGAACGATCCATCTGGTCGTGCTGTAACCGACGTTCATGAGGAAGCTTACGAGATGGGCCACAAGATGTAAATCTTGAGGTAAAAGTTCCTTTATATACATTATCATTTTTCTTACTCATTAAGGTTCAGCGAAAGCTGAGCCTTTCTTTTATCCTAAAGTCTCACTGTTTTTATCGTTACAAAACTGATTTATTCTTAACTTTAAGACAAGATCACCTATCTGTAACTCCAATTTCTATGGCTCTATTAAAGTTCTGTATAATCACTTATAACTTATTAACTTTAGGTCACACCATGAAAGACATCTCCTGTATCTTAAAAACTCTTATGGCATTTGCCTGCCTTTTATTTACAACCTCAGTGCTCACAGCCTGCAACTCCACCACCGATAACTCTCAGCCACCTACTCCTTATGAAAAGATTGGTGATGTAACTGAGCTTACAAAGTATGTTGAAAATGGTAAAACCACCTTAGGTGAACTCTTCACTCACTTAGCTCCAAGTACAGCAAGCTCTGATTATTTGCTAAATACTGTTCTCTATACTGGTAACCTAAAAAAGGACCATAAAAGAGTTTTAGTAGTGCAGTACTGGGCAAGATATCCTGGCTTAAGATACAAGCCAAACGCTGTATGCAAAACCACTAAGAACATTATCATCACCTTAAAAGATGACAACCTAAATGCTGACAATATTGTTGAAGGTGTTGATTACACTGGTGCCTCATATGCAATTAAAAGTGTCATCTTCAGTAAATCTACTGAGTATTATCATGAGTTAACAGAGCAAGAGCTAAAAGATTCAATTAACTTTGACTGGAGTAAGGTATATTTCCAGTCTGTAGTCTTAGACAGCGTAAAAGCTGACTCTAAAAAAGATAAAGATGAAATACAGATCATCTCAGATCAGTTAATCAAAGTTGTTTATGAAGCTCCAAGCTTAAAGCTTGTTGATAGAGATGATTTTAAAAAGACCAAGCTTTCATTTGGCAAAAACACAGACAATATCGTACCAAAGGTTGAAAAGACCACTGACTACTATGAGTACGTTGATTGGGATAAAGGAGAAATTCTGCCTCCATGGTTTAGAAGATTAGGAGAGGATTTCTTCTTCATAGATGTTACAAATGCTATTCTTTATTTATAAAGATCATCCTTTGTAAATCAGAGTCCATGTCTAAAGAAATAAGCTATGTTATGTAAGGTGCAACTTTAGCATTACAATAAAAAAAGCACTGTATAATAAAATATAAATTACCAGCACCAAAAACTATAAACACCAATCAGGTGCTGGTTCATTTTCTAAAATGATGAGGTATCCTTTGAAGGTATTCAAACTTGTATTTACTCTTATAGCACTTTTGTGTGCGACATCTTCCCTTACAGGATGTGCTGGTTTTGCTGAAGATCTAGGTGATGTCAGTGAAATTAAATACTACGTAAACAATGATCAATCAACAGTAAAATCAGTTCTCTACAGGATGAATAATCCAAACGTAGAAAACCGTAGCTATGATTACTTCGTTTCAAGAAAACTCTATGAAGCAACTCAGGTAAGCTCTGGCAACAAGATCTTAATTGTCCACTACTATGTAGATTATCCTTCAAAGTCACGCCCATATAGGACTTTAAAAGACGTAGTTCTTTTACTTCAGGATGATAAGCTGTCAGAAGACAGTATCATTCATGATGTCAAAACTTTTGGTGCTGTCTACATTAAAAATGAAAGCGTCAATGAGTACTATGCCATGTCAGAGGCTGAGATAAAGTCCTTTGCCAATATTGGAGAAGAATATATAACCTCAACTAATAAAACAGGTCAATTCAAATCAGAGCTTGATCTGACTGAAGATAAGCTTATCAAGGCAGAAACTACAGAGTTATTTGGAGAGATTGACGATTTTAAAGTTGTTGATGATAAGGAGCTTAATTCTTTAGGTGTTACTGAGATTGAGAGTATCTTAACAACTCCTAAAATAAAAGTTGAAAAAGTCTCTTATCTCATGTACGGAGCTGCATTTGCACTTGCAATCACAGAAGCTGTACTACAAGCAAAGCAACAATAGCTACTACTTTTTTATAAGTTTCTTATTATATAAGTATCTTATTAAAGGTTAGTCAGGAGAACATTGATAATGTACATCAAGTTAAGACAGGAAAGAGTCACTAAAGACTACTTAAAGAAAGAGAAAAAAGTAAGAAACTTAACTTAATGCTCTATTCTATAATGAAAATTTATGCTTTTGCTCCTCTAGCCCTTTCATGATTTTCATTCTTCCTTTCTT
>ERZ1034755.78-NODE-78-length-30181-cov-7.773850_pt1 | contig 30181 bp, 21 predicted proteins | sample MGYA00520596_ERZ1034755 | MGnify/ENA primary metagenome ERZ1034755 (study PRJEB33766, sample SAMN09781701) | gut metagenome | biome: gut microbiome | host: Homo sapiens | place: Madagascar | study: EMG produced TPA metagenomics assembly of the PRJNA485056 data set... | reverse complement strand
AGAATACCTACAAGAGATTTTTGATACTCGTGCGGATGAAGGATTTGAGGGGAACGGTTATGATTGGGAAATTTTAGCACAAGTATTTTTGGACGAACAGTGTTTAGATTTGCAAGAAAAAATATGCTTTGACCCAGAGGGCAGCATGTTCTGCGTCTATTCAAAAGATAAAAATGCGTTGGCAGACTTTATTCTTCGTTTCAAAAAAGCCTGTGAGGATAAATCCTTTATTTTAGACTTGTTCAGTCGTGCTGAATTAGACTAAAAATTCAATTCGTTAACTTTCGGTTTGTCGGGCAGATAACGCCTACTCAATAACAGAATACACCAACTGAGAGCAGCTATTTTCACACAAGAAAACGGCTGCTCTTTTCTTTTAGCCATAAGCAGAAAGGAGCGACCAACCATGACAAAGCCAAGAGAGAAAACCCGCGAGGAGCTGCAAGCCGAGATTGAGGACGGAAAGAAGAAAATCCGGCAGTTTGAAAATCGGGAAAAGATGTTGCGTCAGAAGCTATCCAAAGAGGAACGCAGAACGCGCAGCCACCGCCTTATTGTCCGGGGCGCGGTCTTTGAAAGCATTGTGCCGGAAGCAAAGGACATGACCGACGCGGAAGCCGCCGCGCTTCTCCGGCTTGCATTGACGAGTGAACCCATATTCTCCCTTTCCCCGCAAGCCGTTGATTCGGGAAGATATCACTCCTAAGGTCAATCTGCGCCCGGTAACAAAAAGCCGCCTCCCGGAAGGAGGCGGCTCTCTGGCGTTCCCGAGCGGATTCGAACCGCTGACCTTCCGCTTAGGAGGCGGACGCTCTATCCTGCTGAGCTACGGAAACATCTGCTTTATCCTACCACACACGGGGCAAAAATACAAGCCCGCAGACACAAAAAGGCTCCGCTTTTCACCTTGCATCCGAGGAATCCGCGCGTTCTCCCTCTTACCGCGCCGAAAGTTTATGAATAAAGTGTAAACTCTTACGCGCGTGTATAAAAAAACTTTCAAAAAAGGGACATTTGTGGTAGAATATCCGTGGCAAATGAAAGGAAGTCGTCGGGCGCAGACCGCCTTACGGCTTTGTTTTCGGGCTTTTCGGCGTTTCGGCGTCGGACGAGCCGCCCCGACCTGTTAGCAAACATACAAATATATTTGGAGGAAAACAAGAATGGCAAAAAAGTATTGCTACCTGTTTACCGAGGGTAACGCGAACATGCGCGAGCTGCTCGGCGGTAAGGGCGCAAACCTGGCGGAAATGACCCACATCGGGCTTCCCGTACCCCAGGGCTTCACCATCAGCACGGAGGCGTGCACCCAGTATTACGAAGACGGTCGCAAGATCAATGACGAGATCATGGCGGAGATCATGACCTACATCGGCAAGATGGAGGAGATCACCGGCAAGAAGTTCGGCGATAAGAAGAATCCTCTGCTCGTTTCCGTCCGTTCCGGCGCGCGTGCATCCATGCCCGGTATGATGGACACCATTTTGAACCTCGGTCTGAACGAAGAAGTCGTTGAGGTCATCGCAGAGCAGTCGAAGAACCCGCGTTGGGCATGGGACTGCTACAGAAGATTCATTCAGATGTACTCCGATGTCGTCATGGAAGTCGGCAAGAAGTACTTCGAGCAGCTCATCGACAAGATGAAAGCCGAGAAGGGCGTGCACTACGACGTGGAACTGACCGCGGACGACCTGAAGACGCTCGCCAACCAGTTCAAGGCTGAGTACAAGTCCAAGATCGGTGCGGACTTCCCCTCCGACCCGAAGGAACAGCTCATCGGCGCTATCAAGGCCGTGTTCCGCTCCTGGGACAACCCGCGTGCGAACGTGTATCGCCGCGATAACGATATCCCCTACTCCTGGGGTACTGCCGTCAACGTACAGATGATGGCATTCGGTAACATGGGTGACGACTGCGGCACCGGTGTTGCCTTCACGCGTGACCCTGCGACCGGCGAAAAGAAACTCATGGGTGAGTTCCTCCCGAACGCACAGGGCGAGGACGTCGTTGCCGGTGTCCGCACGCCTCTCAAGATTGAGAAGATGGCAGAACTCTTCCCGGACGCTTTCAAGCAGTTCACCGAAGTCTGCTCCATTCTCGAGAACCACTATCACGATATGCAGGACATGGAGTTCACCGTTGAGCACGGCAAACTCTTCATGCTCCAGACCCGTAACGGTAAGCGCACCGCCCAGGCGGCTCTGAAGATCGCCTGCGACCTCGTTGACGAGGGTATGAAGACGCCGGAAGAGGCTGTCCTCATGATCGACCCGCGTAACCTCGACACCCTCCTGCACCCGCAGTTCGACGCGAAGGCTCTGAAGGCGGCGACGCCGATCGGTAAGGGTCTCGGCGCATCGCCCGGGGCTGCCTGCGGCCAGATCGTGTTCTCCGCCGATGACGCGGAAGCATGGAAGGCACAGGGCAAGAAAGTTGTCCTTGTCCGTCTCGAGACCTCTCCCGAGGATATCACGGGTATGAAGGCTTCTCAGGGCATTCTGACCGTCCGCGGCGGTATGACATCCCACGCGGCAGTTGTCGCGCGCGGCATGGGCACCTGCTGCGTCTCCGGTTGCGGCGACATCGTTATGGATGAAGAGAACAAGAAGTTCACCCTTGCCGGCAAGACCTACCATGAGGGCGACTATATCTCCATCGACGGTTCCACCGGTAACATTTACGACGGTATCATCCCGACGGTGGACGCCGAGATCAGCGGCTACTTCGGCAGAATCATGAAGTGGGCGGACGAGTTCCGTCGCCTGCAGGTTCGTACCAACGCCGACACCCCGCGCGATGCCAAGAAGGCACGTGAACTGGGCGCCGAGGGCATCGGTCTCTGCCGTACCGAGCATATGTTCTTTGATCCGGCGCGTATCGCGGCATTCCGTGAGATGATCTGCGCCGATACCGTGGCTGCCCGTGAGGCGGCTCTCGCGAAGATCATGCCCATGCAGCAGGCAGACTTCGAGGCTCTCTATGAGGCAATGGAAGGCGAGCCTGTCACCATTCGTTTCCTGGATCCTCCGCTCCATGAGTTCGTTCCCACCGAGGAGAGCGAGATCGAAGCCCTCGCGAAAGCACAGGGCAAGACCGTTGAGGAAGTCAAGGGCATCATTCAGGGGCTGCACGAAGCCAACCCGATGATGGGTCACCGCGGCTGCCGTCTGACGGTCACCTACCCCGAGATCGCCGTGATGCAGACCACCGCTGTCATCCGTGCCGCGATCGAAGTGCAGAAGAAGCACCCCGACTGGAAGGTTGCCCCCGAGATCATGATCCCGCTGGTTGGCGAGGTCAAGGAGCTCAAGTACGTGAAGGACGTTGTGGTCAAGACCGCTGACGCCGAGATCAAGAAAGCCGGCATCGACCTCCACTACGAAGTCGGTACCATGATCGAGATCCCGCGTGCCGCTCTGACCGCAGACGAGATCGCGAAAGAGGCTGAGTTCTTCTGCTTCGGTACGAACGACCTGACCCAGATGACCTTCGGCTTCTCCCGTGACGACGCCGGCAAGTTCCTGCCGTCCTACTACGACACCAAGATCTACGAGAACGACCCGTTCGCGAAACTCGATCAGGTTGGTGTCGGTAAACTGATGAAGATGGCTGTCGACCTCGGTAAGTCCGTCCGCCCGAACATGCACACCGGTATCTGCGGTGAGCACGGCGGCGACCCGTCCTCCGTCGAGTTCTGCCACAAGATCGGTCTGACCTACGTCTCCTGCTCGCCGTTCCGCGTGCCGATTGCACGTCTGGCAGCCGCGCAGGCAGCGATCAAGGAGAAGCAGGCGAAGTAATTCGCCGCTCGCTCCGCGAGCCGATACGGCAATCCGCGCAAGCGGAACGCCGACCGTCGAGGGCGCACGCCCGGTGTAACGCATACGCCCGGGACAGAAGCCCGGCAGATGCAAGCACCGACGGTAAAAACTCCCGGTGCAAGCGCGGGAGCCACACCCCGGCCCTCGCCCCCGGCGGAAAACAAATCCCATCAAAACAGCCCCGCGCCTCTCGGCGCGGGGTTTTTGCGTAGACGAAAGTGCCGTCTCTCACGCACCGCCAAGAGAAATCACTTTCTTTCCGCGTTGCTCGGCAAGAGATTGATACCGTGCGGCACCGGATCCCCCTCGGTGCGTCACATAGGTGACAACATAGTCGGCTCGCTCGAGCATCCAACGATTCCGATAGCAAATGGCAAAACGCTTCGGCACGGTTTCCAACCCCTCCGGGTAAATCGTATCGGGGGGATTCGGCGTGCCGTTACCGTCCCTTTCGATCGGAAAATATGCCAGCACCACAGCGTAATCGATTGGATATATCGTCTGTAATTCCCTCAATACTTCCGAAACGATTTCGTCAAAGCCCCCCTGATTGCCGACGTAAAACACATCTACCGCGTGATGAACAATTAAGTCTGTGATGACGACGCGCAACCTCGTTTTTACGTCATTTGTCACCACTCGATGCCCGAAAAAAGTACACGTCATACGACCTCCGATTTATGGGATATATCGCAATTATAGCACATTTTATGAAGAATTGCGATATATCGCACACGATTTATCGTACATTCGGGTACACTTTTCCTAGACAAATCGGGATAGGGGGGCGCGTATGACAACCAAACAAGCAATCGCCAAAAGAATTTTAGCGCTTTGCGACGAGCGGAATATCGCCGTGAACGCCCTCGCCAACCTTTCGGGCGTTGCGCCTTCTACCGTTTACAGTATGTTGAACGAAAAGAGCCAGAACCCGGGCACCGTCTCCCTCAAAAAGTTGTGCGACGGTCTCGGTATCACACTGCGCGCCTTTTTTGATTGCGACCTTTTTGATGACTTGGAGCAGGAGATTCGATAACACCTGCCCGCCGCTGTTTTATATTGACCGTTTTTTCATCCTTATCCCCCTCAGCGTTTCCCGCGCAAGCGCGGAGAGGTACCCCTGTAAAAACCTTAAAAGAACCCGCCGCGTCTTGCGCGGCGGGCATTTTTGTGCTAAAATCAAAAGGAAAGCAGAGCCCGGTGAACGGGGTATTCTCATCTCATTCCATCGCCCCGCAAAGCGGCGCATGAGCAAGCAGGAACTGACCGCGCGGTGCCCGGTTTTTCGGGCGTCTCCCCGTTGTATCCGCTTCTTGTCGTGCATTTGTCGCCCCCGCGCTTCCGTTTCCCCGGCACACTTTGTTTACCTGTCGCCATCCCCTTGCCCGGTGCAGAGCCACCGTTATGAAAGGATTTTTTATGCTGCTGTTTTACATACGCCACGGAGAGCCGATCTATGACCCCAACCGGCTGACCCCGCTCGGTGAACGTCAGGCGGAGGCACTCGCGCGGCGGCTCGCCCGCTACGGATTAGACGAAATCTATGTGTCTCCCTCTCACCGGGCGCGGCAGACCGCAGAGCCGACGCAGGAGCTGCTCCATCTCACGCCGACGGTGCTTGACTGGTGCAGTGAAGACCTTGCCTGGGGTGAATTTACCGTTGCGGATGCGGAGGGGCACCGCCGCTGGGTCTACCAGGACGCCGAAGCGCGGAAACTGCTGGTCTCCCCGGAGATCGCCGCACTCGGCGACGACTGGTATCGGCACGACTATTTCCGCTCTCATGCGTGCGGGGACGGCACAGCGCGCATCCGCGCGAACACCTATGCGTTTCTTGAAAGTCTCGGTTACCGTTTCAATCCCGCCTCCCGCACCTATACCGCCGTTGCCCCGAACGAAAAGCGTGTCGCGCTCTTTGCGCACGAGGGATTCGGCATGGCGTTTCTTTCCTCCGTCCTGGGCATCCCCTATCCGCTGTTCAGCACCCATATGGGGCTCGGGCACAGTTCGATGACGGTGATCCGCTTCGCAAACAGTACCACGGATACCGAGGTCATCCCCGAAATGCTCCAGCTCTCGAACGACTCCCACCTCTACGCCGAAAACCTCCCCACCCGGTATAACGGCGAGACGCCCATCTGACCGTGGGTAGACCGCGCGCTCGCCGGCGCGTTTCTCCCACCGACCACCCGGCTGCCGCGTCACCGCGCCCCTTTACCTCCTGCCCCTCTTGACATTCCCCCGCGTCTTTGCTACAATGATTAGAGTTACGGCAGAGCCCGCCTGCGCCAACCGGGCGCCGGCAATGTCTACTACGCCGGCAGCGCCTGCGGCAACTGTGATAGCCCATCCATAGCGCCCTACAGTGCCGGCTCCACGCCACTTTTTACCCCCTCCGGATCATTAGCTCAGTTGGTTAGAGCTACCGGCTCATAACCGGTTGGTCGTAGGTTCGAGTCCTACATGATCCACCACCACCCTATCCGAGTTGAACCCACCACGGGTAAACTCGGATTTTTTGTTTCCCCGGCACAAGACCGCCGTTCTTCGGCTGTTCAAAGGGCGCCCGGAACCGTCAGAGCCGGAACGAAATCGTCATCTTTTTGCTTTCTCCCCGCAGCAATCCCTGCGCAGAATAGAGCACATAGGCGGACTGTGTCTCGTAAAAGCAAAAGCCCCGACCGTCACCGGGTGTGGTGTCAGTCGGGGGATTGTACTGTCGGTCGGGAGTGGCTCTCCCCTTTCATTTGGTAACATGCTCTGCAAAACAAAACTAAAAAGGGAGTGGAAAGATGATCACACGGAAGCAGGTCGGCAAGGAAAACACGGAAGCATTGCCGGTGGGTGCAACGGAGGAACCGGGGCGTTATCGGCATGCCCTTTCCGACCCGTTTTTAACCGGTTTCCGCCACCCGCCGCTGACATTCACCGTCGGCTCTTGCCAAGCTTTATTTATTGTGCTATATTGAATGTGCTCAATAATTCTGAAACGGTGCGATATGAACAAAACAAAGAACACAACAAAAAGGGTTCGATCGGCGACGGTATTCGCATTGGTGGAAGGACTGATTATTCTTCTTTTCATTGTGCTGGGCGCAGCGAACCTCTTTTTTACGAACGGTACGGCAAACCGCCGCACCAGGCAGCTCGTAGAGGACAGTTACCGCGGGCAGATCGACAATCTCACGAACGACATCCGGAATGTGTCGCTCGCGGGCTTCTCCCTCATGAGCAACGAAACGGTCGTCCGCCTGAAATCTTATTACTTTGACAAGATTCAGCACGATTCCTACGCGCGCAACGCCGCCATCAACAGTACGATGGCCGCGCTCCTGTCGCTCACCACCTACTATGACATTCTGGACTCCTGCGCCCTGTGGATTGCGCCGGACGGAGAGCTCTCCTACAACACACTCTACACTTTCGTCGGCGACGATACGCGCCGGGAGATGCTCGATGCGGAGATCGCCGCGCATCGCTACTCTCCGACCTTCGACGAAAATCTCCATAACCGCAACGGAAAGGTTTTCATCTCTCTGTCCCTCTCGGAAACGGATCATGCCGTACTCGCGATGATGCTGAACACCGACTACCTGACAAAGGCGCTCTCCCTGCCTGTTTTGCCGCAGCTCGAAACGGCGGCGTATGCCGCCGACGGCGATCGGCTCTGTGTTGTCTGCTCCGATGATAAGGACCCACTGACGGCTTTGACCGACCGTGCGGCGACAGACAAGCCGATCCTCGAAAAAGGCAAAGTGGTTTACCGCACGGATGTACTCGGGGCAATCCCGCTGTACACCTCCTTTCGTACCGCCGCGGTAGACACGAATCTGCCGTTATACACCGCCTTTTTCATCACGGCATGTGTCCTGCTATGCGGTGCCGCGCTGGTCCTGTTCATCACATTCCGCCATTTCTTCAATAAGCCCTATGCAAAACTGCTGGGTGCCATGAATGAGGTCAGCCGCGGCAACTTTGACGTGCGTTTGGATGATAAGATTTCCTCGGACTTCCAGTATATTTATGACGGCTTCAATTACATGACCTCCTCCGTATCGGGGTATATTGAAGAAAACTACCGGCAAAAGGTGATGCGGACCGAAAGCGAATTCAAAGCGCTCCAGGCACAAATCAATCCGCACTTTCTCTACAACTGTTTTGCGAATATACGGAGCTTCTGCAAGATGGGAGATATAGAAAGCGTCGCGCTGATGACGGAAAATCTGTCCAAACTGTTTCTGTATATCACGCGCAACGCGGCGCCGATTGTCCCCCTCTGCAACGAAGCGGAAAATCTGCAAAACTATTTGCAGATACAGCAAATGCGCTTCGGGGATCGGGTACTGGTGGAAGTCCAGGAGCTCCCGGAAGAATTCCGCGATGTCCCGATCCCGAAACTGTGTCTGCAACCGATTGCGGAAAACGCATACAAATATGCATTCGCCGACAAGGACAGCGGGGGGATTTTCCGGGTCGGATACGCCGTATCCAGCAATGAACTGTCCATCACACTGGAGGATAACGGAGATGTAAGCGACCGCCAGATCGCGGAGATCGCCCGCAGTCTCACGGACGCCGCCGAAACATCTGGGATTGTCAATGTGAGCCGCCGGCTGCGGCACTATGCCGACGGATACGGACGGGTGGAGGTAACACGCAGCCGCCTGGGCGGTCTTTGTGTCACGCTCCGGCTGAATATCGGAAAGAGAGGAGACGCGGATGACCATACTGGTTGTTGACGACGAGCGCAATATTGCCGACGGAATTGCCTACACGCTCGGCGAAGAACTGGATACCGATGCCGAGGTATATGTATGCTACGGTTCACAGCAGGCAAAGGAGTTTGCGGAAAAGCATTTCATCGATATCATCGTCTGTGACATCAACATGCCGAAGCAGAACGGGCTGTCGCTTTGCAGCGATCTGCTGCAATCCTATCCGCAGATGAAAACAGTGTTTCTGACAGGGTACAGCGACTTCTCCTATGCGTACGAAGCCATGAAGCTCCCTGATGTTTCGTATGTGCTGAAACTGGAAAATGATGGTGTGCTGATCCGCACGGTCAAAGAAAAAATCGCGTCCATTGATGAGCAGCACCGCAAAAATGCCGAGCTCATCTGTCAGCAACAGCTGAACCGGGAGCTGTCCCGGCAGCTCGGCGACCTGCAGCTGAAGCACGCCCTGACCGGCGAAGGAAAAGAATACGACGATACCGTTTTTCTGCTGATCTGCCCGGCAGGCGAGACCGACGGGCTCACCGGCATTGTCCGGAACGCTTTTAACGGACCCGTCGCCGTCTTTGCAGACGAGCAATATCTGCTCGCCTCCATACGCAGCGACGAAAGTATCAGCGTCATTTCCGAGCGGGCAAAGAGGCTGCAGCAGGATCTGTACGAGCGGACGGGCAGTTACAGCACATTCGTACTGGATCCCCCCTGTGCGCAATCTGCCGACAGCCGCCTTCAAAGGCTTCTGAAAAAGAGTAAAAGGAACAGCAACGCACTTTACTTTCTGGAGGCAACGGAACCGGATCTGCTCATCGACGGGGGAGACGATGCGGTCATCGCAAGCGTCGCCGCCTATATCGACGCGCACCTCGGAGAGGATCTGTCCCTCGCGCTTCTTGCCTCCACCGTGTATTATAACCCCGCCTACCTCTCCCGTAAATTCAAAGCGGTCATGGGGAGCAACCTGCACGCATATATACTCGCCAGGCGTATGGAGCTGGCGAGAAAGCTGCTGGTGGAAACAGACGGGTTCGTGCAGGAAATCGCTGCCAGATGCGGTTTCAGCAATCCGACGCAGTTCGGCATGACCTTTGCCAAGGTCAACGGCTGCTCTCCGGGAGCCTATCGCAGAAACAACCCGAAACGCAACTGACCCCGCCGTATTGACCAAAAAAGAGAGCCTTTTCCGCAAAGGCTCTTTTTTTATGTAAAAATGTCAACAAATCGTGCGAATGTAAAAAAATGAATATTGAACAGGTTGCACAATCGCTGTACAATGAAGACGCAGTACAATGAACGACCCGTATCCGCAGAAATGCGGATCCGGCGATCAGCGGAAACTCCGCTATGAAAACAGGAGGGACGAAAATGCGTTATTCCAAATTTGTCAGAATCTGTTGCTTTGCCCTGGCGTTCCTGTTTGCCGTCAGCCTTGTCTCCTGCTTTGGAGGCAATGACGACAACGGCCCGGACTATGACGACCCCACCCGTAATCCTTTCGGTCGGTACGAAAATACCGTCAAAATCACCGGCGTTATGGAATACCAGGTACATAACGACAGCCGTGTGCCGCAGAACATTACGCCCGACAATCAGGCGTATATCCGGCTGATCAAGGAGCGGCTCAATATCGAATTTTCGTATCTGTGGAAGGTTCCTCCGACGCAGTACAGCGAAAAGCTCAGCCTCTCGATGCTTGCCAATGAACTGCCGGACATCTTCAAGGTGACCGCCAGCGACTACGCTTCTCTGAAAAAAGCGGGTATGCTCAAGAATCTGGCCACAGCGTATGAGTACGCCTCGGAAGATGTCAAAACGTTCCTGAACCGCGACCCCGACGTCATCCGGCGCCTGACCGACAGCGACGGCGGGATCTATGCCGTCCCGCAGTACTCGGACAACCGCCGCGGGGTCCCCGTCATGTACATCCGTCAGGATTGGCTGGACGAATTGCATCTGGAGGTTCCGACCACGCCCGACGAGCTGTATACGGTTCTGAAAGCGTTCAAAGAGAAAAAAGGTGCGACCTGCGGGCTTGCCATGAGCAACAAGGTCTCCGGCTCTTACTTCTCGATCAGCGGCTATATGAATATGTTCGGCTCGAGCCCGTATTCCTGGCTGCTCGGCTCCGACGGGCAGCTGCACGCCGACGAGATTTCGGAAAACAGCAAGACGGCTCTGAAGTGGCTGAACCGTCTGTATGACGAAGGAATTCTGACAAAGGATGTCGCCGCGTCCACGGTCGATGCCGTGCAGGCAGATGTCCTCGGCGGGAAATGCGGTGTTGTGATCGGTCCCTGGTGGCAGTTCGAGTATCCGTTAGGTACCGCCATCGGCAACGGCGACGAATGGGTGGCGGCGGAAATGCCGCTGGCAGAGGGCAAGAACGCCGTCGTGGACCGTCAGCAGGTCGAGTTCTACTATGTTGTCAACAAGAAGTGCAAAAACCCCGAGGCGCTGTTCAAGATGATCAATATGTATATTGCTCTTGACGGCACGCCGGAGGCTGAACCGGAAAAAGGGTATGTGTGGAGCTGGTGCCCGACGCAGTTCTACGATCCGTACGATATCAACGAGCAATTTGTCGAGATCAATAAACAACTGGAAATCGACCCGAAGGCAGAGGGACCCGCGCCGGAGCGTTGGACTGCCCACATGAAAAAACTGTGGAAAGCCTATCCGGAGTATCTCGTCTGGAAGGACGACCCCTTCGCCACAAAGTATCAGGAAAATATGTTCGCCAATATCATGACGCGCGTCAATAAGGACGGCGCATGGGCGCGGATCGTCAGTATGTACGATGTCAAAAAGCGGGTCGTCTACGACGAGTTTTACGGCATTTCCACCCCCGCCATGTCGAGCAAGGGCGCAATCATGGCGCAGGAAGTGGAGGAATACTATCTGAAAGTCATCATGGGCGAAAAGGATATTGATTCGACATGGGACGCCTTTGTATCCTCGTGGAGGAGAATCGGCGGCGATGAAGTATCGGCAGAAGTCAATGCGTGGTATGCCGGACAGGCAAAATAAGTGAACGATGATGCAGAACACAGCTATTAAAAAACGCAGCGCCCCGTCCGGGTTCCTCCGCCTTGTCAAAACGCAGTGGATCTGGTGGGTGATGCTGCTGCCCGGAATCCTCCTGACGCTGGTCTTCAAGTATGGTTCCATGTTCGGGATCGTCATGGCGTTCCAGGATTTCAACATCTACAAGGGCACTTTCCTCGGTCAGGATTGGGCGAGCAATCACGGCTTCGGCAACTTCATCTATGTTTTCAAAATGGAGAAGTTCTGGCAAGCGGTATTCAACACGCTCCTGATTTCGGGTATCAAGATTATCCTCGGCATCATCGTCCCGCTGATGCTCGCCATTATGATCAACGAAGTGAGCAAAAAGTGGTTTTCCCGGTTTGTGCAGACCACCTTCTTCCTGCCCTTCTTCCTCAGCTGGATCATCCTCGGGAGTATTCTCCTCGAGATGTTCTCCTACGGCGGCATCGTCAATACCATCCTCGACAGCCTTTTCGGTAAACGAATTCTATTCTTCCTTGACAACAACTGGTTCCGCACGCTGATTATCCTCTCGGATGTGTGGAAAGGCATGGGCTACAACATGGTCATCTTTCTCGCGGCCATCATGGGCGTGGACGAGACGCTGTTTGAAGCGACGGAAATCGACGGGGGCAACCGCTTCCAGCAAATTATTCATGTCATGCTGCCCAGCATCGCCCCTGTCATCATTCTGGTGATGACGCTGTCGATCGGGGGACTCCTCAACGGCGGCTTTGATCAGGTACTGGTCCTCTACAACCCGATGGTGTACGAAGGCGGCGATATCATCGATACATTCGTGTACCGTCTCGGTATGTTCGGCGACCGCCAGGTGGATGTGGCGAGCGCGGTCAACCTTGCCAAATCTTTTGTGACCATCATTCTCATGGGCGGGACCTATTACTTCGCCTATAAAAAGTTTGATTACCGCATTTTCTGAAACGGAGGCGGACGGAAATGAAAATCAAAAAATCCAAGGGCCGCATCGCTTTTGAGGTAGTCAACTACACAATCCTCGGACTGCTGGCACTGATGTGCATCTTCCCCTTCATTCACCTGCTGGCGGTGTCCTTCTCCGCCGACGAGTTCACAAGCAAGGGTGAGATTTTTCTGCTCCCGAAGGGCTTCACCCTGCAAGCCTATGAATACCTCGCCCAGAAGAAAGAATTTTTTACGGCGCTCGGTATCAGCGTGCTCCGGACGGTCATCGGCACGGCAATCTCGCTCATCGTGGTCGTCATGACGGCATATCCCCTGTCCAAAACGGACGGCAGATTCAAGGGGCGTACCGTCTTTACATGGTTCTTCCTGATTACCATGTTCCTCGGCGGGGGGCTTTTCGCCACCTATTTCCTCTATAAGCAGTTGGGGCTTCTCAACAGCTTCCTCGTGTATATCCTGCCCGGCGCCTGCGATGTCTGGTTCGTCCTCATGCTGATGAACTTCTTCCGCGGCATCCCGAAGGAGATTGAGGAAGCCGCCCTGATCGACGGAGCGGGTCAGTTCTCCGTTCTCTTTAAACTTTATATTCCGCTGGCAATGCCGTCCATCGCCACCATCATCCTGTTTACGGCGATCGGACAGTGGAACAGCTGGTTTGACGGCATTATGTTCATGAATGACCCGAGCAAATATCCGTTACAGTCCTATCTGTATACGATGATCATTTCCAGCGACCCGACCAAGCAGTCCGGCTTCACGCTCACCCCCGAGCAGTTGGAAGCGCTCAAAAATATCGGCGGTAAAAACCTGCAATCGGCGCAGATTTTCCTCGGGATTCTGCCGATCGCATTGGTATTCCCTTTCCTGCAACGGTTCTTTGTCAAGGGGATTACCGTCGGAAGCGTAAAAGGATAACCTATGAAAAAAATCAGATTTTTGGCGGCTGTGCTGCTCCTGTCGCTCCTGTCCGCGGGGCTCGTTGCCTGCGGCGGCAGCCGTACGGACAGCAAGGTGCTGCTGTGTTATGCCGGCGACAGCCGGGATGAATTCGGCGGGGGCGTGTATGCCGAAGCCGTCAAAGAGTCCCGGTGCGGTTTCCAAACGGTGGAGCTCGGTAAGAATGCCGAAAATTACCGCGGCACACTTGAAGACGCCCTGAACCGGAGCGGCGATATACAAACGGTCGTCGTCGTCGGAAAAGACGCATATAACGGGCTCGCCGACTACATCCGGAGCTTCAGAGGGATGAACTTCATCGTGGTCGATGCCGGGCTTTCGGAAATCCGCAGCAATGTCTGCGCGCTTGAATTCCAGCCGGAGGAGTTCGGTTACCTCGGCGGAACCATGACAGCCGCCGCCGCGGAGGGGGATATCGGATACGTCTCCACGTTCCTCAACCGCTTTGACAACCGGATTCTGTACGGATTTCTCCAGGGAGCCAAAGACAAAAAAGTGCACGTCCGCTACATGGAGGAGCAAACCAACGTCCTCAAAGCGGCGGATTATATGGCGAAACTGGCAGAAGCGGGGGTCGGTGCCGTATTCGATCAGAGCGGTCGCAGTAGCCTCGGCAGCCTTGATACGGCATACCGCAGCGGCGTCACCGTCTGTTACGGCGGTATCGATCTTGCGAAAGCGGCGGCGGAATCCAAGGACGCGGCACTGCTGACAGCCATTGCCGGAGGCGTGCAGAAAAACTATGTGTCGGCTATGAAAGCCGTACAGAAAATGACGAGTGCCGGTTTTGAAACCGGCGGGGTATCGTACCTGACCGCAAAAGACGGTGCCTTCCTCGCAGGCGGCACCACAGTGGAAAATGTGAATCTCCTGGCGGACGGCGGAGCGGCTTTCGTCAGCCTCTGTCAGGAAAAAATCGTCGACGACGAGGGGCTCTATACACCGCAATATTCGGTCGAGGCGACCTATCACGAAGCGATTCCCTCCTGCGCCGATACCAACGACTGGAAATATGCGCCGCGTGCCGGCTCCGGCAACGGTATGAAGCCGTACGGATGGAAAGGCATCGGTATCTGGTCCACGATCTACCTGCAACAGGATCAGAAGCCGGTTTCCAACACCGGGATTGAGTTTCAGAACATGAAGCTGTGGGCTTACACGCGCACGACCGGATGGGTTCTCCTCGAGCACGCCAATCCGACGGGATCCTTTTACGATGAGAATTTTTCAAGCGACACTCATAAGAACTTCCAGTCCAACTTCATCAATTACGGTGAGGAAAAGCGAACCAGAATCAAACTGGATTACAGTACCCTCGGATACAACTATCATCCCTTCGGCAGCCAGATAGACCTGGTGGCGGCGGGGCTCCTGAACGACGACGGCAGCGTGATTAACGGCGATACGCTGTATATCCTGTCGGAGATGGACATCCGTCTCTGCGTCTGGGACGCGGCACAGCCGTCGGACATTGACGAGGCAAAATATGTCGCGAATATCGGTGCCGACTGGTGGCGGGAAAAAGGGCTTTTCTGGACGCCGGACTGGAACAGCAACAAGGATGTGTGCGTGGGGCAGTTCCGCACCATCACAAAGGACTGGAAGCGGCTGTATATGACCAACGTCCCCGCTTCTATGTATGAGGAGATTTTCAGCAGTTTCCCGTTTTCCGAATGAACCTTTTTGCTCCCCCCGGAGGGGGAGTACGGCAATTCCAAAATAAAAAATCAAAGGGAGAAAGGTTATGAACAGGAAGAACAGAATCTTGGCAGCAGCGATGGCGCTGCTCATCCTTGTGGCGGCGGTGTTTGCCATCGGCTGCGGACGCATGGAGGGCAATGACAAACCGCCCAAAACCACTCCGACATCGATCACACTCGATAAGGAAACCCTGAGCCTGGACGCCGATGCCAGCGACCGGCTGACCGCCAGCGGCGCCGACGAGGTGGTATGGACCTCCGACAATCCGGCGGTGGCAACGGTTGATGCGAACGGCAAGGTGACGGGCATCAACGCAGGCACCTGCAAAGTGACCGCAAGCACGAAAGACGGCAAGTATCAGGCAGAATGCACCGTCACGGTGACGGGCTATCACCTGAGCGATAAGGTCGTCTCCGGAATCAAGAAGATCGAAAACAATACCTATAACGGCGAGATCAACTACGTGATTGACAACAGCGACGAGAATGCTCTCCTCATCCGATACGACAGACAGAAAATGACGAACAAATGGACGAGCCTCGTTTTGTGGTACGACTGCAACCTGAACCCGACGAGTTTTGAGCTGGAATTTGAAGTCGTCAGCGGCAGCCTCCCCGTGATGCAGTTTGAGTTCGGCGGAGAGAGCAGCTTCAAGCAGTATGAACGCTATGCCGTGACCAAGGGAAAAAACACCGTCAGACTCAACACGACCGACCTGGATCTGGACGGTGATGGCAGCTGGAAAGCCATCTACCTGGAACTCAACAATCCGTGCCCTCTCGACGGGACCACGGATGCGGTGCTTGAAGAAACGGTGATCCGCTTCACCAAAATCGCAATGGTCGTCGGCGAGAAGTCGGCACCGGACGCGCCCGCCACCGCAGAGGTCCGGGACGGCGTCGTGTACTGGGACAGAGTGCTGGCAGCGGCAGAATACGAGCTTGAGGTTGACGGCGTTGCCGTGACGGACCTCGCCGCACGCACGCGCCCCGCCGGAGATTCGCCCGTCATGCGCCGTGCCTACAAGCCCACCGAGGAGAAGGCTTTTGTCGCCGGTGAACATACCGCAAGAATCCGCAGCAAAAACAGCGCCGGAGTTTCCGCATGGACCGAGTTTACCTTTACCGTAGCCGGCGGCGCAGAGGAAGAGAGCAAGGCATTCCACGGGATTACCTCCAACGGCAACAACCAGTACAACGCCACGCCTGACTTTTACACGGCGACGGTGCAGGATGACGGCAGCATCCGGATTTCCTTCACCGCATCCGCCACCGACGAGTGGAGCACCTATCTCTTCAACTTTGATACCGCGACGGTGGACGCGACCAAGCTGCACATCAAGCTCCGCCTCACCGGAGGTGAGCTGGAAAAAGTCCGTTATCAGGTAGACCGCTGGGACAACGACGCGAAAAAAAGTGTCACCGTGTACGGTGAGGATCTTGTGTTTGTTGACGGCGTAGCAGAACTGACGGTCGACGTAGAGAGCAGCAAGCTCGCTGCCTCCAACGGTTCGGTCATGCTGTTCCTCAATAAATATGCCCCCGCCGGCAGTGCAATCGAAATTGAAGTGATTGATGTTTCGTTAACATAATCAGCAACGGATTTTCGGCGGACTTGACTTCGGTTGAGTCCGCCTGTTTTAAACGGAGGATAAAGTCGTGACAGTACGGCAATATATTCGGAACAGTTGGGATAAAAGTTTGCGGACGAGGGGACACCGTCCGGACGGGATTGCTTTGCCGTATCCGTACAATTCACCGTGTGCCGAGGGCATTTTCGATGAATTTTACTATTGGGATACCTGTTTTACCAACAAAGGGCTGATCGCGGACGGAAAGTATGAGGACGCGCTGCACAATGTGCTGAATATGGCATATCTCATCGACCGATACGGTTATATGCCCAATGCGGCGGTCACCGGAATGCTGAACCGCTCCCAGCCGCCTCTGTTCGGCGTCATGGTGCGTGACATCATGCCCTATGCCGGGACGCAGGAGAAGCAAGCGCTGATCGAGGCACTTGAACGGGAGTACCGGTTCTGGATGAGCCGGCGTCTCCTGCCCTCGGGGCTGAACCGGTACGGGAATTCCGCCGACAAAGAAACCAAACTGCTGATGGCAGACGAGGCGGAGCGTCGCCTGTCGCGCTCATTTGACGGCGTCGACAGAGAAACGCTCGGGGGGAACATTCTTGCCGAGTGCGAGTCCGGATGGGACTTTTCCCCGCGATTCGGCTTTCATTGTATGGATTACGCGCCGATCGATCTCAACAGCCTGCTGTATCTGTATGAACAGATGCTTGCCGATTACCTGCCCGACAAACGGGGAGAATTTCTGTCGGCAGCCGTGCGGCGCAAGGAACGGCTGTACAAATATTGTTTTGACGGCACGAAACTGACGGACGCGATCCCGGGCGGCGCGCCGACAAAAGTGACCTCTGCCGCGTGTGCACTGCCCTTTGTCGTCGGGCTGTCGAACGACCGTGTGGCACTGCTGTCGGTGGTTCGCCGGCTGGAGCATGAGCACGGGATCGCCGCCTGCGAGAAAACGGACGATTCCGCCGTCTGCCAATGGGGCTACCCCAATATGTGGGCGCCTCTTGTGTGGTTCGTCTATTGTGCGCTCATCAATGCCGGACTGCTCGACGACAGCGAGAGAATCGGACAGAAATATCTCTCAACCGTAGAGCAGAGTTTCGGCGATACGGGAAAGCTATGGGAAAAATACGATGCCGTCCGCGGGGGAAAAGCGACGGTCAACGAATATACCGAGACGGAAATGCTCGGTTGGACTGCAGGAGTGTACAACGCAATTTATGACGAACTCAACCAATAAACCGAACCATCCGGAGCTTTTTTCCCTCCTCACCGGGCAGGACAACTGGTCCACCGCCGGGGTTTGCGGTCTGCCGTCGGTCAGGATGTCCGACGGGCCGCACGGCCTGCGCTATGTCATCGGCGAGGCAGGGGAAGAACAGATTGCCGAAAAGTCCGTCTGCTACCCTACCCTGTCGGCACTGGGCAACTCCTTCGACGAAGACCTTGTGTACCGCGTGGGGCAGGCAATTGCCGAGGACTGCATCCGGCATGACGTCGCCATGATTCTCGGCCCCGGAGTCAATCTCAAACGAACGCCGCTATGCGGCCGCAATTTCGAATATTTTTCCGAGGACGGCGTGCTGTCCGGCAAGCTTGCCGCAGCCTATATCGGGGGCGTCCAGAGCAAAGGCATCGGCACCTCGCTGAAGCACTTTGCCGCCAACAACCGGGAATATGACCGTTTCTTCCAGAGCAGTGAACTGGACGAGCGCACCCTGCGGGAAACCTATTGCCGCGCCTTCGAGATCGCTCTCGGGGCGCATCCGTGGACGGTCATGTGCAGTTACAATCCCGTCAACGGTGTTTACGCCTCCGAAAACCGGCACCTCCTGCGCGACATACTCCGTCAGGAGTTCGGTTTTGACGGGGTTGTCGTATCCGATTGGGGGGCTGTCCGGAACCGCGCGAAATCGCTGCTGGCGGGCGTGGATCTGGCCATGCCGTATGATGAAAAGTTTGAACAGCAGCTGGACGACTGGTCCCGGCGAGGGCTGATTTCCGATGCCGATGTGCAGGAAAGCGCAGACAGAATCCGCGCCCTGGTACAGCGATACAAGGCGGCAGAACCGCTCCGGGTCACGACGCTGTCCGAAGAACAAAAGCACGATCTGGCGGTGTCCGCGGCGGAACAATGTGCGGTTTTGCTGAAAAACGAAGGGATACTTCCCTTACAGAAGCAGCAGAAAATCGCTCTCATCGGCGGATTCGCGACCGACCCCGAATTCCAGGGCGGCGGCTCCTCCAGAGTCACCTGCGATAAGCCGCGGTCACTGACCGATTGCCTGGCGCAGGAGGGGCTGAATGTCCGGTTTGCGCTGGGATACATGATACGCTACCATATGCCGACCCCCTTCGGACTGCGTTACGCAGTGGATCTCGCGGCAGAGAGCGACTGTGCCGTCGTGTGCGTCGGCAACACATGGCTGACGGAGAAAGAGGAGACGGATCGGTTTTCCATCCGGCTCAATCCGATCATGGAGGATCTGATTTCCCGCGTGGCGGATGTCAACCCCAATGTCGTGGTGGTGCTGTACACGGGGTCCGCCGTAGATATATCCGCCTTCAGGGACAGAGTGAAAGCAATTCTTTACATGGGGTTCGGCGGCGAGGGAGTCAACGAAGCGGCGGCAAAACTGCTCAGCGGGGCGGTATCGCCCTGCGGCAAGCTGGCGGAGACCTTCCCTGCCTGTCTTTCCGACACGGCAACGGGGGAAGAGCGCGGCAACGGCTATGCGGAGCGGTATGCCGAGGGGTGTCTCGTCGGTTACAAATATGCGGAATACCATGGTATCGTCCCCGCCTACCCGTTCGGGCACGGGCTGTCCTATACGCAGTTCACCTATGAAGATCTGCGCGTGGAAAAGATGTCCGAAACGGACTATCGGGTTACCTTTGCTGTCAGGAACACCGGGACACGGGACGCCGCCGAGATCGCGCAGGTGTATGTTGCCGATCAGGCAAGTATGGTGATCCGCCCCAAAAAGGAGCTCGTCGGCTTCGCCAAAAAACACATTGCGGCAGGGGCGCGGCAGGAATTTTCGTTTTCTCTCTCGGCGCGTGACTTCGCGTATTTCAGCCCCGTGTCGAACCGTTTTTATGTGGAAAACGGTACATTTACCGTCATGGTAGGCGCCGGTAGCACAGATATCCGGCTGACACACAAAATCTGCATCCGGTTACCCGACGAGGAACAGTTTTCACAATATTGAGGGCAATATAAATTGAAGATCAATTATTTACCGGACGAACATTTTTTCGGCGGCGCCGTCAACGACGGTATTTTCATGCCATATTCCTGCGGCTTTTCCCGCGATTTGCGGGTGTGGCACGCAGGCAATCAGGCGACCTCGGCGCTGCTCTCCGACCGCGGTCGGCTCGTGTATTCCGACCGTCCCTTTCTCTATGATTTCGGGGAGGACGGTATCACGGCGGAGGGAGAAAACATCGCCGTCGAGCAGTGCGGAGACACGCTGAAAGACGCCTATCTGACCATGCGTGATCACCTCGCCGATCCATCCTTCGTCGGGCAGATGCCGCCGGCGGATATGTTTACCGTCCCGCAGTACAATACCTGGATTGAGATGGAGTGGGACTGTACGCAGGAAAAGGTTCTGCGCTATGCGCAGGAGATCCTCGCGCACGGCTACCCCGCAGGGGTACTGATGATTGATGACTGCTGGTGCCGCGCCTACGGCGACTGGGAGTTTGATACGGCACGCTTCCCGGACCCCAAGGGGCTGGTGAATGAACTGCACGACATGGGGTTCCGCGTCATGCTGTGGTGCTGTCCGTTCGTCAGCCCGGATACCGCGGTATTCCGCCGGCTGGAGGCCGACGGGGCCCTGGTCAGAACCGCAGACGGGCAGACGGCCATCTCCCATTGGTGGAACGGCTACAGCGCGGTGCTGGATCTGACCGTCCCGGCGGCAGCGCGCTGGTTTGATGAGCAGGCAGACCGCCTCATGGCGGCATACGGCATTGACGGCTTCAAAATGGATGCGGCAGACCCGGAATATTATCCGGACGGTTTCGTGTTCTCCGATGGCAGTCAGCGCTCTTTTCAGGCAAAGAAGTGGGCGGAAATCGGCGCAAAATATGCTTACAACGAATTGCGCGCGGGCTTCAACGCCGGATGGCTGCCCGTTGCCAACCGGTTACGCGACAAAAACCATTCCTGGACGGCAGACGGACTGAACACGCTGGTGCCGGACGGTCTGGCAATGGGGCTGTGCGGCTACCAGTACCTTTGCCCCGACATGATCGGCGGCGGCATGGTACCGGACTTTCACCGCGCCGGATTTGTGTTTGACAGCGAGTTGTTCGTGCGCTACTGCCAGGTAGCGGCTGCTTTCCCGATGATGCAGTTTTCCCGGGCGCCGTGGAAGGTGCTGGGAGAGGCGGAGCAGCGGCTTTGCCTCGAAGCCGTTGCCCTGCATACGCGCATGGCGGACACGATCGTGCGCCTTGCGGAGGATTGTGCCGCGACGGGAGAACCGATGCTCCGGAGCCTCGAATATGTATTCCCGCACCGGGGGTATGCTGCCGTGTCGGATGAGTTCCTTCTGGGGAATGACATTCTGGTTGCGCCTCAGTTGCAAAAAGGTGTACAATATAGACAGGTGATTCTGCCCGACGGGGTCTGGGCGGACGAAAGCGGACGGATTTATACAGGCGGCACCTACACGATCGAAACGCCTTTGTCGCGGCTCCCTGTATTCACAAGAAAGGATATCTGATACCGGCGCTGCGGGCGGCGCATCCGGCAGGCAGAAAAGCGGTGGTGTATATGAAAGATTGGTTGCGGTTCTTTTTCGGCGGTTTTTTCACGAACAAACGGCTTTCGGAGGCTCCCGAGCGATCCGTCTGGAACACGGTCCTGAGCCTGTTTCTTGCCTTCTTCCTTGTATGGGGAGGGCTTTCCTTGGGGTATGCCGCCTCGTTCGGGCGCCACTATGCCGCGGCGGAGGACTTCCGCGCGTTTCTTTTCGCCTCGCTCGGGAAGGATAATCCTTACGGCGTGTCCCTCCGTATCGATGGCGGAAAGCTCTCGGCGCAGTATGACGGGGAGCGTAACTGCATCAATACGTTTGACAGCCCGGATACCGGCTACCGCCTGGTGGTAGACACCCGCCCGAAAGAAACGACCTATGACGATTTTACGGTGGTGTGTCGCGACCCGGACGGTCAGACCGTCTCCTATGATGCCTACAAAGCGATGGACGATGCACAGCGTGAACGGTATGAATGCCGCGTGGAATACAGCGGCGCCGCATTGGATGTATCCCGCGGCATCGCGGATTATGAAGCGTATCTCGGAGCCGTCTGCGATGTGAACGCCGCGCAGTATGACCGAGAGATTGCCGAAAAATATGCCGCCCTGCAACGCAACAAGGGCGACAGCGAAGAAAGCCGGCGCAATTTTGAGAACGGGGTCTACGAGTTATACTTCGCCGCGAAATACCCCGACTTTGTCGGGAAGGATGCCTATGGCGCGGCGCCGACTCTGCGTACCTACTATATGGAGCTAGAAAACCGCGCGCCCGACCGGAAATATGTTCTCCTTTTCGATGACATCGCCATGTGTGCCTTCGGAACCGATACCGGGGTCTTTGTGGACTTCGCCGGTTATGTGTCGAAACTCGATGACGGCGCCGTCACCACGCGCGAAATGACAGCGGAGCAGACAGAAGAAAACCTGGATGCCATGATCCGCGCGCTTTTCAGGAGCGGCAGCGCACTCGCGTCCTTTGTGTTCCTGTTCAGCCTCATGCAGATGATTCCCTTCTATCTGCTTGCGGTGCTGCTCCTGACAATCCTCGTATGGATTGCCTGCAAAACCGGACACGCGAGCGATTGCACCGGCTTTTTCGGTGCCTTCAAAGCGGTCGGCGCCACCCTCACGATGAGCGCCGTTGCAACGGCGCTGAACGCCGTCATTCTCTCGTTCGTCCTGTCGCGCGGGACGGTATTCCGCGTGGCGATGATCCTTTTCCCCGTCATCGTCACCGTGCGCCTGATCGTCTTCGTGATCGCCTGTATCCGTGCCGCCGGGGAGCGTAAAAACGACGCCACGCCCGATTCTCTCGCAGACATGTAACGCCGCCCGCCTCATGGGATTTCGGGACAGCATCCAACACGGCAATATCGACACCCCATGGCTTAAATTGCGCCGGAAAAACGGAGAGAACCGCCTTTTGAAAGGCGGTTCTCCGTTTTTGTATTCTGTTTTGTATCGTAAGCCGTATCTTCACGATCACAGGACGCGGACGCGGATGACCCCACGTTCCTCTGCGAGGGCGCGGACGGTCTCCTCGCTCGGGCAGGCGGCGACGTCGATCAGCGTGTAGGCGTATGCCCCGCGCGATTTGTTGACCATGGCTTCGATATTGATGCCCTCCGCCGCGATGCGGGAGCTGAGGGCACTCAGCATATTCGGGATATTGCGGTGCAGGACGCACACGCGGCTGGACGTGATGCGCGGTGCCGAGACGTCCGGGTAGTTGACCGAGTGCGTGATGTTGCCGTTCACGAGATAGTCGGAGAGTTCGTCTGCCGCCATCACGGCGCAGTTGTCCTCGCTCTCGGGAGTGGACGCGCCGAGGTGCGGGATCGCGATGACGCCGGGGATCGAAAGGATCTCCTCGGTCGGGAAGTCGACGACATAGGCGCTGACCTTACCGCTCCCCAGCGCCGCGCGGACAGCCTCGGTATCGACAAGTGCGTCACGCGCAAAGTTTAAGATACGGACACCGTCCTTCATGGCGGCGAAAGCATCCGCGTTCAGCATCCCGCGCGTCTCATCGTTCAGCGGTACGTGCACCGTAATGTAGTCGCAGGTCGCGTAAATATCCTCGACATCCGTCACATGGTAGACGGCGGGCGAGAGGTTCCACGCCGCGCGCACCGAGAGATAGGGGTCATAGCCCAGGACCGTCATGCCGAGCGCGAGCGCCGCGTTCGCGACAAGAACCCCGATGGCGCCGAGACCGATGACACCGAGTTTTTTGCCCTTGATCTCGGGCCCCGCGAACTGTCCTTTTCCCTTTTCGACCAGTTTCGCGACCCCTGTTTCGTTTTGCAGGCTTTTCGCCCATTCGATTCCCTCGACGACCCGCCGGGAGGACAGGAGCAGACCCGCGAGCACCAGTTCCTTGACAGCGTTGGCGTTCGCGCCGGGCGTGTTGAACACGACGATGCCGCGTTCACTGCAGGCGTCGACCGGAATGTTATTGACCCCGGCACCCGCGCGGGCGATGGCATAAAGGCTCGCCGGGAGAGTTGTGTCATGAAGCGACGCGGAGCGCACCAGTACGCCGGCGGCGCCGGTGAGTTCCTCCGTCACCGTGAAGCGCGCGGGATCCAGGCGACCCGTCCCGCAGGATGCGATCTTGTTCATCGTACAAATGTTCATCATGCGTTGTCATTCTCCTTCAAATTGATATTGACGACTATTCTATCATATTTCTCGGGGTTTGCATAGCCCCTGCCTGAAATTTTATTCCTTGTCGCGGTCACGGCGGCGCCGCATGGCGCGTGTCGTGAGTTTCCCGAGTCTCTCGCGCAAAATACCGCCGGCGAGCCGCGGCGGCCGCCCCGCCGCCTTCTCCTCCTCGCCGCTCGTCGCATACAGCACGGGTTCCATACAATGGAGCACACGGTCGCGCACAACGCGATCCCCGATATGCCGGCGCAGGGGCGCATAGATATTCGGTCGTCCGCCCGCATTGTTGACGAACGCGGTCAGCATGACCCCGATGAGCGAGATGCCGGGTGCCTCCGAGAGTGAAACGACCGCCTGCCCGTTCCCGACGCAGTGGATCTTGATCCGGCGGCTGTTCGGGAGTTCGGGGAACACAAGGCTGAACCGCAGGACGGTCTCCCCGTCCTCATCCGGCGCCAAAGTACAGAGCGTCCCCACAAAATACGGCTCCTCCTTGTACATGACAGTCGCGTAGCGGTAGGTGCCGTACCCGCACGGCAGGCGATAAACCGTCTCGCCCTCCGTCACGGTGAGCGTCATCTTCTCGCCCTCCGCCGCGAACCCGACCGAGACAATCCCCGGCGTGTGGCTGTTCTGGATCATCCGCCACACGAAGGGCATGAAACTCATATTGTTGCGCTCGACCCGGAAGACCCCGGCGGCGGTTCGCACGGCGTCGGGGATCTCCTCGGCTTTGCCGGGTGAGAACAAGTCTTCGTGCCGATGGCGGAGCGGCACCCCAGAACGTGCGCAGAAGAAATTCTGTTCGGTGCGGCGCAGCGCGCGCACCGACGAGGGCGACGGGAGGAGCGAGCGGGTCGGGAAATCTTCACCGACCGCCGCCGTAATCTCAGCGAGGGTCGCCGCGTCGCAGAAAAATTCGCTGTTTCCCGACGTGTAGAGCGCCACGACCCCGTTCTTCCCGCACCACATATTCTGCCCCATCATACCGTTGAACAGGCAGGCGGAGCCGTCCTTTGCCACCCAGAGATGGTAGCCGTAATCATAGGCGCCGAGGACGTCCCGCACGTGCATCTGCGCCGTCGTCGCCTCGACAACATAGTCGGCGGGGAGAATCTGTTTCCCGCGCCATACGCCCCCGACGGCAATCATTCTCCCGAATTTCATCAGGTCAATGGGCGCAAAATACATGCCCCAGCCGCCCTTGGCGACCCCGTCGGGCGCCCGCTCGATGAGGTACTGCGTGATGCCGAGCGGAGTGAATACCCGTTCGGCAAGAATGTCCTCGAGGTGCCGACCGCCGATCTTCTCCACCGCGGCGGCGAGCATATAGGAGTTCATGCTGTTGTAAAAGAAATCCGTCCCCGGCTCAAAGGCGGGGCGCGAAGAGAGGAACGCCCGTTTCCAGTCCGCGATCGTGACACTCGCCGCCTCGTTGATATCGGTCACGCCGGCGCTCATCGTGAGCAGGTGCCGGAGGGTCATTCGCTTCATGCGCGGCGAGACCGACGTCGGCAGCTCGTCCCGGAAGATGTCGACGAGCCGATCCGTGAGGTGCAGTTTCCCGTCCTCGATGAGCAGACCGACGGCGAAAGACGTAATGGTCTTCGCCATGGAATGCGTGAGCGTCGGAATGCGCGGGCTGTACCCGGGTGCGGACGCGGCAACGATGAGGCGCCCGCCGCGCTCCACGAGCAGGTGATGCAGGTGGGTGCCGGGTTGCCCCTCGAGGGTGTGCAGGAGCGCGTCCATGGTACGGGAGGAGATTCCCACCGTCTCCGGCGCGTACAGCCGCGGCATTTCGGGCGCCGCCTCCGGCGGCATCACCGCCCCCTTCTGCGGGTAATAGGGAATCTGCTCCGGGTGAGCGCTCCCCGCAACGCAGGTTTTATAGAGGTAATCCACCGAGTGTCTCATCACCGTCAGATTCATGCTTCCGTCCTCCGTTTTCCGTGTCCGTTCTGTTTTTATTGTAAGAGGGTTTCCCCGTTCTGTCAAGTCGCGCACGGAGGCGCGCAAAATTTTCTTTTATAAATAAACTTTACAAGTATGTGCGAATGTGCTAAAATAGCGGATATATCGGTCGCATGACCCCCGCCGTCCGCCGAGCTCCCGCGGACGTCGCTGCCCGGGCGGTGTGGAGCGCCGCCAAAAAATACCGCTATGTTGTTTCATCGCTACTTAAAACCGTTTTATCTGCGCTACGCGCCGCTGTACCTTCTCGGGATTGCGGCGCTTGTCGTCGTGAATTACGCACAGCTCTATATCCCCGAATACCTCGGGAGCCTGATTGATCTCTGCACCGCCGCCGCAAGAGAGGGCACCCCCCTCACCGTCTCCGACATCGGCGGTCTGCTCCTCGGCGTGTTGCTCGTCGCCGTGATTCTGTTCGTCGGGCGGAGCATCTGGCGCCTTTCCATCTTCAACGCATCGGGAAAGACCGAGGCGGGGCTCCGCCGCCTGATGTTCGGGAAGTCCGAGCGCCTTTCCCCCCGCTACTACCATGAGAACAAGGTCGGCGGCGTCATGGCGTGGTTCACGAGCGACCTCTCGACGGTCGAGGAATACCTCGGCTGGGGGACGGTCATGTCGGTGGACGCCATTTTCCTCTCGCTCCTGACCGTCTGGCGCATGATCCGGCTCGACTGGGTGATGACGCTGTTTTTGCTCCTGCCGCTCCTGCTCATTATCGTGTGGGGGGCGCTGGTCGAGAAATACATGTCGATGAAGTGGGACGCGCGCCAGCAGGCGTTCGACCGCCTCTACGACTTCTCGCAGGAGAGCTTCACGGGGCTCGCCGTCATCAAGGCGTTCGTCAAGGAGACGCAGGAACTCCATGCCTTCGCTAAGGTCGCGCGGCGCAACCGCGACGAGAGCGTTTCCTTCGTGCGCTTGTCTGTCCTCTTCGACGTCATTATCTCCGTCATCATCGGCGTCTGCATGGCGGCGCTCCTCGCCCTCGGCGGCTATTTTGTCTGGCGTCTCGCGGGCGGGACGCCCGCCGTGATCTTCGGGCATGAGATGGATCTCACCGCCGGCGGGGTCGTCACCTTCATCGGCTACTTCGACACCCTCATCTGGCCCATGATGGCGATGGGGCAGATTGTCTCGATGCGCTCGCGCTTCCGTGCCTCCATGCGCAGGATTACCCGCTTCCTTGATGAAGAAGAGGAACTCCGTGACGCGCCGGACGCCGCGCCGCTCCGGGACGTGCGGGGCGGGATTGCGGTACGGCACCTCACGTTTGCCTACCCTGCGACCGAGAGCGAAGCGCTCTCGGACGTCTCCTTCACCGTCGCCCCGGGCGAGACGGTCGGCATCGTCGGCCGTGTCGGGTGCGGGAAGACTACGCTCGTCTCGCTCCTGCTCCGACTCTGGAACGTGCCGGAGGGCACCGTCCTCTTTGACGGGCAGGACATCATGCACGCCACCGCCGCGAGCGTGCGGGAGGCGGTCGCCTATGTGCCGCAGGATCAGTTCCTGTTCAGCGACACGATCCGCGGCAATATCGCCCTCGCAAAACCCGATGCCACCGACGAAGAGATCCGCGCAGCGGCGCGGTTCGCCGACGTGGATGACAACATCACCGCATTCCGCGGCGGGTATGACACCGTCCTCGGCGAGCGGGGCGTGACGCTCTCGGGCGGGCAGAAACAGCGCGTCGCCATGGCGCGCGCGGCGCTGAAGGACGCGCCCATCATGATTTTTGACGACTCGGTCTCCGCCGTCGATATGGCGACCGAGGAACGCATTCTGTCCAACATCGCGAAAGAGCGCCGCGGTAAGACGACGCTCATCGTCGCCTCGCGTGTCTCGACCGTTGCCGGAGCGGATCGGATTCTGGTGCTCCGGGACGGGCGGGTGGAGGCGTTCGACACGCCCGCGCGCCTTAGTGAGACGTCCGAGACGTACCGCACCATGGTGCGCCTGCAAGCGCTGGAACGGGAAGCCGGAGGAGGTGAGACCGCATGACAAACGAAGATCAGCGCGAACGCCTGTTCGGCGACCGCCCGATTCCGAGTCGGGAACTGCTCTCCCGGGCGCTCCGGTACATGAAGCCGGAATGGCGTCGGTTCCTCATCGCCGCCGTCCTCATCGTCCTCAACGTCGGGCTCGACATCGTCCTGCCGCTCCTTGTGAGCCGCGTGACCGACCTGCTCACGGGCGGGACGTTCTCGCTCGTCCACCTCTTTGCCCTTGCGGGCTCCTACTGCGTCATCTGCGTGTTGAATCAGGGGTTCCTCTACCTCGAATCCATGATCCTGCAAAAAGCGGGGCAGAGCGCGATTTTACGGCTCCGCCTGGAGATTTTCGAGCATATCGAGAGCCTCTCCCGCGGGCAGCTCTCCGAGATGCCGGTCGGCGCGCTCGTGACGCGCGTCGCCACCTATACGGCGTCGCTCTCCGACCTCTTCACGAACGTCCTCGTCGATATGCTCAGGAACATTCTGACCGTCGTCGGGGTGTACGCCGTCATGCTGTTCATTTCGTGGCGCCTCGCGCTCGTCATGCTGCTGTTCGTCGTCGCCGTGTTCGTGACCTCCCTGCTCTTCCGCCGCCATGTGTCGAAACTCTTCCGCGCCGAGCGCGGCTGTATTTCGGAGCTCAATACCTTCCTCAGCGAGAATCTGTCGGGCATGAAGCTCATTCAGGTCTTTGACCGGGAGGAGCTCAAAGCGCTCGAGATGTGTACGAAAAACGAGCGGCTCCGCCGCGCCCGCTACCGTGTGGTCGTGGCGTTCGGTATCTACCGCCCCTTTATTTCCTTTCTGTATATGCTCGCCGTCGCCGTGACCTTCTTCTTCGGCGTGTCGCTCTCGCTCTCGCCGGGTATGATTGTCGCGTTCTACCTCTACCTCTCGAACTTCTTCAACCCGATTCAGAACCTCGCCGACCAGCTCAACCGCCTGCAGGAGGCATTCACCGCCTGCGAGCGCATCTTCAACCTGCTGGACGTCGCGCCCGAGGTGCGCGACCTGCCGGGCGCCGTCGACATCGGCGAGGTGCGCGGGGAGATTGAGTTCCGCGACGTGTGGTTCGCCTATGAGGGCGACGACTGGATTCTGCGGGGCGTCTCCTTTGTGGTGCCGGCGGGGAAAACGTGCGCCTTCGTCGGTGCCACGGGCGCCGGTAAAACGACGATCCTCTCGCTCCTTGTCCGCAATTACGAGATTCAACGCGGGCAAATCCTCATCGACGGGCAGGACATCACGAAGTTTACCGTGAAATCCCTGCGCCGTGCCATCGGGCAGATGCTGCAGGACGTGTTCCTGTTCAGCGGCTCCGTCCGCTCCAACCTCACGATGAATGACCCCGACGTCCCGGACGCGGCGGTGACGGAAGCGGTGCGCTACGTCGGCGCCGACCGTTTCCTCGGCGACCTCCCGGCGGGGCTCGACCGCGAGGTGCTCGCCGGCGGCGAGAACTTCTCGCAGGGGGAGCGTCAGCTGCTGTCCTTTGCGCGCACGGTACTCCACCGCCCGCAGATTCTGATTCTCGACGAGGCGACCGCGAACATCGACACCGAGACGGAGGTTCTGATTCAGCAGTCGCTCGAGAAAATGCGTTCGATCGGCACCATGCTGGTCGTCGCGCACCGCCTCTCGACTGTCCGCGGGGCGGATCAGATCATCGTCCTCTCCGGGGGCGAGATCATCGAGCGCGGCACGCATGAGGAACTCATTGCCGAAGGCGGTAAGTATTATACGCTCTACGAACTCCAGCGCCACCGCGCGGACGCGGCGGCAGACGCCGCAGGGCTTGCCCCGACCGCGCCGACAGGCGCAACACCCGGTGCCGACGGCGCCGATAACGACTGACGACGACCATGACTGACGACGACAGTACCGGTAACAAATGACGACGATGCCGTCGCTGATAACGACCGACGCCGTCGATGAAATCTCCGCCCTCTTCCCCTTCGTGTTTCCCTGCACAGCTCCCC
>ERZ1034755.75-NODE-75-length-31037-cov-6.341198_pt1 | contig 31037 bp, 19 predicted proteins | sample MGYA00520596_ERZ1034755 | MGnify/ENA primary metagenome ERZ1034755 (study PRJEB33766, sample SAMN09781701) | gut metagenome | biome: gut microbiome | host: Homo sapiens | place: Madagascar | study: EMG produced TPA metagenomics assembly of the PRJNA485056 data set... | reverse complement strand
GCTCCGGCGCGCTCGTGATCGAATCCTACGACCACGCGGTAGCGCGCGGCGCACACATCATCTGCGAGGTGCTGGGCGCCGGCGTCAGCAGTGACGCACATCACATCACCGCGCCGCGCCCCGACGGAGAGGGACAGATGAACGCCATTCTGCGGGCGCTGAAAAACTCCGGGCTTACCCCGAAGGACATTTCCTATATCAACGCACACGGCACCGGCACGGCGAAGAACGACGAAGCGGAATTTCTCTCGCTCCATACCATTTTCGACGCGGAGAACGACGATCTGTCTGTCAGCTCGACGAAAGCCATGGTCGGTCACTGCCTCGGCGCCGCAGGCGCCATTGAAGCCGTCTTTACCGTCAAGGCGCTGACCGACGGGGTCGTCCCTCCGACGGTCGGCTACACAGACGAGGATCTCGTGCGGCTCTCCGAGCGCGCCGGGAAGATCGACTTCCGCCCGAACGTCGCGCGTGAGAAGCAGATGACGAACGTCATGAGCAACTCCTTCGCTTTCGGCGGCAACAATGCGTCGATCGTCTTCAGCCGCGAGGCGGGTAACGTGACCCTGCCCGAAAAAAAGCAGGATGTCTATATCACGGGGCTCGGTCTTGTCCTCCCCGGCGGGAACGGAATCCCCGCCTACCTCGAGAGAGCCGCTAAGGGCGAAGCGCCCGACTCTCCCTCCGTCATGTCCGCCGTCGGTCACGACGACTTTGACGCCTGCGGGCTCAAAATGGCGTTCTATCGCAAGCTCGACAAGTTCAGCCAGTTGCAGGCTGTCTCCGGCATGGAGGCGCTCGCCGACGCGCATCTGACCGTGACGGACGACAACGCGACCGAGATCGGTATCGTCGTCGGCACTTCCGAGGGTCCGCTCTCGACCGTCTGCGATTTCCAGCGCGACATCGTCGCCAAGGGCAACGCCTCGGGCAGTGCCTTCAAGTTCCCGAACACCGTCTACAACGCCGCCGGCGGCTATCTCTCCATCTGCTCCGGCATCAAGGGCTATAACGTCACCGTCACGAACGGGGCGCAGTCCGGGCTTTCCGGCATCGCCTATGCGATGAACATTATCCGTGAGGGACAGGAGAGCATCATGCTCGCCACCGGCACGGACGAAAACAGTGAGATTATCGATTCCCTCTACCGCAAACTCGGGCTCGTCTCCGATCATGTACACGGCGCCTACGCGAACGACGCGGGCTTCGTCCTCGGCGACGGCAGTGTGTCGCTCGTCCTCGAGAGCGCCGACAGCGTCAAGGCACGCGGCGCCGCACCGTATGCCAAGGTACTCGGCTACGGCATGGCGAACGCGGGCGTGAAGTTCGGCACCGTGTCGGGGTCGGAAGAGGCTGTCGCACGTGCCATCCGCACTGCCTGCGACGATGCGGGGATTGCCCTTGCCGACGTGGACGCGGTCATCGGCTTCGCCAACGGGCAAGCCGCCGTCGACAAGACCGAGATCGGCGCTTACCGTCTCGCTTTCGGAGACGCGAAACTCACGGCTCTCCCGCTCCTCAGCGTGAAAGACACCGTCGGCGAATGCCGTGCGGCATCGGCGGCGCTCTCCGCGGCGGAAGCGGCGCTCCTCTTCTCCGGCAAGCGCGGGAGTGAAGTAAAAGCCTATCTCGCAAATGGCGAAACCGTGCAGACGACCGTCGTGAAAACGGAATCTCTCCGCCACATTCTCGCGGTCGCTGTCGCCGCGGGCGGTGCCGTCACTGCCGTCCTGCTCGGACGTGCCTGATTTCTGACCGAAAGGAAACAGCCATGAAAGTTGCTATTGTTACCGGGGCATCGCGCGGCATCGGCCGCGCCTGTGCCCTGCGGCTCGCCGCGGACGGCATGACCCTCGTCGTCAATTACAGCCACAGCGAAGCGGCGGCAGCGGAAGTCGTCGACAAGATCAAGGCGGCGGGCGGCGACGCCCTCGCCGTGCGCGCCGACGTCTCGAACCCTGCCGAAGTCAAGGAAATGTTCAAGACCGTATGGAAAACCTACGGGCAGATCGACGTCCTCGTCAACAACGCGGGAATCGTGCGCGACGAATACCTGCTCATGCTCACCGAAGAGAACCTCGACGCCTGCCTCGACCTCAATATCAAGGGGTACCTCTACTGCGCGCAGCAGGCGGTGCTCAAGATGTTCCGCAAGAAGAGCGGTGTCATCATCAATATGTCCTCCGTGAGTTCCAAAATGGCGCTCGCGGGGCAGACGGTGTACAGCGCCACGAAAGGCGCCGTCAACTCCATGACCCAGACCATGGCGAAGGAACTCGCGCCCTACGGCATCCGCGTCAACGCGGTGGCGCCCGGCTTCATCGCGACGGAAATGATCGACGCCCTGCCCGAGGACAAGCGGGCGCAGTACCTGACCGAGGTGCCGCTCGGCAGATTCGGTACGGTCGAGGACGTCGCCGCCGTCGTCTCCATGCTGGCGAGTGACGGAGCCGCCTACATGACCGGGCAGACGCTCGTCCTCGACGGAGGGCTGTCGCTATGATGAACATTGACGAAATCAGCCGCCGCATCAAACAGCGCCCTCCCTTCCAGATGATCGAGCGCGTCCTGGAGCTCACCCCGGGCGAGTCCGCCCGCGGCATCAAGAACGTCTCGGTCAACGAGCCGTATTTCATGGGACACTTCCCGGGGGCTCCCGTCATGCCGGGGGTACTCCAGATCGAATGCGCGGCGCAACTCTGCTCGCTCGTCGTCGAGAACGAGGGGACGGATGAAAATACGATCTATGTCCTGCTCAAAGTCGATTCTTTTAAATTCGTGAAGCCCGTGATTCCGGGCGACACGCTGGATATCACCGTCAACTGCACGCGTAAGAGCGGGGTGCTGACCTCGTTCGATGCCGTCCTCAAAGTGGACGGTGAAGTGCGCGCCAAGGGGAACATGACCTTCACGGCGGTGCCGCGGGAAACCGTCTTCCCCGCCTGAAGAAAGGAGACCTATCATGTCGAAAATTGCTTTTCTGTTTGCCGGGCAGGGTGCCCAGTATGTCGGGATGGGGCGCGACCTTTATGAGAGCGTACCCGCCGCGAAAGAGGTGTTTGACCTCGGTGAGAGCCGCCGCCCCGGTACACTCGCCACCTGCTTTGAGGGTCCCGGCGAAGCCCTGACCCAGACCGAAAATACCCAGCCCACCCTTTTCCTTGTTGACCTTGCCTGTGCACGCGCACTCAGCGCCGCCGGGGTCATGCCCGACGCCGTCGCGGGGTTCTCTCTCGGGGAGATCCCGGCACTCGCGTTCACGGGGGTACTCTCCGATGCCGATGCGTTTGATACCGTCGTCCTGCGCGGCAATACCATGCAGACGTGCGGGGAGAGACACCCGGGCGGTATGGCGGCGGTCATGAAGCTCCCGCCCGAAGAAGTGGAGCGCATCGCCGCGACCTTTAACTGTATCTATCCCGTCAACTATAACTGCCCCGGGCAGATCGCCTGCGCGGGGGCTGCCGGGGAGATCGACGCGTTCTGCGACGCCGTGAAGGCGGCGGGCGGCAGAGCCGTGAAGCTCGCCGTCAGCGGCGCGTTCCATACCCCGTTCATGGCGGACGCGACCGACGCGCTCCGTCGGCACCTCTCCGGGCTTGCCCTCTCGGCACCGAAGATGCCGCTCTATTCCGACTACACCGCCGACCTCTACCCCGGGGACAGCGAAAAAATCGCCGAAACGATTGCGGAACAGGCGTCCCGCAGCGTCCGCTGGGAGACCATCATCCGCCGCATGGCGGACACGGGCATCGATACGTTTATCGAGGTCGGCGCTGGTGCGACGCTCTCGAAACTCGTCTCCCGCACGCTCACGGACGTGCAGATTCTGCACGTCGAAAACGCCGAGACCCTCCGCGAGACACTTGCGGCGCTCGGCAAGTAAGGAGTCAACCCACATGGAAATAATGAAGCACAAAACGCTCGCCGATTACCTCGCGTCCGAGCGCACCGTCCCCTGCGAAAAGTGCAAGGAGGAAGTCTCCGAACGCGCGCTCGCCGAGGGGCAGTTCATCTGCCCGAAGTGCGGCAAATACAACCGCGTACCGGCGCGGGTACGCATCGCATACCTGACGGACGCCGGTTCCTTCCGCGAAATGAACGAGACCGTCACCTTCGGCAACCCGATCGGCTTCCCCGACTATGACGAAAAAGCGGAAGCCGCGCGCAAAAAGAGTGCGGAATACGAGGGGGTCCTCACCGGCACCTGCACGGTCGGCGGGCTCCGTACCTGCCTCTTTGTCATGGAATCCAAGTTCATGATGGGCTCCATGGGGAGCGCGGTCGGCGACAAGATTGCGGCTCTCTTTGAATACGCGACCGAGCGCCATCTGCCCGTCATCGGCTACACCGTCTCGGGCGGCGCCCGGATGCAGGAGGGGATGCTCTCCCTCTGGCAGATGGCGAAAGTCTCGGGCGCCGTCAAGCGGCACAGCGACGCGGGCAACTTCTATCTCGTGTGTGCGACCGACCCGACGACGGGCGGCGTGACCGCCAGTTTCGCGATGCTCGGCGACGTCATCATCTCCGAGCCGGGTGCGCTCGTCGGCTTCGCCGGGAAGCGCGTCATCGAACAGGTGACGGGGGAGAAACTGCCCGAAAACTTCCAGAGTGCGGAGTTCCAACTCGCGAACGGTTTCCTCGACGATATCGTCCCGCGCGAAAAACACAAAGAATACCTCACGAATCTGCTCAAGATCCATGCGGGAAAGTAAGGAGGGAGTATCATGCAGGCCTACGATAAGATCAAATGTACGAGAAAGGCGGGCAGAGCCACCTCCCTCGACTATATCCACGCGATCATCCGCGACTTCACCGAGTTCCACGGCGACCGACGCTACGGCGACGACCCGGCGCTGGTCGGCGGGGTCGGATTCCTCGCCGGGATCCCCGTCACCGTCATCGGCATCGAAAAGGGGCATAGCCTGACCGAGCGCATCGCGCGCGACTTCGGCTGTGTCGCGCCGGAGGGGTACCGTAAGGCGCTCCGCCTCATGCACGAGGCGGAAAAGTTCCGCCGCCCCGTCATCTGTTTTGTGGACACGCAGGGCGCCTCCTGCGGCAAGGGGGCGGAAGAACGCGGCGAAGGAGAAGCCATCGCCGAAAATCTCTATGAAATGATGACCCTGAAAGTACCGATCATCACCGTCATGGTCGGCGAGGGGTCGAGCGGCGGCGCGCTCGCGCTCGCGGTCGCGGACGAGATCTGGATGCTCGAAAACGCCTATTTCACGGTCGTCTCCCCGGAGGCGTGCGCCAGTATCCTCTACAAGGATTCTTCCCGTGCGCCCGATGCCGCCGAGCATCTGAAACTCGACGCGAAGAGTCTGCTCGACCTCGGCATCATCGAGAAAGTCATTGCCGAACCCGCCGACTTCACGGATGCGGAGGCGTGCGCGCCTTTCTATGACACCATCCGGAAAGACCTCGCCTACCGACTGAAGCACCTCGCAAAAGTGCCGACAGACACCCTGCTTGCCGAGCGGTATGAGAAGTACCGCAAAATCGGCAAGTGCGCGACCGAGGGCGCCGCCGCGCCTGCCGGGAGCCGCCGCGGACTGTTCCGCCGCCGCGTATGAAAATTCTCGTTCTCGACGGCAGCCCGCGCAAGGACGCGGGCTGCACGATGCGCGTCACCCGTGCATTTCTCGCGGGGCTCGTGCGCGAGGGGGAGGACACGGCGGAGGTGATCCATCTCTCTGACTGTCGCATCAAGCCCTGCCTCGGGTGTCTCTCCTGCTGGGGGAGAACCGAGGGTACCTGCGTCATCGGGGACGACGACATCCCCCGCATCAAGGAGCAGATCCTTGCGTCCGACATCATCATCTCGAGTTTCCCGCTCTACTTCTTCGGTATGCCGGGAACGGTCAAGGTGTTCTGCGACCGTATGCTGAGCATGCTCTCGACCTATGAGGGGCAGTTGCCCGTACCGGGCACCTCCTTTCACGGCATCCGTCCCGGCGTCGAGGGAAAGAAGTTCATCGTCATCTCCAGTTGCGGTTACGCGCAGACCGAACTCGTCTACGACCCGCTCCTCGCGGAGCTCGACATCATCTGCGGGGTCGGCGCCTACACGCCCATTCTCTGCCCGCAGGGCAAAACGCTGAATGAGCCGACGCTCACCCACAAGATTGAGAAGTTCCTTGTGAAATACACGGACGCGGGACGCGAGTTCCGTGAGACGGGCGCGCTCTCGCCCGAGACCGTGCAGTATCTGCGGAAACCGCCGTTTTCTCCGCGTACCTTTCAGACCCTACTCTCGACATTCTGGGCGCAGGAACGCGCCAAGGGGGGCAACCGACATGGTGACGTCTGACGGGCGCGTGCGCTACAGCGAGACGGACGCGACGGGGCGGCTCTCCATGGCAGGGCTCCTGCGGCTCTTCCAGGATCTCAACTATCTCGCGGTCGAGGACGTCGGACGCGGCATCGGGTACCAGACGGCGCACCGCGCGGCGTGGTATCTGCTCTCGTGGGACGTGCGGCTCGACGCTCCTCCCGCCCTCAGCGACCCGTATCGCTTTGAGGCGGCGTTCTACCGCCGCTCGGGCTCCCTCGCGAAGAAGTACATGACGCTCACCGACAAGGCGGGGGACGTACTCGCCACCGCCGACACCCGCTGGGCATTCGTCGATACCGTGACGGGGGAACCGCTCCCCTGCCCGCCCGACTACTTCGGCGACGACCCACTCACAGATGCCCCCGGGGCTACGGGGAGCGGTGCGCGCATCCGCCTGCCCGATGACGCCGAGCACCTCGCGCCCCTCACGGTCGGCGATGCCCTCATCGACGAGAATGGACACGCCAATAACGTGCGTCTGACCGAACTCGCCATGGCGCTCGCAGGGTTCGACACCGGCTGTCGCCGCCTGCGCGCGGAATTTCTCCGCCAGACCCGCCCCGGCGACTGCCTCACCCCTGTCCTTGCCACCGTCGGCACGGACGCGACCAATCGGCGCGGTCACGAGGCAGGTACGGTCAATGCCGAAGCCGTCAACAGCACCGAAACCGTCCTCGGTCTTCTCTCAGGTGACGGGAAACCGCAAGCGGTTTTCGCGTTCTCGAGAAATACGTAAAAAGAAAACCATTCTGGTGGAGTGCCTTTCCCACGGAAAAGGCACTCCACCATTTCCCTCTTCATAACTCTTAAGTGCTATACTTTTGTACCTAAGGCAAGGGAGAAAAGGCAACCGACACGGCTCCTCATCTATTCGATGAAAAGTCAATATCGGTTGCCAGTGCTTTTATTTTAGGGGAGTTGCCTCGGCAAACTTTTTGATTGTTCGGAGAAACTGTTTGTTTGCCTGACGTATTTTCGCTGGCGCGAAAATACCTTTGCTTTTATATCTGCGCGCCAGCTATTGTTTCACTTGTGTACCTAAGACAAGAGAGAAGGGATGGAGAAATTGCGTTCACGTCACTGTAGACGTACTTTGTACGGTAAGTGGCGTGAACGCGGTTAAAGCCCCCCGTCCCTCTTAAAGTAAAGGCAACCGATGTCGCCTGCCATCTAACAGATGAAAGGTCAATATCGGTTGCCAGTGCTTTTATTTGGGGGGCGTTGCCTCGGCAAACTTTTTGATTGTTCGGGGAAACCGTTTGTTTGCCTGACGTATTTTCGCTGGCGCGAAAATACGTTTACTTTTGGTTAGTTGACGACGACACGTTTCGCTCCGCCCTTATCTCTTGTCTTACTTGTCGCGCATAGCGTCGACAGGTGTCTTCTTCGCGATTTTGGACGCCGGCAGCAACGTGCCAAGCACCGCCACCACAAGGCTTACAGCGAAAATCAATCCCACCTGTCGCACACCAAAGTGCAACAGCGTCAGCGCCAGTCCGAGCTCCTGCCGGATTGCCAGATTGATATACACCGTCGCGACGCCGGTCGCGATCGCGGCAAGTACGAAGTTCAGCATCGCAACCACGAACGCCTCGGCGAAGAAGATGAGGAATACGTCCGCCGAGCGGGCACCGACGGCACGCAGAATACCGATCTCGCGCTTCTTATCCGTCACGGTGGCGGATACGAAGTTCAGCATCATCAGTGCCGCGAAGAGCGCGAATCCGAGACCGATCCACAGGAAGACCTTACGCATCGTCCCAATCATATCGCCCCAGTTGTCCATCGTTTCGACCACCTCATTGGTCATACGGAAACCAAATTCGCCGGTCTCGTCATAGTGCATTTTCGTCAGGCTCCTGAGCACCTCACGGGAAACATCTTTCATTGGCATCAGCGCAAATGCATATCTGCCGCTGTCATGTTTCCCCATTTTGCTCACGCCGTAACCGCCGTTCCCATGCTGGGTATCGTTATTCTTCTCCTCCTGCCGTTTGGCTTCTGCGTAAATTGCATCGGAGAAGATCACTGTGTCGGTGGACGAAAGTTCTGTCGAACGGAAATATCCCGTCACTTTCATGCCGGTCAGCCCTGTGACCGGCTCCTCTGTACTTTCACCGCCATCCTTATATTTCTGCACAATGAAATCCATCGTGAGGTCGGGGATCTGCGGGAGATGCGCCACGAGGAAATCCTCTCCCAGCGTGACTTTCTCCGACTCGATGTTCACGGAGAAAGCACCCCGATACTGATCATCCCGCTTCAGCAGATATGCCAACGCCCAGAAGAACCGCAGGAGCGCGTCGTCACGCCCCGCCGGCAGTTGTGGCACCTGCTTATCGCCCACATAAATATAGGAGGACGTACGTTGAATGACATACTTGGTAAAAGGATTGTTGAGGTCCTCGAGCGCCGCGCGGATGGTCTCGTCGTTCTGCGTGGCGAACTTCAGCGCCACAGACAGGCGGAACAGTGTATCCAGCGACGTATTGTTGTACTGTGATTCGCCGAGCAGAGCATTGTATACGTTGTCCGCCTCTTCGCAAGTCCCTTGCGTATCGCTGTAATGCAGCATTTCCAACTGCTCGGGTGTCAGTTCCACCCCAAGGATATCCGCATAATCGGCATACCGCACGGCGGCAAGGGCATCAAGCCCGATGTCAGGCAACTCCTTTGCCCATTTGATGTCCGCCTCTGCCTGAGGATAAGCGCCGAGCGCCGCCCCACGCAGGTACAGCATCGCCGATGCGACCAGGTACCCGTGATACCCCGCGTCGGCAGACGTCAGCGCACGGTACTTCCCGCCGGTCACGGTCATTTGTCTGTAGGTCGTCAGGAATGCCCGGAAAGGCGAATCCGCCTTTTCCGCCTTTGCCGCAAAAGCATCGTACTGTGCTTCGACAAAGCGCAGGTATTCCAGAGACTCGACATACGTCAGATTGTCACTCCATTCGAAGCAGGAAAGCGCGACCGACAGCGTCTGTGCGTCTTCCTCCCGGAAATCACATGAGGTCGACTGCAACAGCATCTCCCAATCATCGAGCGAGTAGGTCACGCCGAAGCGCGCATTCATCTTCTCCGTGAGGAAATCGGCAAACGCATTTGCCGATTCTTTCCTGTCGTCCGGAACGCGGCTGTTATATGTATTCCATAACTGATCGCGCTCGGCGAAGAGCCTCTGGTATGTCCACCCCGACACGTCATCTCTCAGCGCAGGGATCAGATCCTCGGCAGAGCCGCGCGGCTTTGTGAGCCCCAGGTCGTCTGTCGTCAGGTTGAAGAGTGCATAGAGCGGAATCACAAGATCGTCCGCCCCCATGGTGTTCTTCCCTGCCTCACGCCAGAGAATCTCATAAGCTTCCGCGTCCTTTGAGGAAGCCACACGCTGTCCGTTCACGATGAAGCGGGTGCCGTTATCGGTTCTCGTCATTTTCACTTCCTGCAAATACGCCGAACCATTCTTCACATAGTAGTAGATACCCGGCACGCTCGAACCGCCTCCGTTCGAGATCTTCTTCGGGAACGTGTCGAAAAGCCCGGGGGCACCGAAAAGGAGCGCATGGTAACTGCAGGAGATCTCGGCGTTCAACCGATTGTACAATGCCTCGAGTTTCTTCTCTTTCAGGCGTTCACCCTTGCAGTCCGGGAGCAGCGCTTCGTAACCACTCGTCGAAAGACCCGTATCGAGGATACCGACGATCTGAAAGGTTCTGTCTTCCTTACTTTTATTGTAAACGGGGACGGTGATCGTTTTACCGAGAATGCTTTGATCGCTCACCTCCTCGGCGGAAAGACGTGTACCGTCGGCAAGAATCATGCCACCCTGCTTCCACATATCAAAATGATACTTGGTGATCATGATTTCATTGGTCGTCTGCGGAAAATCGCCGGCGATTTTATGGATGCCGAGCTCGTGCGCGATTTCCTCGTTCATCTCGATGAAACCGTTATAGCTCCGCTCACGCCAGAACGTCTCGCCATTCCGATTCTGCAGAGCGGCAGAGTTCAAAATGGTACTCTCCAGCTCCACGGTGGTGGATGCCGAAACCGAGCCATTGTAAACCGGATAGAACTTCTTTCCCGTCCGTGCTTCCAGCGTGCGGAGATCCTCGTCCGAAAGTGCATCGGACTGATAGTATTCTACACTGGAATAGTCGACATTCCCGTTCTCGTCATAGCTGATATATTCACTCCGTAGCTTGACGCTGACGGCAAGTGCGGGCATGGACGAATCCGAAATGGAATCGATAATTGTCGTGTTTCTGTTATATGCCGCCATGGTGTCCGCGAGCCCGAACAGTGCGAACGCGATAAAGGACAGAAGAATCGTGAAAATGAGACGCACCGGACGGCGCTTCATCCCGCCGACGCCCATTTTAAAGGCGTTGCGAAGCGGAAGATGGGATCTTATGAACTTGGTTTCCTCCGGGCGATAAGTGCGCGTCTCGACCTCCCCCGTCGGGCGCTGTTCCGTCGCGCCGACCTCATCGGAGATCCCGGCGGCGGCGCACACCTCGCCGTTCAGTTTTTCGTTTTTGGACAGAATGACATCGCGGTCGCCCTTGGCAAGATACGCGTTGATCATCGCGAGATCCTCCGCCGTGAGGGTATAACCGCGGCGGATGCGGATCATGTCGTCGCCGATGGTCGTCAGCCCCTGCGTGGCGCCGTTGCCGCGGGTCAGGGTCATGTCCGAGATGACATGCCCGTCCGAAAGCTCGATGATGCGGTCACCGAATCGCTCCGCAAAGTCGCGGTCATGCGAAACGACCAGCACCAGCTTCTCTTCCGAGAGTTTCTTCAGCGTCTCGAACACCTGTTCACCGGTGGTGGAGTCCAGTGCCCCTGTCGGTTCATCCGCCATGATAATCTCCGGGGTCTTGATGAGTGCGCGGGCGATCGCAATTCTCTGTTTCTGCCCGCCGGAAAGTTCGTTCGGCTTACGGTGTCCGTAGCCCGCGAGATCCACCTGCTCGAGGAGCGCGTTGATGGCGGCGCTGTCCGCGCGCTTGCCCTGCAGCTGGAGTGCGAGCGCGATATTCGCCCCCACCGTAAACTCATCGAGGATATTGTACTCCTGAAACACGAACCCGACGAACGTGTTGCGGTACGCATCAAAATCGGAACGGCGAAAATCCTTTGACGTCCGCCCCTTGATAATCACTTCCCCGCCGTCCGCATCAAAGGTATCCAGCCCGCCGAGGACATTCAGAAGGGTGGATTTACCACTCCCCGATTTACCGAGGAGGAACACCATTCCTCGTTCCGGGAAGGTCAGTGAAATGCGGTCGAGCGCTTTGACGGCGACCCCGGACTTCGCCCGGTAGGTTTTAGAAACATTCCGTATTTCCAGCATCGTATCAACCTCCGTGATCTTTCCATATTACTGTGCGGCGCACGTCACATCGGGCGCCGTTTTTCGGTATGTAAGCATTTTATCACATACGCGCGCGTAAATCAATCCCCTGCGCATCTTCTGCACGCATAAGGAAGCAATTCCCACCCGTACCGTCACTTTTTTCATCATTTTCACCAAAAATGCACTCCGCAGAACTGTTTTTGCAAGTTTGCTTGCAGAAACTTGCAAAAGCGTATAAAAAGCGCTTGACAGCGCGCATGCGCATATGCTATACTCGTAGAAAAATGATTTCGGGGCAAGCGCCCCGGGAACGGAGTATCACATGGCAATCACCAACGCGTATCTGCAGTCCGTCATGGAAAAGGTCATCGCACGCAACCCCGGTGAGCCGGAGTTTCATCAGGCGGTCGCCGAAGTGCTTGAATCCCTCGAGCCTGTCGTCGAAAAGCGCCCGGAATTCATCACGAAGGGGGTCATCGACGAGATCGTCGAGCCGGAGCGCATCATCAAGTTCCGTGTACCGTGGGTAGACGACAGTGGCAAAGTACAGGTCAACCGCGGATTCCGTATTCAGTTCAACAGCGCGATCGGCCCCTACAAGGGCGGGCTCCGCTTCCACCCCTCGGTTTATGAGGGGATCATCAAGTTCCTCGGTTTTGAGCAGATCTTCAAGAACAGCCTGACGGGGCTCCCGATCGGCGGCGGCAAAGGTGGCTCCGACTTCGACCCCAAGGGCAAATCGGACGCGGAGGTCATGCGCTTCTGCCAGTCCTTCATGACCGAACTGTGCCGTCACATCGGTGCGGACGTGGACGTCCCCGCAGGGGATATCGGCGTCGGGGCGCGTGAGATCGGCTACCTCTTCGGACAATACAAGCGCATCCGGAACGAGTATACCGGTGTGCTGACCGGCAAGGGGCTGACCTACGGTGGGTCACTCGCCCGCAAGGAGGCGACCGGCTTCGGGCTTTGCTACTTCACCGACGAGATGCTGAAAGACCACGGTATGTCCTTCGCCGGGCAGACGGTCGTCATCTCCGGCTCCGGCAACGTCGCCATCTACGCGGCGGAGAAAGCCACCACGCTGGGTGGCAAAGTCGTTGCGCTCTCCGACTCGAACGGTTACATTTACGATAAAGGCGGCATTGATCTCGCACTTGTCCACGACATCAAGGAAGTGCGCCGCGGTCGTATTAAAGAATACGTCGCTGTCCGTACCGATGCGGAATATCACGAAGGGTGCAGCGGCATCTGGACGATCCCCTGCGATATTGCCCTGCCCTGCGCCACGCAGAACGAAATCAGCGAGGAGAGCGCCAAGATCCTTGTGAAGAACGGCGTCAAGGCGGTCGCCGAGGGCGCGAATATGCCCTCCACTCCGGGTGCCATTCACACCTTCCAGTCTGCGGGCGTCCTCTTCGGGCCTGCGAAAGCGGCGAACGCCGGCGGTGTTGCCACCTCGGCGCTCGAAATGAGCCAGAACTCCATGCGGCTCTCCTGGACATTTGAAGAAGTGGACGAAAAACTCCACGGCATTATGCGGAACATCTATCACAATGCGGCAAAAGCCGCGGCAGAATACGGCGTAAAGGGCAACCTCGTCTCCGGGGCGAACATCGCCGGCTTCCTCAAGGTCGCCGAATCCATGCTTGCCTACGGGGTCTGCTGAAATCGAATACAGAAGACCGGGAGGAGCCTGTCAATTCGGCTCCTCCCGGTTCTTTCACTCTGCAAAAAGGAAATCAGACGTGTCTTATGCCTCATGTGCGGGCTGAGGGTCTTTCGCGTGGGCGATATAGGTGAGATGGTCGCCGAGACGCTCCAGATTAGAGACGAGGTTGATGAAGATACCGCTGCTCTCCGGCTGGCAGACCCCGCGGTTCAGGCGGTCGATATGGCTGTCAATCAGCGATTTGCGATAGCCGTCCACCTTATCCTCCTCTGCGTCGAGCGCCGGCAGGAGCGTGCGGTCGCTATCAAGGACGACGCGCTTGGTGAGCCCGTACAGACGCTCGATCGAGGCGACCATCTCATTGAGTTGTCCCCGTACTTCGTCGGAGAACACCAGTTTGTTCGTCACCTCACGGCGTGTGTACTTCGTAAAGTTATCGGCGATCTCGGCAATACGCATGACGTCGCCCGCCATGCTGTGGATCCCCGCCACCTCCGCCTCCTCCGAGAGTTTACTCTTGGCGGAGAGACGAATGAGGTAACTCAGGATATTCTGATTGACGTTACCGGTCTCCTCGATCTTCTCCTGCACGCCGGGGAGTGCGTTCATATCCCGCTTCTGGAAAGCGCCGAAGGACGTGAGGAACGCATCCATGGCGATGTCGGACATACGCATGGTTTCCCGCTCCAGTTGCACGAGTGCGAGCGAAGCGGAAGAGAGCATACGGTCGTCGAGGTAGGTCGTGGGGACGGTATCGTGCGCGCCGTTCGGCTCCTTAATGATGAGCTCCGACAGGCGGACAAAGCCGCGGGTAAACGGCAGGAAGATGAGCGTACAGACCGTATTGAAGAAGGTGTGGAACATCGCGATCTGCGTCGCCGCGGACGGGAACCAACGTGCAAAGGTCATCTGCATGAACGACGGCCATATCAGTAACATCGTCATAAAAATGATTGAGCCGAAGGTATTGAACAGCAGGTGAATGAGACTGGCACGGCGGGCGTTCGTACCGGCGCCGATGGAGGACATCAGTGCCGTCACGCAGGAACCGATATTGGTACCGAGAATAATATAAAGGATTTCATTTCCGCCGGTACCGATCGTCAGCCCGGCGACCGACATGGCGATGACAATGGAAGTCGTCGCGGAACTGGACTGCACCAGCGCCGTGAGGAAGATCCCGATGAAAAAGAGCAGGAACGGGTTCCGCACCACGGTGAAGATGCTCTGGATCGCATCGCGGTTTGCCTTCATGGAATCGGACATCAGGGCAAGACCGATAAACACCAGCCCGAGCCCGGCGAGAATACTGCCCGTTTTCCGGACGCCGTCGCGCTTACAGACCATCGCCATCATAATCCCGGCAAACGCCAGTATCTCGATGTAGTCCGTAATCGGGAACGCCGAGAGCGCGGCGATCTGCGCCGTGATGGTCGTACCGATATTGGCGCCCATGATCATGGCGGTCGCCTGATACAGATTCATCACGCCGACATTGACGAAACCGACGATCAGGACGGTCGTCACGCCGGAACTCTGAATCAAGGCGGTCGTCACCGCGCCGATGCCGACGTTGATAAGCCGACGGTTCGCGGTCTTACCGAACAGGTCTTTGATACTACCGGTCGCGAGCTGCTCAATGTTAGTGGTCAGCAACTGCACGCCCACGAGGAATACCCCCGTGCCGGCAAGCAGTTTGACAAGGAAAAGAAGTAACTCCGAAACACTCATGCGGTTTTTTACGGCTCCTTTGTGATAGATGGCGGCATGCTGTCCCTGAGGGCTGCATGCCGCGATGCCCTGCCCTATGCCTGCGGCGAGAGGCAAGGAAATGCGCTGTTGCGGTTTGTTCATTTTTATTTTACATGAAACATGCGCGGATTCCTAGTAGTATGAACGTAAAATGTATGTAAAATACCACCTCCGAAAGCCGTAACGGCAGGTGGAGCGTGCTTTTCACCGCCGCACGAGCGGCTCTTGGCACGGATACATATTGACAAAAATCAATGCCTGCGCTATAATATAGAGGAAGAAAATGGTCACATGACCGACACGGAGGCTACCATGAAACGGCGCAATTGCTCTTCTCACCGACTGCTGTGTGCCCTGACCTTCTTACTCGTCCTGTTTCTCTCGCTGTCTCTCGCCGCTTGCGGCAACGATGACAATGTGACTCCGCCGAACGATCAGAACGGTGGCACCGCTCCGACCCCCGGAGACAACACAACGGATACCGGTAACACCGACACCCCCGGCGGCGATACCGGTGATGACAGCGGCAAGGACGACGGCGGTGACGCCCCCGGCGGTGACGACAATGATTCCGGCATCCCGAAGCAGGACGTCGACCCCGACGGCAAAGACTTTGGCGGGCTCCAGCCGTTCTGACGAAAGACCGCTCCCCCGATGAAAAACAGAAACCACCCCTACGGACGTATCCGCAGGGGTGGTTTTATTTTGCCGGGGACCCGTCGGTGCCGATGTTACCCGTACCGGCGGCAAGCGATACTCACTCAGCGAGCGCGGCGCGCGAATAAGTACACGCAGCGGCGTCGACCGTGAGCATGATGCCGTCAGCATCGGAATCGGGGTAGATGGTCGAGGACAGGGCTCTGCCCGCCGAGAAGATCTCGACCGAATACCGATCCATGACAATCGTGAGCGCGAGGTGCGCGGTGTCCACCGGCATCCGTCGAATCCCGGCAAGGCTGTCCGCATCCTGCTCGGCGCCTGCGATCGGCACACCGGCACGGGAGCGGTCAAACACAAGTTCGCCGTTACGAACCGAAATCACCGTCTCCTGTCCGGGTTTCTGCCGGAGGGTGAGCGTGAGCGAGCGGACATCGGTCGCGTCGATCGTGACGACTCCGGTCACGCCGCTGTCGGAGAGCGTGGCGCTCCCTGCGAGTGTCTGGGTGCAGGCGGGAACGGTCCCTGGCAATACGGGGGTTTGACACAGCCTGTCCCCCTCGACCGAAAGGCGGCGCGGAAGTGTCAGCATACCGGCAAAGCCGTAGACGGCGGAGGGTGTATTCCGATCCCACATATTGAGCCAAGCGATCATCGTATTCTCGCCCGAGAAGCTCTGCGGCGCATAGAAATCGAAGCCGTAGTCGCAGATCCCCTCCGCCGTCGGGGTAAAATGACCGTTTTCCACGTCCAGCGCGCCCAGATACCAGCGGGAGGTATGGATATTCAGATGTTCCCGCTCCTCCTGCGGCTGGAACTGCTCGCACAACACGAGCGCCCCGAGAGAGTCGATATAGTCAGGGCATTCAATCATGCTCCCGCGGCTGTCACACCCAAAGAGATCGCCGACGAACTGCCAGGAGCGCAGATCCGGGGAACGGTACAGAAGCACCCTGCCCCGCCCGTCGGTTTTTCTCGCGGCAACAACGCAGAAGAACGTATCGCCACGGCGCCAAACCTTCGGGTCACGGAAATCAGTGGGCGCATATCCCGCCGGCAACAGATCCGTGCCGATAACGACCCCGTGCTTGACGAAGCGGATGCCGTCCTCACTCGAGGCAAGGCACTGTACCTGCCGGATGGCGTCGCCGCCGCCCCGCTCCTCAAAGCCGGTATAGAGCAGCCACAGGCGCCCCTCCCAGACGATCGCACTCCCGGAGAAGCAACCGTCGCGGTCGCCTTCCCCGCCGGGGGCGAGGGCAATCGGCAACGGCTCCCACGAAACAAGATCGTCACTCACGACGTGCCCCCAGTGCATGGGTCCCCATTTCGTGTCATTCGGGTAATACTGATAAAACACGTGATATTTCCCGCGGAAGCAAACCAAGCCGTTCGGGTCATTGATCCAGCCGGGACGCCCCGTAATATGAAACAGCGGCAATGCTTCGGTACGCAGTTTTTCCATAAGAATCCTTTGCTTCCGCGCGGGCGGTCGCCCGCGCGGATCCGTCTGAGAGATATATTATTTTTTGTTGATAGCGGTATTGCCGATCATTTCGGGTGCGTTTGCCACCACGGCATCCAGCGCGAAGCAACCCCAACCGGTAGCGGCGTTGTCAACGACGCGGATATAGCAGTTGACATCCGACGCGTTATCGAACTGATACGAATACTGAATGAGTCTGCCGTCTGCCGGGCTCGTGTTCGTAAACTTACCCATTGTCTCACCCGTCTCGGCATTCACCACTTCGAAATACACGTTTTCGTTGTTGCATCCGCCGCCAAACTTGAAGGTGAGGATCCCGTTCGCTTTCAGGACAAACAGACTGCTCGTGAGCGTCCCCGTATTGCCCTCGCGGTTGACTTCGGCATTCGCCTCATCGTTCCACGTCCACCAAGTGAAGAGATAATTGCCGTCTTTATCGTAACGGTTATTCTCGTTTCTCCAGTACACACTGTCACCGGACACCACGCCAATATCGCCGTTCAGGAGCCAATGGTCGAGGTTCCCGGTCTCAAAGCCGCCGTTCTCGACCTCGTAGATCGAGGCGGCGTGTGCCTGCGGTACCGCAGGCAGGTAAGCGTCACCCGGCTCGGCGTCATGCCATGCGTCGAAACTGTCAACGAAGAACAGACCGTAGTCGTTCGTCGCGTTGTCGACCACACGGATCTTCACCGTTCTGCCGAGGTACGCGGAAAGATCCGCCTTATAGGCGATGAGCGAGCAACCGCTCTTCACGCCGTCCGTTCTCTCCTGCCATGCGGTATTCCCGAAGCGCTGAAGGATCTCACCCGTCTCGGCATCGTACACGTCGATCCAGACCTGCGTGACATGGCGCGCGGCACCGATCTTGAAGGTCAGCCAGCCGCTGTTGCCGATCACAAAGGAGCTACTCGTCAAGACGCCGGTCGCGCCTTCCACATCGGTGGCGTACGCGTTGAAGAACCATTCACCGTCCTTACCGAACGAGAAGCCGTCCGCGTTCTCGGAGTCGTTCAGCCAATACCGGGAGGCATTGGAGACGGCGCCGATCTTGCTGTTCACCAGCGTCCAGCCGGTGAGATCCCCGGTCTCGAAACCGCCGTTCGTCACGCGGTAACCGGTAGTATCCCGGACATTGACCGTGTAGTCAAACGTCAGCGTTCCGGACGTGCCGTTCGCCGTATAGGCGACCTCGATGCGGTAAACCACCGCCGTGGGGGTCGCCGTGTAAGGACCTGCAACCGCGAACGTGAATTTGGTGCCGTCCGTCAGGGTGACGGGAACACCGCCGTGCGTTACGGTAAAGGTGAGTGCAAGGTCGCCCGGATTATTGACGGACGCGAGCAGGTCAATGAGAAGATCCGCCTCCGTCGCGTCATAGAAGTCGATGTCACGGGAGACATACGCCGTATTCACGGTCGGAACCGTATCCGCCGTGACATTCACGGTGAGCGTCACGGTGAGAACCGCCGTACCGCGGTGGCTGACCGTCAGCGTCACGGGCACGTTCTCCGCCCCGGTGTTCCCCGCCGTCAGCGTGAAGCCGCCGTCGACAAGCGTAACGGTCACGCCCTCGCCCGAGGAGACGGCGTAAGTGATCTCGGAAAGCGCGTCCTCGTCCACAAGATCGGAGAAGAGGAACGTCCGGCTCCCGCCGGTACGCAGGGTAAAGTTCTTCTGCACGCCGGAGACCTCGGTCGGGACACGGTAAGTGAGCGCCGCCTTGGCATCACGGAGCGCGGTCAGAGCCGCCTGCAAAGTCGCCGGCAGTACCACTGCGTCGCACTTATCCTCGGCGCTTGCCAATGCTTCGGTGTACGCGCGGTAAGAATCTGCGGTATAGTCGCCCTGCGCCGTCAGGCGATCGGCGGCGATCTCCGCCCTGAGCGTCGCTTTGAGGTCCGCCGCGTTGACAGCGGTGACGGCGCCCTCGAGCGTCTCGCCCGCCGGATAATAGGTAACGAAATCGTCAACTGCAAGGCAGCCCCAGCCCGTCGTCGCGTCATCAACCACGCGGATGTAGCAGGAAAGCTCCTCCGTGTTGGAGAACGTATAGGCATATGAAATCAGGTGTCCGCCATTGGCATTGGTATTGAAGAACTGCCCGATGATCTCCCCGGTTTCGGCATTCACGAACTCGACGCGGATCTCGCTCCGGTTCCCGCCTGCGAGGCGGAACGTGACATAGGCGTTCTTCTGCAGGGTGAAGGGGTCGCTGACGAGCGTACCGACTTCCCCCTCGCGACTGACATCCCCTTCCGTCGTGTACCAGGTGAAGAGGTAGGTACTCCCCTCGGACTTATCGTAAGAGCCGCCCCAGTAGGTGTCCTCATCGGAAACGACACCGAAATCCCCGGTGAGCGTCCAGCCGGTAAGATCCCCGGTCTCGAAGCCGCCGTTCTTCACCGCGTACTTCGAGGGGTCTGTCTTTGCCGTAAAGTGTTCGCCCGCCGCTTTGACGAGCGTCTTTTCCTCGCCGCGGACGGTGGTGGTGCCGTCCTTCGAAACGGTGTAGGGCGTCACCGTGAGAGTCAGGGCATCTTCTGCCGCGATTCCCTTGAAAGCGAGCGCATAGAGGTAATTGCCCTCGGCGGCGGTGAGTGCCTCATAGGTATTCCCCTGTCCGTCGTTCGCCGTCAGCGTCTTAAAGACGCTCGTCGCGGCATGGGTCTTTTCCGACGTGCCGTTATGCAGCACGAACCCCACCTCGGAATAATTGTCTACGTTTTTGACCTCAGCGACGATCCGCACGCCGTAACCGTCGATCGGGTTCTGATACCCGACCAGCGTGGCGCCACAGGTCGCCTCCTCTTCCGGATTGGCGGCGAACACCGCGACTGCCGAAAGAGATGCCGCGAGGAGAACGCAAAGCAGGATCGATAACAGTTTTTTCATCATGTCTTCCTCTTTTTTCGTTTTTCGTGTGTCTGCCGTCCGATCAGTTAAACAGATCGTTCCAGTCAACGGTGTCCCCGGAACCGGTCTCCGTTTTGGTTACGCTTCCGGAGGTCCGGATCACATCTTCGCGCCCGAATCCGACGATCTCAAATCCGGGTTTCGTCCATTGTTCTCTTGTTTCCTGCATCCGATATACTCCTTCCCTGACATCCGCGTCCGATGTCACAGTAAATTCTCCGCTGTCAGCGCGTCCGCCGGCACGCCCTCGGAGGTTTCATAATACGTTACGAACGCATCGGCGAAGAGGAGCCCCCAGTCGGAGGTCGCCTCATCCACCAGACGCAAGACCACACGGCGCCCGAGGAAAGCGGAAAGATCCGCTTTATATAGCACCATGTTGGCAAGATAGACGCCGTAATCCGCTGCGTTTGCCGGATTCCCCGACGTACCGGGAACAATCGAACCGAAATTCGCGTCGGAGAACATGGTGTTCCCGTACCGGGCGAGCACCTCGCCGGTCTCGGCATCGACGACCTCGAGCCGGCACAGATCGGTGTTCTTACCGCCACCGAGGCGGAAGGTCATAAAGCCGCTGCCGCCGACCGTGAAGGCAGAACTCGTCAGCGTACCGGTCGCGGACTCCTCGCCGTCCCAGCCGTTAAAGAAGAACTCGCCGTCGCGGTTATAGGAGATATGCTCGCCCCACCAGTCGCCGGCGGAAGATGCGCCGCCGATATTGCCGGAGAGCGTCCAGCCGGTAAGGTCGCCGGTCTCGAAGCCGCCGTTCTTCACCTGATACTCGTTCTCGTCGATGTGCAGGACGTCGAGCGCGGTATAAGCGTCCGTCGGCACCTGCTCCGCCGAACGGTAATAAGTACGGAAGCTGTCGACCGTAACAAGACCCCAGTTGGAAGTCGCGTTGTCCGTGACGACCAGTCGGACCTGCCGTCCGGCATATGCCGACAGATCGGCTTTGTACAGCACCATGTTGGCAAGGTTACTGCCCTTGTTGATAGTGGCGAGACCTTCATCGTGGAAGTAGCGGTTCGCATACCGGGCGAGTTCCTCGCCGCTCTCTGCATCCACAACGGAAATGTACACGCGGGAGGCGTCTCCGCCGCCGCCGAAGAGGTAAGTAATCCACCCGTTCTCGCTGACGGTGAACGGCGAACTCGTGAGCGTCCCCGTGCCGCCCTCGTGCGCGATACCGGTGAAGAGATAGGTGCCGCGCTTATTGTACGGCAGGTTCTCTGCCCACCAGCCCCACGCGTCACTGACGACGCCGATCTCGCCCGAAAGCGTCCAGCCGGTAAGATCCCCGGTCTCGAAGCCGCCGTTCGCGACCTGGTAGGGGCTGTCCGGCATCACGTCGCTCTCGAACGTGAGGGCATAGGACTCACCCGTGTAAAAGACCGGTTTCTCCTGCCAATAGGTCTTGACGCTGTCGAGCGTCAGGCACCCGAGGTCGTCCGCCGCGTCATTGCGGTCGACCACCTCGATGTACATCGTCTCCCCGAGGTAGGCGGAGAGGTTGGTGTAATACTGCACCATGTTGAGCAGGTGCATCCCATTCGCCACATAGGGGAACTGGAAGTTGCGGTACTGCTCATTCGAGAAGCGGGCAACTTCCCTGTCCTCGCCTCCCTCCCCCTTGAGCATCACGCGCAGATACGTTCTGCCGGGGTTCGAACAGCCGCCGAGTTTGAAGGAAATATAGCCGCTCCCCCCAAGAATGAAGGTGGAGGAACGCATGACCCCGGTCGCCGACGGGCGGTAAAAGCCGTAATGAAAATTGCCGTCGCGGGAATAGGTGATATTCTCGTTCCACCACACCGATTCGGAGTTGACGCCGTCGTCCGAAAAGGCGTCGCCCTCGACAATCGTCCAACCGGAAAGATCCCCCGACTCGAAGCCGCCGTTTCTGATCTCGTTCGGCGAGGTCTCCGGGATCTCGCACGCGGTGCGCGTCTTGGTGAAGAATGTCCCCTCGGTCTGCGCGTCGGCTGTGGCGCCGATCCGGATATCGTCCACGGCGAGGTAACCGTAATAGTAGCTCTCGTCCTGATCGACAATGCGGATATAGACTTCTTCCCCTGCGTACTCTTTCAGATTCAGCGTGTAAGTATTGAAGTTGTCGGTACTGTACACACCCGACGCGTACTTCGCCGCGTTGACGTAATCCTCGGTGTGCTCGACAAAGTAGGTGTTGGTCTGATAACCGATCATGCGGTCATCGGACGCGCGGTAGATGGCGAGGTAACAGAGTTTGGTCGCCGCCTTGGCGGGTCCGCCCTTACCCACGGTCGGCGCGCCGCCCGCCAGTTTGAAGGAAACAATCCCGTCCTCGGCGAGCGTGAACACCGTCGACCGGATGGCACCCGTGCGGGCGCCGGCATACTTACCGTGGAAGCCCTTGCCCGTCAGATACCAGTTCCCTGTCTGTCCGATGTCCAGCCGCTGATGCTGTGCATCGTTTTCAAACGTAAACGTCTTTTCGGACGAAACGCAGTCACTGTCGAACGCATCGCCCCATTCAATCGTCCAGCCGGACAGATCGGCGCTCTCAAAGCCGCCGTTGACCGGCGCCGCCGCGACCGTCTTTTTGTCGTCATCGGTCTTGCCGCCGGGGTTGGTCTTACCGCCGCAGGCGGCAAACGGCACCAGCATCGCAAGTACAAGGAGCGTGGCGAGGAGTGAGCCTACATATCGTTTCAGTTGTTTCATTCGGAATCGCTCCTCTCTCAGTCGTTATGGTCTTTCAGATACCCGACATTGCCAAAGTAGGAGGGCGTCACGGTATCGCGGTAGGCGCTGCCCATCCGGACAACGCGGATGTCGGTGAAGGTAATCCCCGCCGCCTCGTCAAAGATATGCACGCCGTCGGAATCACCCCACTTCGGGTAGACACGGGTCGTGAAACTCATCACGCCGTTCACATACACCTCAAGCATGGAGCGGTCGAGCAGGATAGTGACCCGATACTGCCGCTCCCGGCTGTCCCACGTATAACTCGGCTGATTCGAGACGTAGGTCAGCATGGTGGTGCGGCTACGGTCGATATACACGCCGTCACTCGAGAACACGATGTCGGTGCGCTCCGTGCGACCTGAGGCGGTCGTCGTCGGGTTGTACCGCACGCTGATCCCGCCGGAATACGTCTCCGAGGTCGGAGAGAGCGTCAGGGTCGCGTCGATGCGGAGCATATCGCCGCGGACACCCGCAAGCGCCGCGTTCAGCGCGTCCGCCCCCAGTCCCTCTCCGCTGTATTCATAGAGCGTCTCCCGCTCGAGCGAAGAGAGTTCGCGGATCGGCTCCCGGGGCACGCCTTTCCCGTTATCGGCGAGCCAGAGTTCGAGGGGCATCGCAAAGTTGTGCGCCCAGCCGGCGGTGATGTTCTGCGCCGTACCGGCGTCCTTGCCCTGCGCGATGGCATAAATGACCGTGCGGCCGTCCTCGTAGGCGGTCTTACCGGCGGCGATGTCCGCCTCGGTCAGGAAGCAATACCCGTTCTGCCCCGTATAGACACCTCTGCCGCGGTCGAAGAGCTGCGGCTTGTCGTCGTCGGCGATGAAGCGGCAGGTTTCCTTATCGAACGTGCCGACCCAGTAGTAGCAGTCGACGATATAGCCGTCCACCGTATACTGCGGGCAGTCGAAGAGAATATATTTGGTGGTCTTCCCGTCTTTTGTGGAGATTGGGAGCATCACCACACATTCCCAGTGCGCGCCCTGTTCGGGGTACGCGCCGTAATCGCATTCGTAGAGATAACCGCGGTATTCCCACGCCCGCATATCACCGGACGTATAGACGCAGGCGGAACCACCGCGACCGGGAACCGAGGTGGACACCATCATATAGTAGGTATCGCCGTCGCGCCAAACGAACGGGTCGCGGAACTGGTCACGCTCCCCTTGTGAGTCGTCGCTCGGCTGTGCAATGACGACCGTCGACTCGACCACCCACTCGGCAAGGTCGGGGTCGGTCGGATCCTTGGCATGAGCAAAAGCAACATTCTGCCCGCTCCACGTCGTCGTATTTGTCCCTGCCGTGATCACGAGCCAGGGCGTACCGTCGGGACCGATACAGGCGCCGCCCGTCCAGACTCCCTCGGGGCAGATGCCCGCCGTCGGGACGACCGCGTCCTTGACCGCTTTCCAATGGATCATATCGTCGCTGACGAGATGACCCCAGCGGATCTGCGACCAGTAAGGTCCTGCCGGGTTATGCTGATACATGACATGGTATTTCCCGTTATAGTAAAACGGGGAGTGCGGTTCATTCATCCACGTCGCCGGAGGCAACGCATGGTACTGCGGACGGTAGCGGTCGCCCTCGTACACGGAAGAATCCAGCGCGATCTCCTCCCACGCGAGGGTGGGATGGGCGCCTGTACTGTCGCAGGCGTCGCGGTAGGTACCTCTGATCTCCGCCGGGGAAAGAGAGACGCCCCACATATTGACTTCGTCGAGCAATCCCGCGACCATCTGCCGCGGCACGGCGAATTCCGTTTGGGTATTGAACGTGGTGTAACGACCGATATACAGCGCGTCCGACGAAGTGACCAGTTCCGTCCCGACAAGTTCGGGAATGATCGCCTCATAGGCAGTCTGACCGTTGAAATACAGACCGATGAACCCGGTCGAGCCGTCGAAACTCACCGCGATGTGCGACCACTCGTAGAGCGGGAGCGCGTTCATCGGGTCATAGTAAGCAACGACAAAGTCCTCGGAAGTCTCGGTATTGTGCAGAGCCAGCTGCACGCCCCACATACCGAGCCTGCCGTAGCCGACGAGAACCCCCTCGCCCGCTTCAATATCGCCCCAATCAATGACGGAGGTCAGACGGGGCTGTCCCTTCGCCGGGGAGGCATCGGAATAGTTCGCGAGGTTCTCGAACACGCGCGGCGCGACCCACGCGGACAGCGTGAAGGCGCCGGTCGGCACCGTTGTCGCCGTATTCCGCAGATAGGTCGAGAAGCCGTCCATGTAAAGGGAGTTCCCTTTCACGCCCGCGCGGCGGAGCGCTTCGGTCGGTTCCTTGAACAACGAATCGGCGTTCTCGGGGTTGAATACGTAATAGATCTTGGCGGTCGTGCCGCTGACGCTCTCCGTCGTCTCGCTCGAGGGACCGGCTTCATCGAAGCCGTAATGGAGGAGCGGGGACTGCTTCGGCGTCTCGGCGGCACCGTCATCTGTACTGCCCGAACCGTCCGGCACATCCCCGCAGGAGGCAAGGCAGACGGCGAGGAGACATAGGAGCGCCACGAGCGCGGCGAAAAATCTCTTTGCTTTCATATGGTTCCTCACATTTTAAGACCGGCAGAACCGAAGCCCTGCACAATGTATTTCTGTGCCGCGACATACACGACAAAGATCGGAATACTGGTCACCACCAGCGACGCCATGACCTCGCCCGTCGTGATGCCCTCGATGCTCTGAATGGTCGTCAGCGCCGCCTGAATCGGCAGGAGCGGCCAGCCGGTGGTCGTACTCGGCAGGATCATGGACGGCCAGAGATAGTCGTTCCACACCCCGATAAAGCAGAACACGGCAACCGTCGCCACGATCGGCTTTGAGAGTGGAAGAATCACGCGGAAGAAGATGTCGAGCGTACTCGCGCCGTCAATGCGCGCCGCCTCCTCGTATTCTTTCGGGATCCCCTGGAAGAACTGAATGAAGAGGAAGATGTTGAACACGCTGATGGTCGCCGGGAAGATGATACCGAACACGGAGAGCGTCCCTTTGAGCCCGAGCATGGTCTTGACAACCAGATAGAGCGGGATGATCGACGTCTCCACAGGGACAACAATCAGAAAGATGATCATAAAGGCGAAGAGGCGTTTCCCGGGGAAGTTCATCTTTGCCATGACATAACCGGCGAGCCCGTTGACAATGATGTTGAGGACGATGACAATCGCCGCATAAATCAGACTGTTGAGCGCGTATTTCCAGATCTCGTACTCGGTCAGTACCTTTTTGTAATTTTCAAACATGGTACCGATGTGCGCGAAATCCGGAAAGAACATACGGATCGTGCCCGCGTCCTGCGCGAACACCGACTCGCTCTTGGTCGAGGTCGCGAGCATATAGAGCAGCGGGAACAGGAAGAGAAGCGAGAGGAGCGTACCCGCGACGTAGTAGCAGACGTTCCCGACGATGACCCGCGCCGGGGATTTGACCCGAAGGAGCGGTACTTCCGTACCGTCGGCAGATGTCAATGCTCTTTGCATCTCTTATTTCTCCTTTAGCGCACGGCGTTGAATGTAGGTGATCGTACCGATGACGACCGTCATCATCAGGGCAATCGCGGAAGAATAGCCGACCGAATAGTCACGGTAGCCGATGTAATACATGAAGTAACTGAGTGTAACGGTATGCTCCTGATACCCTGTCATGAGCATGGGCTGTACCATCACGCGGCAGGCGCCGATGAACACGGTCACAAGAATGAACACGAAGGTGGAGCGCAGTCCGGGGCAGGTCACATGCAAGAACTTCTGCCACGCACCGGCGCCGTCGAGCGACGCCGCCTCATAGAGGTCGGAGCGGATATTCGTCAGCCCCGAGAGGAAAATCAGCATCTGATAGCCGCACCCCTGCCAGGCGCTCAGAATCACGATCCACAGCATCGCGGTCTTGGGATCGCGGAGCCAGTCGTGAGGCGCCACGCCGAAGATCCGGAGGAAGGAATTGAGCAGTCCCGTCTCGGCGGGAGAGAGGATCGAAAGCCACAGATACGACGTGACGCTGAGCGAAATCACGACCGGAGCGAAGAAGCAGACCTTGAAGATCCTGACACCCGGTTTCTTCCGGTTGACGAACACGGCGAGCCCGAGCGCCAGCCCGATCTGGAGCGGCACAACACCGATGACGAATTTCAGCGTATTGATGATCGCGTGGTACAGCATTCCGTGGTCGCGGATCTCCTCAAACGCCCGCTTGAAGTTCGCGATACCGGCGTAGTCGTTCATGGTCGAGGGACGCATCAGATTGAACTTCGTAAACGAATAGCCGAGCGAATACAGGATCGGGAGCAGAATAAAGAGGAACGCCATCATCACGGCGGGGAGCAACATCAGATACGCTGTCAGGGACGCGCGCACGGTATAATGTTCGGCGCCGCGTTTCGACCGGCATAGATCAATCGCAAAAATGGCAAGGAACACCGCCGCGAACACCAGCGCGATGATGAGAGTCGAGAGTAACATAAAGCATCTCCTGCCTGACAATCACATTTTGGTTCCGCCTGCCCTCGTGCGGGCGCGGCAGACATAGGGGTGCCTCTCCCCCGCCCCCGGCGGGGGGGAGGCGGCGCGGGAATTACTTTTTGCTGTTCATCTCACGCTGGAGCGACGACGTCTGGGCGTCAATCGTCCGCATGAAATCGTCAACGGAGCCGGTCGAGATCTGGTAGATGATCTGGCTGAACGCGGTCGAAAAGTTGGGGTACGCGACCGTCGCGGGACGCGCCACGCCGCTGAGTTCCAACTGCTTCATGAGCGTGTACTCGGGGTCGCCCGCCTGATAGTTCGTCTCGACGGACTTGCGCGCGGGGATCATGCCCGTCGCGTCGGTAATCGCCTTGGAACTCTCGACGGAGGTCATCCACAGGAGCAGTTCCGCCGCAGGGCTCTTATCGGCTTTGCCGTTATTCGTGATACCGAACGACCAACTCCCCGTCGCACTCGCGGCAGTCGTCCCCTTCGGGTAAGGCAGCAGACCCCAGTCGTCACGGGAAGCGAAGGTGTCACGGTACTTGTTATCAAGGTCGGGAATCGTCCAACCGGAGGAGAGGTACATCCCCACCTTGCCGGTAAAGAAGTCGGTTGCGCCGATGGCGTTGGAGGTATAGCCGGCGTCCACCAGGTCACGCAGGAACCGGAAGCCGTTCTTGGACGCGGTCGAGTTCAGGTACCCGTCCGCCGTAAAGCCGTCGGCGGAAGTGAAACTGCCGCCCGCCGCATAGATGAACGGATAGAGGAGGTAGGTCGCCGTCTCGTCCTTGGTAGCGTCGAGACGCATATCGACCGCCTTCCCGTTGCCGAGGTAATTTTTCAGTTTCGCACAAACTTCTTTGAACTGATCGAACGTCCACGGATTCTCCACCGTATAGGCGGACACGTCGATTCCGGCGGCGGCGAACAGTTTCTTGTTATAGTAGAAACCGGCGCTGGATTCCTGGATCGGGAGCCCGTAAAGTTTGCCGTTATAGGTGTTGAGCGAATAGAAATCGCTCTGCACATCACCGGGGATCAGGCTCGAAATGTCGGCGAGCAGTTCGTTATACGCGTAACTTGCGCAGTTCGGGGCGTCGAACGTGATGATGTCGGGGAGCGTCCCCTCCATACGCATCGTGTTCAGTTCCGTCTCATAGGAGGTCGCGCCCGTCGTGCGTGCCTTAAAAGTGATGGTCGCTTTGATCTTCTTTTCGGCATGGGCGACGTTGAATGCGTCGACGCGCTTCTGATACGCTTTCCCTTCCGCCGACTGGCGGTCCACGTGTACCATGATGGAGACGACCGTGTTCCCGTCCTTATCGGTGACGGGCGGCTTGTTATCGTCGCCGGTGCCGATCCCGGTATCGCAGGCGATCAAGGCCACGGCGAAGGACATCACGACGAGGAGCGCCATCAGCGCTGTTAAAATCCGTTTCATTTCGAATTTCTCCTTTTGATTTGCAATTTGTTTCCGGCACCGCCCCGGGGACTGCACCGAATATACCATTCGGCGCAGTCGTTTACCCGAAAAGCCGTGCATCACAGACCGTTTTGATGATTTTCCCGGGATCAGACCGCGCGTTTCACCGTGCGGTCTGTTTTTTTGTCCCCGTTTCTCCCGATTTCTCCCGGTTTTGTGCGCCGAATGGTATATTCGGCACAAATTGGGAACGGCGTTTTAACGGGTGGTACTGCCGATGAGGAAGCGCGTATCGAAAACGACCCGCTCCTCGGTGGGCTCGCCGTGAATCTTGGCGAGCAACATCCGCACGAGCGCACGCCCCATCTGTTCGATCGGCTGTTCCACACAGGTGATGATGCGCCCTTCCTGCCAGTTCCACTGGCTGAAAGCGCCGTCATAGGCAATCAGTTGCATCTGCCCCGGAATATCGATGCCGCGGGCGATGGCTTTCGAGTAGAACGCCTGCGCCATGGAATAACCGGAGGCGAAAACGCCGTCAAGATCGGGGTATCGATCCAGAAAAGCGCTCGCGACTTCTCCCTCGTCGCCGTGCTGGATCAGTTCATCGACAAGATAGGTTTCCATACCGTGCGCCGCCAGCGTCTCGACATAGGCGCGCTCCCGCTCCATGACCTCCGATGCAACGATCGGTCGGGAACCGATGTAACCGATCCGCCGGCACCCGCGCTCCATCAGATACTCGATCGCGCGCGCGGTGGCTTCGTAGTTGTTGGAAGTCACATACGGAATGTCGGCGCCGAACCGTCGGTCGAGAGAGACAATCGGGCAGTTTCTGAGGTCTGCCTCATCGTGCGCATAGTGCGTCACGAACACCGCCCCGTCCACCTCGCGGTGTTTGATCCGCTCGATGATGTCCTTCTCTTTCCACACCCGCTGCTGCGAGGAGACAAGTAGAATGGAATACCCGTACTTGTCTGCCTCATCGTCCACGTAATACGCGAGTTTCGCGAAGAACGGATGGTCGATAATCGGCACCATCAGGGCGAGGATCTTCGTCTCGTTACGCCTGAGACGCGATGCCATGCGGTTGGGTCGGTACTGTAATGTCTCAATCGCGTGCTTGACGCGCTCGCGGGTGTCGTCGTTGACGCTCTTATCGTCGTTGATGACACGGGAGACGGTGCCGACGCCGACACCTGCGTATTTTGCTACATCCGATATGGTAATTGCCATGCTGTCGCTTCCTTTCCGTGAGGCTTATAACTGTCTTATTCTTTGGGTTCTTCGTCCGGCTCCGACGCCGACGACTGCGTGCGCTTTTTCTTCTTCAGGAGGAGGGTCACAGCGACCCCCGCACCGGTGAGGGCGACGGTACCGCCGACGGCGAGTCCGACGATGAGACCGACCTTGGCGCTACCCTGATCGGCAGCCGAGTCGGAATCGTTCTTTTTCGTGCCGACGGTCGTCGTCGCGCCCGGATAAATGCTGACGGAAATGCTTTCGTCGTCCAGCGTGAGCGTGTGTTCCCCTGCCGTGAGGTACGCCGCCGACACCGTCAGGAGGTCACCCCGGATGGTGTAAGCATCTGCGGGGAGCGAAGCGCCGTCAAGCAGAACCGAAGTCGGGAGCCTGCCGCCGAGGCTGACGGTCAGATTGGTACCTGCCTCCGCCGAGGCGCTGTCCGCGAGAGGGGTATGCTGCTGTTCCGTCACCGTAACGGTGAAGTCATACGACGAAAGCGCACCGACTGCCGTGAATGTATAAGCGCCGATCGGCAGACGCGCGAGATATTCCGGCAAGACGGTCAGGAGCCGTCCGTCCGATGTGTAGAAGTTCGGGCTGAGCGCCGTATTGCCGAGCGTGCGGTTGGTGAGACGCCAGACCGTCTGACTGACGTCGCCGCGGACGGTGAGCGCACCACCGTTCCACGTCATTGCTTCTTCGAAGAGCGTCAGCGAGCGGAACACCGCGCGGGTCGCGCAGACATTCAGCCCGAACAGCCCCTCGGTCGGCTCCTCTTCGCCGATCGTCGTGTTGATGACCTCGTTACCGTTCAGATAAACGCGGATATTTCTGCCGTTTGCACGGACTTTCAGCACCAGCGAGGACACGTCCACGCCGCTTACTTCGGCGCGCGCGATCTCGCCCCGGGGCGACCAAAGTTTCACGACGTTCCCGTTTTTATCGTAGTTCGCGATGAGGTAGTCGCTCATATCTGCCCTGGCGCGGAATACCAG
>ERZ1034755.71-NODE-71-length-32181-cov-7.654797_pt1 | contig 32181 bp, 26 predicted proteins | sample MGYA00520596_ERZ1034755 | MGnify/ENA primary metagenome ERZ1034755 (study PRJEB33766, sample SAMN09781701) | gut metagenome | biome: gut microbiome | host: Homo sapiens | place: Madagascar | study: EMG produced TPA metagenomics assembly of the PRJNA485056 data set... | reverse complement strand
TACTATATTTGATTACAGGGGGTAATATGTCTAATAATCAAATTACGCGACCTTCCAGCGCGGTTTACAATCGCGGTAATGCGCGCGCTAGGCTTACGATTAAAATTTTGATATATGTTTTATCCGTTTTCTTGGTAGGCACAATTTTGTCCTACTTTGTTTTCTACAACAAACAAGACACTGACGGCATCGCTGGCACTCCAATCAATCGTTCATCGTTTGGCGAAGTTACCAGTAGGGGACGTTATGACTCATGGAATGGCTCAACCTACACCGCACCAACGTCGGGTAGCGGTACAGAATCTAGCCCGTATATCATCAGTTCCGCAGCCCAATTTATGTACTTGTCTAATATAACTAAGGGTGGCACATATGACAACAAATATTGGAAGTTGACTACTGACCTAGATTTAACTAGCAATCGTTCAATTATTACCTGGTTTAGTGGACGCTTGGACGGTGGTTCCCACACAATCAAGGTGGACGTATCTCACGGTTCAATATTCGGCACTTGTGATGATATTATGGTAATTCACGACCTTAATATTGAAGCAACTGGTTCTCTTGAATTCGGTTGTGGCAACGGCTCAACGACCAATTTTGGTATTCTTGCAGAAGCATTCACAGGACAAGGACAATTACCAGATTTCTACAATATTCACTTGTATGGCGATGCGTATATTAATGTCACATTGCAATCATACGGCACATATTTCGTATGTGTTGGTAGTCTTATTGGTCAGGCGTACACTTGTGCAGTAGCCGATGTTTTTGTTGAAGGCATTACAATCAATGTCATTGCCAATGGTAGTGCAAGTGACGGTTCAAACGGCGACGACAACACTAACCAAGGTTACTACTATTTCGGTGGTATTGTCGGCGATATGGGTGATACTGGCGCAATCGACACAGCATTGTGGACAGGCACGATCACTTATGGTGGTTATATGGCAGGAAGCGGTAATGAAGGGCGTGAGGTCGCTATCGGTGGAATTACAGGCTGTGGTGACCCTTCTGCTTCAATTTCACAAGGCACTATAATGTACGACTATCACGGTAACAAGACTGATAACTCTAATATCGGCGGTATTAGTGGCATTCCTGGTTATTCAGAGAATTTAATCAGTAGTAGTCGCGACCTTATCACTAACAGTTATATAGAAATCACTTCAAATACAACTCCAAAATATACGTATTATACCGGTGAAGTTATAAATCAAGGTCGCTTTACTAGCGGAAATTTGGATTATAACAATACAAGTGCTTCACCACTTTTCACTAGTGACGCTAATATGAAAGTCATTTCAACTTATGGCGACTTCACTGATACTATTTTCGGTGATGGTGCAACAGGGTTAATGATTCTCAATTCCAGCGTCAACGATGGCTATCCTTGGATGGTTAAATGGTCTTCTTACACACCAACGCCATCTACACCTACTACGAATTTTGACCCAACTGCCAATGGTATGACTGGCTCGGGCGCAGAAAACGACCCATTCATCATCACTACACAAGCACAATTCTTGATAATGGCTAACTACTACAACGAGAACAATGCAAAGAAAGGCTATTATTGGAAGATATCTCCATACAACGCCACTACACCAGCACAAATCACTTTCGACTTGGGCAATAACTGGCGTCCAATCGGTTATGACCAAGCACACGCATTCACCGGCATACTCAACGGCGGTGGAGTAGTCATCACCGGACTAGGCATCACATCTAACTATACATACGTTGGTTTGTTCGGTTATGTCTCTGCTGGCGCAAAGATTAGCAATCTTGGTATCAGCGCCACCACAGGCAACACCAGCAATATTGCTTATGATTATGACCAAGCAAGTTACATCGGTGGTATGGTAGGCTACCTTGCAAAAGGTGCTTATATGGAAAATTGCTATTTTATCGGCAAACTCACCGGTTACTTAAATTCTAGCGCAAGCAGAACAGTAGGTGGATTGGCTGGTTATTATGATAACGCAGTATCCAACTCATCTGTAACCCCAGCAATCAAGACATCTTACTACATTGCAGACCACAAAATCTATTTCAAATCAGGCAGTACAACCAACACCAAGAGTGAGCATATGGAAAAGATTTACGGCACAGGCTCAACCACCACATCTAGTGGCATACTTGACGGCAAGAGTTTCACCGCACAATCCACATTCACTCCATACGGCTTCTTATTCGGCAACTTGACCGCCGTTTCGGGTTCGACTGGCAACTACGAGTGGACATCTGCCTATGCGGGCAAATGGCACACAACCGCAGGTCTGTACAATGGTTACCCATACCTTGACGCCAGCGACGGAATGTACTTCAAGATTTCTCGCGCCAACGTCACAGGTGGCACATTTACCGGAACATACAAAATCGGCACAGAGAGCAAGGGCAGTTTGGTCTTCACATCTGGCTCTAAATTGAGCCAAAACTTACCAGTTCGCGCCGTGTTCAGTTATAATTACACCAAGAGCGCAATTCATGATACAATATTGAATCTCAGTTTGAACGTCAATACCAAAACACTATTCAATCACGCAAAGGCATTCAACACTTCCGCAACCAGCGTTTCGGAATCTAACTTGGCACTCACCAACAACTACAAAGTTACTGGTGAAAGCCTAATCGTCAAAGACACAAATTACGCAAAACACACTCTCACTGTTACGAATAACAATGCAGATTTGGGCTCGTTTAGCCGTACAAACAGCAACTCACTCGTTACAGAAACTAGCATCACTAATGGCTACAAATATGTAGGACGTAACAACGGTTCAACCGGTGTCAACTTGAAGTTCACAGCCAACTCCGCTGTCAACTCAACCTACTACTACATTGACAGCATCACAGTCGGTGGCTCAACATTGTACTCAGTTTCAGCACCAACCACAATCAAGACCGTGGCTAACTGCTCGGCATCAATCACTGCCAAACTCGGTGACGCCGGCACAGCAACCGACTATGCAACCACAATCACATTGAATTTCAGTTTGCCAAACAACACCAACACAACCGCTGTTGTCGTTAAGTTCGGCAAAGTGTTGACCGCAAAACAAGGCATTCGCTTCAGCACCGATAGCGGTGAAGATAGAATGTCTGAAAAGGCTAACACAACACTGACAATCGTTGCTGGCACACAAGTAACAGACCCTAATACGTCAAATAAACTACCTACAAGGTCGGAAGGCATTGGCGGAACATTTATTGGTTGGATTGATAAAAAAGCAGATGGTAGTGTTGGTAAATTGATTTCAACAGATGATGAACTTAACTACATAGCAGAATCTGACACCGCTTCAATCGAAGAATTCTGGTCAGACATCGCAAATTCAGTTCGATTCACAACTCAATCTGGACACAACTATTCATTGTTGCATAAGAAAACAAATATTTCGGTAACGTTCAACACAACAATCACCAATATGATGGTAGGTGAGTGGTTAGTAACGGATTTGACCACTGGTAAAAGCACAACCATTACAATCAGGACCGCTACAACTTCAATCAACTTGACATCACAAACTTGGGCATAAAGATAAAAAGCACTTTTCATAAGTGCTTTTTTCTTGGCTTTTGTGCTTTATCTCGCCATAGTTTAGGTGAACGTTATCCGTCATTGATGTCATCGTTTTGACGATTGTTACCGACATATTTTCCACGATTTTAATGTTCTTTGTTAGTTTATGACGCCATCGCTTCGCTTTCAGCCACCAGTCAAGCGCGACACAATTTCGATGCCCGCAACCAGTTAAGTACGCTACAATTGTTAATCTTTTAATTATTACGTCGATAAAGTGTGAAAAATGTTTGTTTTTTTGATTTGTTTTGTCTATACTAAATATGAACATATTTGGAGGAAATATGGCAAATTCACGAGTTGCACGCCCATCTAGTTCGGTTTACAATCGCGGTAACGCACGCACTAGATTGACGATTAAGATACTGATTTACATAATGTCAGCATTCCTTGTAGGCACGATTTTGTCTTACTTTATTTTTGCTGACAAGCCCGACACCGGACCACTCAAAGTCGGCACGGAAATTAGCCGTGACCAGTTCGGCGAAATCAACCGAAAGGGTAGGTTCAGCACTTGGGACGGCAAGACCTATACCGCTCCTACGGCAACTAGTACTCCAAAGGAGTACAACATTGATTCAGCAGAACAATTTGCTTATCTATGGCATAGTGCAGACACTTGTAATAGTAGTAGCGCATATTACGGCGCGATGTTCAACCTCACTACTGACCTTGATTTGACTGCGAATCGCGTCACCATATCTGGTTTTAATGGCACACTTGTTGGTAACGGACATACAATCAAGATTGATGTTGCACACGGTCCAGTGATTACCAATGCCAATTGTTCAACATGGACATCTGGCTTTTCAACCAATGTTAATGACTTGAATATAGAAGTGTCGGGTAGTTATGATTTCAATGGTATGTATTACGGCATATTACTTGACACATTTGTTACGGAAAGTTCGCTTGACCCATCGATACAGGATGTGAGCGAAGGTAAATCTTGGGCGGGTGAGATTTCTAATGTCAAAATTACTGGTACAGCAGAAATCAATTACCGCGTGACCAAAGTTTCTGGTTATGACGAAAGCGATGCACTTGCAATGATAAACACTATTAGAGCGCTCTATATGGGTAGTGTCGTGGGTGTCGTTGACGGCAATTCAACTCTTGCGGCGGTGTATGTTTCAAAAGGCATTACACTCAATTTCATCGCAGACGCCAGCGACATTTGGGTTAATTACCAAAACACTGGTGCGTACTACGTCGGCGGAATTGCGGGCTGTATGTACAACGGCAGTAGATTGGAAGAAGGTGTTTGGAGAGGCACAATCAATGCTAACACCAATATGGCTGGTACAGTACTACGCGAGAGCGCGTCAAACATAGGCGTACTCAACATTGACGGCAGAGAAGTATCTATCGGCGGTTTGGTAGGTGCTGGACCTTGCCAAGTGGGCGTATCACAAGGCACAATCAATTACAACTTTACCGGCCATGATTCAATCGACCACACTTCAATAGGCGACATCACCGGCACACAATTCAAGAGTGACGACGAATATTCAGTATGGGCAGTGATTGCCAATAGTAATATCAATATCACCACGGGCGCTACAACCAAGCAAAGAATTGTGACCTATGGTGCAGACCGTACTTGCGTATTCAATATGGATAGATACACTATCAACAATGACAATAATCCTACCACAAATGGCGTATCATCATTAACTGGTGCAACTAGTGATGCTGATATGAAAGCAGAATCCACATATAGTGATTGGGCTAATTATGGACTATTCGATTTTATGGGCAATGACGAAATGGTCGCTTTTGTCCTAAAAAGCGGTATAAATAACGGATATCCAATGTTGAGAGCTTTTGCCGATTTGGAAGAAACAGCTGTAGAGTTTGACCCATCAAGCGCTGGCACCGTTGGTAAGGGCTCCCAACTCGAACCATTCATCATTTCGACCAAAGCGCAATTCGTTGCAATGGCCAACTATTACAACAACAACAGCAAAACAAATGCAGGATATTACTGGAAGATTTCTCCATACGAGAGTACTACCGGAGCGCAAATCACATTCGACCTAGGCGGTGGTTGGAAGCCAATCGGCTATGACCAAGCACACGCTTTCACTGGACACCTTGATGGTGGCAGAGTAGTGATTACTGGTATGAGCATTACTTCCAACTACAAATACGTTGGACTATTCGGCTATGTGGCTAGCGGGGCAACGATTTCTAACCTTGGTATCGCAGCAACCACTGGCAATACATACAACGTAACCACCGAATATGACCAAGCAAGTTATATCGGCGGTATGGTAGGTTATTTGCAAGACGGCGCATACATTTCCAACTGCTTCTACATCGGCAAAATCACCGGCTACTTGAACGCTGATGTCACTCGTACAGTTGGCGGTTTGGCTGGCTATTATGCCAACACCATTTCTGGCTCAAACGTCACCCCAGCAATCACCACATCATACTATGTGGCAGACCACAAAATTTATTACAAGACGGGAACAAGCACCAACACCAAAGTTGAGCATATGGAAAAAATCTACGGTACAGGCGCAACTGGTAGTTCTAGCACAATTTCCGGCAACAAAGATTTCACTCAACAATCTACATTCACACCATTCGGCTTCACATTCGGCAATCTCGCATTAGTTTCTGGCACAACCGACAGTTACGCTTGGACAGCAGACTATGCAGGCAAGTGGCACACCACCGCTGGCATTTACAATGGTTACCCATACCTTGACGCTAGTGACGCCTACTCTTACCAAGTGAACCGCGCGAACTGCACAAACGGCACATTGACAGGCAGTTGGAAAATGGGTACAGTTAGTGAAGGCAGTTTGGTATTCACTTCGAATAAATCTCAAAGTTTGCCACTCCGCGCGAACATCAATTTCACATACACCAAAGATGCAAACTATGATGCCAAACTCACACTTACATTGCAAAAAGACACCAGCACACTATTAACCAAGCCATACACGTTAGACGACAACAATAGCGTGAATGCACAAATCACTGGTTTCACCACCGGCACAGGCGTTAAATGCTTGGCAGGCGAACTTACTGTGACAGACATAGTATATCCACGTCACACTTTGATAGTCAGCAATATGTCTCCATCACTTGGAACAGTTACACATGTTAGTCACAAAGATGTGTCTATAATAGAAATAACTAATGGTTATAAATATAACGGTCGTGGACAAGTAATGTTCACAATCACAGCCAACGACCCAGCCAACACAAACTATTATTATATCAGCAAGATTTTGATTGGTGCAACCACAGTGTACGATGCTAACGCAAACAAAACAGCAATCAACAATACAGCTGACAGCTTTTACACTGCGATGATTACATCAGTCGTTACTAGCGACGGCACTAATAATCCGGGCATAGCAGCGGGCAGTGCAAAGACAATCGACATACACGTTGCCATGCCAAAAAACACCGAAACTACTGCTGTAATGATTTACTTCGGCAAAGTGGGTAGCGTGAACAAGAATGTCATCTTCAACACGGCTGACGGCGCAGACCCTTGGGGCAAACAAGGCGAAACCTTGGTAATCGCTCCGGGCTCAAAAATTACTAATGCAGACGGCGAATTGCCAGAAGTTAAGAACACTGAATCCGGCGTTAATAAGACAGAAAAAGGCAACTTTATCGGTTGGTTGGTAGATGGCAAACTTGTATCTAGCGATACAACACTTGATTGGGACGCAACCGAAGACACAACGACTGTTGCGGAACTTTGGTCATACACCTATGACTTAACATTCACCAATTTAAACACTGCTCATTCTTATGAAATTTTGCACGTAAATACTGGTTTGAGATACACAGTGAATGGCACTAACAATTCAATTATGACTGGCAAATGCATAATTACGAATTTGACTACGGACAGGTCTTTGACAATCACTCTCACAGCCAACGCAACAATCGATTTGACGTCAATCAACTAAAACTAAAAAAGCACTAGACCTAGTGCTTTTTTCTTTGCCTTTTTTTCGCCAAATCGCTATAATGTATATGGAGAAATTATGGACTATTCTACATTACTAAACAAAGAACAATATCAAGCGGTCAAGTGTACCGAAGGCGCAGTTTTGGTGTCCGCCGGCGCGGGCAGTGGCAAGACGCGACTTTTGACCCACCGCATAGCATATCTTATCACCGAAAAGGGCGTCAACCCTTGGAACATCTTGGCAATCACGTTTACCAACAAAGCCGCCGGCGAAATGCGTGAACGTGTGCACAACCTTGCACCTAATGGCGACGCCGTCACTGTCTGCACATTTCACTCACTATGTGCACGACTTTTGCGCCAATATGTGTCTTTTTTGCCCGAATATAGCGCGAATTTCACCATTTACAGCGACCCAGACCGCAACAAAATTTTGAAAGACGTCTTTAACGAAATGCTCATCGACGACGAAGACACAAAAGACAAACTTAAATGGCATTTTTCCAATGTAAAAAATGAAAATATGCCGATAGACAAATACGCGCAGACGTACAGTTATTTGCCAATCGCCAAGCAGATTTTAGACGGTTACACGCTCTACCAAAAGGCGCTCATCAAAAACAATGCAATGGACTTTGACGACCTACTTGTCAACTGCTATCGCTTGCTCAAAGACAACCCAACCGTGCTAGAATCGGTGCAAAACAGATACCTTTACATTCACATCGATGAGTTCCAAGACACCAACAAAGCGCAGTATGACATTGTAAAACTCATCGCCAGTAAATACGGCAACATTCTCGCCGTGGGTGATGAAGACCAGTCCATTTATGGTTGGCGCGGGGCGAATATTTCAAATCTTTTCAACTTTACGAAAGACTTTGCGAATTGCACCGTGCTCAAACTGGAAGAGAACTATCGTTCGACCAAGAAAATCCTTGAAAAAGCGAATATGCTTATCAAGAACAACACGCAACGTTTGGACAAAACGCTCTACACCCAAAACGACACGGGCAATGATGTGATTTACGATTCTGCCTACGACGAGCAAGCCGAAGCCGACTTTGTGGTGCGTCGCATAACCGAAATGCACCGCCAAGGCGAGAGTTACGGCAATATGGCGATTTTAATGCGCCTAAATGCTCTTTCGCGTCCTTTTGAAGAAAAACTTTTGATGTACAACATTCCGCACAAGATTTTCGGCGGATTTAAGTTCTTTGAGCGTGCAGAAATCAAGAACACACTCGCGTATTTCACCGCAGTCAGCAACCCACGTGACGAGCAAAATCTTATTCGTTGTATCAATTTCCCGAAAAGAGGTATCGGCAGTGTAAGTTTGGAAAAAATGATTGACACAGCGCGAAATAACAACCTGCCACTCTACGAAGTGATTGACCAAATCGACAAGTTCGATTTTCCAACCGCGCTAGTGACCAAGGTTATGCCGTTGCGCAACATTTTACGAGATTTGCGCGAGAACGCCAGCATTCTCAGTCTAGGGCTATTTGCCGATTATGTGGTGGAGCACGCTGGCATCAAGAACGCGTTTGACCGTCACGACGAAGACGACCTTGACCGCGCGATGAACGTAGATTCGCTCGTGCAGTCTATCAAGGAATACGACGAAGCCAACCCAGAAGCCACAATCAGCGACTATCTCGAAAGCGTTACACTTATGAGCGACATTGACAACGACGATGGCAGTGAAAGTGTGACAATTGCCACCGTTCACTCGGCGAAAGGTCTTGAATTTGATGTCGTATTCGTGGTCGGTTGCGAAGAAAAAATCTTTCCAATCATTCGCGGTGGCGACGACAACGACCTTGAAGAAGAGCGCCGTCTTATGTATGTGGCAATCACGCGTGCCAGAAAACAACTTTTCCTATCTAACGCCAAGTCACGCTTTATGTATGGCAAGCGCGACTATATGCAACCAAGCCGTTTCCTAAAAGAAATGGATATCGTGAAGCCATACAACCGCACCGAACACACCTTTGCGCGCACCCAGTTTGCACCAAAAACAACCGCACCGCAAGAGAGTTCACCACGCCTAGCACGTGACCGCGCTCAAATCGGGCAACTCGTTTACCACCCACACTTTGGTCGTGGCAAAATCGTGGACAACGCCAATGTGAACGAGAACGGCACCGTGTCTATCGCGTTTGAGGCCTTTGGCGTCAAAATTTTGTCGCTAGACTACGCGCCAATCACTCTTGTAGAATATTAAGGAGAATTATGGATTTCGTACAAGAAATGAAATTTCTCATTGAGAAAATCAAAACCGCCAACTACAATTATTACACGCTTGACAACCCAACAATCAGCGACAAGGAGTATGACGAACTCTACGACCGCCTTGTCGTCCTTGAAGCCGAGTCTGGTGTTGTTTTGCCAGACAGCCCAACGCAGAAAGTGGGCGACACCGTGCTGGCGGGCTTTACCAAGGTTAAGCACGAAGTTCCGCTTTACAGCCTTGCCAAATGTCGCACCCAAGACGCACTGAAGAAGTGGTTTGACGACGTTGTGCGTGACTACCCAAACACACACTTTTCGCTTGAATACAAATACGACGGACTCAGCATTGTCATTGAGTATCGCAACGGCGCACTTTTCCGCGCGGTAACACGTGGCAACGGTCTTATCGGTGAAGACGTTACCGCCCAAGTGCGAACAATCAAGAATGTGCCCAAGACAATCAAATTCCGCGACCGCGTAATCGTGCGTGGGGAAGTGATGATGACTAATTCGGCATTCAATGCTTACAACAAAACCGCCACCGAACTACTCAAAAATCCGCGCAATGCTGCCGCCGGCGCACTGCGAAATCTCGACCCCGAAGTGACGCGCAGTCGCAACCTTTCCGCCTTTCTTTATTCGGTGGAATTTGTCGAAAACAAGACGCTTTCCACCCAGCAAGAAATGTTTGACTTTTTGGCAGAAAACGGCTTTGAAGTGGAACATAACGTACTCATCACGCAAGATTTCGATACAATCTGGCAAAAATTGAACGAAATCGACGCGCAAAAGTCCAGCCTTGACGTGCTCATTGACGGGGCGGTTATCAAAGTTTGCGAAGCCGATACGCGCGCCAAACTTGGTTTCACTGCCAAATTTCCACGCTGGGCAATGGCATTTAAATTTGAAGCACAAGAGACAACCACCATACTCCAAGACGTCATTTGGCAGGTGGGGCGCACGGGCAAAATTACGCCAATCGCTTGCCTAGAACCAGTCGAGTTGGCGGGGGCAACCATTTCGCGTGCCACGCTCAACAATATGGGCGACATTCAAAAGAAAAAGGTGAGCATAAACAGCCGAGTTCTCATTCGCCGAAGCAACGAAGTGATTCCAGAGATTATGGGGCTAGTGGAAGAATATGACGACTCTCGACCTGTCATTCAACCGACTAATTGTCCTTGTTGTCATAGCCCGCTCGTAGAGTATGGTGCTAATTTGTTCTGTCGCAACGAGTCGGGTTGCATTGACCAAATCATCGACCGCCTAACGCACTTTTCCAGCCGTGACGCAATGAACATTGCCGGGCTTAGTGACAAGACAATTTTGCTTTTGCACCAAGAGTTAGGACTCGCTTTCCCATACCAATTATACACGCTCAAACTTGACGACATTGTCAACCTTCCGCTTTTCAAGGACAAAAAAGCGCAGAACCTTGTTGACAGCATTGAAAAGAGCAAAAAAGTCAATTTTGCCAACTTTATATTCGCGCTCGGCATTCTAAATATTGGCAAAAAGAGCGCGCTCATTCTATCTCAAAACTTTGCCACTCTTGACGACCTTATTCACGCAGATATGGCGAGCCTAACCGCTATTTACGATTTTGGCGAGATTATGGCGCAGTCAGTCATCGAATATTTTGCCGACGAGAACAACATTCACAACATCAACGAACTTTTGTCGCTAGGCGTGGAGATTGCCTACAAAGACGTGAGCGAGCACTCTGCTTTCTTTAAAGGCAAGACGATTGTGCTCACAGGCAGTCTTGAAAAATACACACGCAACCAACTCACCGAGATTTTGCAGAATAAGGGCGCAAATGTCACGGGAAGTGTCAGTGCCAAGACGGATTTCGTCGTTGTTGGCGCGGACGCGGGCAGTAAACTCAATAAGGCGCAGAGCCTAAACATACCTTTAATTTACGAAACTGACCTTGACGAATGGCTCAAACAGTAAAAATAAGGCAAAAATTGTTTTGAAAAAAAATTATTATTTGTTACAATGTATCGTAACAAAATTATTTAGGAAAAAATCTAATGAACGCATTTAAGCAACTAGAAATGATAGGATTTAAGTCATTCGCCGACAAAATCGCCATCAACTTTGATGGCGGTATTACGGCGATTGTCGGGCCGAACGGCTGTGGCAAGAGCAACGTCGGCGATGCAATCCGTTGGGTGTTGGGCGAGCAGTCCAGCAAGACTTTGCGTGGTAAATCTATGCAAGACGTTATTTTCGCCGGCACAGAGAAACGCAAAAAACTCAGTTATTGCGAAGTAACAATCGTATTCGACAACACAAACAAATGGTTTAATGTGGAGTATGACGAAATCAGCATTACGCGTAAACTCTTCCGTTCGGGCGAGAGCGAATATTACATAAACAAGAAACCTTGCCGACTCAAAGACATCACCGACCTATTGTACGACAGTGGTATCGGTCGTGACGGCTATTCAATCATCGGTCAAGGTAAGGTTGATGAAATTATTAACTCCAAACCAGAAGACCGTCGTAGCATTTTTGAGGACGCAGCCGGCATCAGCAAATTCAAGGCAAAGAAACTCGAAAGTGAACGCCGACTTGAACGTTATCGCGACAATATGACACGTTTGAGAGATATTGTGCTCGAAACCGAGCGACATATTGGACCATTGAAGAAGCAAAGCGAAGACGCCAAACTCTATCTCGAATACAAGACCGAACTTAAAGATTTGGAAATCAATAACTATCTTTACACGGTAGATAACGCCAACCAAAGCAAGCAAGAGATTTTAGACAAATTGCAAGGACTCCAAGAAGCCGTCGAACTCAAACAAAACGACCTTTCTAGTTTAAAAATAAAATACGACTCATCAATGGACGAAATCAGCAAAACTGACCGCAATATTTCTGCCATTCGTGACGATATTTTGAACTATACCGTCCAACTCGAAAAACGACAAGGCGAACAGAATCTCTTGAACGAGCGCCTTAGCCACCTAAAAGAGCAATCGACACGTAGTGCCGAACTTTTACAACGCTACACACTCGACGAGTCCCAGCGCAAAACCTTGCTCGAAAACTTGACCCAAGAACGCGACAACCAACTTTCGCTTTTAAATAAGCAAAAGAGTCAAGCCGAAGCCATCAACACGCAATATTTGGAAGTTATGGACTCGCTCACTCGCGCCGAAGGTGACGACCAAGACAACCAGCGCAATATGCTTGCCAACCTTACTCGTTTGGCAGAAATCAAGGCGAGCGCCAGCGGGCTCAACGCCAAGATTGATGCGCTCAACCAAAACAAACAAACCGAACAGCGCAATCTCGACGCGCTCACTCGTTCGCAAAACTCGAACAACACTTTCATCGCCAATAGCCGAAAGAGTATCGAGTCAGTGCAGGCTAGGGTGGATAACCTTGCCACCAGCATTGAGAGCAAAAATAACCAACTCACCGAATACACTGCCAATATCAACGCACTTAACGAGAAGTTGAATAACGACCGACTCGTTCTATCCAACGCAGAGAACAAAATCACACTTTTAAAGTCACTCCAAGCCGAATACGAAGGCTATGGTTACGCAGTTAGACGTTTGCTCAAAGACAGCGCTACCAACTTGCAACTCAAAAGCAACATTATGGGCGTAGTTGGCAATGTAATCGAAGTGCCAGAACGTTACCAGACCGCCATTGAAATGGCTTTGGGTAGTGCCATTCAAAACATCATCACAGCAGACGAAAGTCGCGCTCAATCCCTAGTGGACTATTTGAAGGCTACCCGTGCGGGACGTGCTACCTTTATGCCACTCACGTCTGTTAAGTCGCGCGACGTGAGTTACGAATACAATCCTTACTCAAATTACAAGGGTTGCATTGGCATTGCCAGTCAACTCATCAAATACGACAAGGTTTACGAACGTGCCATTGCCAGTCTTTTGGGCGGAACAGTGATTGTTGACACACTCGATAACGCGGTTGCCGTCGCCAAGGCGAGCCGTTACACCTTCCGCATTGTCACGCTTGAAGGCGACATTCTCTCACCACAAGGCACAATGACGGGCGGTAGCAAAAAGTCTAACGACGTCAGCATTCTCGGCAAAGAAACCGAAATCAACAACTGTAATGAGCTCATCAACAACCTTAAAAAAGACATTGCCAGCATAACTGATAATCTAAACAAACTCAACACAGCAAAAGACAAACTCGCGCAAGAGATTGAGAACATCAACGAAGAACTCAACAGCGCAAAGATTGAACTCAGCAGTCTAACCAGCATTCACTCAAATTTGCTCGAAAAACAACAACAAATCGAGAGCGACATCGCCGACAAAAAAGCCTTCCTTGACCAACTCGACCTTGCTATCAATGATTTGAGCAAAAACTTGGGTTCGCTCGACACAGATTGCGAAGAGAGTTTTGAAAAGGCTGACCAAGAAATCACCAGCCGTCAGTCTGTTTATGCAGAACTCAAAGCACGTCGCGACAAGTTTAATAACGAGATGACCGTTATCAAAGTCAAGATTGCCGAGACAGAAGAAAAGTTACGCAACTTGAACAGTCAAATAATGAATTTGCAAGCGGAAATCGAATCGAACAACGACCTTGTAAAGCGTGCAGAAAGCGAATACAACGACCAAAAAGCCATTTACGAACAAGCGTTCAAAATGCAAGCCGATACGCTTAATGACGAAGAGAGCCTTGCACTCAAAGCCCGCCTTGCAGAAGCAGAAGACAAGATTGCTCACTATGACGAATACAAGACGTCTCTTAACCACGACATTCGCGCACTTGACGAGCAGAAAAACAACGCGCAAGTCGAACTTGCACGCTTGCAAAATAGGGTAGTGCAAGAAGAAAACCGCAAGCAAAAATTCGACCAAGACATTGAAGCCTTGCAAGAACGCATTTACGAAGAATATTCGATGATATACAGCGATTGCTTGCCATTCAAGAAAGCAGACTATGACGCAAAACAAGGCGCAATTTCAATTAGTAAGTTGAAGACCAAAATCAACGCCTTGGGCTCAATCAACGTGGCAGCCATTGACCAGTTTGAGAGTGAAAACGCACGCTACATAGACCTAACCAAGCAGATTGCTGACCTTGAAAAAGCCGAAGCCGACACAGTGAGTGCAATCAAAGAACTTTCGGACGAAATGACCACCAAGTTCAACACCGAATTTGAGAAAATCAACAAAAACTTCACCGAAGTATTTAGAGAATTGTTCGGTGGCGGTAATGCCAAACTTGAACTTTTGGACAATGAAAACGACCCACTCAACGCGGGCGTAGATATTATTGTTGAACCACCGGGTAAAAAATTGCAGAGCATAACTCTTATGAGTGGTGGCGAAAAGGCTCTGACAGCTATTGCCATTTTGTTCGCAATTTTGAAACTCAAAGCAATGCCATTCTGCTTGCTCGACGAAATTGAGGCAGCCTTGGATGACGCCAACGTAGAACGTTTCGCGAAATACTTGCACCGTTTCAGCGCAATCACGCAATTTATCGTCATCACTCACCGTAAGCCAACTATGGAACTTGCACACAGTTTGTACGGCGTAACAATGGAAGAAAAAGGCGTTTCCAAGACCGTTTCAGTGTCTTTGGCAGACGTTGCGGACAAACTTGACAAGGAGGCTAAATAATGGGGCTTTTCGCTAGACTATTTGGACGAAAGAAAGAACTCACCGAAGAGTTTTACGACGAACTCACTGAAAACTTGATTGCCAGCGATATGGGCGTGTTCACCGCGGAAGAAATCATTGATGAACTCCGCGTCGCTGTCAAAAAGCAAAAAATCAAAAAAGCCGACGATTGTCGCGCTTTGCTAAAAGACATTTTGATTGAGCACTTGCCAAGCGATGAGATTAAGTTTGAATATCCACTCGTCATCACTGTTATCGGTGTCAACGGGGTAGGCAAGACCACAACCATTGCCAAACTTGCCAACTATTTCCAAAAACAGAAAAAATCTGTCTTACTTGCAGCGGGTGACACCTTCCGTGCCGCTGCCAGTGAGCAACTCACGATGTGGGCGAATCGTCTCAAAACCCGCATTGTAGCACAAGGCGAGGGCGCAGACCCAGCCAGCGTTGTTTTCGACGCGATTGAGTCAGCCAAAGCCAAGAAAACCGACGTGCTCATCATCGACACGGCGGGCAGACTTCACACAAAAGTCAACCTTATGGCAGAGTTGCAAAAAATGGACAACATTGTCGAAAAGCGCTACCCAGAAGCCAAGCGCCTTAGCCTAATCGTGCTAGACGCTAGCATTGGTCAAAACTCGGTCGCACAAGTCAAAGCATTCAAGGACAGCGCCCGCATCGACGGCATTGTGCTCACCAAACTAGACGGCACAGCCAAGGGCGGAATTGCTTTCCCAATTTTGCAAGAACTCGATTTGCCAATATTGTTCTTGTGCAACGGCGAAACAGTTGATGACATTTCACTGTTTGACGCAGAAAATTTTGTAGATAATATTTTATAGAAAAATACTTGACAGCCTATTAGAATTGTAGTATATTAGTGCTGTTAAGTATTTTTACTTTACAGGGGCGAAAATATGGACATTGTCAAAACAGACCATTACAATCGACTATACGACCTGTATGGCGAATTGCTTACAGACAAACAGCGACGCATTTTCGAGATGTATTTCGCAGACGATTTGTCACTCGCAGAGATTGCCTTTGACCAGAACGTCAGCCGTCAAGCAGTCAAATATTGCTTGGATAATTGCATCAAAACTTTGAATCGCTATGAAAATACACTTAAATTTGGCGAAAAAGTAGCAAAAATTGAGAAATTAATTACCAATCAGCCAGATTTAAACAGCACGCCTATTGCAAAAATTTTAGGCATCACAATCGAAACAAATAAAGGAGATAAATAATGTCAATATTTAGTGGATTAAGCGAAAGATTGAATCATATTTTCTCCAAACTCACGCACAAAGGCAAACTCACTTCGCTCGAAATCAAGGAAGCAATGCGTGAAGTGCGCGTTGCCTTGCTCGAAGCCGACGTCAACTATCAAGTGGCGAAGGACTTTATTGCTCGCGTCAGTGAGAAGGCGGTAGGCGAGGACATTTTGAAGTCGCTCACACCAGGTCAGCAAGTCATCAAGATTGTGCGTGACGAACTCACCGAACTTATGGGCGAGCAGAACGAGAAACTGGCAGTCAGTCCAAAATTGCCAACCGTTATATTGATGTGCGGTTTGCAAGGCAGTGGTAAGACCACAATGACTGGCAAACTAGCCGTTTTCTTGCGTAAGAATGGCAAAAAACCGCTCCTAGTGGCAGGCGACATTCATCGTCCCGCAGCGATTGACCAACTCAAAATTTTGGCACGCAGTATCAATGTAGAAGTCTTTGACCGTGGCACTCAAAACCCAGCCAAGACAGCCAAAGAAGCGATAGAATATGCTCGCAAGTTCCAACTCGACACCGTCATCATAGATACAGCAGGCCGTATGCACGTTGACGATGAGTTGATGGACGAAATCAAGGAAATCAAATCCGCTACCGAGCCAACCGAAATTTTGCTCGTGGTGGACTCAATGACGGGTCAGGACGCCGTGAATGTGGCGAAGTCGTTTGACGAAGCACTTGACATCACTGGCGTCATTCTCACCAAGATTGACGGCGACACCCGTGGCGGTGCAGCACTCTCAATCCGTGCAACCACTGGCAAGCCAATCAAGTTTTGCGGCGTTGGTGAAAAACTCACCGACCTTGAACCATTCTACCCAGACCGCATAGCCAGCCGAATTTTAGGAATGGGCGATGTGCTGACTCTCATCGACAAGGCGCAAGAAGCGGTTGACGAGAAAGAAGCAAAGGAAATGCAACAGAAATTTTTGCAGAACGCCTTTACTTTTGAAGATTATCTCAAACAAATGGAGAATCTTAATAAAATGGGCGGGCTCAAGAACGTAATCGGTATGATTCCGGGTTTGGAAAACAAGGTAAAGATTGCGGACATTGATGAGAAGCAACTTATGAAGCAAAAAGCAATCATTCAATCGATGACCCCAGCCGAACGCCTTGACCCAAGCATTATCAACGGAAGCAGACGCAAGCGCATTGCACAGGGCAGTGCATCAACCGTGCCAGAAGTCAACAAACTCATCAAGCAGTTTGAAGAGAGCAAAAAGATGATGGCACAATTCAAAAACAAGAAAGGTTTTAACCGACTTTTCAAATAGTTATATGCCACCCAAAAGGTGTGAATATAAAAATACAAATGGAGGAATAATTATGGCAGTTAGAATTAGACTTACAAGACTAGGAGACAATCACTCACCATTTTATAGAGTAGTGGTAGCAGATTCTCGTTCAGCACGTGACAAAAAGGTCATTGACCAAATCGGCACTTATGACCCAAAGACTAGTCCAGCAACCATCAAAATTGACGCTGAGAAAGCAAACAAATGGTTGTCAGTAGGTGCTCAACCAACAGAAACTGCAAAGTCTGTTTTGCAAACAGCAGGCATTTTGCAATCTAATGGAAAGACCCCTACAAAGACTAACGACAAGAAAAAGAAAAGCAAATAAAAGTAGGTAGTCAATATGAAAGAGATACTTGAATACCTAGTAAAGTCTTTGGTGCAAGACAAGGAGCAAGTGGAGATAATTGAATCTCACGACGGCAAAGAAACGCGCTTTACAGTTCGCGTAACCGAAGCCGACCTTGGCGGTTTGATTGGTCGCGGTGGCAACACTGCACAAGCCATTCGCACACTTATGCGTGGCTTTACCCGTTCAAACGAACGCGTCTATGTAAAATTTGAAGGTAAACAATAATGCAAAATTATCTCACTATCGCAAAGATAGTAAGACCACACGGATTGAAGGGCGAAGTTAAGGTTCGCCCTTTGATTGATGATGGCATTTCAATGACAGACTTTAAGAAGGTGTATTTAGGCAAACAGAACATACCTTCTCAAATTTTGTCGGTCAAAAGTTTGAACGGCTTTTATTCGCTCGGGCTTGACACTTTGCACACCATTGATGACGCGGAAAAATTTCGCAATCAATACATAATGATTGACCGCAACGATTACCCAGCGCTTTATGGTGAGTTGCGTGCTAGCGACGTGGTCGGCTTTGAAGTCAAGACGGAAGAGGGCGAGCCTATGGGTGTGGTGGTGAAATATGATGATTATGGTTCAGCCACTGTGCTCACAATCGGTGACTCGGGAATGACTTACCAAATCCCTATGGTACAAGACGTCATTTGGCTCAGCAAGGACGGTAAACATCTTGTCGTAGATAAAGAGCGCTATTTGGGGGTGCGTGTATGAGAATAGACATTCTAACGCTTTTCCCAGAGATGTTTGCACCTATAAAGATGAGCATTTTGGAGCGCGCCGAACGAAAAGGCGTGTTGAAAATAAACCTTGTAAATATTCGTGACTTTGCTCACGATGTACATCAAAAATGCGACGACGCACCATTCGGTGGCGGAAGCGGTATGATTATGATGTGCGCACCGCTTTGCGAGGCTATTGACAGCGTGCTTGACGACGAAGCCGTGGTGGTGTATATGTCGCCACGTGGCAAGGTGCTCAAACAGGCTTTGGCACGCGAGTATGCCAAATTCGAGCATATTATCATCATTTGCGGGCATTATGAAGGCATTGACCAGCGCGTTTTGCAGAAATATAACGTGACCGAAATCTCAATCGGCGACTATGTACTTACGGGCGGGGAGTTGCCAGCAATGGTGTTCACCGACTGCATTTCACGCCTTGTTGACGGCGTAATCAGCGCAGACAGCATTATTGACGAGAGTTTTTCGTCCAACTTGCTTGAATACGACCAATACACCCGTCCAGCCGAGTTTGAAGGTATGCGTGTGCCAGACGTTTTGCTCAGTGGCAACCACGCAGAAATCGCCAAATGGCGTGCCCAAAACTCGCTAGACAACACCAAACGAAATCGTCCAGACTTGTTGGACTAAAAGGACCTTTATGATACAGTGGTTTCCAGGTCATATGACCAAAACGTTACGCCAAATGCAAGACACAGCCAAACTGTGCGACTTTTTCGTGTACGTTTTGGACGCACGTGCGCCACTGTCTTGCGTCAATCCCGAGTTTAGCAAGGTGATTGGCAATAAACCTATCATCTACGTTTTAAACAAAGCCGACCTAGCCAACGAACGCGCCACAACGTCTTTTAAATCGTATTTTGAAGCCCTGCCAAATAGTAGAGTGGTGGTACTCAATTCCACGCAATCAAAGTCGGGACAGGTGATTGTCCGTTTGGTCAACCAAATTTTTGCCGACCGCCTAGAACAGAATAGGTTAAAGGGCGCAAAATTTATCTTGCGCGGAATGATTGTCGGCGTGCCAAATTGTGGCAAAAGTACACTCATCAACAACCTTGTCGGCAAGGCTCGTGCCGTCACTGGCGACAAGCCGGGTGTCACTCGCAATATTCAATGGGTGCGCCTAAATCCGTCACTCGAAATTATGGATACCCCAGGCACACTTTGGCCAAGTTTTACCGACCAAACCGTTGGCTACAAACTCGCTCTTTTGGGCTCAGTAAAGGACGATGTGGTCGATTTGTATGATTTATGCATATTTTTCATTCGAGAATATGCAGAATTTGGCGTTTTCGGTAAATATCAGGTTGATGTCCAAGATAAAACACCACGCGAAATTTTGGAAAATATCGCCAAAAAACGCGGTTGCATAGAACGCGGTGGCGACATCGATTATGACCGCATTGAGAAACTTATTTTGACCGATTTCCGTAAAGGCGCTTTGGGTAAAATTACATTAGACAGCATAAACGAGTAAACACTCGTTTTTTTTTGTTGCAAATGCTTTGATATATGACCACTCTTGCTCGTCGCACAACGCACCTAGCACATCTAATTTGGCATTTAAAAATCTAAAACAATCTGCCAGTCCAAAACATAACATTTTGTTTGCCAATACTAATTTTCGATGATATAATTAAATTATGAAATCTACATATCACGGCTATGAAAATTTGGGTCGCCAGTTCGATAGCGTCAAAGGCAAGATTAATGAAAATCGTGCGTGCGAGTTTTTGACCGCCAAGGGTTATAAAATTCTCGACCGCAATTTCACCTGTCCAATAGGGGAGATAGACATAATTGCGCTTGACCGCGACAGCATAGTTTTCGTCGAAGTGAAATATCGCGTCACGGCATATTTTGGCTTGCCCCAAGAAGCCGTTTCCCCACAAAAACAGCAAAAAATCCGCGCCGTTGCCAGTTTGTATCTCAAAATGAAGCGCAAACTCAACGCCCCTTGCCGTTTTGACGTCGTAGCCATTCTCGGCGACCAAATAACCCACATCGAAAACGCATTTTAATTTGCCAAAATATAGTTAAAGGAAGACAAAATGAGTGTAGTATATCTAATTGCATTTGAAGAGCCGTTGACAAAAACAAGGTACGAATTTTCAAACACATTAGCGAGCGGTTTGACAGTATTTTCGGACAGAGATTCAATTACTTTTTCTGCCGACTTGTATCCGCAAGAAAGGGAAATCGCCAATAATCTGTTTCCAAATAAAAATGTTTATTCAATTAGAACGAATGTCCCTTTGTGCTACAAGCCAACAGATGTTGAGATGATTAGCAACGAATATTATGTTTGTGCCAAAGAACAACTTGACTGGCTCGTTCAATTAATCAAAAAAATATTGCGTACAACCAAACGAGTTGACTTTGTTCAACTTGGCATTGGTCACCTGATAGATTATCGGTCAATCTCGCGTAAACAAATTAATATAGAAGATTTTGTTTTACCGGAAAGAGAATTTCATTTTGAACACTTTGTTTATCAATTTGTCAACAAATAACCTGTGTTAGTCAGTCAAAAAAGGCTAGTGGCAGTAATAAAGTTGTTTAACAAAAAAAACTCACAACGCGTGAGTTTTTAATCATTAAAATCAAAGAGTTCGTTTGGAGTAGTGTCGAGCATTTTGCACAGCGAAACAATCAAGTCGTAGTTTAATTCAAACACGCCATTTTCAAAGCGTGAATATTGCTGTTGCGTCATATTTAATTGCTCGGCGACCTGCTTTTGCGTCAAGCCTTTTAATTTTCGCACATATTTTAGATTTTCACCTACTCGTTTTGCTGTATTCATATAGAATAAGAATAAAGTAGAACGTAAGTTTTGTCAACTAAATTAAAATTTTGTCAAGAAATTACGCTTTTCCACTTGCAAAATTCGCGTAAGTATGCTAATATTTCAAATGAAATGGGCCGACACAACAACAGTGAGCACATTTTAGTATATTTATGGAGGTTTAGGAATGAGCAATATTATTGATGTAATTGAGCAAGAGAACCTAAAAACCAACCTTACTCCTTTTAATGTTGGCGATACCGTTAAAGTTTATGTTAAGGTTATCGAAGGAGATAAAGAGAGATTACAGGCGTACGAAGGCGTTGTAATTGCCAAGAAAAATCACGGCATCAACGAAACATTCACTGTCCGTCGTGTATCTTATGGTATCGGTGTTGAGAGAACTTTCCCATTGCACTCACCAAAGATTGCCAAGGTTGAAATCACTCGTCCTGGTAAAGTTCGTCGTGCAAAATTGTACTATCAACGTAACCGTATGGGTAAAGCGGCTAAGATTAAAGATGCATCAGTTAAACCAACTGAAAGCAAATAATGAAGAAAAGAGAACTCGTGCAGAGTTCTTTTTTTGTCCGCATATATACAAAATTACTCACTATTGACAGTTTGCCGATTCGTGCTATAATAACTCCACAAAAAGAGTAGGGGAAAAATATGAATAGTCAGTTTAATTCGGCAGTCTTTGTGGCGTGTATGAATGCGGAGTATGAAGCCTTTGGCAGAAGCAAGGTGTATTTGAGTGGTATGAACGCCGTGCTTGACTGTAACGATAGCAGTTTGGCGTATGCCGTGGCTATCAGAATGAATGGAATCACCGAAGACGAATTGCATAAACTTGTGCAGATAATTTTGAATAGCAAGAACGCACTAACAATGTACAACATTGCGTGCAAGCCATACGTCACTGAAGAAGAAAAATTTTTGCTCGCGACCAAGATTGCCAAGATAAAGAATACCGACCTAATGAACAAGTTTATTCGTAATGTCAAGGATTGTTCACCACGCACAAAAGATGTGCTCGTTGACGCCATTCTTGCCACAAAATCTCAAATCATCATTCTCAACTTTGTGGAGAGTTGCGGTTCAGTTTTGGACGAAGACAATTTGCAGAAGATTGCTCGCCAAGCGGTCGCGAACAAGTATTTAACCGTGGCACACAGTATGCTCGAATGTGACGGCGGTCAGGCAATGAAAGATAGCCTAATCGACTGTATTTTGAGCGGGGAAGACGTTGCCACCAACAATGTGCTCATCAAACGTATGTGGCAGTGCGCTTCACCCGAAATGCGCAAAAAAATGATGTCCGCACTTTTTGTGAACCAAAATTGGAAAGCGGAAAGTTTGCAGTCATTCTTGTCATTCAAATTGTCGAGCGAAGAAATTGATTATTTGGTGCACAACATCAAACTAAACAACTGCGTCTATGCGCTCATCGTTGACCAAAGATTGACACCAGCGCAACGCACGACAATCATCGACCGAATCATCGCGGAGGGTGACAATATGAACATCATCGTCGGTTCGTTCACCAAAGGTTTGGACAACGCCAACCTAACCGCTGACGACTATCACAAAATCGCAAAATTTCTAATCAAGGGCTACTATGTTGACGACAAATGGCTTTCGATAAAAGGTTTCAGCACATTGGATATGCGCAATATGTGTACCATATTCGTCAAAAGAGCCGAAAATTATGCCTTGAAGCAAATGCTCAAAGACCCCAACAGAACACTCACTCGTGAAGTGCGAGAGAGTTGCTTGCAAGAGATTATCGACCGCTACCGAGCGAAAAAATATCCAAAACTAGACTTGCCAGACGACTTGGACGCGCTAAACAAAGAATTCCCAAGTCAAGCACTGGTTTTGGCAAAATTGCTAAATAGAGAGAGTGAAATTCTAAAAGATACACCACCGCTCGACACGCTTATCTCTCAACTATTAGCCAAGAACGCAAACGCGAAACAAAAAGAGCAAGACCGCATTGCCAAGTTAGAAAATGCGTCTAAAAAAGGTACAGCCGTTACCGTCGAAGATGAAATAATTAGATAAAAAAAGAACTCAATCGAGTCCTTTTTTTATTTCACCTTTCCGCTTTCTTTCTCGCTTTGCGCAAGTCTTGGGTCAGCCAACACTTTGCGAAGTGCGTCCAAGGCGAATTTGCCTTCTTTTGTCTTTGCCAGTGATGCAAAATATCTTGTGTATTCTTCTTGCTTTGACGCTTCATACTCTCTTGGCACGAGTTCACCCGCGTTTTTCAAGATGTTTAGCCAAGTCAGTTGCAAGTCGTCGTTGAAGTTTACAATACCTTTTCTAAAATCGGCTAGGGAAGTGGAATTTATAATTCTGCCATAGCGGAATATCACATCGACAGGGAACAATTCCGTGCCTTGCATTCTCGTGTCGGAATAGTGGAAACAATATTTGTCCAAAATGTGAATAACGTGGTCGAATTGACTCGTTTGCTTACTGCCGACCAAAATCTTCACGCTCCCGTCCTTCATAATGCGCACCTTTTTGATAACGCACACGTGAGAAAGCCCGTCCAAATCTTTTTTCTCTTCAATTCGCTTGCCCAAAATCTTGCTTGCGAAATCCGCGTTTTTCCAACTAATATTTTCCTTTGTGTTGCCCATATTTTTCTCCCTAATTCTATTTGATTCTATTGTACATTTAAGTCACTGACTTTGTCAATGTTTTTGCTCCAAACTCTGCTAAAATTAATCTTACACGTGCCCGAATTAAATCGTAAACCAAATATTTTTGCAAATTTTAATAAAAATTGTTTAAAAACACTTGTTTTTTGTAAAATAGTTAGGTATAATACAAAAGTCGCTAATAAATAGATGACGATTTGAACAAAGCACTCGTCACAACTTAATATGGTCCACTAGCTCAGATGGGGCGACGCGTTAAATCAAGTTGCCGGTGGCAAGTTGATAGCCAAAGCCGACGAGTCGTCTTGCGACGAAGTCCGGGAGAGCCCGCTCTACCCATACGTCAGCAAACACATCTGTCACTCATTGCAGTAGCGTCACAACTTAATATGGTCCACTAGCTCAGATGGTAGAGCACATGACTTTTAATCATGTTGTCCCGGGTTCGACTCCCGGGTGGGCCACCAGCGGATGTGGCGAAACTGGCAGACGCGCTAGACTTAGGATCTAGTGGGTGACCATGCAGGTTCAAGTCCTGTCATCCGCACCAACACGATTTATAAACGGACAAAGTTAGGCCGTTTTTTTAATTTTAGTCCGACGCAGACGGACTTTCACCTTGTATTCGGGTACTCGTCAACTTCGCCGACACCCGAGATGTAAGTAAAAAACATAGATTCGGGCACTCGTCAACTTCGTTGCCACCCGAAATATACGACTAACGTCGCATAGACAAGTCCTGTCGTACACACACAACACGATTTATAAACGGACAAAGTTAGTCCGTTTTTTTAATTTTAGTCCGGTGCAGACGGACTTTCACCCTACGAATGATAAATGAGACTACATCATACCCATTTGACACGCACCCCGCGCAGAGATATAATATAACTATGCAACCTATTAGACAGAGTTTTCTTGAAGTGAATAAGAGCAAGTTTTATTCCTTTATATATAATGTTACGCGCGTGGAAGACGTAAACGAGATTTTGGCGAACCTTCGCGCCGAATACAAAAAGGCGACCCACGTATGCTATGCCTACATTCTCACGTCGCCTAGCGCGGAGAAGTGTTCGGACGATGGCGAGCCGTCGGGCACAGCGGGATTGCCAATCATCACAATGCTTAAACGAAAGAATATGCGCGACTGCCTTGCCGTTGTTGTCCGCTATTTCGGTGGCAAAAAACTCGGGGCAGGCGGGCTCATACGCGCCTACACGCACGCCGTGGCAGATTGTTTCAAAGACTGAAAAACAGTTGACACCTTTCCATTGTTTGATTAATATTTATCTCATAAGGAGCAATTATGGCAATTTGGATTTGGATTGCAGTTATATCTATAAGTATGGCATTGGAGTTCGCCACCGCGCAGGGCGTTGCTGTTTGGTCAGCGTGCGCAGGCGTCGTGTCGCTCGTGCTCGCCATTTGCAAGGTCGACTATGGCTGGCAGATAGGCGCGTTTCTCATCGTAGATATTGTCTTGGTGCTTTTCGTTCGCAAATACACCCGCGCATTCTTCTCACGTCTGCACGGCACGAAACCTAGCACACAACACACCGAAACAGAAAACAAACATTAAAAAGGGCTCGAAATGAGTTCTTTTTTTTGGTCAAAAAAATTTTTGAATATTTTTTAAAAAATTGGCATAAAATAGTTGACAAGTGTTAGCAATGGGTTTAAAATTGTGTTAGCACTCAAAAATAAAGAGTGCCAAACAGCAACCTTAATACATACAATAAACAAGGAGAAGAAAATTGGGAATCGAGAAGGGGACGCGAAAGTACGACATACTATGCACCGCGGTTGATGACTACATTCGCACGGCACAGCCAATAACGAGTGGCGGGCTAGCGAACACATTTACGCAGATAAGCACAGCCACCTTGCGCAACGAACTCAATTCGCTTGAAGCAATGGGGTATATGCGACAGTTGCACACCAGCAGTGGCAGAGTTCCAACCAGCGAAGCGTACAAAGTATATGTCGATTACATTTTGTCCAACAACAAACTAGACCAGACGAAAGTACGTCGAGTGCAAAAGAATTATGAATTGCAGAGCGTCAACCTATTAAACACGCTCACATCGTTTGCCAAAGGTCTAAGCCAGTTGACGAATTGCCCAACGGTCATCTTGCAGAAAGGATTGCAAGACTTGGAGATTGTCAATTTGCAGATTGTTCCGCTGATTAAAAAAGACGCCTTGTTGCTGGTAGAAACGGTGGCGGGAGTGATAGATGAGAGCATTCCACTTTCGCAAGACGTTGACCGCAATTCGTGTATGGACGCGAGCGACTATCTCACCAAGCAATTCAAAGGCAAAACCATTAGATATATGGTAGATAACATCAACGAAGTGTGTTTGAAAGCGGGCACACAGGTTCTGGGGTTTAAGACAATCATTGACACGGTGGTGACCACACTATTCAAGGTCACTCAAAAGGAAGTGGCGGTCAGCCGAGAGGGCACGACCAAACTATACGACCACCTTACAGCCGACGAAAAAGAGCAAATGCGCGACATCAATGCAATGCTCGAAGACAAAGACCGAATTGCTGAAATCATTGAAAACAGCGACGGCGACGAATTGACCTACCGCACAGGCGACCCAGATTTGCAAAACAATATGATGATGACCACTCCAATAGTGATAAACGGCGTCAACATCGCAAGCCTTGCCTTGCTAGCGCCACAGAGAATCGACTATGCAAGCGTTGCTGCGGCTATGAAATTCATTTCTAGCCAAGTGAAGAATTTGGAAGGAGAACCAGAAGGTGAAAGATAAAGAAAACAGAAACGAATGTGCCTGCCACGACGAAGAGTGTGACTGCCACGTTCACGAAGAATGCGAAAACGACGAATGCCATTGTGCTGAGCCTGATGGTGAGTGCAGTTGCGACAAGTGCAAAAGCGGTCGCGACAAGTGTTGCAATGACAAAGAATGTCACTGCACAGACAAGCCAAAAGAGATAGACTACAAAAGCCTTTACATCAACACATTGGCAGACTTTGATAATTTCCGCAAAAGAACTATGACGTCTTTGGCTGATGCCAGACTGGACGGCAAGATTGATGCGCTCAACACCATTTTGCCCGCGCTCGACAATTTCCGCCAAGCCACCAGTATGATAACAGACAAAAACACGCTCATAGGCTTGCAATACATTGAGAAAAATATTATGAGTGCCCTGCAAAGTTTGGGGGTGGAGAAGATTGACGCTAGCGGTCAATTCGACCCAACCTTGCACTGTGCAGTCAGCACTGACAGCGAGAGCGAACTCCCAGCGGGCGCAATCGTGAAAGAACTAGCCTCGGGCTACAAGTTGGGCGACAAAGTGATTCGTTATTCACAAGTAATAGTTAAGAAATAAAAGGAGATTTTATTATGGGAAAAATTATTGGTATAGACTTAGGTACGACGAACTCTTGCGTTGCCGTTATGGAAGGTGGCAAGCCAACCGTAATCGTCAATAGCGAAGGTTCACGCACAACCCCATCGGTAGTGGGATTTAAAGAAGACGGCGAACGTCTAGTAGGTCAGGTGGCAAAACGTCAAATGGTTGCCAACCCAGAGCACACTGTTTACAGCATCAAGCGTGAAATGGGCACTGACTACAAGGTCAATATTTATGGCAAGACTTACAGCCCACAAGAAATCAGCGCAATGATTTTGACTAAACTCAAAGCAGACGCCGAAGCATATTTGGGTCAACCAGTTACGCAAGCCGTTATCACTGTTCCAGCATACTTTAACGATAGCCAACGTCAAGCCACAAAAGACGCCGGCAAGATTGCTGGTTTGGAAGTTTTGAGAATTATCAACGAACCAACCGCAGCAGCCTTGGCTTATGGTCTAGACAAAGAAGGCAACAAAAACCAAAAGATTTTGGTTTATGACCTTGGTGGTGGTACATTCGATGTATCAATCCTTGAAATCGGCGACGGCGTATTTGAAGTGTTGGCAACCAATGGTAACACTCGTCTTGGCGGTGACGACTTTGATAACCGTATTGTTAAATTGCTCGTTGATGACTTCAAAGCACAAAACGGCATCGATTTGTCAACAGACAAACAAGCAATGCAGAGATTGAAAGAAGCTGCCGAAAAGAGCAAAATCGAACTCAGTCAAACAAATAGTTCTACTATCAGTTTGCCATTCATCACAGCAGACGCCAATGGTCCAAAACACCTAGAATACACACTCACACGTCAAAAATTTGAAGCGCTTATTGATGACCTAATCAAAGAAACGCTTGAATGCACAAAGCGTGCAATGAACGACGCCAAACTCAATTTCAGCGACATTGCCAACGTAGTTTTGGTCGGTGGTTCAAGCCGTATTCCAGCCGTTGTCAGCGCTATTGAAGGTTTGACTGGCAAGACCGCATTTAAGGGCGTCAACCCAGATGAATGCGTAGCAATCGGCGCATCAATCCAAGCAGGCGTATTGGGTGGCGAAGTCAAGGACGTATTGTTGCTTGATGTTACACCATTGTCACTCGGTATTGAAACTTTGGGCGGTGTATGCACAAAACTTATTGAACGTAACACCACAATTCCTACAAAGAAGAGTCAAATCTTCTCAACTGCAGCCGACAATCAACCGGGCGTTGAAATCCACGTATTGCAAGGCGAACGTGAATTTGCTGCACAAAACAAGACTTTGGGACGCTTCCAACTTGTTGGCATTCCACCAGCACCACGTGGCGTACCACAAATTGAAGTTACATTCGATATTGATGCCAACGGTATTGTAAATGTTAGCGCCAAGGATTTGGGCACTGGCAAAGAACAAAAAATCACAATCACCGCTTCTTCAAACCTTAGCGAAGACGAAATCAATAAGGCTGTAAAAGAAGCAGAACAATTTGCAAAAGAAGACAAGGAAAAACGTGAAATCGTAGATGCACGTAACAACCTTGACGGTATGATATTCAACATTGAAAAGAGTGTCAAAGACAACGCCGACAAACTCAGCGAAGCCGACAAGACCACACTCAACACCGCAGTTGAAGAAGCCAAGAAGCACTTGACTAGCGAAAACAAAGAAGAACTCAACAAGGCAGTTGAAGACTTGGCGAAATCTTCACAAGACATTTTCGCCAAGATGTATCAACAAGCGCAAGCCCAAGCCCAAGCAAACGCTGGCGCAGGCGCACAGACCAATAACGGCGAAAACAAAGACGGTGACCCAGAAATCATTGTTGAAGACGATAAAAAATAATAAAGGATAAACTATGGCCAAAGATTATTACAGCGTGCTAGGGGTGGACAAAAATGCCAGTGACGACGAGATTAAATCTGCTTATCGTCAACTGGCGAAGAAATATCACCCAGATTTGAATAAAGATAATCCGGACGCAGAAACCAAGTTCAAAGAAGTCAACGAAGCATATAGTGTGCTAGGCGACAAGACCAAGCGTGCCAATTATGACCAGTTCGGCTCTGCTGACGGCAATCCGTTTGGCGCTGGCGCGGGCGGTGGTTTCAGTCAAGGTTTTGAAGGCAACTTTGGCGGATTTGAAGACATTTTCAATATCTTTGGCTTTGGCGGTGGCAAGCGTAGTCAGTCCGCTCCAATGCAAGAGCAGGGCGACGACCTTGAAATCACCTTGCGAATAAGCCTTGCAGAAGCCTGCAACGGTTGCGAAAAAACAATTCAAATCAACCGAAAAGTTAAATGCGACATTTGCAATGGCACGGGCGCTAAAGCGGGCAGTGCAGTCGTAGAATGCCCAGAGTGTCACGGCACAGGTCGTGTCGAATATGTGCAGACCACCTTGTTTGGTCGCGTCAAAAATGTCGGCAGTTGCCGAAATTGTAACGGCACAGGCAAAGTCGTCAAAGATAAGTGCACATCTTGTCGTGGCGCTGGCATCAAAAACGGCACAGCCACAATCAAGGTCAAAGTGCCAGCCGGCATAGACAATGACCAAACCTTGCGTATGCGTGGCGAAGGCGACCAAGTCGGCTCAGCCAATGGCATTGCGGGTGATTTGCACATTCACATCGTTGTCGAGCCACACCCAATGCTTGAACGCAAAGGCTTCGACCTTTACACAGAAGTTTATGTGCCATTCACCACACTTTTAATGGGTGGGGAAGTGGAAGTGCCTACGCTTAACGGCAACACCATACTATCCATTCCAGCCTTGACGCAGAGCAACACTCGTTTTACGCTCAAAGGCAAGGGCGTCAAATATTTGCGCTCAATCGGTAGTGGCGACCTAATCGTTACGCTTAAAGGCGAAATGCCAAAATCTCTCGACCGCAAGACCAAGACCTTGGTCAAGGAATTGGAAGAGAGCGTGAAACTCACAGATTATCCAAAATCAAATAACTATCGTAGCAAAGTAGAAAAAAATAGATAAATTTGTACAAGAAAAGTGGCTCGTGACCACTTTTTTTGTTTTCTGCGTATTCCATTTGACAATTATTTCGTATTAATTATAATAAAATTGACATTTCAATAATACAAAGGAAATTTTATATGAAGATAACAATCGTTGCGGACGTCCTTGGTCAAGAGAATAACGGCACAACTGTCACTATAAAACGCCTTATCGAAGGACTAAAAGCGCGCGGTCACGAAGTGCGCGTCATCTCACCAACCAAGAGCGATGACCCAAATTATTACACAGTTGAGAAGAAGAGTTTTGGCATTTTCAATGGCTATATGGACAAAAACGGCGTCGAACTTGCCAAGCCGGATATGAAACTTTTGCACGAAGCCATTGAGGGCGCAGATGTCGTGCACATTGTATTGCCTTTCGCAATGGGTAAGAAAGCAGTCAAGGTCTGCAACGAACTAGACATTCCATTCACGGCAGCCTTCCACTGTCAGCCGGAGAACATTTCTAGTCACATCTATATGAAAGATGTCAAACTAGTCAATGACCTAATCTACAAGATTATGCGTCACAATTTTTACAAGAATGTTAAATACATTCACTGCCCAACTGAGTTTATCAAGAGCGAACTTGAACGCAACCACTATAAAGCGAAGAAGTATGCCATTTCCAACGGCGTAATTCCTAGTTTCGCCCGTATGGAAGGGGTGGAGAAGCCAGAAGAGTTCAAGGACAAGTTCTGCATCTTGACGACCGCTCGTTTCTCCAAGGAAAAGCGTCACGACGTTTTGGTCAAGGCAATCAAATACAGCAAATATGCCGACAAGATTCAACTCATCTTTGCAGGCAATGGTCCATTGAAAGAAAAGGTTATCAAACTTGCCAAGAAAGAAAAAATAAACCCACCTTACATCAATTACTTCACAAAAGAAGAACTCGCCAAAACTATCAACTACTGTGACCTTTATGTTCACCCAAGCGACATTGAAATCGAAGCCATCGGCTGTTTGGAAGCATTCACTTGCGGTCTAGTGCCAGTCATTAGCAATAGTAATCGTAGTGCCACACGTTTCTTTGCACTCACTGAAAACAACTTGTTCAAGCGCGCCGACCCGAAAGATTTGGCGAAGAAAATCGACTACTGGATTGAACACCCAGAAGAGAAAGCCGAACTCGGCAAAGAATATATGGAATACGCAAAGAAGTTCAACATTGACAGTTGTATTGACGCAATGGTTGGAATGTTTAACGACGCCATCAACGAACACAAACACAACAAAAAATAGACC
>ERZ1034755.52-NODE-52-length-35427-cov-9.680962_pt1 | contig 35427 bp, 50 predicted proteins | sample MGYA00520596_ERZ1034755 | MGnify/ENA primary metagenome ERZ1034755 (study PRJEB33766, sample SAMN09781701) | gut metagenome | biome: gut microbiome | host: Homo sapiens | place: Madagascar | study: EMG produced TPA metagenomics assembly of the PRJNA485056 data set... | reverse complement strand
TTCCCTATCCCGAAGCCCGCGCGGCGGCGGCGTAAAAAGAACGCCCGCGGCGGGTCGTGAATCCGCCGCGGGCGCAGGCTGTCATCGGTTGACGAGTTCAAGCAGGAATGCTATAAACAGCAACAGATACGCAGCCGTTTTAAGATACAGGGTTGTCACATTAAACACCCCCTTTCAACCGTAAAGGTACGGCAGGGCTGAATGTAGCAGGCAAAAAAGAGCTTGTAAAAGAAAAAATGTGTGCCTATAATAAGTACATAAAGATACAGGGTGCGCATTAAGCGCCTACCTTTCAGCCCGCGGCGTCGTGAACCGCGGGCGTTTTTTTGTGTTGACAAAGGTGGTCAGTGTAATTTATGATTCGTAGTATGTTCAAATAAGTTTTTGGATTTTCTTGCGGCGTCGGTTCGTTCCCGGCGCCGTTTTGTTTTGGAGCGCCGTTATGGTCAATATCCGTTTGCCGCATTTGTGGACGCCGCGCCCGTATCAGCGCGCGCTGTGGTCCTATTTGGAAAAAGGCGGAAAGCGCGCCGTCGCCATTTGGCACCGCCGCGCCGGCAAGGACAGCCTGTCCCTGAACTGGACCGCCGTTGCCGCCATGAGCCGCGTCGGCGTATACTGGCACATGCTGCCGATGCAGACGCAGGCGCGCAAGGTGATTTGGGACGCCATCGACAAACAGGGGCGGCGCATGATTGATCAGGCGTTCCCCAAAGAAATACGCCGCAAGTCCAACGACCAAGACATGAAAATCGAGCTTATCAACGGTTCCATTTGGCAATGCGTCGGGTCGGACAACTACAACGCCCTGGTCGGTTCAAACCCCGTCGGCGTGGTGTTTTCCGAATATTCCATCGCCGATCCCGCCGCGTGGGATTTCATTCGTCCGATTTTGGCGGAAAACGGCGGGTGGGCGTTATTCATTTACACTGCCCGCGGGCGCAATCACGGTTTAAAGCTGTTCAACGCCGCGAAAGACAATCCCGCCTGGTTCTGTCAGCGTTTGACCGTCGAAGACACAAACGCCATCGGTTTGGACGCCGTCGAAGCCGAACGCAAAGCCGGAATGGACGAAGACATGATTCAGCAGGAATTTTACTGTTCGTTCGACGCGGCAATCAAAGGCAGCTATTACGCCAATCAGCTGAACCAGCTGGAGCAGTCGGGACGCGTCGGCAAGGTGTCGCATATCCCGTCCCTGCCTGTTTATACGGCGTGGGACCTCGGCATCGGGGATTCGACCGCGATTTGGTTTTATCAAAACAGCGGAACGGACGTGAACGTCATCGATTATTACGAAAACAACGGCGTCGGGCTGGACCATTACGTCAAAGTTTTGAAAGAAAAGCCCTACACCTACACAAACGACAACATTTTTCCGCACGATGTTCAAGTGCACGAATTGTCCAGCGGCAAGAGCCGTTTGGATTTATTGGCAAGTTTGGGCGTGCGCGGACGCGTTTTGAAGCGCGCCAGCGTCGAAGACGGCATTTCCGCCGTGCGCATGCTGCTGCCCCGCTGCAATTTCGACGCCCAAAAATGCAAGCGCGGGTTGGAAGCCCTGCGCCAATATCAGAAAGAATTCGACGAAACCCGCGGCGATTTCAAGGCGCGTCCCCTGCACGACTGGACCAGCCACGCCGCCGACGCGTTCCGTTATTTGGCGCTGGGGCGAAAAGAGGACCGAAACGAAGCCTATGCCGCCAACCGCCGCAGGATGGAAAGAATTTACGATTACGACCCGCTGAACCCCCGTTCGGCGGGTGTTTTTTAGGAAAGGACAAAAAATGGGCTGGGGAAAAAAACTGCGTAAAGCTGTCAGAAAAGTTACGAACGTCGGAAGTTCCGTCGGCAAGTTTTTGGATAAAAGTTTGGGAACGGGACACGTTTTTACAACCGTGGGACAGGCTTTTGATTTAAATCCGGGATCCCAAGCGCTTGAGACGGCGGTCGATGCCGCGACGCACACAAACGTCGCCAAAGAAAAGGAAGCCGCGCAGAAAGCCGCCATTGCCGCGCAGGAAACCGCCGCCAAAAACGCCGCTGACGCCGATTATTACAACCAAATCATGAAATCCCGCCGCCAGCAAATCGCGGACAACACGGGGTCGCAGACCAACTTTACAACCGAGGAAGGCGCGTTCGGGTCTTTCGATTCCGCCAATCTGGGCGGGTTCGATCCGATCACGGGCGCGTTCGGACGCAAAAAGAAGGTCGTGCGCTGATGGAAGTTCGTACAGAGCAGTCGCGGATTGACGGAATCGTCGCCAGATACCAGCACCTGAAAACAGCCAGAGCGAATTTTGAAAATTTATGGCAAGAGGTCGCAGAACTGGTGTTTCCCAACCGCGCGGATTTCACGGTCGTTCAGACGGACGGCGCAAAGCGGACAAACCGGCAGTTCGAGACGACCGCCGCCGTTTGCGCGCGCATGCTTGCCGCCGACATCAACGGCATGATGACCGATTCGTCGGGCAAGTGGTTCGGGCTGGCTTTCCGCGGCGACGTTTCCGCGTCGCTGAAAGAATGGCTGAGCCGCGCCGAAGAACGCCTGTGGTCCGCTCTGTACGAACCCGCAGCCAATTTTCAAGGCGCAATCAACGAATGCTACGCCGATTTGCCCGTCATCGGCACCTGCGCCCTGTTCGCGGGATGGAATCCCAAAAGCGGCGCGCTGCTGTTTCAGAGCCGAAGCATCGCCGAAATCACCGTCGACGAAAACGACGTCGGAGCGGTCGATACGGTTTTCCGCCGTTTTTCGTTCGACGCGCGCAAAATCGAACAGGCGTTCGGCAAGGACAAGCTGACCGAAGCCATGTGCCGCGACATCGAAAACGGCAAAACAACCGAACACGAAATCATCCAAGCCGTTTATCCCAATCCCGACGCCGGCAAGGACGGGCAGAAACCGTTCAAATCAGAATACATTCTGACCCGCGACAAAACGGTTCTGAAAGAAGAGTTTTTCGATGAAATGCCGTATTCCGTCGCGCGCTGGTCGAAATGCAACAGCGAACTGTACGGGCGCGGTCCCGCCATCGATTGTTTGGCGGATATCAAAATGTTGCAGGCTATGATGAAAGAAACCATCATCGCCGCCCAGCTGGCGAACCGTCCCCCGATTCTGGTGCAGGACGACGAGGAAATCGCCCCGATGATGACCGTTCCGGGCGGCGTCATCAAATACCGCGGCGAGCGTCCCCAATATCTGGCGAGCGGCGCAGCCCCCGCGTTCGGCAAGGAAATGATGGAAGACATCCGCACCCGCGTGCGTTTGGCGTTTATGAACGGTCAGCTGTCGTTTTTGACGGGCGACCGCCGCACCGCGACGGAAATCGTCGAACGCGTGCGCGAAGCCGCGCGGCTGATGGGTCCCGTGTACGGACGTTTGACGACGGAGCTGTTGAGCCCGACCATTTCCCGCGCGTTCAACCTGTTAATCCGAAACGGCGTCATCGCGACGCCCGCCGACATTCCGCCCGAAGGGCTGGCTATCGACATCGTTTACCAGTCCCCGCTGGCGAAAGCGATGCGGTACGAAAAAGCCGACCGATACAATCAGGCGTTCGCCGCCAGCGCGCCGTTCCTGCAAATCGCCCCCGATTCCGCCGACGTGTTCGATGCCGAAAAAGGCATTCGCGAAATCCACAAAATTTACGGCGTCGAGGACGTTTTGCGCGACGACGAGGAAGTCGAGCAAATCAAAGCGGAACGGCAAGCCGCGCAGGCGCAGGCGCAAAACACGCAGGACGCTGCGACCGCGCTGCAGCTACAGGGCATGCAAAACGAAGTCAAGGCGCAGGACGAGGGACTGAACAATGATTGACAAACTGAAAATCAAGCGGACGGCGCGGCTGGTTCAATCCTACCGCGCCGTTTTCGAATCGGACGACGGCAAAGCCGTTCTGTCCGATTTGGCGGGTAAGTGCGGCATGACCGGATATTACCCGACAACCAAGCAGAGCGCGACCGACTGGGCGTTCTGGGAGGGAAAGCGCGCGGCGGTTTTGGACATCTGCCGCATGCTGGAATACGACGACGCGAAATTAACCGATTTATTGCGAAAGGAAATCGACAATGGAAAATGACAACACAACGGAACCGCAGACGACCGAACCCGCCCAGCCCGACTGGCGCGAAGGAATCGCCGAGGACATCCGCCAAGCCCCCGACCTGTCCGACGTTTCGGGCGTGTCCGATTTGGCGGTCAAGTATTTGGCGCTGAAGCGCGCGGCGGGCGCGGACATGTTCGCGCTGCCCAAGACGGAAGAGGAAACCGCCGCTGTTTTCAAAAAGCTGGGCACGCCCGAAAGCGCGGACGGATACGAACTGCCCGCGTTCGGCGACGTTTCCGAAGAAGACAAAGGCGCGGTCGACGAAATGGACGGCGTTCTGAAGCGCGCCGCGTTCGGCGCGAACCTGACGAAAGCGCAGCTGGCGAAGTTCCGCGACGCGTTTTATCAGGAAAGCAAGACGCAGTTCGACGCGGAAAAAGCCAAGACGGACGCCGAACACGCCAAAGTCGAACAGGAACTGCGCGCGGAGTTCGGCGCGTCGTTCGATTCCCGCATCCGCGATTTCGTTCAAATCTGCGATTCCGTCGGCATGACCGACGCGCTGCGCGAAATGGGCGCGGGTTTCAGCAAAGCCGTCATCAAAGGCGTTCTGGCGCTGGGCGGCAAATACATCGAACCCGCGGGCGCGCCCATCGGGTCGAAAGCGCAGCCGACGACCGCCGGCATCGAGGCGCAAATCGACGCGCTGATGGACGACCCCGCGTATTTCGACGCGACAAATCCGCGCCACAAGCACACCGTCGACGCGGTTTTCGCCCTGCGTCGTCGTAAAAACGGCGAAATTTAAAAGTTGATTTAACAAAAGGAGTAAACAATGAGTACACAAATCACAACGTCCTTTGTTGAACAGTACAGCAAGAACGTTCAAGCGCTGGTTCAGCAGAAGGGAAGCAAACTGAGGGGGTTGGTTCATTACGAATCCATCCGCGGCAAAACCGCGTTTTTCGACCAAATCGGCAGCGTCGCCGCGGTCAAAAAGACCAGCCGCCACGCCGACACGCCGCAGATGAACACGCCGCACGCGCGCCGCCGTCTGACATTGGAGACTTATAACTGGTCCGATTTAATCGACAACGACGACAAAATCAAAATGCTGACCGACCCCGCCAGCGAATACGCGCAAGCCGCCGCGTGGGCTATGGGGCGCGCCATCGACGAAGTCATCATCGACGGCGCGCTGGGCGCGGCGGACACCGGCGAAAACGGGACGATTCCCGTCGAGCTGCCCGACAGCCAGAAAGTCGTTCACGGTTCGACGGGCATGTCGCTGGACAAGCTGAGCGAAACAAAGCGGCTGATGGACGAAAGCGACTGTCCCGCCGAAGACCGCTATATCGTTTTGACGGCGAAGCAGATGCAGGACATGCTGAAATCCGAAAAGATGACGTCCGCCGACTACGCGTCCGTCAAGGCGCTGATCCGCGGCGAAATCACCGAATTCATGGGGTTCAAGTTCGTTCAGGTCAACGGCAAGCGCGGCGACAATTCGCTGATCGTTCCCGCGTTCAAGGATTCGACGAAGACAATCCGCAAATGCTTGGCGTTCCAGAGAGACGGCATCCGTTTGGGCATCGGACAGGATCCGTTCGGAAAAATCACGGAGCGCGACGACAAATGTTTCGCGACGCAGGTTTATTACGAAATGACCATCGGCGCGGCGCGCATGCAGGAAGAGCTGGTCGTCGAAGTTCAATGTCAGGAATGAGGGAGTTAAACCATGGCTAAAACATATTCCAACGAAATGACCGCCGAACTGGCGGGCAACCATGTCATCGCAAGCGTCGCCAACGGGCGTTTGCGCCGCCGCCGCGCGACCGTCGATTTGGCGGCGCAGGCAAGCGGCGACCAAATCGGTTTGTGCGCCATCGGCGAAGGCGAATACTTCGTTTGCGGATTTTTGACCGCAAGCGCGACGCTGGGCACGGCGACGCTGAAAATCGGCACGGCGGACGACGACGATTTGTACCGCGCCGCCGCGGTGTTCACCGACGCCGACACGCCGACGCCGTTCGGCGCCGCCGCCGCGAAAAAAGACCCCGCGCCCAAAGGCGGCGTCGAGGTCGTCGCCACGGTCGGCACGGCGGCTTTGCCCGCCAGCGGCGTTTTAATCGTCGACATCATCACCGCGGGCGTTTGACCGCAAGGGGGCGGAAAAATCCGCCCCCTTTATTCTTTTTGAAAAGGACCGTTTCATGCCCGCCCAAGTCGATTTATGCAATATGGCGCTGAGCAAGGTCGGGGAAAGTTTCATCCGCGACATCGCCGAAGAATCGCGCCCCGCCAAAATGTGCGCCCTGATGTTCGCCCCCGTGCGCGACTGCGTTCTGCGCGCGTATCCGTGGCGGTTCGCGCTGAAGCGCTGGTCGGCGGCTCCGCTGAAAAAAAAGCCGCCGTTCGGATTCGCGAACGCGTTTCAAATCCCGTCCGATTGTCTGCGCATTTTGACGGTTGAAAACAATATCGAATACGCGCGCGAGGGCGACTGCGTTCTGTCGGATGTCCCCGCGTTCAAATTCGTCGGCATTTCGCGCGTCGAAAATTCCGGAAAATTCGACAGCCTGTTCGTTTCGGCGTTCACGACGAAGCTTGCCGCCGAACTGGTCATGAGTTTGACCAGCATGCCCGCCCTGAAAGCGCAGCTGGACCGCGAATATGAAGCCGTGCTGACCGAAGCGCGGCGCGCGAGCGCAAAAGAGGCGTCCCCCGAAACATTCGCCGTCAAAGGATGGCTGGAAGCGAGGTTTTAATGGAAGTCGGCATCAAGAATTTCAACGGCGGCGTTTTTTCTCCGCTGATGCGCGGGCGCGACGAATACGCCGCGTCGTGCCGCAAACTGCTGAACGCGATTCCCGCGCCGCAGGGCTATGTTCAGCGGCGGGGCGGAACGCGGTACATCGCAAGCGTCCCCGACGCAAAGCGTTTAATCCCGTTCGTTTTTTCCGCCGCGCAATCCTATTTGCTGGTGTTCCGTCCGTCCGCCTGCGACGTTTATTTCAACCGCGTCAAAATTCAGAGTCTGCAATCGCCCTATTCCGCCGACGACATCGGCGGGGTTTACTATTACCAGATTCAAGACACGATGTATTTGGCGCATCCGTCGCATCCGCCGAAAAAAATCGTCCGTTTGGCAAAAGCCGACGGAACCGTCGAATTTTCAATGCGAGACGTTGTTTTCGTCAACGGTCCCTATTTGGACGAAAACGAAACGGACATCACCCTGATGTTCGACGGCGCAACAATCGCGGCAAGCGCGGACGTTTTTTCGCAATCTGACGTCGGACGCTGGGTGCGTTTAATCACCGTCGCCGATTCGACGACAAAAGCGGTCGATTTGAAAATCACCGCCGTGACGAACGCGAAAACGGCGGCGGCGACCGTCGGCGCGGGCGAATACCACAAAGTCGCGACAAAGCTATGGTCCTTGGGCGCGTTTTCAAGCGGGCGCGGATACCCCGAAATCATGATCATTCACCAGCAGCGCATGGTTTGCGTCAAAGATCGCGCGCTGTATTTTTCCAAATCCGGCGCGTATTTGAATTTTCAGAAAACGGACGAAAAGGGCATTGTTTCCGCCGACAACGGTTTTTCCGTCAAGCTGGCGGTCGAACAAGGGTCGGAAGTCTGCTGGGCGTTTCCGCAAGATGTTTTAATCGTCGGAACGGACGGATTTGAATACGCAATTTCGTCGACGTCGCTAGGCGAGGCTTTGACCCCGTCAAATGTTAAATACTACAAGATTTCAAGCGTCGGCAGCGCGCCCGTCCGTCCCGAATTCGTCGAGGACGGTTTGGTTTTTCTGGATTCGTTTCGCCGCGGGTTCAATTTTTCGACCTATTCGACCGTTTACGATAAATATCAAATCACGGACATCACGAAATTCAATCCGCAAATCACAAACGGCAAAATCAAAGCGACGGCGTTTTGCAAGAAAAAGCTGCCTGTTTTGTGGTGCTGCAAAGAAGACGGCGATTTAATCGGCTGCACTTTGTCCCCCGTCAATCAAGTCGTGGCGTGGTTTACCGCCGACGTTTCCGGCAAGGTCGAAAGCGTTTGCGCCGTGCCGAATTTTCTGAAAGAAAAAACCGATTTGTATTTGTTGGTCCGCCGCGACATCAACGGCGCGTCCGTTTTGTATCTGGAAGTCATGGAAGAAGGGCTGACGGACGATGCGGAAACCACTGACGAGGCTTTTTTCACCGACTGCGGTAAAAGTTATTCGTTCGATTCCGCGCAAAGCGAGCTGGACGGATTGTCGCATTTGGAGGGATGCACGGTCGCCATTTTGGGCGACGGCGCAATCGAGCCAAACGGAATCGTCAAAAACGGCAAAGTTTCCCTGCAATTCGCCGCAAAAAAAGCGTGCGTCGGAATCCCCTATAAAACCGTTATCGTGCGCGAACCCGACATGCAGGGCGCGGACGCGGACAAAAAGGTTAAAAAGATTTCCGACATCATGCTGCGTTTGTACAAGACAGTCTGCATCCGCGCCGGACGAAGCGAAACCGACGCGGACGACATCACGTTCCGCAACACCGGCGATTCCATGTCGCGCGCCGTCCCGCTGTTCACCGGAGACAAGAAAATCAATTTCGGCGGCGGGTGGTCGGACGAATGCGAAGTCGCCGTCGTTCAAGACAATCCACTGCCCTGCGTCGTTTTGGCGGTGTACGCGTCCGTCATGAAAGGGGGATAAATGGCTGTTTTCACGTTCAATCAAGATCCCGTCGACAGCGTTTTATCCATCGGCGGCGGTTCGCGGGCGGACGGCGTGTTCACCATCGGCGGCACGGTCGACCAAGCCGCCGAGGCAAGCGCTGCCGCAAGCGCATCCGACGGCGCGTTTTCCGGATTTTCCGGCGCGGAAACCGCGGGCATGGGCGCCGCCGTTCTGGGCAACGTTCTGCAGGGGATTTCCGCCTATCAAGCCGCCAAGCGCAATTTCAAGACGCTGTGGAGCAACGCGCGGGAAACATACGCCGCGCTGGAATACAACATCGGCGTCCAGCGCCGAAACAACGAGCAGGTTTTCGCCAAAAACCGCGTTGCCGTCAACGCGTCGGGAATTTCCGCAAAATCGTTCACGGACGTGCAGCGTTCCAACCTAATCATTGCCGAAGACGACATCGCCGCCATGCGCGAACAGGTGCGCCGTTCGGTGTCGACGCAGCTGCGCGAAGCCGCCGAACAGCAGAAACGCGCCCGCAAAGCCGCTGTCGGAAACGCCGTCGGTTCGGTTGTCGGCGGCGCTTTGGGCGCCATGACGGGAAATCCGACCGCCGCCGTCATGTTCGCCAACATCGGCGGTCAAATCGGATCGTCCGTCGGAGGTAAGTAAAATGCCAGATATTATGTTGTTTCAATCAAGCGTCCGCAAAGAACCCGTTTTGAAGCAGGAAAGCGCGCGCGCCGAAGACACCGCCGTTTATCAGGTCGGCGGCGCGCTGAAAGATTTGGGTAAAGCCGTTCTGGACATCGAAAACCGAAACCAGACGCTGAAAGCCCGCGCCGACATGGCGGAAGTTCAAGCGAAAATGTCCGGCTGGTTCGCCGAACGCGCCGCTAGCGGAAACGTCGAAAGTCTGACCGAGGACATGCAAAAACAGCTGGGCAAGGAACTGTCCGCCGCAACCCGCACGAACCGTTCCGCGTATTACGCCCAAGCCGTTGACGACGCAAAGCCCGCCCTTATCGCCAGTTTTTTAGGTCAAGCCGAGCAAGCCAAAATCGAAGGAACGTTTTTGGAAAACAGACGGCAGGCGGAAAAAATAATCAACGCCAAGACGGCGTTCGTCAGAAACAATCCCGACCAATGGCTGAACGCCGAAAACGAGGTGTCCGACGCGCTGGATTCAGTCGTTTTGGATGCGGCAACGAAAGAGCGGCTGAAGCAAAACGCCCGCCGGGACATCGCGTTTGTCGCGGCGAACGAAGCGCTGGTCAACAACCCGCAAGCCCTGCGCCGTTCAATCCGCAACGGGGATTTCGCCGATTTTCTGGGCGTCGACGAGCAACAGCGTTTTTTGGCGGCGACGGTCGAGCAAGGCGGGGCGGTCAAAACCGACCCCGCCGTATATGCCGAGCTGACCGCGCGGGCGCAAATGGGATACAACGTTGACGCAGCAGCGCGCGCCGCCCTGCTGAGCGGTCGGCTGACTATCGCGGATTTCGACAAGTTTTCAAAAATCGACGTGCCGTCAAACCGAAAGAAGATGTCGCAGTATCTGAACGGCGTCGCCGCGCAGGGGTTCGTGCGCGATGTCGCATTGGATATGCGTTTGCAGGAAGCTTTGTTCGCCGCGGACAGGTGGCTGAAAGAAAACCCGAACGCGAGCGATGTCGAGGTCGAGCGGCAGTCGCGCGTCATCAGCGACAATTTCAGGCTGACGCAAAGGGAGCGCAGAAACAGAGTGCTGAACGAAGCACGCCGCGCCGCCGTCATCGGGCAAAATTACGCCGCGTCGGACGGCAGTTCGCCTGAAAACCCAACAATGAACGGATTAAAAGAAAGTATGCGGTTTGTTCTGCAAAATCCGAAATTGAGCGAAACGCAAAAAAAAGAAGCCGCCGCGGCGTTCGCCGACGCCGTCGCGGAAATGGAAGAAAAACAAACGGGGATAAACAATGGAAAACGATAATTTCGAAGCAGCGTACGAAGCCGAAGCGCAAAACCGAAACGATGCAGATTTGATGGCGTGGGCTAACCGTTTCGCCTACGGGGACGAAATCGCCCAAGACAAGCCCAAAGACAACACCATCAAAATCCCCGTCAACCGACCGCCCGCGGATCAAGGCGGCGAGCGTCCGTTTTTCGTGCCGTCCAAAGCCGACCGCGACAGGGGCGAAGGCGGGGTGTTCGGCAACGCCGCGCAGGCGTTGGTCAACGGCGCGGTCGAGGGCGTGAACAACACGCTGGAAGCCGCGTATCAAGCCGCGATTTTCTGGGACCAAAACTTCGGTGGCAAGGTCATGCCCGCCGAACTGCCCGACATTCCCAAGCCGTTCGACGTGCCGGACACGACGGTCAACACCATCGTTTCGACCATCGGGCAGTTCGTCGTTCCGTTCGGCGCGGCGGGCAAGGCGATGGGCGCGGCGAAGCTGGGAACGAACGTCGCCGCGTCGTTTCCGAAAGCCGCCAAGATCGCGCGCCCGATGATCCAAGGGGCAATCGCCGATTTTTCGGCGTTCGACGGACACGAGGCGCGCCTGAGCAATTTAATCGAAAGCGTCCCCGCCCTGCAAAACCCCGTCAGCGAATATCTGGCGGCAAGCGAGGACGATTCCGAATTGGAGGGGCGGTTCAAAAACGCCGTCGAGGGATTGGGCGTCGGCGCCGCCGCAGACGGGCTGTTCAAGTGTTTGTCCGCCGTCAAAGCCGCCCGCAAGGCGCGGCGCATCGCCAAAGAGGAAAACCTGAAATCCGTCGAGGAAAGGTTCGTTCCAAAAGTCGCCAAAGAGGATCTGTCCGCACTGGGCGACCCCGACGGCGAACTGCTGGTCAAGGGCGGCGCGGAAACATCGGCGGGAGCTGCTAAAAAAGCCGGCGCGGATGGAGCCGCCGTCGAGGAAGTCAAAAAAGATTTCGTCGGCGAAATATCCAAAGAAGACGGCTTCACGGATGTTTCGTTCGGAAAATTGTCCGACAAATATAAGGAAAAACTGAATTTCATCCGCCGCGAGGACGGTCTGCCTTTAATCGAAAACGACGAACTGATCATTCCTGCGAACGTCGTCAGAAAGCTGCGCGAAAAAAGAATAGGACTGGACGGAAAAACGCCCGACGAAGTTGCCGATATTCTGGCGAACGTGTTTCACAAAGAAGGAAATTCCGTTTTCAGAACAAAGCATTCCCATATTCAGGGAATAGCCGATATTCATCAAGGGGAAAGTTTGAGCGAGATCGGATTTGTCAGTGTCAATCCCACCACGGGCGAAACGGTCATCAAGTCCGTTTATCCCGAAAAGACAAAACGCATCATCAAAAAATTCAAGGATATCAACATTGGAGAGGCGCCCGTTCTCTCATATGCAACCGATGTACATCAGCCAGCAGCTGGACGGCTTTCTGTCGTCAATGCCAATAAGAGTATAGCGAAAACAGCCAAATCCGTCAACAGCGAAAACGTTTATATCAATTTCGCGCGCATCGACACGCCCGACGACATCAAAAAAGTGATGGCGGAACTGGCGGACGCGTCGCGCGAAAGTATCGATAAGGCGCGGCGGGGCAAGATGACGTTCGGCGACATCGAGCAAGCCGCCAAAAAATGGACGGACGGGCAAGAGGACGCGTTCAAGATTTTGCAGGAACGCCGCGTCGGCGAACCGCTGAACGCCGAACAGTCGTTCGCGGCGCGCCAGCTGTGGGCGGCGAGCGCGCAAAAGGTGAAAGAACTGTCGCAGCGCGTATTGGAAAGTCCGACGGACGCCAATCAATTCATGTTCCGCAAAATGCTGGCGACGCACGCCGCCATTCAAAAGGAAATCATCGCCGCCAGAACGGAAACCGCGCGCGCTTTGGCGCAATGGAAAATGCCCGCCGGCGCGCCCGAAGAAATGGCAAGCCAGTTGCGCGCCATGCTGGATTACGGCGGCGGCGACGAACTGACCCGCAAAATGGCAAAAGACGTTATGGACATGACAAACGCCGGCATGGTCAAGGAAGTGGAAAACGTCATCAATAAAGGCTGGGGAGCGAAAACAATCGACACCTGGAACGAAGCGCGCATCGCCGGACTGCTGACCAACACGACGACGCACATCGTCAACTTTATGGGCAATACGCTGAATTTGGGCGTCGCCATGGCTGACGATCTGACGACCGCCGCATACGCCAAAATGTTCGGCGCGGAAAACGCTGCGCGGGCGACGGACGCTTTGGCACGTCTGCACGGCATGGTCGACGGATTCAAGGACGGGCTGCGGTACAGCTGGAAAACCATCAAAGCAGGGGCGAGCGAAAACCCCTATGCCACGAAATTCGACCGTCCGCCCGTTATCCGTTCTGAAACCTACGGGCTGGACAAGAACAGTTTTTGGGGACGCGTCGTTGATTTCGGCGGAACAGCCATTCGTCTGCCGTACCGTTTTTTGGAAGCGAGCGACGATTTTTTCAAAGCCGTGGCGGGGCGCGGTGCGCTGTACGTTGAAGCGGCGCAAAAAGCACAGACGGAGGTTTTGAGCGGAAAATTAACGAAAAACGCGATGAAAGCCCGCGTCGCCGATTTAATCGAAAATCCGACGGTCGCGATGCGCGCAAACGCCAAAACCATGGCGGAATACATGACGTTCACGGGCGAACCCAGCGAGCTGACGAAGCATATCGGAGCAATCGCCAACAAATATCCGTTGGTGCGATTCTTTTTGCCGTTCACGAAAACGCCTGGGAACGTGCTGGATTTCGCGATGCAGCATTCGGCGTTCGCGCCGCTGAGCCGCAAGTTCCGCGCCGATATCGCCGCGGGCGGAATCCGCGCCGATCGCGCCATGGGGCAGATGGCGACCGGCGTCGCGATTTCAATGGTCGGTCTGGACGCGGCGATGAACGGACTAATCACGGGCGGTGGTCCGAGCGGAGCAGAACGGCAGGCGTTGCTGCGGACGGGGTGGCAGCCGTACAGCGTCAAAATCGGGGACAAATACTATTCGTTCGCGCGGTTCGACCCCGTTGCGACGGATTTGTCGATTATGGCGGATATCGCCGATTTGATGATCGGCGACCGATACGGCGAAAGCGGATTCGACGAAAACGACGATACTGACATGATGAGCGCAAGCGGTTTAATCGCGCTGAAAGTCGCAAACGCCGTTTTGAACAAAACCTATTTGTCGGGGCTGATGGACATCGTCGACGCGGTCGCCGACCCGACCGAGGCGAAAGCCCGCGCGCTGGTCGCTAACGGATTGATTTCAATGGTGCCGGGGCTGTCCAGCGTCAACGCGCTGTCCGCCGCCGTCGCCAGAACGACCGACCCGTACGCCAAAGACGCAGCAAACGTCATCGACCGTTTAAAGGCGCAGACGCCGGGGCTGTCGAAAGACGTTCCCGACCGTTTGGATTTGTTCGGACGCAAAATAAAGCGCGCGACGGGCAGCGCGGCTTACGACATGTTCGTTCCCGTGCGCGTGTCCGAAGAAAGCCAAGAACCCATCGACCGCGAAATTCTGGCGCAGGGGGCGTTTATTCCGATGCCGAACCGCAAGATTTCCGTCGGCGGCGGAAAAATCGATTTGAAAACGCGTCCCGCACTTTACAACGAATACGTCGGACTGGCTGGCAACGGTTTGAAGCTGGACGAGTTCGACGGCATGGGCGTGAAAGATTTTTTAAACGCCGTCGTGTCGGGCAAAAAGCCCGAATACGGGTACGAAAATTTGAGCGACGGCGGTCCCGATGCGCCGGGGAGCAAGGCGAATTTCATCCGCGCCGTCGTCAACGCGGGGCGGAAAGCCGCCATTGCCGAAATGCTGGAACGCCATCCCGATTTGCAGGCGGAAGCGGAACGCGACATCATGCGGCGGATGGAAAGCGGCATAACAATCCGATGATAAACGCATTGTCATCTTTCGTCTTTCAAAATCAGGGGGTAGTTTTGAACAAGAGAGGATCAAAAACATGTTTGAAAACGTACCCCCCCCCCCCAATAAGCCGTTGAATAACAACGATATTTTCGGTCTTTACATCAAGGTTTGCAAGCGCGTCGGCATCGGCGCGGGCATGACCCGCGAAGAGTTCGAGGCAAACGAATTTCCGTTCGTCGAAGACGAATACATCATCAAAACCATTCATGCGCTGCTGGCGGAAGGGGTTCTGATGCTGCGGGATTGACGCGGCGTCAGTATTTTGTTAGAATTCAAGTAAGTTGGAATTTTTGTAAAAGGCTTCGGTTTTCCGAAGCCTTTTTTGTTTGAGGATGAAAAAAATGACGCTGTCGACAAGCACAAACAAAATCACCTACACCTGCAACGGGACGACGAACGAATTCGCCGTCCCGTTTTTGTTTTTCGCAGATTCGCACATATCGGTCCAAATCAAAACGAATGACGGGCAAGCACAGACGCTGAAACAGGACGACGATTACACCCTGAGCGGCGCCGGAAACGCCGCGGGCGGGACGTGCGTTTTGACTGCTGCGCCCGAAAACGGAGCGGAGCTGCTGATTTTAAGGGATGTCCCTTACAAGCAGGAAACGCGGTACATCGACGGCGATCCGATGCCTGCCTCTTTGCTGGAGCGGAATTTGGACGCGCTGACAATGATGTGCCAGCAGCTGGAAGAGCAATGCGCGCGCGCCGTGGCGGTCGATATGTTTTCCGCGTCCAATCCGTCCGAAATCATCGGGAAAGTCGAAGATCTGTATGCCGACAAAGACAATCTGGACATTGTGGCAAAGAACATTTCCAGCGTGAAAACCGATGCGGAAAACATGGATTTCATCAAAGCGGTGATGAACAACATCGGCGCCGTTCAAACCGTCGGTGGAAACATCGCGGCGGTCAACGGCGTTTTTACCAAAGAAACGGAGCTGACGGCGCTGTACGGAAAACTGGCGGAATTGCTGGCGTTGTACGGGAAGCTGGCAGAGTTGGTCGCGGTGTATGGGAAGCTGCCGCAGGTGCAGACCGTATCAGACGCTGTGAACGACGTTGTTTTGTGCTCGGCTGAGATAGCGGCGATCAAGGACGCGCCGAACCAAGCGTCGGCGGCAAACAGCGCGGCGGAAGCCGCCAATCAGGCTCAGGCAAGCGCGGCTTCGGCGTCGGCTGCGGCGGCAAACAGCGCGGCGGAAGCCGCCAATCAGGCTCAGGCAAGCGCAGCGTCGGCGTCAGCTGCGGCGGCAAGTGCCGCGGCGGCGCAGGTCGGGCTGGCGACGGACGCGGAGTTTTCAGCGGGAACGGCGGAGAACAAAGCTCCGACCGTCAAACAGGTGGCGTCTTTTGCGCCGAAAGCGATGTTTCAAGTGGTGTCGGCATTGCCCGTGTCGCCAAACGCAAATACCTTTTACTTCATTCCGGGGTGATAGCTATGCCGACCTATAAAGGAAGCACAAAAATAGGTGTAATAAAAAAGGGAAGCACGAATATTAAAAAAGTATTCAAAGGTGCTACTTTGGTTTTTGGTAAAGAAGTGTTTGAGCAAACGTTTACTACAAGCGGCTCAATCACGTTTCCGTCATCACTGCTTGCTCTGACAGTTATTGTTGTTGGAGCTGGTGGTTGCGGTGGTCAGTGGATTTTAGGTCAACACGGAGATTGGATAGGTGCTGGCGGTGGTGGTGCTGGCGGTTATGCAAAAAAAATATTTAGCCTTGCTGAATGTAACTCAATCGCAGGAAAAACAATATCCTTTAGTGTAGGTGTTATACACTTGCAGGCTAAAGGAGATGATTCATCTTTTATGGGTGTTATAGCGTATGGTGGTCAACCTGGTGGTCCTTATTCTGACTCACACGGTGGTGTTGGCGGTTCAGCTACAGGTGGTTCAGAAAATAAAACAGGAGCAAGTGGAACAAACGGTGGGTATGTAGTTGTAGGAAGAGGTGGACCAGGTTGGGATATAAATGGAACAACTTATGGAGACGGTGGAGATTCAACACAAATTGCTCATGATGGGTCCGGAAAAAACGGCTGTGTCTACATAAGATATGAATACTAAGTGAGGAAGCTATGACAGAATTTACATATAACCAAACAATCGAATACGAGGACTGCACGCGGGATTTGAACTTTGAAGCCGCGCGCAGATGGGCGGCGGAACACGGCGCGGCGTTCGCGGAGGACATCGCGGCGCGTAAAACGGTGAACGGCAAGCTGATGCGGTACTTTGTCATCGGTTCAGAACCCGCGCCCGTCGTCGTCGAGCCTGTTCCTGAGCCGACAGTCGCGGAACTGCAAGTCCGAAAGCGTGCCGAACGGGACGCGAGAATGTCCGTAACGCAGGACAGAATCGACCGCTACCGCAACCAGACCGAAGCGGGCTTTGATACGACCGACGACGCGGACACGTTCAAGGCTTTGTTGCGCTATACCCAATACCTGCGCGACTTTACGGCGGCGGAAAACTGGTGGACGGCTTCGGTCTTGTTCTTTGACGAATGGAGCGAAAGCAATGGGTGATGTTTTGGTGCAATCGCTGGCGTGGTTCGGCGGGTTCGTGTTTTTCGTGATGCGGCTGGACAAGCGGTTGTCGGTTCTTGAAACAAAGGTAGATGACCTGCGCGGCGAGCAAGAGGAATACAAAACGCTGAAAGACCGCGTGACAAAAGTGGAAGACCGCAGCGCGTCCAACACGCACCGCCTTGACGACCTGTATATGAAGCGGAGGGGACGATGATTTCTCAAGAAGGTATCGATTTAATCAAAAAATGGGAGGGATTTCGCCTGCTGCCCTATGCGGACGCGGGCGGAAAGGCGACCATCGGCTACGGGCATTTAATCAAAGCGGGCGAAAATTTCGACAAAGGCGTTTCGTTTTCGGAAGCCGAAATGCTGTTGCTGGACGACATCGTCGAAGCCGAAAAAGCCGTCGTGCGTCTGCTGGACAAAGTGCCGCTGTCCGGTTCGCAATGCGACGCGCTGACGTCGTTCGTTTTCAACGTCGGCGTCGGTGCGTTCGAGAACTCCCAACTGTACGATTTGTTGGTAAAGCGGGACTTCGTCGCCGCCGCGGGGCAGTTCCCCCGGTGGTGCTTCGTCAACAAAAAGGGAAACGTCGGGCTGCTGAACAGGCGGCTGGACGAAATGAAACTGTTTATGAGGGATTAACTCTTGAAAACCGAAAGGGAATGTGCTTATAATGTGTGTATCGGAAGTTAGGATTCATTTACCGATTTTCAAAGAATACCCCCGCCAGAGCTGCAACTCCGCGGGGGTAAGTTTTATCTACTTGCTATTTCGCTTTTAATAAAACTGCAATCGCCAACAAAATGTAAGCGGTTGCTTCTAAGAAAGTAGGATTCATGTTTACCTCCTTCCAATCCGCCATGGCGGACGGAGGCATATTACAGGCATATCCTTTGTTTTACAACTTGAAAGGAAAATGCTTATGGAAAACATTATCAATTCTGTTCTGGCGTTCACTTTAACGCAGATCGCAACTTATCCCAAAATTGCCGTCGCGCTGTCCGTTTTGGGCGGCATTGTCGCAATCGCGACCGTCGTTAAACCGCTCGTGTTTTGGCTTGTCGCCAAGACCGACACCGACAAGGACGACCGGTTCGCGCGCCGCTTCTACGACATCATTGAGGGGGCGGCGCTTGATTTTACGCCCTGCGTCGCTCTGTTCCGCCGACGCAACCCCAAAGCCGCCGACGTGCTGGACAAGTTCAGGATTGCCGACAAGGACAAAGACGAGTTGTCAAGCGATACTTGACAGCTGAAAGAAAACGGCGGGGTTCAACCCCCGCCGCTTTCCGCGAACATTGGAGAACGCCATGGAAAAAGAAATCAAATTGACCGACGCCGAACGGCAACCGTGCGAAATCTGGACGCGCGTCATGGGGTATTTTCGCCCCGTGTCCGCGTTCAACATCGGCAAAAAATCCGAATACGCCGAACGGGTGTGCTTCAAAGAATCCGTCGCGATGAAAACTGCGAACGATGAAAAGGAAAACTGAGAATGGATAGCGTGTTTTTGGCTGTTTTCTGCGGCGTTCTGGTGGGGGCTTTGGCAACCGCAACTTATAAACTGGGAAAAAGAAACTGTGAAAACGAACGATTCAAGTCAAATCAAAAAACGGCTGACAAAGTGCGCCGCCTGCGCGATTCTTTGCTCGATGACGCTGTGCGCGACAAGCTGCACAACCGTTTTAAGCGGTGATTTCTGCGACGTGTATCAGCCCGTTTATGCCGATTACGAACGCGATACGCCCGAAACAATCCGGCAGGTGGACGCGAATAATATCGTATGGGACGAATTATGCCGGAAATAAGGGACGGGAAAACCCTTTAAACTTCCCCGTCCCCGTGGCGTGAAAAGCCTCGCCATATTCATCATTGTCTTTTTTGAAGGGGATTGAAATATGGCAAATAGATGTAATCAGGTGATGTACGATTTCACCAAAATACTGTTCCGAAAGATGGAAGCGGTGCGGCTTGTCGTTTTGTTCGACACGTTTTCCTTTCTTTCCGAAAGGGAAAGAACGCTTTTAAAACTGATTTATTGCGATGGATTGCCGATGAAATGCGTCGCGTTCAAGCTGAAAATATCCAAACGTTGGGCGGACAAAACCCATCATGAAGTTATCGGCAAAGTCGCCCCCTGCGTTTTTTCATTTATTTTAAGCGGGTTAAGCCGTGCGTTGTGAGTGCGCTGCAGGGACGCTCCGTTTTTCAAAAAAACTCAAGCACCTTTGTTTCAAGGGGAATTTTCCCCTTGATTTGAGAGGTGTATTATGGAAATTGAAAAAGAGACAAAAAGCACCGCATCGGGCGTTGCCAAAACCGCTTTGGGGCTGGGCATCGCCGGAACGGTCGGTTTGTTGAACCAGATGAGCGGGAATAACAACGGCTTCCTGGGCGGGCTGTTTGGCAGCGGAAACTGCAACGGTCAGGTTGCCGCGCTGCAAGCGGAAATCGCCAAGCTGGAATCCGAACGCTATACCGACAGCGTCGGCATTGAGCTGTACAAACAGACAGCGAAAGACAACGCCGGGATTTTTGAAAAAATCAACAGTAACTTCACCGTTACGTTCAACGCCTTGGCTGCTTTGGATAAGCAGGTGGCTGTGTCCGAAGCGGTTAATGCCGAACGTATGCGATGCGCAAACGAGCGGATCAGCGCGTTGGAGGGGTTGACAAAAACGGTAATCCCGACGACCAGCATCTGTCCGGAGGTGATGCCGCGCTATAACAGCTACACGGCTCCGACCGCCGCTTCGACGACCGGAGGCTGATATGGTTGGGATCGCGGAACGGAATCAGTTGATAGAAGAATATAAAAGGCAGCTTGAAGAAGCTCAGGGCGCGCCCTTGAACGTTCCTTCGGTTTGGGGGCGGTTCAACGATCTTGTTTCCAAAATGCCGCCGGAGCAAAAAGCATACGTTGAAACGAATGCTGCCGCGGTAAAGGCTAAACAGGATTTGAACGCCTTGTTCGTAGAGCTGCTTTTTGAACAAAACAAATGCAGCATGGTTTCCGATCCGCGGTTCGCGCAGGCGGCGGAACGGTATGTCGACGTTGTCGAAGCCGCCGCCGCCGAGTTCGCCCAAAAGAACAGGACGCTGGCAGAGGAAAACGAAGCGCTGAAAGCGGAAATCGCACGGCTGAAAGCGGAAGCGATATGACGAAACAAGACGCTTTGGACGAATTGGAAACGGCCGTTCTTGACGATATTTTCGGAGGGCACACCGCCGAAGCCATGAGTGTGCGTATCGGGCTGTTGAATATCAATTTGACGGGAAAAGCTCAAAAAATCATCAACGAAATGGAAGCGTTCCTTGCTCCGATTCTTGACGACAACGGTTTCGTTTCAGTTCAAAAAATGACAGAAAACGGGATACAGATTCCCGATTTTATTATGCCAGATGCGAAATTTCGACCGATTGATCTATACAGAATTTTTTCTCCGGTCGTTCGCAAAATCAAAGGAAGTTTGACATGACAAAAGAAGAAAAAATCGCTTTGCGTGAAAAAATGGAAGACACCGTCAAGATCGGTGTGGAACGGTTGCACCGCAGATTCTCTGACGGCAAAGAAATGCAGCTGGACGATTTGTTCAAATACGCCGACATTTTGAAAGATATGTCGGAAATCGACAGAAACGTCGCAAAAGCCCGTTTCTACGACGGCGAACGAAAAGAAAGTGAAGAGGTGATCTGATGCCCGTGACGTGTGCCGAATTGAATGAAAAATGCGCCGCAGCCATTGATGAACTTTTCAAAAAACCGTTGACCTCCAGCGACCTGCGCAATCTCGCCGAAGCAATTTCTTTTTTGAATAAAACCGAAGCAAGCGGCGTAAAGAAAAAGAAAGTTGACGCAGACAATCCGTCAAACACGAAAGAAAATAAGTAATTGATTTCTATCAGAAATCTTATCCTTGGTAAGGAAGGGGTCGCGTGTCCGATTCACGCCAGCGGCACCATAAAGAGGGCGGAAACGTTAGGTTTCCGCCCTTTTTATTTTCAATCCGTCAAACATAAAAAATCCGTCCAATATTGGACGGATTTTCTGGTTTTGTTCGCGGGTTTGTTATTTTAATGGCAGAATTTCGCGGATTTTTGCCAAGGCGGCGTTTTGTTCCTTGATTGTTTTTCTGGCTTGTTCCAGTTCGGCGGTCAGTTCGCTGAACCAGTCGGATTTGATGATTTGACATTCCGCCATCATCAGCATGGTGATTTTGCGCGCGATCTTTTCCTCTTTCGTTTCGGCGGGCGGCGGCAAAGCCGTTTGTCCGTTCGCCGACATGCCGTCAACGTGTTCCGCAAGGGCGGTGATCACCCATTTGCGAAACGCCGCGGCTTTGGGTGTGCGCGCGAACATTCCGATCAGCCACGCGCCCTCCCGGTTGAAGACGCGGACGCGCGTCCGCCCCTGTTTGACAATGCGCGTCATTTCCGGCGTGAACTCGTCGGCGTGACGCGTGTAAAGTTGAGCCGCTTGGTTGCTGGCGGCGCCCAACGCACTCACGATTTGTGACAGCGTCATCATCGGTTGACCGTCCACGGTGATCAGTTCAATGTCTTGATTTTCAAATTTTACGATTGAGTTTGTCATTTGCTTATTTCCGTTTCAATGGATGCCTGACCCCGTCAGGCGCGGGAAGTTGAAACCCTCGTAAGCAATCGAGTGGTCGTCCTTACGGATAGACCCTTCCCGCATGAATCGGGCATAAAAAAGGCACTTTAACGGGGTGCTACCGTTGCTTATGAGGGGTTTCAAGCCTCGAAAACAACATAACGCCCCAAAGAATCGCTTGTCAAATTATTTTTTATCGGAAGATTTCGTATTATCCGCAGCCAAAACTTTATCCCAATAAGCGCTGATTTCTTTATATTTTTTTTCTCTTTCGGATTTTATTATAATATATTGCCCTTCCGCACTCTCAATTTCTTCTGAAAAATATACGGATAAGAAGTCAATCAAATCTTTTTTATCGCAATCAAGATATTTTAACATTTGAACTGAATATGTTTTATCTGCAACTGCAAATAACCTGCAAACTTTCGTCTTATTGTACTCGGTGTCTGAAAGAGAATTATCTTTACACGCCGAAAAAAACAAAACCAAAACAGATAATGCCCAAAATTTCTTCATGGCGATTCCTTTCCGTAACGTTTGCTTTGATTCTGTCCGTATCGTTCGAAGTGTCAAGGGAAAATGTTTTGTTGCATTTTGTCGCGTTTTGCTTTATATTGATAATGAAAGGCAGGTGTTCCCATGAACCAGATGATAGCCGTCCGGCTCCCGAAATACATGGTTGACGACGCGAAACGTTTCGCGGATTCTCAGTTGCGCAGTTTGCCGAAGCAAATCGAATACTGGTACCGCTTGGGCAAAGCGTGCGAACAAAATCCCGATTTGCCCGTCGAATTCGTAAAAGAATGTCTGGACGGCGCGAACGAACCGTCCGTTCCGTTTGATTTCGGGGACGGAAATGCGGATTGAACAAAAGCTTTCCTTTAAAAAAGCGTACAAAAAGCTGAAGCCGAACCAGAAAAAAGACGCGGACGCGGCTTTGCGGGCGATTTTCGACAATCCCGAAATCGGCGAACAAAAGCGCGGGGATTTGGCTTGGCTGCGCGTCCACAAGTTCAAAATGGTCGGGCAGCTGACGCTTGTCGGGTACACCGTTGACGACGACAAAATCGTGCTGACGCTGATCGCCCTGGGGACGCATGAAAATTTTTACCGCGATTTGAAGTAATTTCATCTTTAAACCCTGTTGGCGCCCGCGGCGGAATGATCACCCGCCGCGGGCGTTCTTTTTACGCCGCCGCCGCGCGGGCTTCGGGATAGGGAACCAAAACGCCGCGCCCCTGCCACGACCCGACGCGCACCGCGGCGCGGGGACGGACGCATTCGGGCAGGGCAAGCAGAGCTTTGATGTGCCGCCCGCCGGAAAACTTCCCGCCGTCGAACAGGCGGCGGATGAACGGGTGCGACATCGCGACAAACAGGTACTTGCGCCCGCGCAGCATGTAGGGGCGAACGCCCGAACCGTGCTTGACGGCGGTTCCGTCGAAACAGGCGGATACAATGATGTCCAGACACGCGCGCCCGTCTTCGGCGGTGAATTCTGGAACGTCGCAGCAGTAAACGCCCTCGTCCGTCCCGACGGACGGCAGGGGCGACTGGTCCCACACGCGGCGCGCCGCGTCCCGCCCGAACAGCAGACGCGTTTCACGCACCAGATTGATCCATTGCTGGAACGTGCGGTCGGGCAGATCAGCGAAATCGTCGCGACAGCGAACCTCGTCGGCAGATTTCGCCTCGGCGTCCGGCGCGACGTACATTCCCGTCTTGCGAATGCTCGGCAGCACCTCCGCCGTCACCCACTTGCGAAATTTCTTCGCTTCGGGTTTTCGCGAACGGAATATCAGATTGTACAGCCCGCTCTCGTTGATGATGTTGAGCTGACGTTTCTGCTCGACCCCGTTTGCCGACCTGATGTATGTATTGTATACACCAGCTTCGTCATCGTCCAAATCGTTCAAATTTTGACGGATGTTTTGAATATCCAACACCCGCGCCACGTCCGCGGCGACGAACCACGGTTCGCCGTCGATGTCCACCACGCGCACGGCGTTGTCTTCAAAATCGAATACCTGAATATCGTTCATGATTTTATCCTTTCAATTTGCCCAGCGCGTCCAGCGCGCGGATTGTTTCGATGATGATTTTGTCTTCGGTGAACGCATTTGTTTCACCACGCGCGACGGCGCGTTTGCTCATCGGCTTTTTGACGCCGACCGCCGCGCAAACCGCGCGGTACAACTCGAATTGTTTTGCTTTTGTCATAAAAACAGCCCCTTTGGTTAAGCGTTTCAAATCGCCGACCAAGGAGCTTTTGAGACCCGATAGGCGGCGGGAGCTCAAAACGCTACCAAAGAAGCGCGGAGTTATTACCCGAAGGCTATTCCTCGCACTCCCGCCATTAAAAACGGGCATAAAAATACCGCAAAATCTTTCGGGCGCGGCAACCGCTTTGGTAGTGTTGTTTTGAGCAACGCCCAAAAACGTATCAGCGGTCGCCGTCATTGTCAAGCCCATTTCAATTTTTTAAACAGTCCCATTTTCCGTCCTTTCAGCTTTTTCAAGTTCCCTCTGACGGCGGGTGGTTTCCATCGCAAGTTCGTTCAGCGCGCCGAAATCCAAAATCAATTTGCCTGCCTGTTTTAAAACGACCACGATGAAATCATCGACGGCGTCATAGTATTCTTTGTCGTTCATTGCCTTGTCCTTTCAGTTAATTGTCGCGGGGTTGCCGTTCGCGTCCGCCGAAACGATTTTGTCGGACGCGGCGAAGATGACTTGGATTTTAAGTTGTCCAGGCATTTGGCTGATTGCGGAAAGCAAAGCTTCCCATGCGGGTTTTGCGTCTTCGTTTTTTTTGGCGTCCATCAGAAAGCAGCCTTTGCCATCAACGGTCAACGCCATGATGTAAGTGTCCGCCCGTTCCAAAGCCTTTACGGCTTTGGCGCGGTCGGTGTTGTATTGTTTTATCGAGTATTTTTCAGCCATTTCAGCCTCCGATCATCGCGCAGGCGGCAATCGCCGCGACGGTTAAAATCAGCGCAAAGCGTTTCAGCAGGCGCGCGCGGCGCATTTTCTTGATACGCTGCGGCGTCATCGGGTTTGACAATGCGAAAAGCAGTTGCGCGGGTGGGATTTGTCGTGTTATCATTTCTTTTGTTCCTATTTTGGGGGCGTGTCCTTTCCGACAAGGCGCGCCCTTTTTTGTTAAAGGGGACGGAACGGTGCATTATTTTCGACGTTTTGCTCCGTTCCGCCGTTCGGCTTTGTCAGCCGAATTTCTGTTTCAATTTTTCAATCGCGTTGTGCGCCATGGCGTCCGAACGCGGGCAATAGACTTCCAAAATTTTTTGGCTTTTGGTGATGTTGTGTCCCGTCACCGCCGACAGTTCAAACGCGGTGCAGCCGCTTTCCGCCATTCTGACCGCCGCCGTGCGCCGCAGGTCGATGAATTTCAAATCCGAAAAGTCGATGTGCGGATTCTGCGCCTGCGCTTTGGCTTTCAAGCGCACGAAAACGTGTTTGAAATTGTCGCGTTTGTAGGGAAAGCCCGTTTCTTCGGACGTGATGACGAACAGCGATTTTTTCGGCGCGGTGTCCAGCATTTCCTTCGTTTTGCCGTAGACTTCGACGCAAACGGACGCTTTCGTTTTGTTCTGCACCAGACGGATTTTGCCGTCCCGGTAATCCGACCATTTCAGCGTCAAGATGTCGCCCTGCCGCTGTCCGATCGCAATCGCCAGCCGGAACGCAAGCGCCATTGACGGACGTTCGGCTTCGGCGACGCGCAGAAAAGCTTCGGCGGCTTCGGGCGTCCAGACGGAAGTGCGGGACGGGGCTTTGACCTTGTTCACTTTTTTGAACAAAAACGCCGCGTCGTCGCGCGCCTGCGACATCAAAATCGAAAAGACTTTCAAAATCTCGTTCGCCGTAAAGACGCCGAACCGGTTCAGCAAAGCGTCGTAAAACGCCGCGACGTGTTCGGGGCGTATATGGTTGACTTGTTCGCCGCCGAACGCTTCGATGATATGTTTGAAACGCAGTTCGTAGTTCGCGCGCGTCGTCGGCGCGATGATTTCGCGGAATTTTCGCGACGCGCGGTATTCGTCGATGACCGCGTCGATCGTTCCCTGCCGCGCCGGAGCGGGACGGACGTTCTGCGCCGGTTTGACGTCGGGGTTTCTGATTTTCCACGCGTCCAGTTCGGCGTTCAGGCGAATCGCCTGTTCCATGGCGGATTCCTTGTCCGCCGGCAGGGCTTCGGTTTTCCAGCCGAAAGCCTTTAAATACGCGGGAACCTGCCAGTAGTAGCGTTCCCCGTTTTTGTCGCGTTTGGTGATGAAAAAGCGTATAGCCATTTCGTTTCTCCTTAATTTGCGCGGGAAAATGCGGCAATTCGTTTAAGGATGCGGTCGTCCGCGGCGATTTGTTCGTGTTTGTCCGACTGTTCCGAACCGGACAAACCGCTTTGCCGGTCGATCCACAAATCGACCGCCAGTTCGTCGTAGCACCCCGTCGCCGCCAAAGGACGCGGAAAACCGAATTTCGCGACCAGTTCGCCGCGGTGACGGTAAAGCCAATTTACCGTCTTGCCCAGTTTCGCCGCCGTTTCCGATGTCGTGATGCAGGTGCGCATGATGACCTCCCTTTGTTTTCTTTAAAAGTACAAAAAGTACATTTTAAAGTCAAGACAAAAAATGTACAAAAAGTATATTTTTAAAAAGGGCAAGAAAAATCCCCGCCGCGGCGGGGATTGGAGAGAGGGGCGGAACGGTCAATCAATCGTCACAGGGAGTCAGCATTTCCATCGTGACGTTCAAGACCTTCGCGATTTTTTTCAGGGTCGCGACGGATCCGACGGCGACGCCCTTTTCCAGTTTTTTCCAGTAGTCTTTGGAAATGCCCGTCGCGGCGCATGCTTCGTCAACCGATTTGCCGCGATATTCGCGATAGACTTTGACGGGATTTTCCCGATCGTCTAAAATTTTATCAAGAAGTTCGGACGGGAAAAACTCTTCTTCGCCGGCGGCGAGTTTGCGCTGAAAATCGTTATAAGCGGCGATGTCCGCCAGATCTTCGTAATCTTCCCACGGGATAAGGGCGAAATCTTCGCCTTTGATATTGATTTTTGCTATGCTGTTCATGGCTTATCCCTCCTATTGTCCCGATTCCAGAATAGGAATTTGCTTCGTAAATGACAAGAATATAATTCTTACTTTCCCGCGGCGGAAAGAAAGGCGGACAGAGTCGATTTGATGACGTTTTTCTGGTCGACGGACAGCTGTTTGTACATATCCAAAATTTCGCGTTCTTCTTCGGAAATTCCCTCTTCGCCCAAGAGTTCCCCTTTTGAACAGTTCAAAACTTTTGACAGGCGGTCTATCCACTCCGGGGACAGTTTTCTATCCCCGTTTTCTAATTTTGAGATATGATCGGGTTCAACGCCAACAGCCTCGGCGATTTGCCGTTGCGTCATTCCTCGCGCTCTGCGGATTTCGTATAATGCCGTTTTTTCCGATAATTTTTTCATAGTGACCATCTTATTTTCTGCCTTTTTTTATTCAATGTACATTTTGTACAAACATTTTCATTGACAGCGTTTTTCAAATAGGTACAAGATGTACCTATGAAGCTGATTGAATTTCTGGCGTTGAAAGCCGTCAAACAAAATGAATTCGCCGCTCACATCGGCGAAAAAACGTCGCGCGTGAACAAGTATTGCCTCGGGCAGCGGATTCCGCGTCCCGACGTGATGCGGAAAATCTTCGACGCGACGAACGGCGCGGTTACGCCCAACGATTTTTTCGATTTGCCTGTCAATGCCGCCTCCGACGTTGTGTCCGCAGCCGCGGAACCGGCTGCGGACGGTGGTGCGGAAGGCGTCGCCGCTTTTCCCGCAGATGATGATGCCGAGCCTTCCTTTTTCGACAATCTCAAAACCGGAGTGCAAAGCCAATGACGAAAAAGGGAATCGCTTTGCCGGATGTCGGGGCGCGCTGGGCGGAGGCTTTGCGCCGCCGATACCTGTTTTGCGCCGCAAAACGCATCGCCGCTGATTTCGGCGTGGACGTCCGCACCGCCAAAAACTGGCTGGGCGGGCAAGCGCCCCTTGCCGCCTACTACCAAATCGGTTGGCGGCTGTTCGGCATCGATTTCATCGTCGAGACCCTGTCCCCGTTCCCGAACGTCGATCGGCAAAATCTTGACGCCGAGTTCGACGCTTGCCGTCGGCACATCGCCGCTTTGCGCGAATACGCGCTGAAAGGATTGCTGAAATGAAAAAAATCAGGTTGAAGATGTCGCTCTTTTTCTTGTTCCTTGCCGACCTTTGCGCCGGAAAGGACGGTGCCGCCTATGTCGAAGAAAGGCTGAAAAATGGCTGAGTTCAAAGGATACCGCGCCGGATTGCCGACCATCAAGCAAATCGCCTGCCGATTGAACGACAAAATCGACGACGTTTGCGCATGGCTGCATTTGCGCGGCGTGCAGGAAGCAAACGACCTTGTTTGCAAAAACCCGACCCGTTCCGACAAGGAAGCGGGGTCTTTCCGCATTTGCATGAAAGGACCTGCTCCGATGGACGGCGGGCGGCGCGGTCTATGGATTGACCACGCGACAGGCGAAAAAGGCGACGCGTTCGACCTCGTCAAGTACATTACGGGCGTCGATGACGTCGGCGCAAAGGAAATCGGGATGCAAATCCTTGGCTGGAACGGGGAAACGATACCCGACCTGCCGCACGTCCAAGAGCGACCGAAGCACGAACAGGTCGACGACAAACAAGCTGAACGCGAAGCCAAAAAGAAAGGCTACGCGCTGAGCTTGTTTATCGGCGCGCAGGAAAAAATCGCCGGAACTCCCGTTGATTTGTACCTGAAAGGGCGAGGAATCGACCTTTCCGTCCTGGGGCGGCAGCCGCACGCGATTCGATACGCTCCGGCGTGCCCCGTCGGAAACGGTCGGCGCTGCCCCGCGATGATTTGCTGCCGCCAGCGCGGCGACGGAACGCAGGTCGGCGTTCACATCACTTACTTGGGCAAGTACGACGGCAAGTGGACCAAAAGCCGCGAAGTCGACCCCGTCAAAAAAATGATGGGGCAAGGTCCGGGGTCTTTCGTGCCCATCGCGCGCGGAAACAGCGGAAAGCCGCTCAAAGAAGCGGACGAGGGTTCAAGCGTGCTTATCGCCGAGGGCATCGAAACGGCTCTGTCGCTGTCCGTCGCTCTGCCCGAAGACCGCGTTCTGGCGGCGCTGAGCGTCACCAACATCAAAAACATCGAACTACCGCCTTCCATTACGGACGTTTACCTGTGCATGGACGCCGACGAAAGCGGTTCGACGGCGCGGACATACAATCAAGCCGCCCGCGTGTTCAAAGAACAGGGACGGCGCGTGTTTTGTGTGCGCCCGCCTGCAGGCTTCAACGACTTCAACGACGTGGCGCGTGCTTCTTTTGATGCGTCCAGTGAAACGGAGGCGGAAAATGCGCCGTTCTGAGCAAAAACCCCGCGCCCGTGTGTACTCGGCAAATTCTTGCGCCGTCGCTTCGGTCTTTGGGACCGGGGCGGGACGGTTCAAAAAAGGCAAGTGTCCCGCCTGTTTCCTTTGTTTTCAATCACTTGCGAAGTTTGGGACTGTTGGGACGGTGGGACGGCTATGCACGCGCATATACGCGCGCGCGTGCGTGGTCTTACAGTCCCATAGTCCCTTAGTCCCATATGTATATAAATCTAAGGGTTTTTCTATGTTTGTTGGCGGGACTGTCGGCGGGACCGAAGCGGGACCGCGCGGAAACAATAAAATATCGGGGGTTTATTATGCCTGAAAAAGACGGAATGAAAACCGCGCTCGACATCGCCGTCAAAGATGCCGGTATGACCGAACTGCAGGGCGAACTGTTCGACGCGGAACAGGCTTTGGCTGCCGAAAACTGCTTTGTCAGCGTCAAACGCGGTCCGGGGCGTCCGAAAGGAAGCTTGAACAAGCGCACGCTGGCGCATATCGACGCGCTGACCGCCAAATACGGCATTTCGCCCGCCGAAGCTTTGTTCAGCCTGATGTCGATGGATTTGAACAAGCTCTGCGACACAGTGGGCGCCGTCAAGGTCGCCGACCGGCTGGAGTGCGTGAAGCTGAAGAAAGCCGCCGCGGAAGCGCTGATGCCGTACGTTCACACCAAGATGTCGCCCGACATCACGCTGAACCAAGGCGACGTCAACGTGCAAATCGTGCGCTTCGGCGACGATGACGGCAAAACCATAGAAACGGCGGATTTCCGCCAAAAATCAGAGGACGAAAAAGGCAATGTTTGACGGATTGATGTTTGACGGATGCGAAAAACGGCAGAAATCAGCCAAAAAATACGGGGCAAGCACTACCTTGAAAAGGAAGTGTTCGGACGTTCGCGCCGTGCCGCCAAGGGCGTGCGGCACCCCCCCAAGCCCCCGGGGGTCGATACCGAGGTATCCGATTTATGATTTAAACCAATTTTGAAAACCCGTTTCTTTGCCGTTCGGGGCGTCGGTAACCCGGCTGCGTCGGAGGGGGAGCGGGGGAAAACCCAAAAACAGGAACGAAGACAATGAACAGCAGTGAAAATTTGAAAAAAATACGGGAATGTCGGGAACAAGCCGAAGAATGGTCCGATTTGCCCGAACCCGAAAAGAGCAACCCCACGTCCGAGCAGCGGAAAGTTATGGACACCTACAACGAACTGACGAAGCCGTACGACGCGCCGCCCTACGCCATAAAGGACAAATGGGGCATGCCGAAAGGATTTCCCAGCAAGCCGCTGGGCGCAAACGGGAATTACCTGTATTTTTTGAACCCGCTGGGGCAAGTGCTGTCCTACCGCGCGGGTGAACTGAGTGCCGCTGTTTGCCGTGCTTTGGCGGGCGACGAAGCGGAAAATCTGGAAATCTATTTTCCGAAATGGGTTGCCGACGGCGACGGCGGCGTGAAGGTCAAGAAAAACGATTTCAACGCCGCGGGCATGCTGTCTACGCTGACCGCCGCGTGTTTCAAAAAAAGCCAAGCGTTCGGCATTTTCGACCCGAACGGTTCGGTGCGTTCCGTCGGCGCGTGGCGCGGTGACGACGACGAACTGATTTACCATTTCGGCGACGAAGTATGGTTCGTTTCCCGCGACGGCAAGACGAAAACCAAGGAAAAGGGCGGTTCGGAAGTCAACGGCTATGTTTACGCGAGCGCGCCAGCCCTGAGCAAGCCCGGTAAGCCGCAAGCGGACGATTTGGATTTCATGCGCGCGTTTTATGGGGATTTGAAGACGTGGAACTGGCGCAACGGCTACGCGCCTGCGCTGATGATGGGCTATTTGGCGGGGTCGCCGTTCGGCGGCGCGCTGAAGTGGCGTCCCGCGGTTTGGATTACCGGAACGCAGCAGACGGGCAAATCGACCCTAATCGAACGCGTGATGAAAGGCGTTCTGGGCAAGAACGTCATCACTTGCGGCATTTACACCGAAGCGTTCGTGCGTCAAAGCATCGGCGGATCGCATTTGCCCGTGGCTTTGGACGAATGCGAAACAGACCAAGATCCCGAAAAGCTGAAGCAGCTTATCATTCTGGCGCGTTCCAGCGTGTCCGGTTCGACCGCGGGGCGCGGCGGGCAAGACCATTCCGCGGTCAATTTCGAGCTGAAAAGTTCGTTTTCGTTTTCATCCATCATTGTTCCGCCGCTGTCCGTCGCAGACGTGGAGCGCATCGCGATTTTGTCACTTGACCCGCTGCATAACGAGGTCGAACCCGATTTTTCGTCCGCGCGTTTGAAGCGCGTCGGCGAAATCATCATGCGCCGCGTTATCGATCATTGGGCGGATTACGAAACGGTTTTAAAGAATTTTATGGCTTTGTTCGCCGAAAAATCGTCCAAGAGCCGCATCGGAGACGTATACGGCACAATGCTGGCGTTTTACAAAATCGCGACGACGGACGATTTTTCCATCACCGACGAAGACGAACGGCTGGTTTCGGAGATTTACAACAAAATCCAAAGCGATTTCGACGAATCCGGCACTGTTCCCGAAAACTGCGCCAAGTTTTTGATGGGGCAGGAAGTGCGCAAATGGCAGGGCGGTTCGACGACGACAATCGGCGATTTGGTCATGGCGGCGGCGAATCCCAAAGAAACGTCCGTCACGCGCGAAGACGCGAACAAGGAACTGATGAAAATCGGGCTGAAAGTGGTGTCGAAAGACATCGGCGGACATTCCGCGTCCGTTTTGTTTGTCGCCGGTTCGGGGCATCCGCAGCTGTTGAAAATCTTTGAGGACACAGATTGGCGCGGCGCGCCCGGCAAGACGGCGGGCTGGACGCAAGCCCTGCGGTATTTCCCCAGCGCGCAGCCGTCCAACAAAAACGAACGGCTGGGCGGCTGGCAGGGCAAGGGAACGTATGTTGATTTGAAATATATGGGGGTGGAAATCTGATGTATATCGCAAGACTGTTTCAAAAAGGAAAGCTGGGCGGCGGCGGGAAAGCCGTCCGCCGTTTGAGGGCGGCGGAACGGCTGCTGCACGATTACGAAAAAAGCGAATTCGTGCCGCGCGTGAACTGCGCGCTGAACCAAGTGCGCGGCGGAAAGCCGTGCGATATGCCCGTCGATGTTCTGACGGGGACGGACCGTTATGTCCGCGTGATGCGGAAACTGGGCGATTTGTTTTTCACCGCCCGATTTTTCGTCATCGAAGACAAAACGGCGACCGACTGGCTGGCGTGCCGCGGCGTGTTCAACCCGTCGACCAAGCGAATTTGCGGCGTTTATCAAACGGTTTGTTTCGCGCTGGACGCCGTGGCGGACGCATACGACGAAATGAGGGAGGAACATTTATGAAACTGAAGGAACTGAAAAAGACGGCGTGGTACAAAGAGCAAAATCGTTTTGTCGCATACGACAGCGGTCCCGTGTTCAAATACCGGTACGGTGTCATGGGGCTTACCGCGGAAGCTTTTGAGCTGTCGCGGTGGTTCAGGCGGGAAAGCGAAGCGGCAGCATATTGCGCCGATGTCGTCCGCGCGACCGAAAAGGAGCGCCCGCGCGCGGCGGAAACCGACCAAGGCAGAAGCTGGTCGTCCAAGGTGTTTTGGGCAAAAGAAAAGGCGCGTGGCGGGAAACGTTCCAAAATGCGCCGCGACTGCGCGTTCAAGGGAGGCTGCCATGTATGATGAAAGATACGTCGTTTTTTGGAGCGAGGGCGGGCAAACGCGTTTCAGAACGTTCGCCCGGTACGACGAGGCGGTAAAGTTTTATCACCGCGTCCGTACGAAAGACGGCAAAAAGATGGTGGACGCCCAAACCGGGCGGTGGATTTATTTCGACGGAGTGTGAAAAGATGAACTATAACGACAATTTGACGGGCGCGCTGTTCCCGAACGGCAACAAGCAGTATGAAAACAGCCCCGACATGACGGGATCGTGCGTCGTCGGCGGCGTAACGTACAACATCGGCGGCTGGTTCCACGAAACGCCGGACGGGCGCAAGTACGTCAAAATGCGGCTGACCGTCAGAAAACCGAGGGACGGCGCGGAGCAAAAGGACAAGGAAAACGCCTAAAAGAACGCCCGCGGCGGGTTACCAAGCCGCCGCGGGCGCAGGCTGTTATCGGTTGATTGTTTCAAGCAAGAATGCTATAAACAGCAACAGATACGCAGCCGCTTTGAGATGAATTGACAGCAATTTCTTCACCTCCTTTCAACCGTAAAGGTACGGCGGAATGAATATAGCAGACAAAAATGCCTTGTAAAACAAAATCCGATGTGGTTATAATAAGGGCATAAGAGATGAAAAGACAGCAATCGAATCACCTCCTTTCAGACCGCGGATTTACCACCCGCGGTCATTTTTTTTGTAAAGGGGGTACTCACATTGTGCGGGACAGACGGGACAGGCGGGTATAGAAAATATCTAGGGTGGGCACAATGCGCCCACCCATGAAGCTGATACGCACATTGTGCGTATCAGGTCGGAAAAGGGTCTAACCAATAGTTACACCCCCGGCGGAAAGGGTATCCATAAAGCGGATACCCTTTTTTTTGTTGACAACGGAATCGGTGCGGAATGAAATTAAAGGCGGTAGCGGTAAAGGAAATTTTTTTATGTATGCCGATTATTTTTTAAACACCTTCATCATTTTTCACTTTGTTTGCTTTGTTTTTTGCAAGCCGACGGAAAAAAGAGTCTTGCTATGGATATTGAGTCTTGTCATAACTGTCGTTCCGATTATTTGGGATTACGGAATACGATTGTCTGCCAAAGAGTATATTCAACATATTGTTTTTTCAGGATATGCCAATATCATTTTATTCCTGTTCGTTAAAAAAATTTATGAAAAATGGCTGGAAAATTTCAGGGAAAAATGCTTGGAAAACGGATTTTTCAGAGATGATGGAAAAACGGCGTTCTACTTTTGGGCAAGCTGGGGAAACGGTCGGAATTTTTTTCAACTGCTGTGGTTGATTTTGTTTGTCTGTTCTTTGTCTGTAAGCGGATACAGAGGTTATCAAAGATATACGGAGAATCAGCAACAGACTTATTTTGAAACTTTTTCTGAAAAAGAAAAATCGGCATTTTGTAAAAAGTGGCTGGATTCCGCAAATGAGGAACTTTATTTGAATTGCCACTGCGCCGAAATTACGGGAAAAGATTTTCATTGACATAAAATCCTGCAAGGAATATTTTGACTGTTGAGGTCAAAACTCAACGATAAACGGTCAACGTCCCGTCAGCACGCCTTTTTTATGCCCGAATTTTATTTTTTATGTCGGGAGGGCGGCGGATATATTGAAGAAGCCCACGTGATTTATCGCACGTTTTGACCTCCCGACACCTTACGGTTTAAGGGCAACCTTTTCAAAAAAGGGCGATAAAATGAGCAAAATCAAGCAATTTGAGTTATACCGCGCGGTTTGCGCGGCGGTCGGCGTCAAAAAGCCGATGAGCAGACGCGTTCGCCGAAGACAAAATCATCATCGACACCATTCGCGCGCTGGACGCGATGGGGAAATTGAAAGGATAAAATCATGAACGACATTCAAGTATTCGATTTTGAAGACAACGCGGTGCGCGTGGTGGACATCGACGGGGAACCGTGGTTCGTCGCCGCCGACGTGGCGCGGGTGTTGGATATTCAAAACATCCGTCAAAATTTGAACGATTTGGACGACGACGAAAAGGGTGTATATAATACATACACCCCTGGCGGAACGCAGGAAATGCGCGTCATTAACGAGAGCGGGCTGTACAATCTGATTTTCCGTTCGCGAAAGCCCGAAGCGAAAAAGTTCCGCAAGTGGGTGACGGCGGAGGTATTGCCGAGCATTCGCAAGACGGGAATGTACGTCGCGCCGGAGGTCGATGTTAAATCCGCCGACGAAGTTCGCGGTCGCGACGATTTCGCCGATCTGCCCGACCGCACGTTCCAACAATGGATCAATCTGGTGCGCGAAACGCGTCTGCTGTTCGGGCGGGACGCGGCGCGCCGCGTGTGGAACCAGTCGCCCCTGCCGTCCGTCGGGACGGACGAGGGCATCGGCTGTTATGATGTTCCCGAATTCACCGCCGAAGACGGGCGCGCGTGTCTGGATATCATTGTATCCGCCTGTTTCGACGGAACCGCCGTCAAGCACGGTTCGGGCGTTC
>ERZ1034755.50-NODE-50-length-35550-cov-11.513875_pt1 | contig 35550 bp, 56 predicted proteins | sample MGYA00520596_ERZ1034755 | MGnify/ENA primary metagenome ERZ1034755 (study PRJEB33766, sample SAMN09781701) | gut metagenome | biome: gut microbiome | host: Homo sapiens | place: Madagascar | study: EMG produced TPA metagenomics assembly of the PRJNA485056 data set... | reverse complement strand
TGCACACACAGGGGAAATTTTTGGGAGCGGGAAACTTGAGCCATGGCCCAATGGGCAAAGAAGTTATCGCGCCTGCAGCGCAGCAGCGGGACGCGCCCAGGCGGCGCCGGAGCGCGGCGCAGAGGCAAGGCGCGGACAGGGTCGCGGAGGCAGAGTATTGTGGCCGGCGGGAGTGTGCCGGGCGGCTGACCGGGTTCGGGGCCGGGCAGTTCGGCCATGGATACCTCCTAGTCGGGCGGCGCTGGGTGCGCCGTCCGGCAGACTCCCGCCGAGGGAATACGGCGCCCGAATTGGGTACGAAAATGAGGTGATGACGTGGCGAAGGAAGATACTTACCGGCAGGAGCTGATCCGGTTGGGGGTGTGGCAAGACGCTTTTGAGGGGGAGCTACACCAGCTGTGCATATTGGAGCGGGAGCTGAGCCGCACCATGAAGGCGTGGAAGGCCACGGCCGCAGACGGCAAAAACCCAAGCGTGCTGGATCCTCACTACAAGGTCATCACCCAGCAGCGCAGCGACATTCTGAGCCACCGGGAGAGCCTGGGGCTGACGCCCAAGGGCCTGCAGCGGCTGCGGAAATCTTCGTCGGAGCAGGGCAGCGCCGGAGACGGCATCGGCCAGAAGCTGGACGACCTGATGGCGGCCGTGGGCGGCTATGACGTGGTGGGCGGCGGATGAGGGCGCCCCATCTGGACCAGGTGCTGGCTTACGCCAGGACTACGGCTGCGGATGAGGGCATCTGCGAGCTGACGCGGCTGGGCTGTCAAAGGTTTCTGCGTGATCTGGAGGATCCCCGGTTCGTGCTGGATCCGGCGCTGCCGGAGTTTTGCATCGGGATCATGACGAAGCTGTTCGCGTTCATGCAGGGGGAGCGGCTGGACGGCACGCCGCTGCGGGGCAAGCTCTTTGAACTGATGCCGTGGCATGTATACTGCACCTACGCGGTGTGCGGCTTTCAGTGGGCCGACACGCGGCTGCGGCGGTTTACGGAGGCGGACATTTTTGCCCCGCGAAAGACCGTGAAAACCTGCTTTTCGGAAGCGCTGCTGTTTGCCATGTGCCTGTGGTACAAGCGCAGCGGCGCCAAGGAAAAAACGGTGGCGGGCTCCATGAAGCAGGGCATGGAGGGCTTTGAGTTCCTCAAGTACAACCTGGTGCGGCTGGGGCTGGCCGCGCCGGACAATCCGGCAGGCGTGCCGCTGCGGATGCTGGACAGTTCGCTGGGGCACAAGTTTTCCGGTGAGCTGGGCGGCGGCTTTCTGGACATGGAGACGCTGGCCTACAAGCCCGACCTATTCGACGCGTTCAATGCCATGTTCGTCCACCTGGACGAGCTGGAGCTCTACAAAGACGCCAGGCCTTACACCCGACTGCGCGACGCCATGAAGGCCTACACCAACAAGCTGGTGCTGATCACCTTCACGGCCGGCGACGACGGGACAGGCTTCGCCGCCACCCACCGGAACTATCTGGAGTCGGTGCTACGGGGCACCATCAAGGGGCCGGACGCCGACCGCACCTTCGTGTTCATGGCAGAAGCGCCCCGGATGGAGGACGGCGAGGTGGACTACACAAACCCGGCGGTGCACCGGGCAGCCAACCCCAGCTACGGCATCACCATCCGGCCGGACGATATGCTGGCGGCGTCCTTGCAGGCGGAGCGCAACCCCACACTGCGGAAGGAATTCCTGACCCGCTCGCTGAACGTGTTTGTCAGCAGCTTCAAGGCGTGGTTTGACGTGGCGGAGTTTCAGCGCAGCGACGGCCGCTATGGCTGGAGCATGACGCAGCTGGCTAAGCTGGTAAAGAACTGGTACGGCGGCGCCGACCTGTCGAAGCTGCACGACCTGACGGCGGCGGCGCTGGTGGGCGAGGTGCCCGCCAAGCTGGCAGCCACGGAGGACTGGACGCCCCCGGAGGACGTGCTGGTGATCGTGCCCCACTGCTGGTTTCCCATCACGGCGGCGGCGGAAAAGGCGGATCAAGACCGGATCCCGCTGTTTGGCTGGAAGGACGACGGGTGGCTGGACATGCCCAACGAAGCCAGCATGGATCCCACGGAGCCGGTGAAGCAGTTTCTGGCATGGAAGAAGGCCGGGTTCCACATCCGGAAGGTGGGGCACGACCGGAAATTCGCTCGGAAATACTATGAGGCCATGAAGAAAGCCGGATTTTCCGTGGTGGATCAGCCCCAGATGTACTTGCAGAAGTCCGAGGGCTTCCGGTACATCGAGCACAAGGCAAAAGTGGGGTGCCTGTACTACTGCCACGCGGAGCCCTATGAGTACTGCGTGGCCAATGTCCGGGCGCAGGAAAAGGTAGACGACGCTGTGCAGTATGACAAGATCGGGCCCACAAGCCGCATCGACGTGTTCGATGCTTCGGTGTTTGCCACGATCCGGATGCTGATCGACAGCGAAAAGTTAAATCAGGCCGCCAGGTGGTTTGGCGGCGAGAAAGAGGAGGTGTGACCGATATGGGGCTATTTGGTAAGCGAAGGCAGAAACGCTCCGCTGTGGGGGCGATTCTGCTGACCACGCCGGGCGTGGTGCTGCCTGCCGGGTATCACCGGTTGGCGGACACGCCGGAGGTGGCCGGGGCCGTGTGGTGCATCTCCGATCTGATCGCCAGCATGACCATCCACTTGATGCAGAACACCAGCAACGGCGATATTCGGGTTCGGGACGAGCTGGCCAAGAAGGTGGATATCGCGCCGTGGCGCATGGGTACCCGGCAGACGCTGGTAAGCTGGATCGTGACCACGCTGCTGCTGGAGGGCGACGCCTTCGTGCTGCCGGTGACCTCCGGCGGGTATCTGGAGGATCTGGTGCCCATGCCGGACGCCTACGCCATGGCGCAGCCGGACGGGCTGACCTACACCGTGCAGTGGCAGGGCGTGCCCTTTGGGCCGGATGACGTGCTGCACTTCGTGCTGCACCCGGATCTGCGGCAGCCTTGGCGGGGCACAGGATTACAGGTACAGCTGCAGGACGTGGTGGACAGCTTGGTGCAGGCCACGGCCACCAAGACGGCCTATCTGAGCAGCGAGTACCGGCCGCCGCTAATCATCTCGGTCAACTCCGACAGCGATCTGGCGGACGAGGAGGCGCGGGAAAAGTTCATCCAGAAGCGGCTGACCCGAAAAAATCGAGACGAGCCCTGGATCTTCCCGGCAGATCTGATGCATGTGGAGCAGGCCAAGCCGCTGAGCCTGACCGACCTGGCTATCCGGGACGGCGTGGAGCTGGACAAGAAGTCCATCGCTTCTGTGGTTGGCGTTCCCGGTTTCCTGGTAGGTGTGGGCGAGTTCCACCGGGACGAGTACAACACGTTTATCCGGCGGAAGGTGCTGCATGTGGCCCAGATCGTGGAGCAGGAGCTGACCAAGAAGCTGCTGCTGAGCCCGGAGCGGTACTTCCGGCTGAACAGCCGGTCTCTCTACTCCTACGACCTGAAGGAACTGAGCGAGATCGCCGACGAGCAGTACACCCGGGGGCTGATGACCGGCAACGAGGCCAGGGACTGGATCGGCCTGCCGCCCATGAAGGGGCTGGACGAGCTGGTGATTTTGGAGAACTATCTGCCGATCGACCGGATCGGCGACCAAAAAAAGCTGAAAGGGGGCGGCAAGAATGCCGACGAATGACAAGAACCGCCTGGTGCGGCAGGTGCGCTCCTGCGGGGCGGAATTTCGGGCCCGCGACGAGGGTGGCCCCGTGATCGAGGGGTACTTCTCGGTTTTCAACCGGGATTATGAGCTTTGGACCGGCGCGGTGGAGCAGGTGGCTCCTGGGGCTTTTCGGGAGACGCTGGGGGGCGATATCCGCGCCCTGGCCAACCACGACACGCGGCTGGTGCTGGGCCGGACGACCACCGGCACCCTGACGCTGCGGGAGGACGACAAGGGCCTATTTGGCACGATCAAGATGAACGAGCAGGACAGCGACGCCATGAACCTCTACGCCCGCGTCCAGCGGGGTGACGTGAGCCAGTGCTCGTTCGGTTTTGATATTCTGGACGAGGAATTCACGGAGCGATCCGACGGGAGCGTGCTGTGGACGATCCGGAAGGTAAAGCTGTACGAGGTGAGCGTGGTGACCTTCCCGGCCTATGTGGAAACGGCGGTCAGCGCGCGGAAAGCGGAAGTGGACACCATCCGGCGCAGAAGGCTGGATGCGTGGAAAAACGAGATGAAGGAGCGAATGAAAAAATGGCATTGAAAATTCTGATGCTGCGCAAGCGGCTGACCGACGAGGAAAAGAACAATGCGGCCCTGCGGGCCAAGCTGGCACCCTTTGCCCAGCGGGAACAGGAGCTGGCGCAGTCTATTGAGGCGGCCAGCACCGAGGAGGAACGCAGCGCCGTGCAGGCGGCTGTGGAGGCCTTTGAGAGTGATCGGGACGCGGCCCAGCAGGCTGTGACTGCCAGCGACGCGCTGATCAACGAGCTGCGGGGCAAGATCGAGGCCGCGGAGCGAGAGCAGCAGACGGCCGTCCAGGCCGGCGGCGAGGGCCGCGGCACGAATCCCAGCCGCCAGGGCGGCGGCATGGAACTGCGGGAAGCGCAGGAGTTCCAGTGCACCGGCCGCCACGTCTACTGCGACGTGCGCAGCCTGCTGCGAGCTACTCCCCTGCTGACCAGCGCCACCGGCGTGGTGGGCCCCGCCGGCGTGGGCGGCATCAACGACGGCTTTGTGGGCGTAAGCAGCCTGGTAGACCTGCTGAAGGTCACAGACTGCACCGGCATGGCCAGCTACAAGGTGGTGTATCTGGCCGGCGACGCGGCGGACGCCGCGGCCATCACCGAGGGCAGCGCCCCCACTGAGGGCGAGCCCACCTTCGGCAGCGTGGAACTGACCCCCAGCAACTACGGCACCATCGGCTATGTCTCCAACGAGATCGCCAAGCAGACGCCGCTGAACTACGAGGAGAAGGTGCGGGAAAGCGCCCGCCGCAGCCTGCGCCGGAAACTGAACACCGTGGCGGCCACGGCTATCCTGGCTTCCAGTCTGAACAATTCTCTGGGCTTGAGCGCCGCCGCAGCGGCTGCTACGGGCGCCGCCTTCTTTGACGGCGCGCTGCTGAGTAACATCATCCTCAGCTACGGCGGCGACGAGGACACCGGCGGCGTGGGCGTGCTGTTCCTGACCAAGGAAGATCTGAAGGCATTTGCCGCAGTGCGTGGCAAGAACGAGTATCTGCCGGTGTACTCCATCACCCCCGACGCGGCCAACCCCAGCACCGGCATCATCAAGGACAACAACGGCCTGAGCTGCCGCTACTGTCTGAGCAAGGACATCAAGTCCCTGTCTACCCTGACGCTGACCACCACTGCCACCAAGACCATGTTCTACGGCGTGCCCTCCAACGCGGAACTGGCGCTGTGGGGCGGTTTTGACGTCCGCGTGGACAGCAGCTACAAGTTCGCTGAAGGCCTGCTGACCATCCGCGGCGAGGTGACCGCCGACGTGGACGTGACGGTGAAGAGCGGCTTCACCGTCGTGACGGCCAAGAAGGCCGCCAGCTGATAACGGCCAAGAGGCGGCGGACTGAGCGGGAGCAGCAATCAGTCCGCCGCCTTGCGGCAGAAAGGGACGAAACGCCATGGACATGGAAATTTTGCTGACGCGGCTGAAGCTGAGCCTGCCGCTGACGTCCTGCGCCTATGACGAGCTGCTGGAGGGTTTTCTGCGGACAGCCATCGACAAGTTCGGGGCCGACACGGAGGACGAGGGCGACCAGACATTGGTGATCCTCTACGCCGGGTGGCTGTGGCGCAGCCAGAAAGACCCGGGTTTGCAGAAGCCTCCGGCGCTGCAAATGGCCATCAACGACCGGGCGGTGCGGAAGGCAACGGAGGGCGACGATGTTTGACGAGCTGTATCTGATCGTTCCCGAATTGGGCGCGCAGGACGAGATCGGCGTTTTCCGCAAGACCGGGCCGGAAAAGCGGCGGCGGGTACTGTGCGAGGCCGGAGGCATCCGGCGCAGCGAGTGGGCGGCTGCCGGCGCGGCCGGGCATCGGCCTGAGCTGGTGGTCACTATCCCCTATGTGGACTATCAGGGGGAGACGGAGGCCGACTACCGGGGGCAGCGGTACAGCATCTACCGCACCTACCCCGTCAACGACGGGTGGGACGTGGAGCTCTATCTCGAGATGAAGGACGGTGTACGGGATGAGCAGAAGCATTGAGATCGACCAGCTGGCGGACGCCGTGATGGGCGTGCTGGAGGAATACCGGGACGTGACCGTCGACGTCATGAAGGACGCCGTGGACAAGGTGACCAAAGAGACCGTGGCGGAAATTCGCAGTGATATCCCGGCGGCGGGTATCGGCGGCAAGGGAGGCTACCGGAAAAGCTGGGCATCCAAGCAGGACGCCGAGTCAAAGAAGCGGTACGCCTACGCCAAGGTGGTCTATTCCAACAAGGATCCCCACTACCGGCTGACGCACCTGTTGGAGAAGGGCCACGATCTGATTATCAGAGGGAAGCCGTTGGGCCGCGTCAAGGCGTTTGTCCACATCCGTCCGGCGGCGGATGATGCGGCGGACAAGTTGGAGAAGTATATCAAGAGTGGACTGAAGGGGGGCAGGTAAGCGTGACGCTGGCACAAGTAGACGCTGTGCTGAAAGGCACGGGGCTGCCGGTGGTGTATCACCAGTGGCGGCAGGACAACGCCAGAGGGCCGCGGCCTCCCCTGCCCCGGATCACCTATCAGGTGAAAAATGACAATCCGTTCTACGCCGACGGCGTGGTGTACTACACCTGTCCGGCCATTGAGGCGGCGCTGTATACCGCCGAGAAGGACACGGCGCTGGAGGCCGCCGTGGACACCGTGCTGCAAAGCGCGGAGATCGCCTACACCAAGACAGAGGGCTGGGTGGAGGACGAGAGAGTATACGCAATCATCTATGAATTTGAGGTGTAATTATGGCTAATGAAAACAAAGTCCAGTTCAACCTGAAGAACGTGCACTACGCCGTGCTGACGGAAGCCAAGACGGGCGGCGCCACCACTTACAGCTGGGGCACGCCGGTGGCGGTGCCGGGCGCGGTGAACCTGAATCTGGAGCAGCAGGGCGAGATCACAAAGTTCTACGCCGACGGCATCGTCTACTACCAGAGTCCCGTAAACAACGGCTACGAGGGCGATCTGGAGATGGCCCGCATCGTGGACAAGATGCTGCAGGACGTGTGGGGCATGACGTTGGGTACCACTAGCAAGGTGCTGACGGAGAACGCCAACACGGAGGCCAAGGCCTTTGCGCTGCTGTTCCAGATCGACGGCGACGCGGACGAGGACTGCTATGTCCTCTACAACTGCACGGGCACCCGCCCGGCCATCGCCGCCAAGACCAAGGAGGACACCAAGGAGCCCCAGACCCAGAGCAGCACCATCTCCGCCGCCCCGCTGGGCAACGGCAACGTGATGGCCCGGACGACCTCCGAGACGCCGGAGGCTACCAAGAACAGCTGGTTTAACGAAGTGTTCGTGGAGGGGGCCGCGTAATGGAGAGGACGATCACGGTCGACGGCAAGACCATTACGCTGCGGGCCACGGCGCTGGTGCCGCGGCTCTATCGCCACCTGATCGGCCGGGACATGATCCAGGACATGGCGACGCTGCGGAAGGCCTACGCCGCCGCGGAAAAGGCCAAGAAGGCCGGAGCGGACGAAGAGGAGCAGAACGTGGCGTCCATGTCGGTGATGAATCTGGAGATCTTCGAGGACGTGGCGTGGGTCATGCTGAAGCACGCCGCCGAGTTCCGGGACACGGAGAACGGCCGGGTGCTGATGAACGGCGACATGGTGGTGGGCAAAAGCCCGGACGAGTGGCTGGATCAGCTGGACGGCACGTTCTCGGTCTACGAGGTGCTGCCGGTGATCCTTGAGCTGTGGGGCGCCAACCAGAAGACCACCAGTACACCGGCAAAAAAGTGAGACAGACAACCCGGGAGCCCAACGGGGCGCAGTTCATGCTGAGGTGCGCCCAGTTGGGGTTGTCTGACGAGGCTCTGACGGGGATGACAATGGGCATGGTCTACGACCTTTACACGGAGAAGGCTAACGACCAGCACAAGTACCCCTACAAGGCCACACAGGCCGATATCGACGCATTTTTTCCCAAGTAAGGAGGTGGGCGCATGGCAAACAACAGCCGGGTGAAGGGCATTACCGTCAAAATCGGCGGCGACGTGTCTGGTCTGGACAAGGCACTGCAAGGCGTCAACAGCAAGATCAACGACACGCAGGCTCAGTTGAGGGACGTCAAGCGGCTGCTGAAGTTCGACCCCGGCAACACGGAGCTGCTGAAGCAGAAGCAGGAACTGCTGGCCAAGGCTGTGGGCGACACCAAAGACAAGCTGGAGCAGCTGAAGGACGCTGAGAAGCAGCTGAAGGACGCGGGCGTGGACGAGAACGGCGCCCAGTTCCAGAGCCTCCGGCGGGAGATCATTGAGACGGAGCGCAATCTGGACGACCTGACGGAGGCTGCGAGGCAGTCTAGCGTGGCCATGGAACAGATCGGCGCCGCGGCGGACAAGGTGGCGAAGGGCGCACAGAAAGTGGCTGACGCCACGGCGGGCATTTCCCATGCGGCGCAGGCCGGTCTGGCTGTCGCTGCCGGCGCTGCGGTGAAGATCGTGGACAGCTACGCCGACTATGAGCAGCTGATCGGCGGCGTGGAGACGTTGTTCAAGGGCAGCTCCAAAAAGCTGGTAAAGTACGCAAAATCCGCCTACAAGGCGGCGGGCCTGAGCGCCAACAACTACATGGAGACGGCGACAGGCTTCGCCGCTTCGCTGGTGAGCAGTCTGGGCGGCGACACCGAGAAAGCCGTGGAGCTGGTAAACGTGGCCATCACGGACATGGCGGACAACGCCAACAAGATGGGCAGCGACATCAAGAGCATCCAGAACGCCTATCAGGGCTTTGCCAAGCAGAACTACACCATGCTGGACAACCTGAAGCTGGGGTTTGGCGGCACGAAAGAGGAAATGCAGCGGCTGCTGGATGAGGCGGAAAAGCTGTCCGGCATCCACTATGACATCGGCAACTACGCCGATATTGTCAACGCGATCCACGTGATCCAAACGGAGATGGACATTACCGGCACCACCGCCAAGGAAGCGGAGGGGACGATCTCCGGCTCCATCGCCACCCTGAAGGCGGCCATCAGCAATCTGGCGGCGGGCATGGGTGATGCTAACGCGGACGTGGAGCAGCTGACGGAAGACATGATCGACGCATTTCAGAACGTGGCGGACAACGTTATCCCCATTCTGGAGAATATCTGGGATCACCTGCCCGGCGGGGCGAAGTTCGCGCTGGGCGGCACGGCGGTGGTGGCCGCCATCTCGCCGGTAGCGAGCACGCTGGCGAACATCGCAGAAGTGGTCAGCAAATTTTCAAAGCTTGCGCCTGCTGCCGCTTCGGCCGGAGCGGCAGCAGGTGGGGCAATTAGCGGCGGCATGATCGCTGCGGCGGTCGGCGGGATTGTGGCCGGTATCCCGCTGTTTGTGACGCAGGCCTACGACGCATTCAAGAACGGTCTGAACTGGCTCAACGGGCTGTTGGTGCCGCTGGGCTCGACGATGGCAGGCGCGGGGGCGGGCGCTATCATCGGCGCAGCCGGCGGCCCGATAGGCGCCGGAATCGGCGCTTTGATCGGTTTGATAGTCGGCGCGATCACAGACCTTGTCGCGCTGATCGTAAAAAACTGGGACAAGATCAAGGCGGTGCTCTCGAAGGTCGGCAGCTGGATCAAAAACAATGTAATCACTCCCGTTATTAACTTCTTTAAGGGCTTGTGGAAAACCGTGTCTGGATTTTTCGTGGGCCTGTGGGACGATATTGTGGCGATCTGGTCTTCTGTTGGAGAGTGGTTTAACGCGAATGTGATCCAGCCCATCGTGAACTTCTTTGCGCCTATCGTTGAGTGGATCAGCACGTTTTTTGAGGGCTGCTGGCTTATCGTTCAGGCCGTGTGGCAGACCGCGGCCACTTGGTTTAACGAAAACGTGATTCAGCCGATCGTCGGGTTCTTTCAGGGGTTGTGGGAAGCCGTGTCCGGCTTCTTCGTAGCGCTATGGAATGATATCGTTGCCATCTGGAGTGCCGTGGCGGCGTGGTTTGACGGGAACGTAATCCAGCCCGTTGTTGGATTCTTCCAGGGCGTGTGGGAGGCCGTATCCGGCTTCTTTGCAAGTCTCTGGACGGATATCGTGGCAATTTGGGGCTCTGTCGCGGGGTGGTTTAATGAGAAGGTAATCCAGCCGATCGTCAGCTTCTTTACCACGGCATGGGAGAGCATCAAAAACGCGTTCAAGACCGCGTTTTCTGCCATCGCTGACTTTGCGAGGTCTATCTTCAACGGCGTGATCGGCGCGGTGGAAGATATGGTAAACGGTGTAATCGACGCAATCAATGGACTGGTGGGCGGATTTAACAAGGTCGTCACGTGGGCGGCGGGCGTAGTTGGCACAGACTGGAAGGGGCTGGGGCTGATTCCCCACGTTAAGCTTCCGATGCTGGCCAGCGGCGGCATTTTGTCCAGCGGCAGCGCTGTGGTGGGCGAGGCCGGGCCGGAGCTGCTGACGCTGACCGGCGGCAGGGCTGTAGTGCAGCCGCTCTCCGGCAACGGGCCAAGCCTGAAGGGCGTGGAGGGGCTGCTGGGCGGCATCTCCGACAAGCTGGGCGCCGGACAGCCCGTCACCATTGTGGTGCAGAGCGTGCTGGACGGCCGGGTGATCGGCGAGACGGCCTACGACTACACCATGCAGAGAGCGAGGGCGAGGGGATGATAGCCTATCGATTCAAGGCGTCGGGCGTGGATCTGGCTCCCTACGTGGAGCGGGACGGCTACACCACGGCGGTGACGCCGGTGTTCACCGATAAGGTGACCACCATGGACGGCGTAGACCATTGCAGCCTACTGCGGCTGCGGGGCAGCGTGACGGTGAAGCTGAACCCCCAGAGCGCCACGGCCGCCGCCCGCATCTGCGCGGCGCTGCTGCAGCACCCTGTGACGGTGGAGTATTTCTGCTTGCAGCGGCAGGCTGTGGTGGTGGCCAGCATGCAGGCCCCGGCGCAGACGGCGCAGTTTTTGAGCCGCTGTCTCGCCGGCGGCCAGCGCTGGGTGCAGGCGAAGAACATCACGCTGGAGGAGCTGTAAGATGCAGACAACGAGCGAACGGTATCGGGAGCTGCTGGCACTGCCCCACGAGACAGAAAACCGCCTGCTGATCGACGGCGTGGCCTACACCACGCCCCAGCTGGTGAAGAACAGCCTGCAGACGGTGGAGGCATTGTTTTCCGGCACCACTCCCACGGTGGGCGGGGCGGTGGCCGGTGAGATATCCGTGCAGCTGCTGGGGGTAGCGTCCTCCAGCGTGGCCAGAATGGCCGAATTAAGGCCGCAGGTGCGGCTTGTGGGCGATTCCGGCGAGCCCAGCGAATGGGTGGCCCAGGGCGTGTACAACGTAGACAAGCGGAGCTACAACAAGCAGACCGGCGTGCTGACGCTGCACGGCTATGACAAGATGCTGGCCACGGAGCAGTGGTATGCCGGCAGCGTGGGCACCGGCGGCGTGACGGATATCACCATCGTCAACCGCATCTGTACCCAAGTCGGGATCGAGCTGGACAGCGAGACGGCGGCGTTCTTCACCGCTTCCGGGCGGAGCTATGTGATCGCCGCCCCCACGGACTACACCTGCCGGGAACTGCTGCAAACCATCGCGGGGTGCTACGGTGGGAACTGGATGATGACCGCCGTTGGCAAGCTGCGGCTGGTGCTGCTGAACAGTCTGCCGAAGGAGACCAATTATCTGGTGGACAACGGCGGCAATGCCATCACGTTTGGAGGTGACAGGATTCTTGTCGGGTAAGATTTTCGTAGGAAACAGTGCTTCCAGTCTGACAGAGGCGGACAAGCTGCAGCCCTACAGCAAGGTGACGGTGACGGACGGCACCAACAGCTACACGTCCGGCGACGACACGGGGCGGGAGCTGACGGTCAACGTGCCGCTGTTGCCCACCACCAAGGGCGACACGCTGGCGGCGAATATTCTGGCGGCGGTTAAGAACTACCGCTATCAGCCCTACGAGGCCGCTGACGCGCTGTTAGACCCGGCGGCGGAGCTGGGCGACGGCGTGACCGTGGGCGGCATCTACGGCGGGATACACGCCAAGACGACCACGTTTTCCCGGCTGTTCCGGGCGACGGTGAGCGCCCCGGCGGAGGAGGAGATCGACAGCGAGTATCCCTACCTCTCCGCCCAGGAGCGGGACGCCGTCCGGCAGAAGAAGCAGACGGCCAAGAATACGGCGGACATCGCCGGGAACACGGCCAGCATCGGGACGCTGAACACGCAGGTGGCCAACATCAGCAGCCTGGTGGCGGACAAGGCCAGCATCTCCAGCCTGAACGCCGCCGTGGCGCGGATTGGTACGCTGGAGAGCAACCAGATCACCACCAGCTATCTGCAGGCCAACTACTGCGAGATCAACGGCGCGACGATTAATGGCATCAAGAGCCGCGTGGCGAACATCGAAAAACTGTTTACCGGCAGCGTCTACAGCGGCACGGTAGATTCTTCCAGCGTGGCGACACTTTCGCTAAAGGTTGGCGGCTCCTATTTTTCCGGAAAGACGATCAATTACCTCGGAAAAGACGGCTCTTACCACCTTCTGTATGTATTGGGCCACGAATAAAGGAGGACTCCATGAAAACAACCGAAAGAAACACCATCCAATCCGTCCGGCTGGCGCTGGATCGGATCGAGGTACACGGCAGCGGCAATCTTGACTTGCTGCTGGGGTGCATGCAAGTGCTGGACGGCCTGCTGGCTACAGCAACGGAGGAAACGGAGGTGGCAGAGGATGGCTGACAGATCTATCGGCCAGCTGCCGGAGGTGACGGCCATGGGCGTTACCGACCTGTTCGTGTTGGAGCAGGCCGGGGCGGCCAAGAAGCTGACGGGGCAGCTGCTGAAAGCGTCCCTGATGACGTGGCTGGACGGCCACGGCGGCGTGAAGAACTTCGCCTACGACGAGGACACCGGCAAGGTGACCATCGTGACCACGGACGGCACGACGCTGACCACGGGAGACCTGCGGGGCAAGAACGGGCACATGATCCACGCGTATGATCTAGGAGGTCGTGGCTCACCCGGCGATTACCTGATCATGTCTTTCCCCAGCGCTAACCCCATGCCGGAGGATTGGGCGGTCGGCGACCTCATCCTCAACAGCTACGGCGATATGTGGGTCATCAGCAATATCACCCCCACGGACAACGGTTACAATGTGCGGTTTGACTTTATGGCAAGCCTGGTAGGCCCTCAGGGCGATTCTCCCACCATCGGCAGCAACGGCCACTGGTGGGTAGGCGACACCGATACGGGCGTTGTGGCCAGAGGTGACACGGGCACCCACGGCAGCGATGTGACGGTCACGTCCGCCGCTGTGCCGGGGACAGACGAACACCCCAACGGCGGCGTGAAGCTGACTATCACGGAGACGGTGTACGACGCGACCGGCGCGGCTTCCCAGGTGAACACCATAGAGAAAACCATCTGGAATGGCAACACCGGCCCCACCGGTCCCCAGGGAACCGCACCCCACATCGGGGACAACGGACACTGGTACGTGGGCGACATGGATACCGGCGTAAACGCCAAGGGCGACAAGGGCGACGGGTTGAAGATCGACGGCTCGGTGCCCACCTATGCCGACCTGCCCACGCTGACCGCCGCCGACATGGGCAAGACCTATCTGGTGGACGCGGACGGGCGGCTCTATTTCTGGAGCGGCACGGCGTGGCCCGCCAGCGGGGCGGGACTGCTCATCAAAGGCGAGGACGGCATCACGCCCAACATCGGGGCCAATGGCCACTGGTGGATCGGGACCACGGACACCGGGGTGCAGGCTCAGGGTGAGGACGGCGCACCGGGTACTCCCGGCGCGGACGGCAAGAGCGCCTACGAATCCGCCCAGGACGGCGGCTACACTGGCACGGAGACGCAGTTCAACACCGATCTGGCCGAGGTGGGCAACAAGCAGGACAAGATCACCGGGGCCAAGGGCAAATACCTGGGCTTTACGGACACGGACACGCTGGGTGCGATGAGCCTGCCCAGCGCCAGCACCGGCAGCAAGGGCATCACTTATCTGGTGGACAGCTACGAGCGCACCGACACCGACAAGGCCGTCACCCCCAAGGCGCTGAACAGCGTGTACAAGCTGGTGGAGGACAAGGCCGACAAGTCTGTGTCAAAAGCTGCCACGCTGACGGCGGCGGGGTGGAGCAATGGCGTGCAGACGCTGGCCGTCTCCGGCGTGACGGCGACCGCCAACGGCAGCCTGCGCATCGCCCAGAGCGCCACCGACGAGCAGTTCGCCGCGTGGGGCGCGGCGCAGCCCCGTGTGACGGCGCAGACGGCGGGGTCGCTGACGGTCAAGGCGGCGGGCGCTGTGCCCGCGGTCGATATTCCTGTGGAGGTGATAATCGTATGATTCAAATAGAGGGTATTTTTGTGGGCGGCAGCGCCATTTCCGTGCCCATCATCGGCGAGGACTTCAACTGGACGGGCGGCGACGGCACGTATCAGGTGCTGGACGACGGCGGAGGAGACTGGCGCATCAAGTCCCTGTCTAGCGGTACATTCACGCCGTTGAAAAACATGGTGGTGGACGTATTTCTGGTGGGCGCTGGCGGTGGAAAGGGTTCTGTACGCTGTGGCGGCGGTGGTGCGGGCTATACCACCACGGTAAGGTCTATCACTCTGGCGGCCAACACCGCCTATCAAATCACAATCGGCGCAGCTGGGAAGAACGGCAATAAGGGAGATTCCACATCCGTTACAGATGGTACAGATGGCGGCACAACGTCGGCATTCAGCACAGTGGCGGCGGGAGGAAAAGGCTCTACAACCGGTAGGGGAACGGGCGGTACTGGCCGTTCCGGAGATGGTGGCTCTGGTGGCGGCGGCTATATTTCGGGTGGCAGCAACGGAGTTCGCGGCTCAGCCGCAGGCGGTACGGATGGCGGCGATGGTACGACTGCTGCAACTGCAGGCGGCAATGGTCAGGGCACTACCACCCGTGAGTTCGGCGAAGCAGACGGCGACCTGTACGCTTCCGGCGGCGGCGATAACCTGACCGCCACCGTACCCAACTCCGGCAACGGCGGTTCCTATAACGTTGAACCTGCCGACGGCATTGTGGTTATCCGGCAGCACAAGGAGGTGGCGGCATGAGATACGCAGTTATCACTAAGGGGACCGTGACCAACATTATCGCTTTGCGGGAGACCAACGCCAGGGAGTTCCCCGACGCTGTGGCGCTCTATGACCGCCCGGTGGGCATCGGGGACACGTACCAGGACGGTAAGTTTTACCGGGGTGGACAGGAGGTCTTGACCGCCCAGGAAGAAATTGAGCAGTACAAGGCGGCTTTGCAGACGTTAGGGGTGGTGACAGATGAGGACTGACATCATGGCGCAGGCCCAGGCCATTCGGGCCAGTATGGATGCGGCAGCGGCTGCCCTGACCGATGAGCAGGCGGTAAAAGCGCCGATGATCTATCGTCCGTGGGACGGCGAGGGGGCGGCCTATGCCGCGGGAGACCGGCGGCTGTATGGGGGATACGTCTACAAGTGCCTACAGGCCCACACATCGCAGTCAGGCTGGAACCCGGCGGACGCGCCCAGCCTGTGGGCACAGGTGCTGATCCCCGACCCCGCCGTCATCCCCGCGTGGCAGCGGCCAGACAGCACCAACCCCTACATGACAGGCGACAAGGTGACACACGGCGGCAAAACATGGCGCAGCATCTGTGACAACAACGTGTGGGAGCCGGGTGTATATGGATGGGAGGAGGTCTGATATGTGGCAGTATGTTATTCCGGCCATCAGTGCCATCGTGGTGGCCGCGCTGACCAGCGGCGGCCTGTGGGCGCTGGTAGCCAAACGGGCCGACAAAAACGACGCAGAGCGGAAGATGCTGGTAGGGCTGGCTCATGACCGGATCGTGCATCTGGGTATGGTGTATGTGCAGCGGGGGCACATTACGCAGGATGAGTACGAAAACCTAAACGACTACCTCTACGCGCCGTATGAGAAAATGGGTGGCAACGGCAGCGCCAAGCGCGTGATGGAAGAGGTGCGCCGCCTGCCCATCCGAAAGGGGGAACCGGCATGACCCACAGACTGGACTACAGTTGGCTGGAAATGGAATACCCCAAGCGGGGGAAGCAGACTTACCGGAAGCTGATCCCGCTGGACGGGCTGCTGCAAAAGAACTACGGCAAGGAGCTGGACTGTACGCTGACCTCGCTGGCCTGCATCTACGGGGCACGGTGGTACGGCACCATCGAGCACATCGCCACCAAGCATGGCTATGACGGTGACAGGAAGGGCACGAATCCTCTGACAGTCAAGGCTATCACCAAGGAGCTTCTACGGGTGCTGCACGAGCCGGGAACGCCCCGCAGCGCCTACGGCAAGGTGGTGGGCTGGAACTGGCTGACGGCCCGCAAGCTGGCGGAACGGGGCATTCCCGCCGTCCTCAACCTGTGGGACGATGGCCGGGGCTACTACCACGACCACAGCGTGGTGCTGGTGGGCGTGGAGGAGTACCAGCGGGCAAAGTTCCTGCTGGTGCTGGACAACTGGAGCGAGACGGTGAGTCTGGTGGACTACCGCAAACTGAGTTTGTTCTCCAGTATCAACTGGGTGGAATAATTGGATAGGCCGAAAGGCCGGAAAGGACTACATGATGAAGCTGAACGACAAAGTTTATGACGTGCTGAAATGGATCGTAATGATCGTGCTGCCTGCCACCACCACGTGCTACGTGGCGCTGGCGCCCGTTTGGGGCTGGCCCCGTCCCGACGACGTGGCCCTGACGCTGAACGCCATCACGGCCTTCATCGGCGCGCTGCTGGGCATCTCCACGGCGGAGCACAACAAAGCCCAGCAGGACGAGACGGACACGCCCGACACGCTGTAAGGAGGGCCGGGACATGCCCAAGGTATTTCTGAGCCCGGAGGACCGGGCCAGCAACGTCTACGCCAGCGAGGCGCTGTGGAACGGCAAGACCACCAACGAGAAGGAGCAGATGGACCGGTGCGCCGACTATCTGGAGATCGCGCTGAAGCGCTGCGGCTGCGAGGTGAAGAACGCCCAGTACGGCGGCATGTACGACCGGGTGCGGGATTCCAACGCGTGGCCCGCCGACCTGCATATTGCGCTGCACACCAACGGCTTCAACGGCAAGGTGGCGGGTACCCGGGTACACTGCTATTCCAGCGAGAAGAGCCGGAAGATCGGCAAGCTGATCCAGGACCTGATCGCCCCCATGTCGCCGGGCACTTCCGAGCGGCTGATCGAGGACACGCGCCTTTACGAGCTGCGGGCACCCACCATGCCCGCCGTGCTGCCGGAGTTCGGGTTCCACGACAACCCGGAGGAGGCCCAGTGGCTCATCGACAACATGGAGGCCATCGCCGAGAAGACCTGCCAGGCCGTGTGCGCGTTCTTCGGCATCCCGTACATCGCGCCGGACAAGCAGACTGACCTGGCGCCGGAACCCGCGCCGGATGTGCCCGAATCGGGCACGCTGTACCGGGTGCAGGTGGGGGCGTTTGAGGAGAAGTCTAACGCGGATATCTTCCTGGAGGCCGTGCGGGCCAAGTTCCCCGGGGCGTTCATCGTGAAGGTGTAAGGTACCTCTGAGCGAGGCGTGAGGCTACGATCCGCCGCCCTCCGTCTCCGCGCAAGCTCCGCAAGCTCACGGCGTGGGAATCAGCATGAATCCGACACATCGAGCTATCCGCGCGAAACTACAGTCTATGGCGCCCCAGCGGGCGGTGAGTTTCATCGCCGGCCTGGAGCTGCCGGAAGACGAGGCGTTCTGTATCATCGAGTGCGACGTGCGGGGGAAGTCCCGCCAGCAGGTGGCCGACCGGCTTTTCGCGTCGCAGGAATACGTAAAGAAGTGCAGGCGCAGGGGCTACCGCAAGATCGCGGACGCCATTAACAACAAGTGAAAGAAAGACCCAACGGGGACCTTTTTCAGGCCCTTTGTTGGGTCTTTTTTGTTTTATGATTTTATCAACAAGGAGGTGCGGACGATGGCATATTTCAATCCCTATCAGCCGATGGGCTACGGCAGCCCTTACGGATACCCCGCTGGCGGTCCTCAGAACGCCGCAGGAGGCCCGCAGGCGTTTATGGGGCAAGTTACCCGGGTGAACGGCAAGGGCGGCGCTGAGGCGTTCAGGATGGCCGCCAACAGCTCCATCCTGCTGATGGACGAGCACGACCCTATTGTGTGGCTTAAAACAACGGACGGTGCGGGGTATGCCACGGTGACGCCGTACTCGGTGGCCCCGTACCAGCCTGCGCCGGTGGTGGACGTCAACAGCCTGGAAGATCGCGTGAAGAGATTGGAGGAGATGCTCAGTGGCAAACCCGATGATGCAGATGCTAAGCGGCAGCGCAAAGCCGAATAATCCTCTGGCGATGGTGGCGGAGTTCCGGAAGTTTGCGGCGGGCATGACACCGCAGAAAGCGGAGGCGGAGATCAACCGCTTGCTTTCTTCCGGACAAATGAGCAAAGAGCAGTTTGCAAACTTGCAGGAGCAAGCAAAGATGTTTGCGCAATTCTTGAGATAAGCCGGGTCGACACGGATTATCATATAATTTTTGATGGAAGGAGCAACACACATGGGCGAAAATATGAGCCTGTCCGATATCGCCGCCGTCACTCGCGGCACGGACAATGACGGCTGGGGTTCCGGTTGGTTCCTGATCGTCGTACTGTTTCTCTTTATGTTCGGCTTCGGCAACAACGGCTGGAACCGGCAGGGAGAGTTCGGCCAGTACGCCACGGCAGCCAGCCAGCAGGAGATCCTTTTCGGCCAGCAGTTCGGCCAGATCAACGACCGCTTGACCAATATTGGCAACGGCATCTGTAACCTCGGCTACGAGATGCAGGGCAATGTTGGCCAGCTGGGCAAGGAGATGGCGCTGGCGCAGAACGGCACCAACATGACCATCATGCAGACCGGCAACGGCATCCAGGCGCAGCTGGCGGAGTGCTGCTGCAACACGCAGCGAGCCATCGACAGCGTCAACGCCAATCTGGAAGCCAAGTTCGCCGCACTGGAGAAGTCCCAGCTGGAGCAGCGGATCGCGGAGCAGTCCGCCCGCATTGCCAGCCTGGAGATGGACAACCGCATGTTCGGCGTAGTTCGCTATCCCAACGGCTACACCTATAACGCGGGCATGTCCCCCTTCTGCGCAGGCGGCTGTGGCTGCGGCAACGTGTGAGTTGTTGCAAAATTTGCAACAACCAGTACGCCCTTTCAGGCGAGGCAAGCGGGGCGGCAATAGCTGCCCCGTATTATTTTGAGGAGGGAATTATCATGAGCAAATCTGCAATCTATACCACCAACACCAGCAAGCCCACCATCGCCGTAGGCGGTGTCGTGCCGGTCGGCGTGACCACGCGCCGGTTTGGCTGCAACATCAAGCAGGACGGCAACACCATCACCCTGTGCGGCCAGGGCTACTATTTGGTCAACGTTAGCGCCTCCGTAGCGCCCACCGCGGCAGGCCCTGTCTCTCTGACTGCCCAAAAGGACGGTGTGGAAATCCTCGGCGCGACCGCGACCGAGACTGCTGCCGCTGCCAATGATGCGCTGAATCTTGCCATCACGGCGCTCATCCGCAACGCCTGCGGCTGCGAAAGCAGCATCCTGTCCCTGATTCTGAGCGGCACCGAGGCTGTTGTAGAGAATCTGGCCGTCACGGTCGAGAAGCTGTGAGGTGCGCCATGAAGCTGATCCAGAAGCTGTCTGAGATGGTCGACGAAGAGATCGGCGACGCTCACAAGTACGCCAAGTGCGCCCTGGAGTACAAGGACACCCGGCCCAATCTGGCGAAGGTGTTCTTTGACCTCTCCGCCGCCGAGACGCAGCACATGACCATTCTGCACACTGAGGTGGCGAAGCTGATCGAGCAGTACCGCCAGCAGCACGGCGAGCCGCCTGAGGGCATGAAAGCCGTCTATGACTATCTGCACCAGAAGCAGATCGACAAGGCGGCAGAGGTCAAGACCTTGCAGGGGATGTACCGGGGCGCGTAGTCTCCCCTAGCGTCTGTAATCCATATGTAATTTTTCCGCCAAAGTTGCGAACGGTCGGCCTAAAATCGGCACGGTCGGCCTATGCAGCAAATCCCGTTAAGCCGCATAAATACAAGAAAAACCGAGGAACCCGCATAGTTCCTCGGTTTTCTCGTTTGGCGCGGAAGGAGGGATTTGAACCCTCCAGAAAATCGCCTATGCCACCTGTTATTCTGTGGTATCTTCTTTTTCGTCTGTAATCTTATCTGTAATTTTTGCGGTAAAATATTCGTTGATGGCCTTGTTGGCGTCAACCTTGTCGCTGTCAAAAACGTAGGAATAGGTCTTGCGGTAGGTGCTCTCGCAGCTCCAGCCGCCGCGCTCCATGGCGTAGCGGTCATCAATGCCGGCGGCCTTCATGACGGCGGCGTTGGTGTGGCGCAGACCGTGTACGGTGGTGTCGGTGATGCCGGCGGCGGCACAGGCCCGGTGCACATGCTTGCGAATGGTGTCCGGGTGCATGGGGAAAAGTCGGCCATCGCTGCGGTGCGGCAACTCTCGAATCCTGTCCATGATGTAGTCCGGACAGTCCACGGTGCGTTGACTGCTGAGGTTTTTGGCGGTGTTTTTCTGCACCCACTTGTTGTGCTCGTCGGGCACCACCGCCCGGCGAATGTGCAGCAGGCTGTTGTCCATATCCACGCAGTCCCAGCACAGCCCTGCGATCTCCGACCGACGCAGGCCCAGCCAGACGGCCAGCAGGATGGGCACCTCGCAGCTGTCGCCCTGCACGGCCTGCGCCAGCTTGCCGATGTCCTTGGGTTGCAGATATCTCTTGACGGGTTTTTGCACCTGTGGCAGGCGGACGCCAAACACGTCCACGCCGCACTCCTTCAGCACAGGGCGAACTAGCCCGTAAGCGTTGGCCACGGTCTTGGCGGACACCTTTCTTGCCTCAGCGTTGACCGCAATCTGCACATCCATCTTGGTGATGCCGCGCACGTCCCGATCTATCAGACCGGCGAAGCGGTTCTTCTGCACTGTCCTGTAGCCCCGGACAGTGGCAGGAGACAACACGGCGCTTTTGCTTTTGATATATTCATCGATGGCACTGGTGAGCGTCAGAGTTTCTTTTTTCTGCACCTTCTCCACCTTCGCGCCGCCTTTGATGGCGGCGGCCTGGCGCTCCACCTCTTTCCTGGTGGCGGCGGTGATGGAGATCCGCTGGCGATCGACCATCATGTTGATGTTCCAGTTTCCGGAAGGCAGCTTCGTGGCCTTTGGTATTTTCACGTCTCTCCCCTCCCCTACTCCTCCAGGGCGATGCGGCGGGCGTAGCGGATAGCGCTGAACAGCGCCGAGGTCATGACGCCGAAGGCGATGGCTACCAGGGCGATGATGCCCCACGCGCCGGCGCCCACCTGGCCACTCTGGATGAGACCCGCGTCCTTGATGCGGAAATCCATCACGATATAGAAAATCAGCGTCACCGAGAGGACGGCACACAGAAAGGACAGGACAAGGATCGTCGACAGGCGGCTTTTGTCCAATTCTTTCCGCAGGCTGTTGACCTCGGTCAGGCGCTGGTTTTCGCTATTTATATGATCCTCTTTCAGCTGCCGCCGCAGCCGCGCTTCGGCGTCCTCGGCGGACGTAATACAAAGGCACTCGTCGATAGAGACGCCCAGGAATTTGCAGATCAGCCCGGCGTAAACGAGGCCGGGGACCTTGCTGGTGGCCGCGAAAAAGTTCTTGACGCTGGACAGGGGGATGCCTGTTGCATCGGCGATGTCCTGGTTGGTGTAGCCGAGGCGGTCTCGCGCCTCTCGGCATTTTTCTTGCAACTTTTGTACCATTTTTCCCCTTCGACCCCTTTCTGGGTCGGCCCGGCCCAAATCTTGGCCGTCGAGCCCTGTCGAAAGCCAAGATTCGGGCTTGACCTACCCGACCGAAAATTGCTACGCTGGACGTGCACCCGGCAAGCGATGGTGGCGCGGGCCGGATGCATGGCCCCGCCGGCGTTGCGGAGACGGCGGGGCCTTATGAAAATATTTGGTGCCCAAGTTGGGCGCGGGGTTATTCTATGTTGCGATTTTTGCCGCAGAACACCCTGCCGGACGCAAGAATTTTGCGGTAGCCGCAACCGAGAGCAGATGCGTGGTCGGGGTTTGTGCATTGCTTGGCGTCACTGCACTCCTCAAACCGAGAGCAGCAGTCGTACTCTTTCGGAAAGTGCAGCACCATCGCGCAGAGTATTGCCCATACGACCTCTGGGCGCTCCGCGTCTGCTTTCCTGATTTTTGCCCGACCGTCTTTCAACTGTGATGTTTTTATCTTCTCCGGAAGGCTGTCTCTCCAAGACCACGGAATAGAGATGTAGTGATCTCTACCCCTGATGTGCAGGCGGGCGACGAGGGCCGCGTTAAAATAGACCGACGAGTAGCCCTTATTTCTTCTGAGGGAGAAGTTGTCCGGGTGTAAGCCATATTTTTCACACGCCTTAAATATGACAGGCTCCCAGTTCTCGTACAGTTTGCACTCAAGGGCTGTCTCGTCAAGCTCTAGCGTGTCAAACAAGCTCTGCTGATTCATGTGTAGATTCCTCCAGTTCGGCTAATTTGTCCACCGCATTCCAAAAGTCCGTCTCATTCACGATGACAACCTTAGCGCCTGCCTGTCGAAGAGTGACAGCATCTTCAATCTTTCTCCCATAGCAGGCATATGCCCAACACGGATTGCCAGAGCTCCCGACAATCAGGTAATCTGTTTTCACCGAAACAGATGACTTTAAGGCTCCACCAAGCTTGGAGATAGTTTCCGCGATAACTGCGCGCTTTGCTCGAAGCGACTCGCCTGTAAAACAGAATATCTTTCCTTCGAAGGAGACTGTGGGATTTATAGCGCAGACCCCAGAAATGCTGTACTTTTCCCGCAATTCGTCAAAGTCGGCGCGCTTCAAATTGAAGGATGAGGTGAAGTCGAGGAAGTTGCTAAACAGTGCCATGAGTTGGTTGCGCTCATCCTTGGTGATCTTCCCGTCCGCCAGAATGGCGCAGAGCATGCCATGAATCTCGTCAAAGGGATATGTGCCAGCCAAAAAGTCGTTCGCGTTCACCCAAGAGGACAGCGCTGCGACCTCTCTGTCGCTCAGCTCGCCGTCGGCCATGATTCCGTGCACAAGACCGGAAAGAAACTGGATGGAGGATGTGGTCATGTCGTAGTAATGGCTGTCGTCGGCAAAACTGTTGCACAGCCAAAGAATGTCTTTCGCTTCGTCCTCTGTTACGATACCGTCGGCGCAGGCGGTATCGATAACAGGCAGCAGCTCCGAAAACGGGTGGCGGTCGCGCAAGTGCGAGTGCAGCTCACACCAGTGCGTCAGCTCTGCCATTTCCGCTTCGCTGGCGCCGCTGTCGGAGTTGATGCCGGCCACCAGACCGCGCAGCGTGTTGATGGCCTTATGCAGTTCTGCGGGCTTTGTGAATTGCTGATATTCCTGAAATTCGCTAAACTTCAAATATCTCACCCTTTCAAATTTTTATACGGAGGAGTAGACATGGAGCAGCACAACAGTACATACCTGATGGCAGAGACCCTGGAGATTTTCTCCGCACTATCCCCCGAGAATCAACGTAAAGCTATTCTTTTCCTCGCAGATTTAGCAATTCCAGATATGCCTTCAACTGGCGATCCGGAGGAAGGTTCTTGTATAGCTCCATAAACATGTCTTGGCTGCCGGCCGGTTGGTCGGCGGCTTTTGTTTCACCCAGCAGATCGCTGACGGTACAGCCGAGATACTGCGCCAGCTGTTGTACCTTGGCGACAGACGGAATCTGCCCGCGGTTTATGTCGCTGATGAAGCTGGTGCCCACGCCGCTTTCACGACAAGCCACCGTGGGTTTGACGCCTTTCAGCGCACAATAAATTTTTATGTTTTGCACAAAGATTTCCTTATCCATGGTGCCCTCACACTATATGCAAATTGTGCATCATTACAAATAATCTGTAATTACGCATTTTTCTATTGACAATCCGTGATTACGGATTTATGCTTATACCATCCCCCGGGCGGACAGGCCCGCGGGAATGTCCTCCCAAAGTATGTCTTGGAAGTCTGACCCTCTCCCTTATCGCACACATAGCCAGAAGCAAAGGCATGGAGGCAAACGCCCCTGTGCTGCCGGGTGACGCCGGCGCGCAGACGCGGGTGGTACGTATGGTTTTCTTTTGATTCGTTTTCTTCTTTCCCATCGTACCACCCGTTTCGCGCCCTGTCAAGTTAACAGACGTTAAAAGGAGGTGAGTGCGTGCAATTGAGCGACAGCATCCGTCTGCGGCGGGAAGCCAAGGGACTGACACAGGCCGAACTCGGGCGGATGTGCAAGCTGACGGCAGCGGCCATCAGCTACTACGAGCGGGGCAAACGCAAGCCCTGCATGGCGGCACTGCTGGCGCTGTCCAAGGCTCTCGGCTGCACGGTCGAGGAGTTGGTGGGTTCCGCCAGTGCCTAAGTCAAGCATAACGGAAGGAGGGTTGTTTGTCCATGCCGGATAGCAACAGAAATATCTATCAGACCGCCCGAAAATCGGCAGGTCTGACCCAGGAAGCGGCTGCGGAGCGATTGGCGGTGAGCCTGACCAGCCTGCGGGCCTATGAGGGCGGAGAACGTGTCCCCGCGGGCGACGTGGTGGCCCGGATGTGCATCGTCTACGACACGCAGTTTCTTGGCGTGCAGCACCTGCAAGCATTCGGCGCATTGCTGCCGGAGTGCGTGCAGGAGGCCCGGCCGGAGCGGCTGGAGACGGCCACCATCAAGCTGGTGCGACGGATCATGCGGTTTGCCGAGAGCCACCGGGACAACCGGCTATTAGAGATTGCCGAGGACGGCGTGATCGACGACGAGGAGCGGCCGGAGTTTCTGGCCATCACGGCGGAGCTGACGGACATCATCAAGGCCGCGCTGGCCCTGATGTATACGGAGGAGGTGTAACCATGCCGAAGGTCAATCTGCTGCGGGATGAGGGCCGGGAACGGGCCAAGGTGAGGCGCACCCTGATCCGCATGAAGTGCGCGGAGCGGGACATCCCGTCCCAGGCGGTGCTGGCCCGGAAGATCGGGCTGAACGAGTCCACCATGAGCACCAAGATCAACAGCGGCGCATGGACGGCGGACGACCTGCGGGCGCTGGATCGGCAGCTGCGCTTCAGCGCGGAGGAGTTGGCCCGGTTCGTGCGGGCATGAAAACAGCCGCCAGAGGGCGGCAGGAAGGAGCATGTGAAGGAGGTGAGACGTGTGGGTGACTTCATCCTTTACGCGGCGGTTGTCGTGGGCGCGTGGACGATGGCTTCGGCGACGGTCACGCTGGCGGAATCGCTGGGCAAAAAGAAAGACCGCCTTTCGGCTGGCACCGAAAAGCGGTCATGCAGAAGTAATTCTGCCGATTGAGAACACTATCATTGTAGCAGGAAATCAACGAACTGGCAAGGGGGTATTTGCAAAAATGGCAGAAAATTTAGAGCGTCCGGCGTACTGGGCGGTGATCCCGGCCGACGTGCGCTATGACGATGACCTCCCCGCCAACGCCAAGCTGCTCTACGGCGAGATCACGGCCCTGTGCAACAACGAGGGCTACTGCTGGGCCTCCAACGAGTACTTTGCCCAGCTGTTCGGCTGGGCCACCAAGTCGGTGACCCGGCTGGTCTCCGCCCTGCGGGACGCCGGTCATATCGAGGTGGAGATGGCGCCCTGCGGCGGCGGGACTGAGCGGCGCATCTACGCCGGTGTGGCTGTGGGGGGTGTCCGCAAAATTGCGGAGGGGGTCTCCGCAAAATTGCGGAGGGGGTCTCCGCAAAATTGCGGAGTCTATAATATGTTGAATAATACAGTGAATAATACCCCCCTTACCCCCCAAGGGGGAAAGCGTGGCAAAAAGGCGGAATGGGAGCCGGAACGGTTCGAGGGCCTGTGGAACTTCTACCCCGTGATCGAGAAGGTCGGCTCAGACGGCTCCGTGACCAAAACCAGCAAGGGCGACAAGGGCGACGCCCGCCGCGCATGGAACGCGCTGAAGCCCTCGCCAGAGTTGATCCGCGACATGGGGATATGGCTCAAGCTGAAGCTCAGATACGACGACCAGTACGCCAGAGGCTACGGCGTCAAGACCGTGTCCGTTTGGCTCAATGCCATCCGCCGCAACGGCGGCGTGCTTGAGATGCCGGAGGTACCGCAGGCCACGCAGGCGGCGCAGCATTCCGCTCCTGACGCGCCCACCATGGACTACGACTGGAGGGATGACGAGTGGCCGACGTAATGCCCGCCCAGCGCTGGCTGGAGGCGGAGAACGCCGTCATCGGCGCGCTGCTGCTGGACGAGCGGCTGGCCTCGCCTATTCTGGCGGCGGTGGACGCCGCAGACATCTGCGACGCCGCCAACCGCAGGATCTATCAGGCGGCCCGGGCGCTGCTGCTGGAGGACAAGCCGGTGGATCCGGTGACGATCCGCAGCAAGATCGGCCCGGAATGTGAGCAGAGGCTCCTCCAGCTGATGGAGGTCGTGCCTACCACCGCCAACTGGCGGGAATATGCCACCATCATGCATGAGCAGGCCGTCATGGCCCGCATCCGGGACACGGCTCACGACCTGATGGCCGAGCCGACGCTGGAGGGCTGCCGCAGCAAGGTGGCCGCTCTGGGCGAGATGCTGTCCGCCAGCCGGGGTGTCGAGGCGTGGACGATGACGGACGCCTATCGGCACTTCATGGAGGCGCAGGACGCCGCCGAGAAGCGGGTCTATGTCAGCTACGGCATCCGGGAGCTGGACGCCGTCACATTCACCGAGCAGGGCGACGTGGTGATCGTGGGCGGCGAGCCCTCCAGCGGCAAGACGCTGCTGGCGCTGCAAATGGCCTATCACATGTCCAAGACCTACAACGTGGGCTTCTTCAGCTTGGAGACCAATCCGGCCAAACTGACCGACCGTCTGGTGTCCGCCGCTATCGACGTGGATTTCACGGCCATCAAGCGGCAGCAGCTGAAGGAGGGCGACTGGCAGCGGGTGGCCGAGGGCGGCCGGGACTTCACAGGACGTCGCCTGACGCTGATCCGGGGCTCCGGCATGACGGCCTCCCGCATTCAGGCGGTGAGCCGGTCGTATGACTTCGACATCATCTTCGTCGACTACGTGCAGCTGATCGCGCCGGAGACGGATCCCCGGCTGGGACAGACACAGGCCATGGCCGCGGTGTCCCGCTCCATGCACATGTTTGCCCAGAACAGCGGCACGCTGGTGGTGGAGCTGGCACAGCTTTCCCGCCCGGAGAAGCAGGGCAAATGGCGCGAGCCCACCATGCACGATCTGAAGGAGACCGGCCAGCTGGAGCAGGACGCTGATGTCATCATGATGCTCTACAAGCCGGAGGTGGGTGGAAAGTGCTACGGCTTCGAGGTGGGTGATCGGGAGCAGGCGGATGGTATGCGCCTGCTGAAGCTGGTCAAGCAGAAGGAGGGGCGTCTGCTGCTGCCTATCCCGATGCATTTTGACGGCGCTAAGCAGCGCATGTCCGTCATGGCCGGGCCGGATGGTCGGGCCCTGATGCGCAAATTTTCCGATCTGGCCAAGGCCAGAAAGGCCCAGCGGGCCGCCAAACGCGGCGATCCCGTTCCGGGGCAGGTGAAGCTTGAGGAAGTCGAGGACGACGGCACCATGCCGTTTTGAGGAGGTGTCCGATGGAAATCGGCGACGAGATCATGTTTGTGCCGTACGCCTTGCACGGCGGGTAAATATGCAGGCGGCGTTCCAGACGTGCATTTTTGAAGAATTTCCTGGATAAAAGGAGTAATGACATGACAAGAGATGAGATCGTGACCGCGCTGCGGTGCTGTGCAGAACCGGGGCGAGACTGCGAAGAAGATTGCCCAATGAACGAGATAAGCCGTGGGCCGTGTCGTAAAGTATTGGCTCCGGCCGCCGCTGACCTGATCGAGAACCAGCAGCGGGAGATAGAAGCGCTGCGGCAGGCCAATGAGGGGCTGCGGTTTAATCTGGCGGCGTTAAGTACGCCGGAGGGAAAAAGATGAAAGAGATTATCACACTATTCATCATTGTATTTGGCGTATCGTTTGTCGTAATTTATAACATTTTTGGAGGTAAAAAGTCATGAAAAAAGGTATCGCTATTGCTGTTTCCGCCGTGCTGGCGGTGGTTGTTGCTGTTTTCTGCATCATCTGCCTGACAAGAATCAAGGTGGGCTATGTGGGCGTTGTGTATTCCGCAAAGGGCGTGGAGCAAAACACGCTGACACAGGGCTGGCATTGGCTATCACCATTGAAGCACGTCAAGCAGTTTCCCGTTAGTCAGCAGCAGATTGTTTTTTCCGACGATCCATCTGACTACAACACAGACGAACATGCAGATTGGCATATTGATGCCCCTGCCAACGGCGGCATGGTGGGCATTAACCTGACGGTCAACTACAATTTCCTGCCTGACCGCGTGGTGAGCCTGTACGAGAAATTTAACGGCATGGACGGAGAGGCCATTGTAGAGGGTCGCGTGCAGAACAGCATTATTGCCTATGTGAAGGAAGTTACCCCCAGATTTTCCGTTATGGACATCTATTCCGACAAAAAGTCAGAGGTAAACAAGGCTATTACCGACTACCTGAATGAGAAACTTAGTACCGAGTATGGTATCAACGTGTCCAGTGCCCTGATCATTGACGTGGAACTGGATTCCGCGTTGCAGGAAAAGGTACGGGCAAAAGAGCAGGCCAAGCAGGATGCAGAGATCGCAGAACTTGCCAAACAGACGGCGGAAGCGCAGGCAGAAACAAATCGCGTTATCGCTGAATCTGAGGCTGCTGTAAAGATCATTGAGGCGGAAGCTGAGGCAAAAGCCAACAAGACCATTGCGGAATCCATTACGCCGGAGCTAATCCAGATGAAGGAAGCGGAGGCGCGTCTCAAGCATGGCTGGGTGACTGTACAGGGCGCTGATACGGTGGTGACCGCAAAATGATACTACACGATAACGCAATTTGTCAGGCGGCGCTGGAAACCTTCGGGAAGGAATTACAGGTGACAATGGCCATCGAGGAAATGAGCGAACTGGCAAAAGAACTCTGCAAGCGCTGTCGTGGCCGGGACAACGTGGAAGCCATTGCAGAGGAGGTCGCCGACGTGCAGATCATGCTTCAGCAGTTGGTGATTCTGTTTGACTGCAAGGGAACTGTGGACAAGTACCGCCAATACAAGCTGGAACGGCTGGCGGGGCGAATTGAGGAGGTGTCCGATGGAAATCGGCGACAAGATCATGTTTGTGCCGTACTGCAACCGCGCCGGCGTGACGGGCGAGATCAAGAGCAAGCCCGTGCCGGGCTGGGTGGCGTGGATCCATCCGGAGCTGCGCTTCGCGGTGGTGGAGCGGCGCACGAAAAATTATACATACCGGGAGAGCATATGGCTCACCCGGGCGGAAAGAAGGACGATGCTGAATGAGAACAATAGCGATCATGAACCTGAAGGGCGGCGTGGGTAAGACGGTCACGGCCCTAAATTTGGCCGACGTGCTGCGGCGGGCCGGTAAGTCGGTGGTGCTGGTGGACTGCGACGGTCAGGCCAATCTGACGGAGTTCTACCTGCAGGAGGCGGCGCTGGACGCGCTGGAGGATGGCGGCATTACGGTGACCGACCTGCTGATGGGCGGCGCTGAGCCGCTGTGGAGCGACAACGTGATCCCGCTGGGCAGCGACGGTCTGGTGTCGCTGCTGCCGGCCGACTCGTCCCTGTACGCTCTGGACATCGCCGCCATCAAGGCGGGGCAGAGCGTGTCTATCAAGGCCTTTGAGGACTTCCGGGACGCGGCGGCGGAGGACGGTGTGGACTACATGATCTTTGACTGCCCGCCTGGCTTCAGCGCCGGCAGCGTGGCCGCCCTGAACGCCGCGGAGGGCGTGGTGGTGACAACCAAGGTGGACGGCTTCTCCCTGCGGGGCGTGGCCAAGCTGCGGGCGCAGCTGCGCTCCATGGTCAGCGCGGGCAACGGCGGGATCGACGGCGTGCTGATCACCCAGTGGCGCAAAGATGGCGCCGTGCTGGCGGGCGAGCAGGTGCTGCGGAGCGCACGGGGGTTGAAGGTGTTCGACACGGTGATCCGGTGGTCGAGCCCGGTGGACGGCTCCACCATGGCCCAGCAGCCGCTGGACGAGTACAGTCCCCGCAGCAATGCGGCGCAGGACTACCGGGCGTGGGTCAAGGAGTATCTGGGCGAGGAGGTGGCAGGCTGATGGTCAAAGTGTTCTGCGATATGTGCGGGCGTGAGATCGACTACGAAGTCGATGGCGTGAGCATGGATTTTAATCACTACGGCGTCGTGGCCTTTAAGTCATCGTTCTCCGCGGAAAAGCAGCTGTGCATCTCTTGTGCGACCAGGGTCTGCAACTTTGTGGAGAATGGCGCGAAGATGGGCGGAGGTGATCCGGATGGCCGGTAAAGCCTCGAAAAAGTTTGACTTGGGCGAACTGACCCGGGCGCTGGCGCGCGATGTTCCCGAATCGGGAACGGAGGGCCGCGACCAGATCGAGTACATCGACATTGACCTGATCGACAGCGACCCCAGCAATTTCTACGAGCTGAGGGACATCCCCGATCTGGCCGGCGACATCGAGACGGTGGGCCTGCAGCAGCCACTGCTGGTGCGGCCCGGCGAGGACGGCCATGTGGTGCTGATCTCCGGCCACCGGCGCAGGGCGGCGCTGCAGCTGCTGGTGGACGAGGGCAAGGAGCGATTCCGGCAGGTGCCGTGCATCCGGAAGACGGGCGGGAACGCCCTGGTCTACGAGATGCAGCTGATCTTCGCCAACGCCCACACCCGCGTGCTGACCAATGCGGAGATCGGCAAGCAGGCCGCGCGGCTGGAGGAGATATTCTACCAGCTGAAGGAGCAGGGCTATGAGTTCCCCGGGCGCATGATCGACCATGTGGCGGAGGCCTGCAACATCAAGCGGGCCAAGCTGGGGCGGCTGAAGAAGATCGAGGCGCATCTGGCCCCCTGCTACAAGCCCCTGTGGGACGCCGGCGACCTGCCGGAGGACACCGCCGACGCGCTGGCCGGTCTGCCGCAGGCCGTGCAGGAGCGGATCAAGCGGGTCTGCCCCAAGAAAACGCCCACGGCCAGCAATATTCGAGAAATCGGTGCAAAAATGAAAACGGGGTTTTGCTATGACGTCATCGGCCTAAAGTGTCCGGACGGCGGGGTTTGTACTCAGCGGGATAAATTCCTGAAACATAACCTGACCTGCTACAACTGGGAGCGCTGCAGCGGCGGCAAGTGCTGCGTAGAGTGCAGTGCGGGCGGTGCTCATAGGGTGGACGGCAGCGCATGCGGCGCGGCGTGCGCGGAGATGTGCGCCAAGGCCCGCGAGGTTTACGAGAAAGCTAAGGTCAAGAAGAAGGACAGCGAGGAGCGAGAGGCCGCCAGGGCCCGCAGCAAAGCCGTGCAGAAGGCTATGGCGGACGCGGCGCGGATCGTCCGGGCCGCCGACGCAGCGGGGCTGGACGACGACACGAAGCTGGAGTCCACCTATCCGTCCCTGTCCAAAATCGGAACGCTGCGGAAAATCGCGCAGGGTGACATCCCTGAGGCCATGAGCAACTGCGTGCTGGGCGAGATCATCCCGTGCTGGACAAAGGATTTGACCAACATGGCCCAGACGCTGCACTGCTCCACCGACTACCTGCTGGGGCTGACGGATCAGCTGCGGCCCGCGTCCGCGGAGCCAGGCCAGGTGGTGCTGGCGTCGTGGATGCCCGGCGGTCTGACGCCGCCTGAGGAATGTGAAGTCGTCGCCGATGTAGATCCCGGCGACGGTGGGAAGCCCGTGCGCTGCTTCCTGCGCTGGCTGGGCGGCGCGTGGATGTTCAAAAATCTGGATAAGAAGATCGGCATGACAGTGATCCGGTGGCTTCGGCTGCCGGAGGTGGAAAAGGAGGAGAACGATGATTAAGCTTACAGTTGACGATGAACATGTCCATCAGGAAGTCCATGGAACCGCGATCGACATTGCTATTGATGCCGTCCGCGCGATCGCTGCCATCTACCGCGGCCTGGAAGGCCGGAACGCTTTGGGCGCGGCGGTGTTCCGCGGCTCCGTGACTGCGCTTATTGGCAGCAGCTCTCCCGTTTGGGACACCTCGCGCGTGTCCAAATGTGTCAGCGTCGACATGGTTCCCGGTGCGGATGAAGTGATCAAGCGTGTGCTTGAGGGGGGGCGGCAGCGTGACGGCGATTGATTTGACCCACGACCAGTGCGCCGCGCTGGCGGACTACCTGAAGAAACGCGTGGAGGTGTGCCATCAGGGCTATGATCTGATCGAGCTGCTGGTGCTGGCCCAGCGTGCCCTGCGGAGCGCCGGCAAAGGTATTGTGGACATCGGCTTGAAGGGTGCTCCTGGCGCGGAGGGCCGCAACGAGCCCAAGTCGGGCACGCCGGAAGGGGGGGGTACGGTGAGCGCTGCGCGTGAGACCGCCCGGCCCTCCGGCGCGTCGGAGGCGGCCCGGTTCAAGCGGGACACCGCCGACCGGCTGGTGGCCTATCGCTCCAAGTGGGGCCCGGGCTGCATGGGCCGTCTGGCGGCCCTGTGCGGCGGCGACGTGAACGCCGACAAGCTAACCCGGATGTGCGACCGGGAGCGATTCCCAATCGAAATGTGGCGGCAGGTGGCCGCCGCACTGGATAAGCTGGAAGGAGGAAACGAAGATGGCAGACAGAGTGAATAGCCTGCTGCCGGATGCGCCAGAGGTGACGTGCGATGGGTAAGCAGAGCGGCTTCCTGCGGAAGGTACAGGAGAACCAGCGGCAGAACATGCACCTGCAGCGGCTGTTCACCATTCAGCAGTGCGAGGACATGGCGCTGATCACGCTGGGACAGGATTTCGGCTTTGGCGAGAAGCGGGCCACGGAGTTTCTGGAGAAGTACCGGGAAACCTTTGAGGCCTACGCCTCTCTGTGTCTGGAGAACGCCAAGGGCGACGCGAATATGGATTATACCAAGGGCTGTATCGACCGGGAGCTGGCGCGCATCATGGGCAGCGCCTTCCAGCCCTGGGAGGTGCGGTATCCGGAGAAAGTGTTTGGTGGAAAATGATCACTTTGGAAGTTGAAAGCTATTGTCATAAGTGCGGCCACTTTGCGCCTACGGCCGAGCGGCGCTCGACGCTGTGGTGTGTCCCCTTGTTCGACGAGGCGGAAACGCATGCTGACGACTGTGCCGTGGTCTGCATGTATCGTGACGGTTGCCGGGCCATCGAGCAGGTGATCCGGTCGGAGATCGCGGCAAAGGAGGAGCGAAATGACAGTCTGTGAAGCGATGGCAAAAATCAAGCAAATTAACGATCTCTGTGATCTTCGGGTGAAGGGCGATCTTCGGGAGGGCAACATCGACATGATGGTTGATCTTTTGGAGGAGTATCGGCAGGTGATTCTGGAGAGGAAGGTGGTCGGATGACCAGAAAGCGATACATTAAGCTGTTGATGTCATTCGGCTATACCCGCAATCTGGCACAGAGACGGGCGGCCATCGACCTTTTCAAATATGGCAAATATGCCCGCGCATTTGCGGCTCTGGAGCCATACCTTCGGGCCAGGGGCGCGCTCCGCGACGTGTGCGCCAGGCTTGTAAGCACATGGAGGGCCGTTGATCCGTGGCTTCGCCGCACAGTGCAGGACATTTTGTCCGCGCTGGCAGCGGCCGGAAAGGAGGGTGAGAAATGACCCGAAAACGATACGTTAAGCTGCTGATGGCGTGTGGGTACAGCAGAGATGATGTTGCCTGGATCGCACGCGATGTGCAGACGCATCGCGCCTCGTATCGCGGTGACTTGGTTTGCTGGTTGGCGGCGTTCTCCGGCGGTGCCTGGTATGGGCCGAAGGAACTTCGGCGGGAGGCCAACATCCTCCGCTATGCCCTGTATGGCGAGGTAGCCCATGAGTGAGGGCCCTCGTCTGTGCGTGGTGACGCAGCGGGCAGGCCCGCTGACCAAGACCTACAGCACCGACAGATTCCGTTACGTGAGGAGGGCGGCCCGACATCAATGCCGCGGTTCGCCCGACTCCGGCCCTGCGAACTGGAATAAACCGGCGCAAAAGCTGGAATTGTACCTCGCCCTGTTCGGTTTCTCCGGCGCCCACTACGTGCTGACGTTTCGGGATGAGGATCTTCCGCAGGACTTTGACGGCGTCAAACGATGCCTGAGGAACTTTGTCAGGCGCGTACACCGACGATATCCAGAGGTAAGACGGTATGTGTATGCTGTGGAGGCAGGCCATGAACGCGGCCGCTGGCATATTCATTTCGTGGCCGACGAACAAGAACTGCCGCTGGAGGCGGTGACAGAACTCTGGCGGTGCGGCTTCGTCAATCCGGGCTATCATGAGTATCCGGTGTTGTGCCATGACGAAGGATATTTTAGACTGGCCAAATACCTGTGCAAGCCGGACAGGATGAGACCGCTGGGCAAGCACCCATGGGGCGTTGCCGCAGGGATGAAGAAGCTGATCCCGCCGCCGACAACGAAGGTACAGACTCGGCTGCCGGGCATTCCCAAGGACGCGTTCTGGAGAAGTGTCGATGCCGCGCCGGTGCGCGAGGTGAACGGGAGGCAAACCAGTCCGCTGATGGAGTATCGCGACTGGATCGCCGCACCTAAGCTCGGAACGTACCAGTTTCTGGAAGCTGACGCAAAAGCGTAAGCGCTTATTATTAAATTAAAGATTTATAAATCATACTTCTATTGTTAGTAATTACTTGTAACGCTATGACTTATTTGTGACCATAGCGAGAAAAAGAGGTGAAAAGCCTTGCGAGTTACGTCGCAGTATGGTAAACTTGATGTAGATAGCCGGGGGTTCGTCACTTGCCCAAGATGTCGGAACCCGCGGTTCGCGAGGGTGAGGCGGGACACCAGCGCGGACAACTTCCCGGCGTACTGTTCCCGATGCAAAACGGAGATCCTCCTGCATATCGAGTGTAAGACCAGAGCGTTTAACGCCAGAGTCCAGAACTGAGCCATGATGGCTTGTGTTCGGATTCTGGCGTTTTTGTTTTGCCTGGAGGTGGTTCATGGGCTTTGATTATTCCGGCCGCAACGAGCGGTGGCAGGCCGTCCGGAAGCTGGCGCTGAAACGTGACGGGTACCTGTGCCGAGAGTCGGCGCGATACGGCAAGATCGTCGAGGCCAACGTGGTGCATCACGTCTGGCCCGCGGAGGACTATCCGGAGTACGCCTACGAACTGTGGAACCTGCTGTCGCTGTGTCAGGCGCAGCACGACGCGATGCACGATCGCGTCACGCGGGCACTGACGCCTCTCGGCGAGCGCTGGCGGCGTCGGACGATACCCCCCCCTGGTCACTTCACCGC
>ERZ1034755.48-NODE-48-length-35679-cov-15.841483_pt1 | contig 35679 bp, 51 predicted proteins | sample MGYA00520596_ERZ1034755 | MGnify/ENA primary metagenome ERZ1034755 (study PRJEB33766, sample SAMN09781701) | gut metagenome | biome: gut microbiome | host: Homo sapiens | place: Madagascar | study: EMG produced TPA metagenomics assembly of the PRJNA485056 data set... | reverse complement strand
TTATATAATATATTATTTATCGCCTGTGCCCACGATTTGTCGCACCAGCACACCGATACGCCCTCAACAGTGGCTCCGTTGTAATACTTGCCGTCCTCGGCTATGTAATGCTCCGCTAAATATCCGGCTACATAGTCTATGCACTCCGGCACGCTGTCAAAGCTCTTGCGCCCGAACCCGAATATGTTGTTCGCCCGAAAGCAGTACCGCCCCCAGCCGCTCTCCTGCGCCGCAATCGCCGCAAGGAACGCCGCGTTTACTCCGTGCTTTTCCTCCGCCGAAAGGAAATCACCCGCATACTGTTTAAGCTCGTGCTTCAAGGCTTCTTCAAGCTCCTCCTCGCTCATTCCGCAAGGCTCGTTTATTTCCCTGCTTCGCTCTGTGCCCTCTGAAAGGCTCTGCAAGGCACTTTTGCTCTCGGGGGTTAAATTTACCGTCCGAACGATAATAACGCCGTCCTGCCGCCACTCAGCCGTGCCCAGCGCATATACAGGCACGGAGACAGAAAGCAAAATCAAAATGCAGGTTATAAATGCCGTAAATCTCATTCTTTGTTTTCCTCCACCTCGTCCATCTTCGCGCCGCAAAAGCAGCAAAAATAATCTCCTTTCGAAAACTCTATAAATCTTGTGCCACAGCCCGAGCACTTGTAAATAGTCGCTACGGATGGCTCAGGCTTTGCTTTTTCGTCTATCTTCGCCCCGCAGTTCGGGCAGTAACGGTACTCGCTCACATCGCAGGTGTATGTGTCGTCGTCTTCGCATCCGCAAACGGAGCAGTGAAAAAGTGACGGCGAAGCTAAATCTTTACCATGCACCACCGGGGCAACATCAGCGGGCTGGAAACAATCTACCTCATCGAGCATATCGTCAACCCAACAGGCACGACACTTACAACCGTTGTAATCTTTCCCTGCCCCTTTACACGGTAAACAATAATGCTCCTCGACGCTTTTCTTAAACGCTTCTCTATCAATGTATTCAGCCATTTTCAACCCTCCTGTTCCATGCTTCTGCCGCTTCTTGCTCTGTGTCGTAAATAAAAACTCCTATAAGTGCCTCGTCTACTTCGTATTTGGCAATCGGGCAATCTATATTTTCTTCGTGCGAGTGAGTTATGCGGTATCCCAGCCCACTCCAAGGGCTTTTTTCGTACTCGGGGTCACACTTAATGTTGCCCTCATCGTCGCAGCAAACAATTTTTGCTTTTCCGCCGCAAAAAGGGCACGGCTTCAATTCAACATCTTTCATTTTTCGTTTTCCTCCACCTTGTTAATGTTGACAACAACTTTATCCGTCAGCGCCGACATCAAAAAACCGCCCAGAATAAACCCCAGTCCGAAAGCTATCAAATACCCCATCTTTCCGCCTCCTCAATAATGTTTACAACCACTCTGCTTTGCTCCGCATAAAACTTTTGGCAGGTCAGAGCTACAACCTGTTTGTCGTCCTCATAGGCAACGCCGTTCAGAGCATCGAGCACGATTTTTTCTATATTGTCGCAATCCGGCTTTGACGGATAATATTTCCCTATAAGCTCTTCCCTTTTCTTTTTCGGCAGAGCTTTCTGCGGCTCCGTGTATGCCACAATGTCAACCTTGACATTTCCTTCAAACCGCCTGTTCCGGCACTGCCGGGCGTATTCAAACTTTACTTTGTCCTCGTATTCCTTGGTGGCGGGGGCGGTGTATATCCGCCCCTGTCCGAACCTCGGTCTGTTCTTGCCCTTGGGCTTGCCGTAAATGGTAAACTGCATTTATCTGTCCTCCGTTTGTCTGTCCTCTTTTGCCCATTTTAAGATTATCTTGTAGTCGCTCCGACAGGTCTTTCCCGGGTGCTTTTGCTTCCAAGCTCCGAGCTTTTCGCAGTATTCGTCAAATTCCTCTACCGACAAAAGCTCAAGCAAAGAATCCATCTGCTTGTCCGAAAGCATAACTCCCGATTTAAGTGATTCTCGCTTATTTTCTTCTCCGACGATGACCGACGACTCTATATCGTCGTCAGACGATATATAAGCTATGTTATCATCTATGTTATAACTATTACGGGGGTGACATTCCTGTCCCCTCTGCGAGGACATTCCTGTCCCCTCTGCGAGGACATTTTTGTCCCCGAGGACATTTTTGTCCCCCTTGTTTTCAACAGCACTTTCAGAAAATATTCTGCAAATTTTTATTACCCTTTTGCGCCCGTCGAACATCTCTGTCTTTACATATCCAAGCTCACATAGGTGTGAAAGAGCTCTTCTAATATGGCGTTCGGTGCACCCGAAAAACCCCGCAAGGTATTTGTTGCTTGCAAAGCATCCGTCCTCTCCGTCAAGGCTGTCTATCTCCGCATACACGGCTTTTTCAAAGTATGTAAGCTTCTCGTCAAGCCATACCTCCTTGGGAATCCATACGCCCTTGAATTGTCTTACGGTTTCGTACATCGCTTCACCCTCTTTCAAACTTCGGGCACTCGGTGATTTTGTACGAAAAGCCCCGGCGTTTGTTTTCTCTCGTTCCTGTATACTCCCATCTCGGCACTTTTTCCGCCGTCCAGCCGGGAACGGGCTCAAGGTTTGCGCTCCATTCGCACCCGCCGCAGGCGTTCTTACAGCTCCAACAGAGCTGGTCTTTTCGTTTCTCCATTTTTCACACTCCTTTTAATCAGAACGGCAAATCTTCGTCGTACACTTCCGTAAAGTCCTCTGTGCTTCCATACGCCACTGTGCGGCTCTGTACGGCATTTTCATCTGCGGGCGTTAAAACATCAGCCCTTGCACCGAAACTCGCTTCCTGCCCCTCTGCGTTCGTTCCTGCGTTCTTCGGGAGAAACTCCACATTCTTCACATTGATTTCAACGGCTTTACGCTTTTGACCGTTTTTGTCCTCGTATGTGCGGGTTTGTATGGCTCCCTCAATCACAAGCGGCGAACCTTTTTGAAAATACTTGCAGATAAACTCCGCCGTTTTCTCCCACGCCACACAGTCGGGAAAATCGCTTTCTGATTTTTGCCCCTGCCTGTTCACGGCGACCGTGAATGTGGTAACGCTCTTTCCTCCGTTTGTCATTTTAAGCTCCGGGTCTGCACACAGCCGCCCGATTATGTAAACTTTGTTCATAAATAGCTCCTCCCGAAAATCCTGATAAATTCGGCTTCGTCCCAGCCGTAGTGCTCCATAGCCTGTTTTTGCGCCCATTTGCGCAGTGCAAGCATTTTTTTTGCGTTAAAATGTACGCCCTCCGGGGGTTCGTTGTGGCACTCGTGACAAAGGTTCACAACAAGCCCGTATTTCTCCGAAAGGCTCCGGTTAGCCCCGCCGAAAACTTGCCTAATGATGGCGCTCCAAATTGCCGTACTTTCCGCACAATTCGCAGTGCCCCATCATATAATCACTCCCTTTTGTCCTCCGTAAAGCGGTATCTCGCATATTTTACAGGCTCGCCGCTTCGGTTTTTCGAGTGCTCAAATTCACGCACAACGCCGTAGCCCATTGCCTTTATATCGCACATTCGGCTTGCAAGACGCATACAGCCGAACTCTTTCAGCGCGTCAAGCGGCGTTATGCTTCCGTAACGCTTTATGTAATCAATAATCCTCTCGACCTGCGTCACTGTCTTCACCCCGCTTTGCCTTGCCTGTGTGCTCGTCATAAAGCCCCTTTACCTCTTTCGCATAAATATAACTGCCCGAAAGCCGTATGCAGATTTCGTCAAAGTTTCTAAAGCGGTAACACCCCGCCTTGCCGCTTTTGCCGTAAAGCCTGCCGTTTATGCAGTGGAAAACACAATCCGGCGGAAAGTTTTTGTCGCTGCTTTTGGTTATGTAGATATATCCCGTCCAGTAAACCTCTTCGATGTCCTTTGCAAGGACAAAGGTTTCGCTCTCGTCCGCCCAGCGCACGCCGTAAAGCCCGGTCGCATCGTCCGCACAAACCCTTGCGGTGATAATTCCCTCCTGCCCGTAATGGGTATTGTATTTGCCTATGTTCCTAATTCTCTGATTCAGTCCGTACACTTTCAAAACCTCTTTTCAAAATCTCTTCTTTTGTTTCTGTCTGTATTCCCTGTGTTTCGCATTCGCGGATAACCACATCAATAAGGCGGCTCATTGTCGCCGTGTCGTAGTGACTGCTGCCGTAAAACAGCCGTAGGTTTACGCATCCGGGAACCTTGCTATCTCCTATGCTGTCAACCACCCAGCCCACACCGTGGCTCTCCCAGTCCTTTTTCACCGCCTCCGCTTGGTCTGCCTTAAAACAGCCCACATAGTAGTTTCCGCCCACATCTCGGATAAGCTCCCGATAAACCTCCGTCGGAGAAACCGGAGCGCCGGGCATTGATATTTTCGCCGCAAGCTGTCCTATAAGCACCCACATATATGCGTTTTGGTCAAGGGTGCGCTTTTCTTTCTTTTCTTTTATCGCGGCGCAGAACCTTGTGCCCTCCTTGGCTGTGTTGAAAGTGTCTATAAAGTTTCGCACCGTAACCCTGCTCGGAAACGGTATTCGTAAATGCAGCCAGTTTCCCTGTTCGCCTGTGGTGATTTTTGCGCCGTCAAAGTCAAACTCAACCATCGTACAGCGCCGACCTTCTTTCCTCATCAGAAAAACGGAACGCATCGAATACGGCTATCACCTCGGAAAGTGTCATTCTCTGCGGGTTGATTTTCTTCTTTGTCCAAGTCGATTCACACATTCCAAAGGCTTTTGCCGCGTCCTCGTTTTTCATCTTCGCCAGCGCCATTTTGTAGTTAATCAGCGCCGTAAAATGCTTGTATGTCTTCATTCTCCGTCCTCCTTTGCTTTCCAATAAAAAACCGTTGCTCTTTTTTTGTCGTTTTCGATGTTAAGCTCGGTTATCTTTCCGTTTTTTACGCCCATAAATGTGACCCTAAAGCGAGCTTTAGGTTTTTTGTTTTCGTCAAGCTCGTATGTCTCCTGTTCCTGTCCGTTCGGCAGCTTCCGCTTAATCGGAATAAAGATAAAAGGGGAAGTATAGAGCTCACGTCCCAGCCCCCAGCACGTGCAGCTTCGCTTAAAGGCGTCCGAAGCTTCGCCCTTTTCCGCTTCGGTGTAGCTCTCGCTTCCGCAGTCGCTTTTATACACCCACCGCGGCTCAAGCTCCGGCTTTCTGTAATTCACATTTATGCCCACACGGCAAAAATCCTTGTTTTTGACTTGATAATGCTCTCTGCTCCAATTCTCCGCGCCTACGGTTTCGTCAAGGATGTTCATATCGCACCGTGCGTCTTTATAGAGCAAAAGCGTTACCCAGCTTCCGTCCTTTGCCACACTTCCTATGCGGCAATCAATTTCATCTGCTTCAAGCGGTCTGAATTTAATCATCGTCCTCGCTCCTAACTGCTTCTTTGTCAAGGTCGCAACTGCGCCGAAATTCTTCGTCCTCTTCGGCACGCTTTTTTCTGTCGCAATACTTTTTGTACATATTCAGCTCGTGGCAGATAAAGCCTAAGTCTTCCCACGCAGCGCAAAATTCCGCATCACTGATTTTCGTTATGTTGTTCATCCCTTAATCACCTCCAAAATCTCATCATCCGTAATTTTAAGCAGTCCGCAAAGCTTGCGGAATCTCCCTATTGACATAATCTCCGGGCTTTTAAGCCACGCACATATTGTCGCCGCCGTTACGCCGAAATATTGTGCAATGTCTTTTTCCTGCATTCCGATAAGCTCGCCCTGTCTTTGGCAGACAGCACGAAATCTGTCCGCCGCCGTAACATTTTTAATCTTCATTTTGCTCCTCCTCGGTTAGGTACATATCAGGAAGTCTCATCCACCCTATAACCTGCGCTATGCCACGGTGTACAAAGTGGTCAATTGCCCAATACCCTTTGTCAATGCTTCTTATGCCCTTCTTGCTCTGCGTCAGTACCAGCACTTCTTCACCATCCGGCGGAAGCTCCCTCCTCGGCGAAATCCACCGCCCATGCACCACCGGGGCAACATCAGCGGGCTGGAAACAATCTACCTCATCGAGCATATCGTCAACCCAACAGGCACGACACTTACAACCGTTGTAATCTTTCCCTGCCCCTTTACACGGTAAACAATAATGCTCCTCGACGCTTTTCTTAAACGCTTCTCTATCAATGTATTCAGCCATTTTCAACCCTCCTGTTCCATGCTTCTGCCGCTTCTTGCTCTGTGTCGTAAATAAAAACTCCTATAAGTGCCTCGTCTACTTCGTATTTGGCAATCGGGCAATCTATATTTTCTTCGTGCGAGTGAGTTATGCGGTATCCCAGCCCACTCCAAGGGCTTTTTTCGTACTCGGGGTCACACTTAATGTTGCCCTCATCGTCGCAGCAAACAATTTTTGCTTTTCCGCCGCAAAAAGGGCACGGCTTCAATTCAGCCATTATCAGCCCTCCTCCAATCTCTTTATGATTTCTCCTCCAAAAGCGTTTTTGGTAAGGGCTATAAACTCCTCTACCGTCATCTCGCCCTCAAGGTCAACATCGTGGTCTTTTGCAAACTGCTGCCTGCCCATAAGGCAGGAGCCTGTCAGCTTGTGGTGCCACTCAAAAAAGTCCTTTGTCGGGTATTTAACGCCTTTTTTGTGGCACTTCCAAAATTCCGCTATACGCTCCTCGGCGGGCATTTCCTCAAAAAGCTTGTCCTGCAATGCGGCGTTCGCTTCCGCAAGCGAGTTTCCGTGGGCAAAGTATCTGCCCTCCTTGACTATGTAACACGGCGTTTCGGTCAAATCACTATTTACAATTGTGCCTTTTGCGACATTTCCGTGGATATGGCTTATGGTGGTGGCAGTACCATCCACTATATATACTTTTTTGCCGTTTATGCTCTTCAAGCCAGAGCCGCCGCCATAGCCGTAGCCGTAGCCGTCGCCGTCGTAGCCGTCGCCGCTGTAGCCGTAGCCGCCGCAGCCGCCGACGCCGCCGCCGCAGCCGCTGTAGCCGTAGCCGTAGCCGTCGCCGGAGCCGTCGCAGCCGCTGTAGCCGTAGCCGTCGCCGTAGCCGCCGCCGTCGCCGTCGCCGGAGCTTATAAACTCCAAAATTTTTATCTCTTCCATTCTTTCACGCCCTCTATGCTCTTTATAGCCTTAGCAGTGCAGGGGATAATCTCAATAGCGTCCAGCACCTCAAGGCTGTCAATCGTCATTGTAAATTTGCAGTTTCCCGGGTTAGTCGTACCCTCCGCCGCAAGCTGTAAAAGCGTTGCCGCTCCGTCCCAGTACCAAAGACAGCGTACATTGCGCATCTTAACCTCGCTGCCGTTTCTCTCCTCGATTTCGCCGTAAAACACTCCGGCTCTGTCGCACCTTACGATAAATTTCTGTTTCTGATTTTCCATGGATTTGTCCTCCTTGTTTGTTATTTAGACTTTTTTCTCAAAAATCGTGCAAAAATGCTTGAAAACAATTCTTCCGTATGCTAAAATTAGAGTGAAATTACCTATAGGAGGCGATGATGTGTTGAAAGCACTTTTGAGCTTCCGGTTCTCGATTAAACGCTGATACCGGGTAATTGGGCGGAAGTTCACCGCTAAAGTGAAAGCCGTCGGAAGAAATAAAAGCTATCTTTTATGCTTTTGCGAAAGGGACAACCGATTGATTTATGCGGTACACCAACTGCAACGAAAACACCATTCGGTAAATCCTTCGGTTGTTCGCTTTGATTCAAGGTCAAAGGCGAAAGCTGCACGATTCGAGTAAAAAAATGAGCGGATAAAAATCTTTGTTGATAGCGGCAAAGATTTTTATTTATGTAAAAAAGATTCCCATCGGTGAATCCAGCCCCAACGCTTCAACTATTCGCTGAATTTCGCTCCGTGTAAATTCACCGTTTCCGTTTATTTTGCGGTAAAGAGCGGAGCGGCTTATTCCAATGATTTTAGCGAGAGAAACCACATTCATTCCTTTTCTCATCATTGCGATTTCAAGCTCAAGCTTGTCCATTTTCTCACCTCCTTGTTTATTTTCCTTGACAAATCGGCGTAAATGCACTATATTGTAATTGTTAGTCAGCTTAATAATGCTTTCGGGTAAATCTTTTTCATTTGCCCTGTATTTTCTTTACGCTTTTTTGCCCTGTGACTATATTATACGACCATTTGTCCAGAAAATCAATAGCTATCTGACCAAAAGTACAGAATCAGCACAATAAACAATTATCTCACTGCAAAGGAGGCGTGACTTGTGGAGATTGATAGAATTAAGGCTCTTGCAAAAGAAAAAGGAATAACACTTTCATTCATTTGTGCAAAAATAGGAACAAGGAGACAGTTCTTTGCCGATGTTAAGTCTGGAAATTCGTCCATTTCTCCCGACAGCCTCGCTCAAATCGCTGAAATTCTCGGCACTACGCCTGAATATCTCCGTGGAGAAACAGACATAAAAGAAAAGCCCTCCCTTGCGGAAGAGCTTACGGATGAAGAGTATGAAATGCTCAGGCTTTGGCGTGCCGCTCCTTCGGACAAACGCCGCAAACTTGCTTTGGAAATTCTGAAAGAAGATTAAGCGCTTCGATAAACTCTGCTTTCCGCTTCGATTTGCGAAACGCTTCAAGCACGGCTTTTTCTTCCTTTGTAATAGTTGTTTTAATCATAATATCCTCCTGTCTGCCCTCTCCGGGCGTCCGTGCCGTAAATCGCCGCCCCGGCTGCGAAAGATATTTTTGGCGGCTTGTCCGGTGTTCCGGCTTGCAATTAAAGCCTACAACAAACCGCGATGCAATGCAATTGGCAGATTTGGGATTTTGCCGTTTTTTATGTAATTTTTGTAAGTAAAAATTGAAATATTGGAATAGGGGGTATTTTTATGTTATCGGAAGAATTATCAACCTTAAAAACAGCCGCAAATCTCACAGCAAAAGAGATTGCACAGCGTGCCGATGTGTCGGAAAGCACTTTCAGCCGTATTTTGACAGGCGAAACAATCGACCCGTCTTTTGCCACCGTTTCAAGGCTTGTTTCCGTAATGGGCGGCTCTCTCGATGCAATCGCCGGAATCTCTCACGAGATAAACTACCGTGACGAACTAATCGACCAGTGCCGCGAGGACATAGCCCACGAGCGCAGACAATTTAAGCGCGTTTTAATTTTTACCTGCGCCGTTGTGGCGTTCCTGCTTATTTTTGTAGCACTTGATGTTGTTCTTCCCGGTTCGGGTTGGGTCAAATATTAAGCGTCATTTTTCTAAAAAACATTTGTTCGTTAATTACAAGGAGGACTAAATCAAATGAAAGTAGAAACTTTGCCGTCCGGCAGTAAAAGAGTGCGGGTGTATGTGCCCGCAGAGGGTAAGCGCAAAAGCTTCACGGGCAAAACCGCGCGCGAAGCAAAGGACAAGGCGAACGAATACCTCGCCACGCACCGCCGCCCGGCAGGAGAAGCAATAACCGTCGCCGAAGCTCTTGAAAGATACTGCGAAGCAAAAAGCGCCGTTCTTTCGCCGTCAACAATTCGTAATTACGAGCATACCGCTAAACGGTATTTTACCGGCATTGCGGATTATCCAATTAAAAACATCAGCAAAGAGGTTGCCCAACGCCTTGTAAACGAATTAAGCGAAGACCACGCCGCAAAGACTGTTTACAATATATACGGTTTATTTTCCGCCGCACGCGCGATGTTTTGTGACGATGCTTTGCAAGTGAGTATGCCGCCGAAAAAGAAATTTCAGCCCTATGTGCTTACGGATGCCGATGTAAAATGCCTGCTCGAAGCCACAAAGGGTACTGACCTCGGTATGGCAATCCGTCTTGCAATATTCATTCCCGCCCGCAGGAGCGAAATATGCGCCCTTGACCCTGCAACAGATGTTATTGACGAGCGCTTTATAAATATAAACAAAGACCTCGTGCTTGATAACTACGGACAATGGGTGCTTAACGCTACAAAGACATACGAAAGCTCCCGCATCGTGGAAATGCCGCAAAAGCTCTTGAAAAGCTTTACGCATAAAATAGCAATGACCCCGAATCAGCTTACGGAACGCTTTATAAAAAAAGCGTCAGAACTCGGTATTCACTGCCGCTTCCACGACCTCCGGCATTACGGAGCGACTTTTCTTCACGCACAGGGCGTGCCGGATAAATACATAATGCAGCGTGGCGGTTGGTCGTCCGTTGCCACCCTGCAAAAAATCTACACGCACACACTGCCCGAAATGACAGACGAAGCGACAAACAAGGTCAATGAAAAATACACCGCTTTAATTGAATAATTTCGTGTCCATTTCGTGTCCACTTTTTTATTTTTTTAACTTTAATTGAAACATATTTTTTTACTTTTCACAGCAAAGAAATTATACTGTTTTTCCCGATGCTCAAGCGGGTTCACACCGTTTTTTCGCATAACTAAGCCATTCGTCAAAAATCCGTATATTTGGGTTCAAGTCCCGTTTGCCGCACCATAACTAAGCCACTTTTCGAACTTCGTGTCCAGTTTCGTGACCAAAAGTTTTTGTGACATAAAAAAAGCCGAAGGTTTTCACCTCCGGCTCTTTTTATTTTTCTGCTATGCTGTGATAATATGCTGCAAGCTTTTCTTTGGGTGACGGCGCGTCTTTATCAAACAAAAACGCTTTAGCCATATATGCGTAAAAGTCGGACATTCCCGAACCGTATTTGTTCGCCACACGGCAATAGTCGGAATACATCATATTCATTGTAACATTCCATTCCTTGGGTGTTATGTGCTCGAAGCGCACTCCGATATTGTCCGCATAGGTGTTTGTCTGCATAAGGCTCCAATGCCCGCCCACACTGCCGTCCTCGTTCTCCATTCTTTCGTTCCAGCGGTTAATTTCCCAATCGGAAAGCTTTTCACCGGGTTCTTCGTCAAGAATTTCCGCAAGGCACTCTGCGTGCTGTCTTGCGTCCTTTTCCATATCCTCGATTATTCGGTGACAGCCTTCGCCCTGCATATTTTCCGCAAGGTGTCTGTATCTTTCGGCACTCTTTTTTGCACACTCAATGCTTTCTTTTATCAACCTTTTATCCACAATCAGCCCTCCTTTATATATTTATAAAGCTTATCAATGTCTCCGCCGTCAAAGGTAAGCTCTCCGACAAACGGTATTTCGATTGTCTGCTTGTGCTCGAATTGCGGCTTCGCCACACTGTAAAGCTTGTCAATATCTATCTCATCGCCTTGAAAAATCCCTGTTATCTCAAAAGCGGGATTGTCTTTAAGTTTTGCGACAGCCGCCGAAGCGTTATCCGTTACAAGCGCAATGTAAATGCTTACGCCTATTTGTTTCGCCGTGGGCAAATGAGGAAGCACATCGTTCTTAACATATTCCGCCACTCCGCGTTTTATCTGCTCTATGTTCGCCATACTTTATACCTCCGAATAAGCTTTCGGGGCGGCGGTTGCCGCCCCTTTTTTATTAAGCGGTGGTTGTACCGGGGGTTACGGTTACGGTTGCATTACCCCAGCCGGGACAAACGGAGCTGTTCGGGATAACAAGCTTTGTCATACCCATAAGAGCGTTGACCTGATTTTGAATACAGCTGATAGTTGCGGTGTTTACTCCGTTGTAAACAAGCTGCTCCTTCTCAAAAGCGTTGAAGCTTTCCCGAATGGAATTTGCCTTGTCGTTGATAGAGTTATAAACCTCAACGAGCTTTTTGTCAACATCCGCCTGAGCCTTGAGAACGGCGTTCTCCTGCGTGAGCTGAAGCTCATAACGGCTCACAAGGTGTTCACCGTCTGCCGCTCCCGCTGCTACCATTCTGCCGCCGAGAATGTTGTTGCCGCCCAAAGCCATAAGACCGGAAAGGGCAGTGCCGATAATACCTGTGGTAAGTCCTGCGTTTGCAATGCCTTTGCTTGCGTACTCCATATAAAGTACCTCCTTAAATTATTGCAGTAAAAAAGCGCCCTCTTGTCTGCGGTTTAATCGTACCACATTTCAAGGGGGCGTTTTTCAGGTCTTTTTCAGGTAATTATAATGTGTTTATCAGGTTCGCAAGCCGCCTTGCGGCGCAGCTGTGGCGGGCAACAGTCCAGCCGTAGGAAAGCCCTATCACATCCGCGACATAACTGAAATCTTTGTTTTTTAGATATATCAAGTTTAGGATTTCCGCATCGTGCTCATTGTCAAAGCTGCACTCGCTGATGTATTCCCGCAGCTTTGCTTTCGAGCACACACTTTTTATTATATCTTTGTTTCTTTTGTTTTCCGATAACATTTTGTGCGCTCCATTCTGCAAGCCGGAAGCGCCAAAAAAACTTTCATTTTGCTGTTATGTGGATAACTCCGCCCGAATAGATGTTATCTTTCTCAGGCTCCGTTTTCGGTTTTTCTGCTATGGTCTTTGCTTTCGGTATTCCGTCAAAGTCCGCTTTTTCGTACCATTCGGAGAACCTTGTAATTATCCTTTGGTTGTAATCGCACCAAAGATAATTTACAGGGTTCACGGTGCTGTCAATATTTCCGCCCTTGGCGAACTTAAAAATTCCGTAACGTCTCTTTTTAAGCCCGGAGCAATACTGCCAAAAGCGGGTGTCCGTGTCCATTTGCAGGTGCAGGTGCTTTCCGGTGGTCTTTGCTCCGGTGTTCCCCATATAGCCGATAACGGTGTCTTTGGTCACAGCCTGTCCCGCTTTTACTTTAGGCATTTCGCGCAGGTGCATATATGTTACGGTAAGGTCGGAGGCTTTCCCGGTCTTGTTGTTCTCGCAGTCTTTATACACTACAATCGCCACATAACCGCATCCGCTTGTTGCTCCGGTGGTCTTGCCGTTTTTGCCGTCGCATCCGGCAGCCATTACAACACCGTTTCCGAGGGCGTAGACGGTATCGCTCCCCACGCAGTCAATACCGAAGTGGTTAAATTTCCAATAGCTTAGATATTTCTTGTTCTTATATCCTGCCGTGGGCTTGAAGGTGTTTATAGGCAAAACAAGGCGCTGCATTGTCAAGCCCCCTTTTTAAGCTCCAAAACCGCACTCTCAATCAGATTGCTTATGGTTTCGGTGTCCAGAGTATAGCCCTTTTGCTTTAGAAATTCAATTACATACTCTTTCTTTACCGTGCCCATTCCGCTTTCCTTGAAAATCATTTCCGCAGCCTGCACGCCGATTTTCACCCACTTTTGAAGCTCTGTAAACTTTTCATCACCGATTTTTGCCTTGATGTAGGGAATCACAAATGTTGTGCAAACCGCAAAAACCAAAAGAATAGCGTACTTTATTACCTCTGTAATGTCAATTGTCATCGTCAATATCTCCTTTTACACCGTATTTTTGTTCAATCTTTATTTTGTTTTCCGCCTTTGCCTTGTTGTAGTAAAAAGCCGTTCCCGTGGCAACCTCCGCCGCCGTGGACGGAATAAGGTAGATAAGCGGTTCAAGGTTCTCCGTCCTATATATCATAATGCAGCTGAAAATAATGACGGCGATATTTAATATCGCCGCCACATACAGAATCTTTTTAGAAAACTCCGTTTTTCCCGGAGTAATTTTTATATTCATCCCAGTTTTGCTCTCACCTCGTTTATCCCGCCTTCAAGTAACTCAAGCTTTGCTTCAATTCTCGGGAATTTTTCTGCGTAACCGTTATGAAGCTCAAGCTTTTTGTTTACCGTATCGAATTTATCCTCAATATTTTTGAATTTTTCTTCGGTTACGGCGTTGAAAACCGCCTGACTTTTTTTAACCTCCGCGCGCGTAGTAAGGCTTACAATAATCTGCACAATGATTGTCGCCGCGGCAGTAATAAATGCTACCGTGATAGCTTCGCTCATTTCTTTTTACCTCTCTTTGTTGCAAGCTTCTTTTCCTCTTTTTCGGAAGGTTTTTTAAGGACTTCTTTCTGCTCGTCTTCAAAGGTTATTTTGCTGATGTCAACGGTCGGAAAACTAAATTTCCGTCCGTCGGTCGCCTCGTAATATTCCCTGCCGTTTTCCGTTCCGAGGTGGTACCCTTTAAGGTCGCCTATTCTCATAGGCTCGGTTTCGTAATTCGGTTTGTGCAGCATATTATCTCTCCTTTACGCATAATATTTGTAAAATTCTTTTGCTTCGCTCTCGGTGAAACCGACAGCCATAAGCATAGCAATATAGGATTTCAGCGTTTTCTTTGTGCCGAAGCTTCCTACGGATGTGACGGCGCTTGCCGCAAGGGCTATTTTCTCCTCGTTCCACTCGTTTGCTGTCCTGCCTTTATTGGCGGCGGCAAGCAGCTTGTCCGCTTTCTTCTTTTGCGTGTTGCCGAGTAAATCGTATGTAGCCTTTGAGCCTTTGGCGACATTGTATCTTGCAAGAGCCTGTTCGGAATTGTAGCCGTATTCAAGCATATAGCTTTGCAAATCTTCTTCCTTGTCAGCTTGGTCTCTGAAAGCAACATAAAGAGAAAGCATTTCCTTGTCCGAGGTGTCCGGCACTTTGCGGATATTTTCAAACGGCGATTTATATTTGTCTCCGTCCTTTTTGCGTTCGATAAGCTCGATAAGCTTTATATCTTCCTCAACGGTGGTGCTTGTGTCTTTCATAAGATAATCCGCAAACTGATAAGACCTTGATATTTTTACGCCGTCTTTTTCGTACTCGGACATATTGTCATACGCCTGCTTGGCGCGAAGATACTTCGGAATCGAAAGCTTTTCCTTTTTGGCGTCCTTAACATCCTGCGTAATTTTGCTTATGGAATAGTCATCGTCAAAGCCGTACTTTGCCATTTCGTTCGCAATGTTATAGCAGTCCTGTATAAGCTCGGCTTTTTTATCGGGGGAAAGCTTCTGAAACTCTCTGTCCTTTCCCAATTCGTCAAGCAGCTTGTATCTTTCCTTGCCGATTTTCCTTGCCACTTCCTCATATTCCTTGCCGGAAAGGTTCACCTTTTCGCCGTTTACCGTAATGAATTTCGGATAATCGGGAGGGAACACATTCTTATCGGTTTTTGCGTCAAGCTGGTCAAGCATCTGCTGAACCTTATCGTCGTTTGCACGGTATGTTTTTGCGGGCATAATCAAGCTTTCTATTGCTCGCTTAACGGGGTTTTGCTCAACAATAGGGTTACCCCATTCATCAAGCCTTGCGGGAAGCTTGCTTCTGTCGCCGTATGCAGCTCGGAACTGATTTACCGTAGACTGTGGAACAACCGAGGTGATAACTTGCAGCCACTTAGGATATTCATCGGTGCTTTCTTTGTAGTATGTGTTGCGTTTTTCTTTGTCAAGAGCCTGTCTGATGTCTGTAACAATTCGGGGGATAAGCTGGTTCGCAAAGTTAGCTAAGCTATTGCTAAACAAATCGCTTGCATCATCAGCTCCTGATTTGTTAAGAAGCAGATTCTTGAGGGATTCCATCATACCGAGGTTTGTAAATGTATCCATACTTCTGGTAGCAAGACCTACTAAACTTCCCCAAGCATCGAAGGTTTCCTCTCCTTTTGTCGCTTTTCCTATGTCATCAAGCAGATTTTTTAATTCAACACCAAAGCGAAATTGCATTGCAACAGAATCTATCCAGTCGATAGCAATATACAAATCGCCGTTTTTTTTGTCCGGAATTTTAAGGTACATCGTAGTATCTTCTTTTTCGTCAATGGGTTTGTCCTCATCCGCATCGCGGCCTACGGTTAAAAGTCCGAGATAGGAAAGCAGCATTGCGCCAAGCGAAACCGTTGTTCCGGTCATACCTTTTGCCGAGTTTTCAAGTGCTGTTCTCGCGTCGAGCGAACCCTCACGCACAAGTTTATAGTCTGTCGTAAGGTTCACAAGAAGTCCTGCGGGGCTGTATCTGGCTGCCGTAGCTGCAATATTCGCAGGAACATTTTTGAATCTTGCATTTAATTCAATAAAGGCTCCAACTGCCGCTTTTGCTACTCTGCTTACTGCGTCTGTACGCTTCATGTTTTTGTATGCGGTTATAACCGGAACTATTGCGTTTGGGTTGTTGAAAGTGCCTTTCATCGCTTCTTCAAGCCCAATATCCGCCATTGTATTCCAAGCTTTTATTGCCTCCGGGTTTGCCGTATCATTAAGGAACTCCGGCGACCAGTGGTTAGCTTCCGCAACCTGTGAAATGCGATTCATAACCAGCATTTTCTTTGCCACCGCGTCCTCAGCGGAAAGCAGCCCTGTTGTTACGCCGGAAAGGCGGTCAGCTACCCATCCGGGAACATTGAGCTTGCTCCACTTTCCGTTGCCTTGCATAGTGTTTGTCTTGTTGTCTTTAAGGAATCCGGCTTCACTATTGTATTTGTCAGTGCCTAAATCCATTTTTTCAAGGACTTCTTTTGCAGATTTCCTTGATTCCTTACTCATCTTAAAGCCGGATGTTGTGAGCATATATTCCGGGTGCTTTTTCTTGTAAATTCTTTCGAACGCGGAAAGCCAAAGGTTTTTTTGAACGACCATTGTAAACATTGCCGCGTTTGAAATAATATTTTTCATATGCGTTCTGCCCGAAGAAAGCATACAGAAATACGCCCACGCCGTTACTTTTTCGCCCCACGACGAAGGGATTTGGTTTGCAATACTGGCGTTAAGCTTGTCAGCCCACTTAGTATATTCCTTTGTTCCCGCCGTTTCGGCAACCTTACGGAGCAGTTCCGCATCAAGAGTGATTTCCTTGCCTTTAAGCCGCTTTTTGTATTTTTCCTGCAAGCTTTCAACAAGGCGCTCGTAATACATCTCGCCGCTGTTTTCAACAACTTCCCGCATTATCTTCATACTTTCGGAAACCTGTCCGGCATTGGTTGCTTGGCTTCCCATCCACGCCGCTATCTGAGCGGAAAGTTCGTGAGCATCTTTGTTTTTGCCCTTGCTGTCCACATACGCATCCTTTGCGATTTTTGAAAGCATTGTACCGAGAGCGCTTAATTCAGAGGTGAACCTGTGGTCGCCGTTCGCCATTTCTTCGAAGAACTCAACCGCGCCGTCAAACCCTTTTTCACGAATGGTGTCCATAGCATATTGAATGTCGTGGGAATGGGTCTTTCTCTCATAGGTAAATCCCTCTTGACCCCTTTCAATGCCCGCCGCAATCGACTCCACCATAGCATCCGTGCCGCCTCTTGAGGCAATAAAGGTAGTTACGGATTTGGATACATACTTACCGTTTATCTTCTTCGGCACTTCTGCGTTTTGGTTCAGGGTGTAAAATACGCCGTTGTCGTTAAGCCACTTTCCGTAGTTATATGCGGATTTGGAAACCCTTACGGAGCTTTCCTTGTTCTGTGCATAATATTTGCCGTCCTGCTCAATGAACTTTGCGCCGTCCTTTGCAAGGTTCGTTATGTTCTGCGCAACGGTGATTTCACCTAACATAGGGTCGTTTATCTTTCTTGCAAGCGCGGCTCTTTCACCGCTCGGAATATCGTTGTCCCTCTTGTATCTGTCGAAATCGGAGAACGGTTTTTTCTTCTGCGGAAGTGCTCCGTTCTCGTTAATGGCTCTTGTAATGTTCTGCTTGTCGCTTTCCATTGCGCCGACCGTCTCCGGGTGCTCCGCTCCGTTTTGATATTCGGGGGAATATTCGTTAGCGGGGTTGACATTGTTTCCGCTTTGTGGTATCTTATCAGTAGAAGAGTTGTTATTCCGAGCGTCTTGGACGTACATCCGGGGGGCGTGTCCATCTGGAGGGGAAGAAGCAGCTCTTCTTTTTTCTACTTCCTGTTTAAGTCCCTCTATCTTAGGTATGTCCCCTGTTCCTACTTTTATCATTTGCTTGTTGTATAGCAAATTGCCATCGCCAACAGCTTCAAGATAATATGTAGTTCCATTATGCCGCTTTTCGTAATATATGCCCACCTGCCCGTTTTTCTTTGTAACATAATAGACATTATCATAGTTTTCAACAATATCCGGTATCTGCTTCAAGTCTGCGGCAGTAACCGGATATTTTTCGTTTGCATTGCCTCTTCCGTGACTATTGTCTATGTGTCTTATATCGTTGTCGTTCAAAACGTGCGTTTTGCCCTCAACGTCAACGCCGTAAAGGGTTTGCATATCGGAAACAAGCCTTTCGGAAGCTTGACCATATATAATACTGTCTTTTTGCTTCGCAACATCTTCGGCATTTCTTTTTTTATCTCCGTATTCAAGAGCATATTCAACATAGTTGTTTACATCCTCTTGCGTTGCAGGCTTCTCTCTTGTACCTATATTCTCGTCAAAAATACCCCTCGTGCTTTTTTGAGCACCGCTGTTTTTGGCTTGAGCATCGGCTTTTTCGGCTTTCACTTCGGTTTGAGCACCGACATTCTCTGTTTGAGCACCGACATTCTCTGTTTGAGCACGGACATTCTCGCTTTGAGCACGGACATTCTCGGTTTGAGCACCGACATTTTCGGCTTGAGCACCGTTTTGAGCACGCGCAAGTTCCAGTTTTTCCTTGTATTTATCAACGAGCACGGAAACCTCGTCTGCATCATAAAAGTAGTCGCTGCCGTTCTCATCGGCTGTCATTTGCTCAAGCTTATACATCATTTCGCTGTATCTGTCGGGGTTTTTCTGCTCAAGCCTCGCCATATCGCCGTTTTCAAGGTGCTTTTTATAGTTTTCAAGGTTCTGTATTGTATTTTCAAGCTTTTTTTCCGTGCTCACGGGCTTTTTCTTGGATTTTTCCTGCTTCGGGGCTTGCTTTTCGGTTTTCTGAGAAAAGTTCTTATCTCGGTACGCTTCAAGCTTCTTTACAGCCTCCCTGCGTGCCGCAATTTCGCTTTCCTCAAGCCGAAGCTGTACGGCGTCGCCGTTTTCCGCTTCGTCCCAATACATACCGCTGTCGGCTTCCTCTTTGTACCTTGCGATAAGCGAATCGACATTTTTACGGCTGTTAAGCAAAAAAGCGTCGTCCTCGTTCATAATCATCCCGTTATCAGAGAATACCTTGGCGTTCGCTCCGTTCCTTGCTCTCTGCCCGTTTTCAAAGGCTTTCTGCATAGCACCTTTCAGCTTTTCGCCGAAGCTCGGGTGCTTCTTTGTAAAGGCTTCAAAGCTCTCCGCGTTGTACGCTTCGTTGTACAAGGCTTCAAACCTCGATTGCTTCATACTGGTATTGCTGAAATCCTTGTATGCGCGTTTTACCGTGTCCCTGTCCGCTTTAAGCTGTGCGCCCTGCTGTGGGGCTTTCTGCGGGGCTTTTGTTTCGGCTTCACTCTTTACCTCTGCGGGCTTTTGAGCCTGCTGTGGCGCTTCCTGCTTGGGCTGTGCGGTGGTTTCGGCTTCCCGCCGTGCAGCAGCTTCCTGTGCAGCCTTTTTCTCCGCCGCTCTCATATCAAGCTGGTCAAGCATTTCTTCGTGTTTTACTTCTTTTTTGGAAGGTTTCTTTTTCGGGGCTTTCTGCTCCGCCTGTGCGGGGGCTTCCTGCTGTGTTTGAGTTTCCGCCTGCACATTTCCCGCCTCGGAAGAAACGCTCTCTGCGGGGCTTGTAGGGGCTTGCTGAACAGTGTCGGGAATCGTTGCATCAAGCTGCGATTCAATTTTCGCCTTAACAACAGGGTCTTGCGACGCCTGATAACCAGCTTTTAAGTTGTCAAGCAGTTCGGTTTTTGCACGGTCGAGCTTTGCGTCAGTTTCCGCATTACCGGTATATGTGTTGTTGCCGAGCCTGTTTACGACTTGTTGTCCTCCGGAAAGCGCCACATTTCCCAATCCGAATATACCGCCGCTCCAAAATCCGGTTTTGGCGTTGTCTAACGCTACATTCAGGTCGTAAACCTGATTCCATTTTCCCTGTGCTGCAAGGTCAATAACGCCTTGAGCAAGATAGTTAAGCGAGTATTCGACAAGTTCCTCTCCGCCCTCTTCAAAGGCGTTGTAAAGGAGATTTGTAATCCATCTTTGCTTCGCTGCGCTTTCAAGCTTGTTAAGCGGGCTTTTCGCTCCGCCGATACCGCCCATAGCTTCTGTGATATACGATATTGCACCTGCCGCGGTTGCTCTTATTGTGCTTTCAAGCTTTCCCTGCCCTTCGGCTCTGCTTTGGTTATATGTATCGCCGAATGTTCCGAACGCCATTCCGCCGCTGAATATGCTGTTTGCCATATGAGAGCCCTTTTCAGCGGCGATTTTAGCGGCGGCTTCATAAGAGGCTCCCTTGGCAAGCTCCTTGCCGAATGCCGCCTCGCTTGCAATAGAACCCGCAAACAGCGAAATCGGACCGGTCGCTATTTTGTACGAAAGCATATTTGCTAAGCTGTCGCTTACCTGAACAGCAGTCCGGTACGATTTTGTGGGGTTTGTCGCCATTTCGTTTGCGAACTGCCCGCTTGCAATTTCTCCGATTTTTCTTGCTTCGCCCTTTTCGTAAACCTCTTTGCCGGGCTCATAGCCAAAGCTGTCGTAAAGCCAGTTTCCGATATTTTCTGCCGTTTCGCCTGCGGCACTGCGCACTCTGTTTATAAAGGCGTATTCTCCGCCCTTGGTCGGGTCGCTCAGCTCGTCCTCAAGCTCGTAATATCTGTCTGCTATATTCTGACCTATTGCGGTTCTCGTGTCATATACCGAGCCGCCGCCCTTCAATGCGGGGTTTTTCTCGGTTGCCATTCTCGCCCTGTCCAAAGCGCTGCTGTAGTGCCTGCGGTAACGCTCCCGCTTTTCCTCGTCGGAAAGAGCGTCGTATCTTCTTCCCGCTTCCTCCCACTGATACTCACGCTTGAGCTTGTTTATCTGCCCCATCAGCTTCAAGTCCGCGTTGGTCTTTCCGTCTCCGGAGGCGATTTTCGCCATATTTTCGCCGATTTTGTTTCTTGTATCCTGTGCGGTGGAGGACTTGCCGCCCTGCCCGGACTTTAACAATTTGCTTTCTCTCGTCCGGCTAAGTGCGCTTCCCGTGGCTGCGCTCTGTCTTTTTGCGGGGGTCTTGTCCTTGCTCTCTCTTTTCGCCTCGGCAAGGTTTTTGTTATACTCGTCGTAATATCCGGCTATCTTGGCGGCATAGTCGTTTTTGGGCTTGTCTTCCGCTTTGCTTTCGGGCTTGTTTTTCGGCTTCTCGGAAACCGCGGGCTTCTGTTCCTGCCCGAAATCGTGAGGCTTGCCGAAGTTTTCGCCGGAGCGGACTCTCTTTTGGAAGTCCGACTTCTCGTCAAAAGTGCTTCTTCCGGCGGCTTTATCTTTGAGGTATTGGCGAATTAAATCTTCTCCGTTTTCGGGTTTCTTTTTATTTGCCATAAAATCACCTCTCAATAGCAGTCAACTATATCGGTTATCGTGTATTTCGCCGCCTCGTTAAGAGCAATAATAAACTTGCTTCTTGCCTTGTTGCTTCGGTAGTCGTTATCATCGTCCACAAAGGCGTGCTCCGCAACTCCGTATGCAAGAGCGGTTTGTGTTACGGAATCGTGATAGGGGATTGTTTCGGAAAGGCTTTTAAGCCTCGGCGCTGTCAAAAGCTCCTCCTCGCCGTAAAATCTCCTTATGCTGTTCTCCGTTTCAAGTGCTTCCGCTATGGCAAGGTTTACCCAGCCCACCTTGTAATCGTCAAGGTCGGGAACCTCGCTTTGAAGCTCCGGCACGAACGAAAGCGCAAGGTTATACACTTCTTGTCCCGTCATAGCTGTTCACCTATCCTTTCCTGTGCTTCCGCTATGGTGTTCAGCGGGTCATACTGTTGGTTCGTTGCTCCGTACCCCATAGCCTGCTGCATCTGCGCCGCCTGTGCCTGCTTCATCTTCGCCATAACTGCGTGCTTGTTGAATATGTATTTGTCGGGTATCGCATCAAGGTACGCTACCGGGTCGGTAATAATTCCGTTTTGCAGCAGCTTGTCCATAGTGGAAACCTGCGTAATCTCGTTGAAATAGCTTCCGCCGCCGATGTCGATGTTAAGCTGCATTCTGTCGTACTGAATCTGCGAAAAGTCGTATATAGTGGTAATGTCGTTTCCGTCATCGTCACTGAAAGAAACCTCGCGCACGCCATAGTTTACTTTCATCATCTCTATAAGCACGCGCACAATATCCTCTACAAACTGATAGAACGCCTGTCTTTGCAGCTCAAGGGGAGCTGTCGCCGCTTTCTGTACCGCGATAATTGCGGAGGTGTTTTCGGGGTTTACATTACCGAGGGCAGCGTCGTTTGCGCCCATAAAGTCTTTGGTGTATTCCACAACCTGATTAACAAGCGTAGTTACGCCAACACTCACATCCGCCGCCTTGGAAACATCCATAACGGCGCTGTTTACATCGCCCACAACTCCGATTGCCTGTCCGATTTTGTTCGTCCACTGGCGAATCTTTGTCATATCGTAAAACAGCTTCGGGAAAGCAAGCTTCTTTTCATGCTCAAGGCTCATTGCAAGCAGCTTGTTCACATATACTTGGTTCGGGATAAGTCCTGTAATGGGGCTTTGTCCGTGATAGCTGTTCTTTATGGTGTCCCAGTTCATCCACGCAACGGGATAATGCCTGTATTTAGTGTCGGTGTCCTCTTTAAGCACAATATCCTTGGTGGTGCGCATAAAGTGCACTGTGCCTTTCTCTTTCCACATATACACAAGCTCGGTTACAATGTCGCCTGTTGCTTCGTTATCCTCGCCGTAATATTCTGTTTCGCCGTCGCTGTGTATCTGGTCAAGCTTCGTTTTTTCAATGCCCTCCGCTTCAAGCTGTTCCTTAAAAATGTCCAGCTTGTGCCGCTTCACAAGGATAATGTACGGCTGTTCCTCCGATTCTCTTTCAAACGGATTGCCGAAAAGCATCTTCGTGTTGTCCACAACCTCAAGCTTCGGGTCGTCGTTTGCAAAATCCCAAAACGCATACAAACAGCCGTCACCGTCCACGGCGCAGTTGCGAAGAACCTCGCGCAGGCGCGTTTTTGTCTTTGTCTTTTCAAATATGCGCTCAATCTCTGTTTTTATTATTTTGCACTGAATTTGCGAATTTTCGGTTCGTACAAAGGGAGTGAGCTGAACGGCTATATCGTCAGCAATAATCATAGCGATAAGGTAGTTTACAACACGCTTGATTACATTGAATGTGGTCTTGTCAATGTCCGGCGCGGTTACGCCCTCCCATTGCCTCATTATGTTATCGCAAAGGCTTTTTATCCTTTGCTTCTTATGGTTTCCCATAAGTTCAGCATATCTTTTCACCAATATTGGTGTCCCTGCCTCGTGGTGGCTGATGGCGGTTCTCGCCCTGCCACTATGCGTTGCGGCTGTCAGATATTCCTATCTGACTTCACCTCTGATTACCTTGCGAGTAGTATGATTTTTGTTAGCTCTTGCCGTGTTCTCGCTTATTGTAAGCCACCGACAATTTAGCGGGCAGTAATCACCGTTTGCATCAATTCTGTCTATTGAAAGGTTATCGTCGTATCCGTTGGATAAAGCCCATTCTTTGAACTTTGAGTAGTCGTTCCACTCTTCGCAGACCTTTACGCCTTTGCCTCCGTAATATTTATAAGCATCTTTATTCGGGTTGTTGCAGCGCTGCCGCATTCCAGCCCAAATGCCATAAAGTCTCGTTTTGTGGTTGTGGCTTTCGTTGTGCTTAGCGTTTGTCGTGCCGACAGAAGCAACGGCTTCCCTGTGTAAACAACCACAGGATTTTGTATTTCCGCTCCGCAGGTTGTTCCCTGTTACAATTACAGTAAGTCCGCAATCGCAAACGCACTTCCAATAGGTTTTGTGGTTTTTAAGCTCTACAAATTCAATAACGGTAAGTCTTCCGTATTTTTTGCCAACTAAATCAATCATATTCATACTCCTTTGTATGTTTTTTACTCGTTTAGGCTTCCAGTTTTTTTCAGGGATTTTACATCGGCAAGCGTTTACCGATATAGAAATTTTCGTTTTGCTTTACGGTTTCCCGCAGTCCGATTCCCTCGTTAATGCTGTCGTTATAGTCGTTGCATCTGCCGTATGCTTTCCATATGGTTTCCGCATTTTTTTCTTTCAACCCTTATTTCCCCCTTCCGTCGTATGAAAGGAAATTGCTCCACTGCTCGTCCATGGGGATTTTGTCCCCCCGTTCCTCGACCTTTGGCTGCTTCCCAAGCAGCAGCTTTAGCTTCCTTATCTCATTTTTGAAGTAGAAAAAAAGTATTAAATCGGCGGCAAAAAAAACCGCCATTAACGCTATTGTCATATTATGTCACCTCATTTTGGGCATAAAAAAAGCGCCCTTCGGCGCTTAAAATAACTTTATATAGCAAAAAGACCCCGTCTTTCGACAGAGCCTTCTCGCCTCGTTAAAATCACAGGGTGGACTAAACCCCGCAGCTTTATATTACACCCTCGGCACTGATTTGTCAATACCGATAAGCAAAAAGCCCTATCTTTCGATAGAGCTTTTCACTTCGCAGCTTTCGCCGCATTCTAATTTCAATCCACACCGCGTACGCTTGCGCTCTGACGGATTGCCGAAGAGCATCTTCGTGTTGTCCACAACCTCAAGCTTCGGGTCGTCGTTTGCAAAATCCAAAAACGCATATAGACAGCCGTCATAGAGCCACCCCCGCTTACGCGGGGAAAAAATCAGCGCTCACGCGGTGACAAAAGGGATTAACCCTTGTCTGTAGTATAGCACTATGTAATGCCTTTGTCAAGGAGTTTTTATTCTTTCGTCCCCACAAGCTTGATTCCATGTTGGCTCGTAAAGGTCTTCCCTTTTGCCACATCGGCAGGGGTTGCATCTCCAAGTTCTCCTCCTGCAATTATCACTTTTACCTTACCGCCCTTGTCGATTGCAACATTTTTAGTTACCTCGCCTGTAATGTGAGCCGAGCCCTGCACCCCTGCAATCGTCAGTCCCTGTGCGACAACCGCACTCGGTTTTAGTCGTGTCCCCGTCACTTTAACGCCGTTTACATACGCAGTCTTATCCTTGACTATATCCTCCGCCACCGCCGTGGCATCGGAGGTGTCGAGCTTGTCCGGCAGCGCGTTTACCTTTGCAAGCACGCTTGCTATTTTGCTCGTGTTGTCGTTAAGGCTCATTCAGCACCTCCTCCACCCTTGCCCTCCACTTTTCGGGCACTTGCTCAAGGGTTATCCTGCCAAGCCGGATTTGTAGCACAAGAAATTTTATCACTCGCTCACCCCCAAAAGCTCAAGCATTGCTTCTTCAAGTGCCTCAATCCTCTCCTCCGCCGTAGGCTCGGGTGCTGGCATTTCTGCCGTCATAGCCTCAAGCTCTGCGATTTCTTCGGGGGTCATTTCGATATATTCACCGTTAATACATTTTTTCATTTTTTAATCCCCCAAACTCTCAATGTAGTTCCTATCGCCATTCCCGCGCCGTATGCTGTAATAGAATGAACACCGTTTGAAAGCGGTTCATTCTTAACTGTAAAATAGAATGGCGTCATCATCGAGATACCAAAATGATTGGAAACGCCTATTTCACAATTCATTGTGTCGTCGGGAGTTATTGCTCCAAAGCTTCCATCGCCACGCGATAACGTGCTGCTGGTTGCTGTCCAAACAGAACCCACTCGCGTATCTATCCTTATAAATGCATATCCGCGTTTTGCATTTGTGCTTGTTGTAATACTGGCGGCAGCCGCTCTGCTCTCGCCGGTATAAAAGGTATCGTTGCAGTTAGGCGCTATGCATATATTGCCTAAGTCGCTTTCAACTCCGCCCCACTGGAATTGAACGTATACGGTGCTGCACGCGCTAAAGGTCACACGAATGGAATTTACCTGTTCTGTTAATGTAGTATCAGCAACCTTTTCCCACACTTCTCCGCTGCTTCCGCTCCCCGCTGCTTTTCCCTCCAGCGCTGTCAGCACTGTATCAAGGCTTGTGCCTTGCTCCGCTATTTTATTTTCTGTATTTGTAAACGCATTTTCTATTCTGTCATCCATATTGTTCACCTCACAATGCGTTTATTCTGTCGGCTATATTCCCTACAAGGTCATACAGGCATTTCGCCGACGGTACTTGCTTGTTAGTGCTCGAAGAGGAAACCGAATTTACAAGTTCACCGGATACAAGCCCATCACGAAAATAATGCCACGTTCCGTCATATGTAACTGTTAGGCTAAGTGGAGCGCTGTCGCTTACCCTTGGTGCACCGCTTCCCGCAAAGCAGAATAAATACCTATCAATATTAACCGCCGCTAATAGCGGAAGCACCACCGGAACAACGCCTACCGCATCTAACAGAATACAGTAAACTGCCTTTCCTGCTTTGTATGCCGCATATACCTCAGCCGCTGTTTTGTCCGCTGTGGCACTATGATTAGTACCCGGCGTCACTGTCACATACCACGCTCCGCCTCCGCCCTGTCCCGGCTCGCCCTTCGCTCCTCTCGGTATTCCGAGGTTCAGCACAGGACTTTCCGCAGTGCCGCCCATACTCGCCGTTGCGTTCTGCCCCGCTTCAAGGGTTGTAACAGTGCCTATGGTCAAATTCGGCGTTGCGCCGGGGTCGCCTTTGTCACCCTTTGCACCCGGGCTTCCCGGCTCACCCTTTGCGCCCGGTTCACCCTTATCGCCCTTCGCGCCGGGACTGCCTTTGTCGCCCTTGTCTCCCCGGGGAATCACAAATCTAAGTCCGTGGTTCGGTGCGTCCCCGGTCATAGTCACATCTGCGTCCGTTCCCGGTTCGCCTGTTTCCACGCTCTCTATGCTAAATGTCGGTGTCACGCCGTCCTTGCCCGGCTCGCCCTTTGCTCCTCGGCTGGGCTTCCCGGTGTCGTCCTCTCCTATGAACCAGTTTCCGTTCTCTCCCACATAGGGCGTTTCTCCGTTTTCACCGTCCTTGCCGTTTGTTCCTGCTGCGCCCGGCTCACCTTTGAGGGACGCAAGCCACTCCGCCTCCGTGCCGTCAAAGCCGTTTTCCTTTGCAATTTCGTATGCGCTCTTTCCTCGGGGCAAATCCTCGCCCACGCTTGCCGCAGCGCTGCCGTCCTCGCTTACGCTCACTTCGTCCGCGGATATGACCGCGCCCTCCGTGCTCCCAAGGCTCGGCAGTCCGCTCTTTACCGCAATGCTCATTCTGTCACCCCCGGTCTGTTGTAGTTGTGCCCGCAGGCAACGTTTATGCGCCTGCGCGGTATTTTTTTATATCCACCGCTCGTCCATTCAAGCCAAATGTACGCCTTTTCATCGTCGTGAAAGTCATAGGTTTTCGCCGAAGGCACAAACACCCAAAGCGTATATCCGTTACTGTCCAGCGTGAATATGTTGTCCGTGTTGGTGTCGGTATAACTGACAACCGTGCTCTTGTCTGCATGCTGAAACTTTACCGTAATCGCCGTAACGGCGCTTATCTTGTCCGGAAGCGTTATGGAAAAGAGCTTATCCTCTCCCGGCATAATGTAAATTGCCACAGTAGCACCCCCTTACACTTCTAACCAGATGCCGTAAATATATATAGACTTGGAATCGGTATACCCGCTGTTCACAAAATTTATGTATTTTTCCCCGGTAACTGCGGAAATATCAAACACCTTTGTTTCGGGCGTACCAGTATATTTTGTTTCATACCTTGTGAATGTATCCGCTTCGTTTCCATATCCGTATTCGGCGCCGCGGTCTGTGTCTTCAACAAGACCGATAGTAATATATAGCTTACTGAATCTCGAAAAATCCGTTTTTACCGAAAGATAGCCGGTAATTGAAATTAAAATGTTAGCGCTTCTTACCGTAACATTGCTTTCCCTTGCGACCGTTCCGTTTATTTTTGCAATCCCGCTTTGAAAGATATACTTAACGCTGTCGCCGCTCATCAGCATTCTCCGTCTTGCTCTCATCAGCCCGCACCCCAGTTCTTCCAAAGGACATATCCGGCAAGGCAGTCAAACTCCCATGTTTCCCCCGCCGCCGCTTTGGTCACATCGTCGCCCCCGGTTTTGGTGTACCCCTTTATTGTCACCGTGGGCGTTCCCGATGCAAATTTCACAAAGCCGTGGCAGTCGGTTGTCGCCGCCACGGTGAAGTTAAAGCTCGTAACCGCCGTAAATTTGTATTCCTTGTTGTTTTCCGCCGTCATTGTAACAGCACCTGTGGCACTCTTTTCCTCCGGCTTTGCCTCACAGTTCTTTTGCAGATACGCAAGGTTCACCGCGTCCGTGCCAGACACCGGACTTTTTACCGAAGTTGTTCCTTCGGTAACGTCCAAGCCGCTCGCCTTAATCACGCCGTCAATTTCATATGTGGTTTTTTTGCCGTTCACGGTCTTTTTTCCCGGCACTGCTCCTATGTCCTCGGGAGTTACAGGGTCTGCGCCGTCTTTTTTGTGCCTTGCACCGTGTATTTTTGCGGCTGCGCCCACCATTTCCGCGGTGTAGTCTCCGGTCTGCGCCGCCACCGCTCCGGCTCTGCCGAATACGCTTGAAACACTGCCGGAAGCTAAAACCACTTGCGACAGCGTTTCGGAAGAAACATATTTGTCGATAATTTCGTTGATTTTGGGAATTGCCACGCTCCGAACGATTTCCTCAATCTTCGCCTGCATCTCCGCCGCGGTCAGCCCCGGCACATCGGACTGCCCCTGCACGCCCTTTCCTGCAAGGTCTGCGTCCGTAATCTTATTTACTGCCATATTTCCACCTCACTTTTTGTATCTGCCTTTTTCGGCATATTCAAGGCTAAAAGCATACAGCCCGAACGCCTTGTCGATTTCGTCGCACACAACGCGAAATCCGGCTTTGTCAATCTTTTTAATTGTTATCTTTGTAGTAACGGTTTTGTGCTCCGCGTTAGCGTGCCAAGTGAAATTGCTCCAACTGAGGGCAGACCACTGAAAGAACCCAAGCTTTGAACCCCATTCCTTCAATGTAGTCCACACGCCGTTCTTTTTGTATTCCAAGCGAAGCTTGTTCTGCGGAAAAGGCGCTGCCTGAATTGCCGCCGTCCTTATGGTTTTGTTCCGCCAAAAAAGGTTTCCGTCCATATCCGGAATCGTCCAGTATGCCACTATTGCTTTGTTTCCGTCTTCGGAATAATCGTGATATACTCCGGGTATAAACTTGCATATATTGCCTTTTTCGTCGCCGAAACAAAGGTTTCCGTCGCCGTCCTCCCACAAAATCCGCGCGTTTATTCCTGTCCAAAGATAACATTCGTACTGATATGAGGAATACGGTTCGCCTCTTGAATAGCTTTTTTGGCTTGTATCAAGTAAATACAGCCTGTCTCCCTGCGCAATCACATAGTATTTCTGCCATCTTGCCGCTTCGCATTTTGCAATACCGCCTTTTTCTTTCAGCGCTTCGTTTATGTAATAGCTTCGGTTCTGCGTATACATTGCGCCGTCCACCGTTGCCGCTGTAACGGCGTATACGCCGCGTTCCGTCAGGAATAAAGGTTCTGTTTCCATATACACAAAGCTTCTCGGAGAAACGGCTTCTTCGCCTTGCAGAACATCCGTAACCGGAAATGTTTCTCGTTTATCTTTCGTCAGGGAATACTTGCGCATTATAATGCTTCTTCCGTCGTCCGCAGGCGCAATGTGCGTTGCCAAAAGTCCTCTTACAACGCTGTAACCGATAATGCGGTTGTTTTCGTTGCCTATGGCGGAATAGTTAAGGTCAGGAAAATATTCCGGCTTGTCCGCCATAGAAAAATAGTCTGTGTTTTTGCCGCTTCCGGAAACGAAAAGCCTGTTTTGAGTTCCTGCGGAGTTGTACGCAATTGCCTTATTGCAAAGGTTTATTCTGTCCGGGTAATCTCCCCAGTCTCGGGAAGCGGTTATATATACGTTATCTTCACCTGTCAGCGGGGTTTTCCCCGGAGCTGAGGTGAATGTTATAATTCCTTTTTCACGGTCAACGGAAAAATCAGTGCCCTCTTTCTTTTCGTCAAAGCCGCCGTTTTGGTTCAGCACAAGCACCGTAACCGGGTTATTATCAAGGTTTGCAAACGAAAGCTGAAACTGCGTTGCCGTTGCAAGTGCTTCCGTAACGGTGAATCTTTCCGTCCACTTTCGCCCGATAAGGTTTACATCTTCAAACGCCGTTCCGCCCGCCATTATGTTTTCCGCAATCGGATTGCGTGAAATGGTCACCGTGGGCACATACGCATCGTAGCTTATGGGGTAAATATCGTTTCCGTCACATTTCAAAGCACATAAGCCATCGAAAATATACAGATTTGTGCCGATTATCTGTCCGACGGACTTTTCATCATTTCCGCCCGCCCAACACTGTGTGCCGTCTATATAAAATTTCGTCCCCGCGTGAATAATTTCGTGTCCGTCAAGTTCCCACCGTCCGTTTATTCTGCCGGGATATTTCTTCACAAGCCCGAAACCGTTTCGCTTTATCGGTTTGCCCAGCAAATCCGCAATCATATTCGGTGCGTTTGGGCTTCGGGAATTGTCGATGCTTGAGGGGGCGGACGAAAGGTCAACCCCTCTGAAAGCGTCAACTATAAAAACATTTTTTCTTATGGTCGGGGCATCCCCGAAATCTATTTGTTTCATAACTGCCCCGCTTTCTTTACTTTCTCATTCGTGCGAGTTCCTTATCGTACTTCGCCTGCGCTTCCATAATGGCAAGCTGCATTCTAAGGTCTGCCATCTGCTGCGCAAGGTTCTGTTCGTTGCTGTTTACGCTGGTGTTGTAGGTCTTCAAAAGGTCTGCAAGTTTTGCGTTGGCATCCTGATACAGCGTGTTTCTGTTGGTCTGATACTGGTTTCTGTTTCCCGCAAGGGTGCTTTCCGCAGCGCCGCCGTTTATGCCCTGCGCCGCCATCTGCACAGGCAGCGCTTTGTCCGCCATCATTCGGGCAATGTAAAGCTCCCGAAGCTGATTTTCAATGTTGGCGTCAAGTTCGGATTTGCCGGAATTGTAAATGTCAAGCGCGCCTTGGTTTGCAAGGTCGGTTGCCGCTCTCAGCTTTTGCTGCACCGCATCCACCCCGGAGGGCTGCACGGCGGGGGTTGTTCCTCCCGGAAGTGTTCCTGTTCCTCCGGCACTTCCGCCGCTTCCCCAACCTACGGAAGACGAACCGCTCACGGAAACGCCGGGTGCAATATCGGTGAAGCTTCCTCCCGAACCTCCCGAACCGCCATCGGAGGGCGGATTTTTTGCAGGAGGAACAGCAGGAGGAATATATCCCGGGTTTTTAGTAGGGTCTGTTTTCGCAGGCGTTCCGTTAAGATTAAAGCCGTCTTTAGGTTTTGTCGGGTTCAGTATGGAATTAAGATAGGAATTAGCTCTGTCCTCACCGTGTTCGTTAAGCAATCCGTTGTATGTATTTCTTTGACTTAGGCTAAGCTTCTGCGTTTTGTCACCGCTTAATATTTTCTTGGCAATTCTTTCAGAATTCATTTCGAAAAACGGGTCAGAAATAGGATTCTTTTTAATTACACCGTTATAGTAACGGTCATATTTTCCGGACGAATCGTTTATATTCGCTCTTTGTAAGGCTGTTGCCACTGTATTACCTCCTTATACAAAATAAAGGGGGCGTTTTAAGCCCCCTTATATTATTGTTCTCAAGAAACAGTTCTCTCGGTATCCTCGACAACATCGGAGGTAAAGAGCGCATCGTCAAATGCCACTGCCTTTGCCTTGGTTTTTCCGGTGGGCAGAGTAACGGCGCCGCCGGAGGTGGTCTTAATGGCGGAAAGGCTGAACCGAGGGTCACTGCCGTCGGTGGTGACAAATACTGCGGTAGAGCCTGCGGAGGTCACGGTGAGGGTATTGCCGGAGAAAGCGAAGGTCGGATTTGCCTGCTTGGTGGAAGCAGCAACGGCGGCATATACGCCGTCAACCTTTTTGCCGATAATGAATGCGTCGTAAAGGAAACGACCTTCAAGAAGCGCTCCGTTGTATCCGGGAGGGTCTTTGTGAAGCTTCATATCGTTAATCTTTTTGGGGAATACCGCCGCAGTTTTGCTCACAATGAGGAAGTAGCACTGAGAATTGCCCTTTTTCAGATATTCATCGGGGAGCGGGATTACCTGTGCGCCCATAAAGGTACCGAGGGAACCCTTTACAAGGGCTTTGGTTCCGAGAGCGTCAATTCCGATGAACTGCTTGGAAATGCGAAGCATGCCGAAATAAGTCCAGCCGATGAAAATTGTTCTGTCGTCGGGAACGTTCTTGTTGCTCAGATGTACCATACCGTCAGAAAGCTTTTCGACAATGGTCTCGGTGGTGGGAGCTGCGGTAAGCGCGTCAATTTTGCCCGCGTGGTCGATGAATCTTCCAAGGGCGTACTTCTCCATTTCGGGGAGTGCCTTGAACTTCATCTCGCCGCGAAGAACTCTGCCCGCCTCTTTGGTTTCCATCTGCTCTTTGTTGTTGCCTTTGTCAATGGTGATAGAAAAGGAACGGTCTCGGGTTATCTCCATACGGTTTACGGTGTCCTGAAGCTCTTTAGGCTCGCCGTAACGGTTGGAACCTGTTCTTTTGTAGTCCTGCAAATCCTGATATTCGGGAGAGTAAACATTGATTGCTCTGACGCCGTCCCAGTTGTAGTCGTTGTTGCAGGCTGCCGCCACTACGGACTCCTGTGCAAAGCCCTCTGCTATCTTCTTTTCATATTTTTCTGCAAGGTTAATTGCCATAATTTATTTTCCTTTCTTTATCCACCGAAAAAGCCTGAAAGGAAGTCGTCATAATCTTCACCCGCTGCGGAAGCTTTACTGCTGCCCATAGATGAATAATAATTCGTCTGCTTCTGTTTCAGCTCGGTGTTTTCGTTTGTCAGATTTTTAATTTGTTCTTGGTTTTTGGTGTAAAGCTCGTATGCAAAGGTCGGGTCGGTTCCGGCGTTAATCATTGCCGCTACCTCCTCGGGAAATTCCTTTACATCCGGATATTTGGCACAAAACGCTTTGTAAGGCGCAAGCTCGTTTTCTCTGTCCTTTTCCTGCTTTTCTTCGGTTTCCTTCGCTCTTTTGTATTCGGAAAGTTTTCCGTTTTCAACATTTTTCTGAGCGATAATTTCAACCGCTTCGTCAGAAAGCTCAGGGTACTGCTTTTTTACATTGTCTATTTCGTGCCGCAGACCGATTTCATTTGCGGCGTTGTCAAGAAAATCCGAATATTCCTCCGGAGTTTTGCCGTTCAGCTCTGCAAGCCTTGCTATTTTTTTGTGCAGAGGAGTGTTTGCCACGGCGTGGTCGTAGTTAAGCCCTTTTTGAATGGTGGCTATAACTTCGTCCTCGTTTATGTTCAAACGCTCTGCAAGGCTCTTGATTTCGCTTTGAGGGATAGGGTATTCCTTGCCGAGAAATTTAACGGGCAGAGTGGTTTCCTCCGCCTCTTTCTGCGGCTCTTCCTGCTCGGATTGGGTCTGATTAGGTTCTTCGTTCCCCTGTTCCTGTCCTTCTTCGGTCTGAAAGTCTTCGTCCTCAAAAATATCGAAGCTGGTGTCGCTTTCGGTATTGGTCATGGTTTCTGACATATTGAGAATTCTCCTTTATTTGTAGTATTTTTATTAAAAAAGCGGCTGCGCTGTTCGTAGTCGCTTTTTATTCGGTTTCAATCGGCAAAGGGTGAACAATTTCTTTTATTTCACCGTACTTTGCGCATTTTTTATTGTGGCAGCTCGTTTTCTGAATAAGAACAAGCGTGCCTTTTCGGTAGGTGTAAAACGAACCGTCAATCATCATTTCGGTTCCGCATTCCTCACATCGCATATTGACCTCCATAGCTCAAAAAGCTGTCAATTTCTCTGTCGTAGTCGTCTTCTTCGTGAATTTCAGAGGAAAGCATCGGAATTTGCCGCCCTGTGCAAAAATATCTTATTGCGTCAAGGCTGTGGGTTATCTCGTGAGGGTCTTTTGACATATCGTCCGGGTCTGTTTCATCAAACTGCGCTAAAGGAATGTCGTGAATCAGGTTCTTGCAGTTCGCAAATATTCTCAGTCCCGCTACTTTGTTACCCATTTCGTCAAATCCCGGATGCAGGTGCTCCTTCACATCAATCCACCCGGTGTGCCTGTCCGCTTTCGCCCTCGAAAGATATATTCCGAAGTCGGTGAATATCTCCGCAACGCTGCGCCCGGTGTCGTTTCTTCTGCTCCACATATCAGGCGGTGCAAAATATATCAGCGTTTCCGGGTCGTCAACGCTTTTAAGGTATTTAGCCGCTTCCGAAACAACCATATTCGGCTTATGTATTTCTTTATATACATATTCTCTGCCGTTTTGGTCTACGGCAATCCAATATGCCGCAAACATATCAAGTCCGTAATCCATTGTGCAATATCTCTGCCACTCCGGCGGAATGACAAACGGTTTCATAACATGTATATTGCGGTCAAATTCGGTGAAGAACTGCCCGGCGTAAACGTCCCAGTCGCCGTCAAGCCACGCTCTGCGCAAATCCTCCGGCAAAGAACGAAGCTGGTCGATGTAATCCGGCTGCGCTTCCATCAGCGCGTAGTTGTCCTGCGCCTTTGCAGGAATAAAGGTGTAATCCTCCGGGTGCTCGTTCGGGTGAAAAAGCCTGTCAATAAACAGCCTTTTTACCCAGTTGTGACCGGGGCCTCCCGGGTTCGCCGTAAGATAGGTTCTTTTCGGAAAATCATTTACGCCTCGAACAACGGCTTTCAGAGTGTTGAACTGGTATTCGGAAAGCTGCGTCGCTTCGTCTATGAACAAAACATCGTATTCCTGCCCTTGGTACTGCAAAACATCACTGTCCGTTGCACAATATCCCGCAACGATAATGCTCTGCTTTCCTTGGTTTTCGTTGAAATAGAATGTCTTGTTCCTTTCCTTGTACTTGGCTATTCCGTTCAGCTCCTCTTTAAGAGGCGTTATGTGGTTGGTCTCAAGCTCCGGAAAGGTTCGCCGAATTATAAGCATCTTTATCCCCGGATAGTTAATACCTAAAAGCATGGCTTTCTTTCTTACCGCCCAGCTCTTTCCTCCGCCTCTCGCTCCGCCGTAAAGAACATACCGACAATCAGATAAAAAAAAGAGCTTCTGACGGTCGTTCGGCTTAATCGAAATGTTAATCATCTCGAATAGTCATCTCCGTCTTTGCTCTCAATCAGAATGTGAATGCCGCTGTTCTCGTCTCCAATCGGCTGGTTCGGCTTTCCTATCGCCCGGTCAAGAATGTTTATAATCGCGTCGTAGTTGTTCTTGTTGCCGTCCTGCTGCATCACTCGCACCAGCTTCTCCGCAGCTTCTACGGCGGCACTCTTGATTATCTTCTTCGCGTCTTTACGCTCCTGCCGCTGCTCTTCGGTCAGCGGAGGTCTGCCTTTCGGGTTTCCGCTCTGTCCCGGCTTGAACCAGTAAGGATTAAGCCGTTCCTTCGCTTCCTCGCTTCTCCTGTCGTGAAGCTCCTGCTTCTCCGCCGCTGTCATTTTCTTTCTGGTCAATGCTCATTTCTCCTTTCTTTTTATTTCTTGTGGAGCGGGCGGGATTTGCACCCGCCTCACATCTTCTTCGCTCCGTTTGGGGCGCTCCGGGAATCGAACCCTCGCTCCTTCCGCTTATCATTCGGCTGTGCTTCCGTTACACCATAACGCCCGTATTGGAGCTGTCGTAGGGATTTGAACCCTCGTCTGTCGCTTACAAGGCGACTGCTCTGCCACTGAGCTACAACAGCTTATTCACTTGTTCGGAATCCCCGAATAACTGCCTGAAATCACCGTTTTGCAAGCTCTTTTCACTAAATCTTGCAATCTTTTTTATATATCCCCGAGTTTTTTGACACCCACCCCCTCAATTCTGCATAATTCTTTATTCCTCTCTTGCATTTCACTACTGTTATTGTATTTTACTTTAGCGTACTAAAGCGTTCAAATTCCTGATTTTTGTCAGAGTGGATATATAGATACCTTTTGGGGCCGCCACCCCTTCGGAAGGGGTACCCTGCCACCCCCCCACC
>ERZ1034755.47-NODE-47-length-36274-cov-6.064745_pt1 | contig 36274 bp, 32 predicted proteins | sample MGYA00520596_ERZ1034755 | MGnify/ENA primary metagenome ERZ1034755 (study PRJEB33766, sample SAMN09781701) | gut metagenome | biome: gut microbiome | host: Homo sapiens | place: Madagascar | study: EMG produced TPA metagenomics assembly of the PRJNA485056 data set... | reverse complement strand
TAGTTACACTTATAATATAATATTAGCTGATAAAATATCAGAGGTGTCATTATGCAAGACGAAACTATGGAAAAGGATGCAATATCGCTGAAGGCGGTCTTTTCTTTGCTCGCCAAACGTTGGTGGATCATTCTCCTTGCGGGCGTATTATGTGCTGCGATCCTGATCGTTTGTACGGCACTTTTTGTTGATATCAAATATCAGGCGAGCGTGATGATGTATATCAATACATCAATCGGGCAGACGTCCATCAAGCTGAACGACTTAAGCACCGCCCGCGATTTGGTGGCGACTTATTGCGTGATTCTTTCGTCACGTGACACGCTTGAACAGGTAAAAGCGCTGGAGGGACTGCCGTATTCGTGTGAACAACTTAACGCGATGATTTCGGCGTCGGCGGTGAACAATACGGAGATTTTCCGCGTCAGTGTGACCAGTCACAATCCGGAGGAAGCACGTGTGATCGCCAATACGGTCGCGAGCGTTTTGGAGAGCGAGATTCCGTCGACCATCAAAGGTTCCTCGGTAGAGATCATAGAAAACGCAGTACGTCCTACACGGCCGGTTTCCCGTGGCTTTGCCAAAAAGGGGACGATTGGCTTTATTGCCGGTATCGTTCTCGCCGCTTGCGCGGTGCTGGTACTGGATCATCTATATGATACGGTCAAAAACGAGGATTGGCTGAAGGATTATTATGGCGAGGATATCCCCGTACTCGCGAGTATTCCTGATCTGAATTCCGCCAAAGATGCTTCCGGATACGGATACTACGCACGAAGTTGCGCGGAGAGCGGCGCGGCAGAACACCGGGAGGGAGACGTAACAGATGCATAAACATAAGGAAATGCAGATAGCGCCCATCGGAGATCAACTGAGTTATGTGGCGCGCGAGTCATACAATCTGCTTCGTACCAATCTGTCCTTCACTTTGATGAAAAATGGCGGGAGCGGCTCTGTTGTTGCCGTGACGAGTTCCTGCCCGGGGGAGGGCAAGAGTTGTACATCGGTCAATCTGGCTTACACATTAGCGTGTGCCGGGCATAAAGTGCTTTTGATCGACGGCGATATGAGACTGCCGTCCCTAAATGAGATTCTCGATGTATCGGAGCACAGCGGTCTTTCCAACATATTGGCTGGGCAGGCTGATATATCGGTCGCAATCCCGGTTCTGACCGAGGGACTTTTCTATATCGGTGCCGGAGAATGCCCGCCGAACCCGTCCGAGTTGATCGGTTCCGTCGCGATGGACACTTTCCTCGCAAAAGCGCGCGAGGCGTATGACTATATTATCGTGGATACGCCGCCTGTTCTGATCGTTTCGGACTGCTTGGCGCTTTCCAAATATGTGGATGGCTTTCTGATGGTCGTCCGCCACGGCGTCTCACGTCGGAGGGATGTGAAGGAAGCGGTGAAATCGTTGCGCTTCTCCGGCACGCGTGTGCTTGGGTTCGTTTATAACGGGAATACCGGCAAACAGGCATCCCGCTATTCCGGCTACAGAGATCGGAAATTGGCGACGAAAAACAAACCCGACACGGAGTAAATTTTCCATGAAAAAACGCATTGTATCGCTTCTACTTTTACTTGTGTTGTCGGCATTGATGACCGTTCACAGTGTTGCGGAGAGTACTTTGGCATCGTCGGTGGATGAAAAATCATCACCGTCCTTTTCTCCGAGCAATGCGGGTTTCATTGCGGGGAAGGGGATGGATACCGTACGTGTCGGGCACGATGAGATTAGCATTTGGGCTTATGCAGAACGCCAGACAGCGCCGGAATCGGTGCGTAACAGTCTTGGCTATGCTTACAGCGTCATTCGCGGTGTTTCGTCTCTTGGGGAACTCAATGCCCAATTGGACGCCGAGGCACAGACTTTCGACTCTTCTTTTTCCGCTGCGGCGTTCGTCGTAAGCGACCTGTTCTGTCCGTCTTTGGCGGAAAACAAATTGACGCTGTTGCAGTCCGGCGAGGAACGGACATTACAGATTGACCTGCAATACGCTTTCGGAGAGGATCATCGTGCCCCAATCGTCATTTGCCAGGATCCCGTTAACAACACGTGGTCGGTGGTGGATTGCCGGGTCGCGGATGAACCGGATACGATTTCAATCCGGCTTTCGAAGCTTGGTCCCGTCGCCATACTGACGGTGGATCGGACACGTATGGATTCCCGCGAGATTGTCGGGATTGATAAATACATTTGGATATCTACATTAGCTGTAATGGCGGTTATTTTTGGCGCCGTGGCGTTCTTTGTCGTGTTCTATCGCAAAGGTCGTTCACTGTCACACGGTGCCGGCGTGGGATCATCCGAGACGGTTCCTCTCGAGGATAATCAAACCGATGGTACACTTTGAGTCTGTAAATCATTTTTGCGATGCCGACTGTGGTCTATGTCGGTAGGGAGGGAATTTGAGATGAGCAAGGGTTTGATGATTAAGATTTTGGCACTTGTATTGGTCGTTGCCTGCTTTTCGGTTCTGCTTTGCATGGATCGCATCATTGATGGCAACAAGAAGGATGATACCGATCATGATACGTATCAACCGACCGGCTTGGTTGCGTACAATGGAGAGAATTATCGGTTGCGTTCCGATGTCCGTACCATTCTTTTCATCGGGAATGCGCCCTCAGATGCGATTCCTGCAGAAGATCGCAGAAATGCGACCGAAGCACAGTTTCTGACGTTGCTTGTCCTTGACGACACAGCTAAGACGTACACAGTAATTGAAATTGCGCCCAGCACATATACAACGGTGTTTGCCGGTAAAACGTCGGTTGAGGATTGCATCTCGATGGCACATTCTTACGGCGTAAAAGGGAAGGTGACACCTATCAGCATGACGCAGTCTGCCGTGCAGCGCCTTCTCGACGGCATCCGCGTTGAGGGGAGCGTCGATATGCCGTTGACTTCCGTGTCGGCATTGGTTGACGAACTCGGCGGTGTTGAGATAACGCCGATCGAGGGCGATCAGCATGTAGATGCCTCTCTTGTCCCGGGGACCGCCGTGAAGATAACGGGTGCACTTGCGTATCGCTATTTGGAAAAGCCGACGGCAGGGGAAGGACAGGATGTGACTGCGCTCCTCGCTCGTCGCGTGAACTTCATGCAGGCTTTCTATCGCGAAGTCAAGAAAATCACGACGAACTATGAAAAGCTCTCCGCTCTTCTGAGCAAGGCAGAGGGGCTTGATTATTTCGGCATGACCTTTACTGATCTGTACGGTGTATTTAAGTCTATGCAGGACTATCGCTACGCCGGCTCGTATGTTCCCGAAGGAACTTACGCGACCGAGAGTGGAAAAAACATTTTCCGCGTGAACGAAGAGCAACTGAAACAGTATGTCGTTAAGACTTTCTGCGAAACACGCTGAAGTTTCGTTGACGGCGGCGCCTGTTGACTTCCATACGCATCTGTTACCGTGTATGGACGACGGAAGTGTTTCCCCGCTGGAAAGCCGCAGGATGCTTGACATCATGTGTGCGGACGGTGTTTCGGAAATTGTCCTGACGCCCCACTTCTACCCGGACAGGGAATCGCCGGATACGTTTCTTTCACGCCGCGCGGAGTCCGTCGCGGCACTTCGCACGATCCTGCGTCCCTCCGATCCGCGGTTGTATCTCGGTGCGGAGGTCGCCTACTACGAGGGGATCGGCGCATCGCGTGAGCTGGCAAAACTTTGTGTTGCGGGAACGTCCTACATGCTGCTGGAAATGCCGTTTGACCGTGAATGGTGCAGTACGGTCTTTCGAGACCTGGAACAACTCGGGAACCGCGGCGTTCGTGTCATCATCGCCCATGTGGAGCGTTATCCTGCACTTCGGCGCGCTTCGGTGCGTCGGCGCCTCGAGGGGATGACACTTTTGATGCAATCCAACGCAGAGAGCTTCCTCTCCCGTCGGAGTGCGCATCGAATGCTGAAGTGGTGGAAGCAGGGAAGCATTCATATTCTCGCGTCCGATTGCCATCACGCCGACCACCGTCCTCCCGAACTCGGGGCATTGATTTCGCTGATGGAACGACGCGGTCAGATCCAGTCTCTTAACAGGGCGTTCGATCTTGCCCACCGAATTTTGGGCAACGCCGACGCATTAAATCCAGTATAAAACTCGGGAGGTTATTGTGTTCATTTCTGAGCACATCCGCTATGCGGGTGTTAATGATCTGAAAATCGATTTATTTGAAGGGCAGTATGCGGTACCGCACGGAATGTCCTATCATTCCTATGTCCTCCGTGACGGGCAGAGTGTCGTTTTCGATACGGTGGACGCTGCTTTTTCGGAGGAATGGCTGACGAATGTTACCGATGCGTTAGATGGCGCCTCGCCGGACTATCTCGTTGTACAGCACATGGAGCCGGATCATTCCGGCAGTCTGGCAGCTTTCCTGTCCAAATATCCGCAGACGGTGGTTGTCGCGAATGCCAAGACGTTCACCATGATGGCGAATTTCTTCCCGTCGCTGGCACTTGAGGGCAGAAAACACGTGGTCGCAAACGGCGATACCCTCTCCGTCGGTACGCATGTGCTTCATTTTATTTTCGCTCCGATGGTGCATTGGCCGGAAGTCATGGTGACCTATGAGGAAACGGAAAAAGTCCTGTTTTCCGCAGATGCCTTTGGGAAATTCGGCGCTGCCGGCACGGATGAACCGTGGGTCGAAGAGGCGCGGCGTTATTACATCGGTATTGTCGGGAAGTATGGTATGCAGGTGCAGGCACTTTTGCGTGCCGTCGCCCAATTCGATATACAAATGATTTGTCCTCTGCACGGAGAAGTCCTTTCCGGCGACCTTTCGGAGTATCTGCGGCTGTATCAGACGTGGTCTTCGTATCAGCCGGAGACGGACGGCACTATCATCGCTTATACGTCTGTGTATGGTCATACACGTCAGGCGGTGGCATATCTGGAAACACGTTTGCGCGAGTCCGGATGCCCATGCGTCGTGTACGATCTTGCTCGCTGTGATATGTCCCGGGCGGTTGCGGATGCCTTCCGTTATTCGTCGTTGGTACTGGCGACAACCACCTATAATGCTGATATTTTTCCGCCGATGCGGCAGTTCATCGAACATCTGACAGCACGGAATTATCAGAAACGAAAAGTAGGTCTGATCGAAAACGGCTCATGGGCGCCTACTGCCGCGAAAGTCATGCGGGAGATGCTCTCGGGGGCAAAAGACCTCGTGTGGATTGAACCGACGGTTCGTATTCTGTCGTCACTGAAGGATGACGATCTGCATTCGATTCAGGAGTTGGCACAGGCGCTTGCGTGATTGCCATCGGTAACTATTTTGACAACTGAAAAGAGGAAGTACCACCATGCTTGTAAAAGTCCAGATTACAACCAAACGGAAAGAAATCGACGTAGCTGACTTAATCGGCAACGCCGTGAGAGCATTGACGGCGGATGCATATATGCGCAGTCAGGATACGTTTGAAGACGGTTTTACGCTTTCTTTCAACACGGATGATATTTCCAAAAACGGTGTGCGCAGATACATCGCAGATTATTTTGACGAACAGACTTCTCTTAAAAAGAAAGAGTATGAACTGACTTTTTCCGATGGCGACGATGCGTCGGAGGCTTCTGCCGCGTTCGGAGGTGCCGGCGCTGATGGCGACGATTTCGCGCAGAGCACCTCGGGCAGTGCCCCCACGAGTTCCGCGCCGACGTCTTCCGATTCTCCTTTCGGCGGCGCTTTTCAGCAGCAGCTGGATTCGCTGAATGCGATGTTTACGGGCGCGGCATCCGGCTCGACGCCTGCATCTGACGACACGGAAGATGCTCCGCGCACAACATACTTTGATGATGACCACAATGACGACGACGGGAGTGGATCCGCTCGTCGGGGCGGCGAGCAGGGCACGGCGCTGTCGCTTGAAGAGGTGCGCAAGAAGATCGATGCCGTTGCGGGCGGCGACGCGTTCAAAAAACTGACGGAAGAAATCATGACGGTCGCGCCGATGATTATTGCCAGCAAATCGACGGACGTACTGCTTGCCCGTACCTATCTGCTTTCGATTAACGACGGATATGGTCTGCAGAATTATCTGCAGCTGTTCTCCGAGCTGATTGCGTCGTTGCACCTGTTCGATTGCGAGGATCCCGGCTCTGTGGTGCTCGCTTCCGCCAAACATGAACGGGACGGCGAGATTTCCGTTGGGGATGTCGAACAGATTTTTGTCCCCAAAGGCTCTTTTGCTATTGCTTGTCTGGACATTAGCGAAGTGATGAACGAAACGAGATCCACGGCATTCTGCAATATGCTTCGCTCTCTGCGTGAGAAAGGGAAAAATATCTTCTACTTCTTCCGTATTCCGTATGTCGACAGCGAGGTGCAAAAGGAGATTTACCGCACGATCAGCGACGTGATGACCGTCTCCATCCTTTCTTTCCCGCCGTTTACGCAGGAAGAAATACGTCGCTGGGCATCGGTCGAGTTTGAGAAGATGAATTTCCAACTTACCGACGAAGCGTGGAATCTGTTCCTCGACAGAATTACCGAGGAGAAAAACGACGGGCGATTCTACGGCATCGACACGATTACGAAAGTCGTACGCGAGTTTGTGTACCAGAAACTCCTCACGGATGCCGTACATAAGAACGAAAGTCGCAAAATTGTGGCGGAGGACGTCTCTTCCATCTGCCGCACGGGAACCGCCGAGCATCTCAGCGGGTATGATCTGCTTGACCGTCTGATTGGCGGGGAGCGTATCAAACAGCGTGTGATCGAGATTATTTCTCAGATTCAGTACACACGGGCGCAAAAGAATATGAAAACGCCGTGTATCCACATGAAGTTCGTCGGGAATCCCGGCACCGGTAAAACGACGGTCGCCCGTATCATCGGGCAGGTGCTGAAAGAGCAGGGCGTTCTCCGAGTGGGCGGTTTTTACGAGTGCGCCGGGCGAGACCTTTGTGGGCGCTACATTGGTGAGACTGCGCCGAAGACGGCAGGGATTTGTCGCGATGCATACGGTTCCGTTCTGTTCATCGACGAGGCGTATTCGTTGTACCGCGGCGATGCGAACGACAGAGACTACGGACGTGAGGCGTTGGATACTCTGATTGCCGAAATGGAAAATCACAGAAGCGATTTTGTCGTCATTATGGCAGGTTATACCGATGAAATGGATACAATGATGAAGGGGAACGCAGGACTTGCAAGCCGTGTACCTTACACCATTGAGTTCCCCAATTTCACGCGGGAAGAGCTGTACAAAATCTTTGTGGCGATTCTCGGTAAACAGATGGAATACGACGAAGACCTGTTGCCCGCAGTGGAACAGTATATTAATTCGCTGCCCGATGAGGTACTGGAATCCAAGGAATTCAGTAATGCCCGTTTCGTTCGCAATCTGTTTGAGCGCACACTTGCCAAAGCGGCGACGAGAACGCAGATGGAGCGCCTCGACACGGTCAAACTGACCGCCGCCGACTTTAACCGTGCGATTTGCGACGCTGAATTCCGCTTTGAGAATATGTCACGTCATAATGTGATTGGCTTCCGTTAACGGTTGTTCTGCCAAGACACACAACAATTAAACAAAGAAACAGCCTCCCGAATCTCGGGAGGCTGTTCGGTTAAGATTGATTTTGGTCGTTTTTTATGTCGGCGGCAGTTGCATTTTGCCGTTTTGCGAGGCGTTGCCAGTTGAAAAATCCGTAAAAATCGCTGATAAAAAAGATAGAAAAGCATAGGATCATCGGGAAATACTGGCGATCATTCGCTGTCGCGATCGACCAGAGAATGATGAGGACAATATCATTTGCGACGTATCCCAGTGCGTAGAGCGGGCATCGACGCACGGCTAGATAAACAGCAACAAAACTGGTGAATACAGAAACGGTGCCGAAGAGAAGACTGGCGGTGCCTAACCATTTTAGAATAAAATAAAAGAGGAGAGTAACGCCGCCGGCGAGAAGTAAGAGGAATGGCCACTCTCGCCCGGGCAGGCGCTTCACTTCGACGACTGAGCGGTCGCCTTTTGAGGGGTGACGCAACCACGAGACCAGTGCTAGGGCAGCGATGGGCGCCGTCATACCGAGGTACGTAATCATCTCCCCGTAATAGGCGGTTTGGTAGGATACGATGCCATACAGTACGGAGAATACAATGGTCAGGGCTTGCCCGACGACATTTCCTTTGGCGATGAAGATCAGTGATGTCGCGCCGATCAGCGATGCGATGAGGGATAGCGTTCCGCCGGCACCGAATGCGAGGAAAAGCACAACGATGGTTGTGACGGAAAAAAGCCAAAGGCACCATTCCAAGATGGTGAAATTGCCAAACAGAAACCGTGCAATCTTTTTCATATAAATTCCTCAATCAAAAAGGGTACTCATCGCACCTTCCAAGACCTAACGGTGCGGCAGAGTACCCGGTGGCACATTTTCGTATGTTAAAGGACAACATAGTCCTTTCGTTTGTCTTCTTCCGACAAGTTGTCGAAGGGAACCAGACAGTAGTGGAGTTTCGCCAACGTGTCGACTTTGCGTGACTGTTCCGTTCCGCCGAATTGATAGCCTTCGCTACGCACATATGCCGACCAACGCCGGTGTTCCAGAATGGCAAGTTGTTCCATCTGCTCGGGGGAACGTTGCTCTTTCGGCAGTTCAGTGCCGGAAATCCCGCAGTCGCGACGCAGCTTTTTGTGTATGGCAGAGGCGAGGGAAGAACTGTAGTTATAATCGCAATAATAGAAATCGTCGGGCGAACCGCCGTAGGCGGTGTTCACGGCGAGAGCCGCTTCTTCCGCATCGGAATTAAAGAATACTTCTTCACAGAAATAGGTATCCAGATTGCCAAAGTAACAGATTTTTGAAGAAAAACTCTTGTGGTTGCGTGCTTCTTTCAGTTCTGCCGACACGTCTGGATCATATACGATGGTTTCAATGCGCGGCGCGCCGGTATCCTGTGCCTCTCCGTGGCGGGAATGCTCGCGTTCGAAGATCTGGCGCAGGCGCTGTGCAGCTGCGACATTACGGTCGTCGTCTCCGAGGGAAACAAGTATGTAGGTCGCGTCTGCGGCATACTGCAAGACCTTTGTCTCAAAGTTCGGGGCTGTGGCATCTACTTCTTCTCCGACAAGTTGCAGCGTGTACTGCGCTTCACCCGGACAGCGTGTCCCGTTAATACGTTCATCGAAGAGCCCGGGGCATTCAGTGTACAGAGCGTTGACGGCATCGGTGTTCTTATCCATGCCGACGATTTTCAGGCGGTAGCCGGTCATCTGGCAGAGCCATGTCAGAGCCTTGAACATCTCGGCGCCGTAACCGCCGAGCCCGACGATGAGCGCGGAAATCAGACGCTCTCCGTTCTCGTCAGGTGGCGCCGCAGTCTCAAACAGTTCGACACCGTGATGATATAGCTTATTATAAATCAGAGCCTGTTTGGGGTTAATATGGCGGACGATCAAAGAACGGTTCTTCGGATTGGCGAAAATGGCATCGCCCGTTGCAGTGGTATCAAAGAAGTAGAGAAACTCGTTGTGATTAGTATTCTTGCGGCTATCAGAGAGAGAAATGGCATAAGAAAGGTTCTTTTTTGAGTTGTCTCCCTGCACAATGAAGTAGATCTTGTTTTTCGGAGAGCGAGCGGGTATCCCGACGGAGGCAATCTCCGCCTTGAACAGAATGGCGCCGAGGCGGTAGGCATCATCAAGCAGTGTGTCGTCGAGGTCATCGTCCGATTCATCCACGCCGGTGAAGATAATGACGCGTCGCCGGTCTCCGGATTTCAGGCTCTCGGCGAGGGAAAGGTTCTTTTGATTCAGTTCCGAGAAAACATAGAGGTCGCGTCCGAAGGTACAGAGCAGACGCCGATAGGCGGAAATGTTTTTGAAGAAAGAAAGCACGAATCCGAACGTCAGGATCGGGCAGGCAATATACAGAATGGAGAAAAGAACTGAGTACGCAGTTGTCCAAGCACCGCTCAGCGCGGCAGGCAGTCCGTCTTTTACAAAATCAAAGTCACAGTCGATGACGAACAGACGAATCGTGTTGTGAAGGGAAAGCAGAATGGCTCGGAAAGGGAAATGCCCCTCTTCAAAGTATTGCCGATAAAACGGGAAAAACGCGACGGCGGCAGAAAGATACGTGCAGACCGTCAGGCACAGCGTGGGGCGAATGTGGCGCCACTTGCGACTGAAAGAGAAAGCGGCAAGAGTGATTCCTGTGAGCAGGAGACACGCCGAAGCAAAAAAACAAATCACCCACATAAAAGAGAGAACTCCTTTTGACGTTTTTGGCACTTATAAATCAATAGTAACATATTTGCTAGAAAAAAACAAGAGAATGCATCACTTTGAATGCGGAAGGAGGAGGGGAGCTGTATATAAGCGTGGGGCGACGGGGGTGCGCCCCGAAGACAAAAAAGAAAAATGAGAAAGACGGGCGCGCCCTGAAGAGTAACTCCGCTGCGCTCCGTGATGCCGCTCGGCGGCATGCGAACCTTGTCGCGTGGCAGACGGATGGGCATGGAGGGGCTTTTCAAAGCACGCGAAAGGTTCTCACCTTACAGGACACGAAAAACACCGCATCCCCGATTGGGGATGCGGTGTTTTTGGCGCGCCCTGAAGGATTCGAACCTTCGACCTACCGGTTCGTAGCCGGGCACTCTATCCACTGAGCTAAGGGCGCATAAATACTTGGAGCGGGTGATGGGAATCGAACCCACGCGGCCAGCTTGGAAGGCTGGAATTCTACCATTGAACTACACCCGCACAAGTCTTTCCTCAGAACCTTGATTATTATAGACCATCGTCTTATATTTGTCAATAGATTGATCGCAAAAAATAAAAAAACTTGATTTGCTACGGGAAGCGTGATAGAATATTACGCGTAAAAGGAGAGCTTTATGTGTCGATATTTTGCCCCGGATGAGTACGTCGCGACCTATCGCGATGTGACCCCGATGTTTCTCGAAAAACGAAACATCCGTTATTTACTGTTGGACATAGACAATACGCTCGCGCCTTATGAACAGCCGGAGCCGGACAGCGAAAATCTTGCGTGGTTTAACGCTATGCGTGAAGCCGGAATTAAAATGGCTTTTGTCTCCAATAATGAACACGCGAGAGTTTCGTTGTTTAACGAAAAAATCGGCATCCCCATGTATCCGAAAGCAAAAAAACCCTTGCGCCGTTTTATGAGAGCCGCTATGGCGGAACTCGGTGCCGTGCCGGGCGAGACGGCGATCATGGGCGATCAGTTGTTTACCGATACATGGGCGGGAAGACGCGTCGGCATACGAACGATCGCGCTTCCACCGATCAAGGATAAACGGGATTTGGGTACACGGCTGAAAAGGCTTCTGGAGCGCCCGATCCTCCGGCGCTATCATAAACGGAAAAGAAGGGATGCAACCGATGAGTGAGAGAACGGAACCGTATTTCGGCCCGGGAGGAAACTGTGAGGCGTTTTATGCCTCCGGCGCCAAAGCGACCAAGGACGCCCCCGCATGGGTTCGTTCCATCGGACTGACTGCCTATGAATATGAGGCGGGGCGCGGTGTGAGTGTTGGTGAGGGGGTTCTTCGGGAGATCGGAGAAGCGGCAATTCATGCGGGTATCCATATGTCTTTGCACGCCCCCTATTTTATTTCGCTGTCCGGGACGGATCCGGAAACGAGACTCAAGAGTATTTCGTATATCGATAAGAGCCTTTGGGCGGCTGATCTGCTGGGAGCGGACACGATCGTCGTGCATTGTGGATCCTGCGCCAAGATTACGCGCGAAGAAGCCATGCGTCTTTCCGCAGATACGCTGGATAAGACGCTTGCTTCCGTCGGCTATCCCCGCGTGAAAATCGGGATTGAAACCATGGGGAAGAAGAATCAGCTCGGCACCTTGGAAGAAGTCATTACGCTTTGTCGTGCGGATGCAAGACTCGTTCCCGTTGTCGATTTCGGGCATCTGAACGCCCGCGATTGCGGCGGAGTTTTTACGACATCGGACGATTATCGGCGTGTGTTTGACCGCATCGGTGAGGCACTCGGCGAGGAAGTGGCAAAGAATCTGCACTGCCATTTTTCCAAGATTGAGTGGACCGATGCCGGAGAAAAACGTCATCTGACATTTGACGACGAAGTGTACGGACCCGCTTACGAGCCGCTGATGGAAGCACTGGTGCGTGAGGGACTGACGCCTACGATCATTTGCGAATCGGCAGGTACGCAGGCGTATGACGCGCTTGCCATGAAAAAGTGTTATGAAGGAGTATTGAAACAATGAAACTGAATGAATTACGCGCCGCGATGCGGGAACACGGTATGGATGCGATCTTTGTGACCGATGAACTGAATCAGCGGTATTTGCTTGAATACCCGTTCACGGACGGGCTCTTGGTCATTACCGAAAAGGAAGCCTATATGGTGACAGACTTCCGCTACGAGGAAGAGGCAAAGAAGCACGCAGACCCGGCATTCACCGTGGTCTGCCCGCAAGTACGCACCGCGTTTATCACCGAAGTATTGGAGAAAAACGGTGTCAAGACGGTGGGCTACGAAAACAGAACCATGACGGTTGCGGAATTTGATTCTTACAAAGAGCGGTTCGGTTCCTTTTCGTTCGTTCCCGTGGGGGATACCATAGAGACGATGCGGCAGGTAAAAACGCCGGAGGAAGTCAAACTGATGCAAAAAGCACAGGATATTACGGACGGTGCTTTTGCAGAACTTCTCAAATATCTGACGCCGAATATGACGGAGATCGATGTTGCGCTCGAACTTGAATACCGCATGCGGAAACTCGGGGCGGACGGACTCGCGTTTGATACGATCGCAGTCTCCGGCGATGCGAGCGCCCTCCCGCACGGACATCCTCGCATGGAAAAACTGCACCACGGCTTTTTGACGATGGACTTCGGCGCCAAGTATCAGGGATATTGCTCGGATATGACGCGCACGGTCGTCATCGGTCGGGCGGATGCCGAGATGCGTCGCCTTTACGAAACGGTACTTGCCGCGCAGAAGGCGGGAATTGACGCCATACGTGCCGGGGCGGATTGTGCAAAGACCGATGCCGCCGCGCGGGATCTCATTGAAAGCGCGGGCTATCATGGTTGTTTCGGTCATTCTCTCGGTCACGGCGTCGGGCTCTACATTCATGAGGAGCCTCGTCTGTCTTCTCGCGCGGGTGGCAGAACGCTGAAGGCAGGAAATGTCGTCACATCGGAGCCCGGTATTTATATCAATGGTTTGTATGGGTGCCGTATTGAGGACATGCTTCTTGTGACAGAGGACGGTAGTTACGATTTTACGCACAGCCCGAAGGAACTGATTGAAATCTAACCGAAATCAACGGAAAATAAGAAAAAATTTGCGTTTGCTATTGCAATACTTCTGTTGATGTTGTAAAATATATCCGTATAAAACGGCTTTTTGTGCCGTTCTGAGAGACCGGGGTGCGCAGCGGTTCGTCCGGGGTGTTCTCTCAAACAAATTTACAGTTCCGCTGCACAGTAGGTGAAATATGCCGCAGATTACAGCAGGCGAATTCAGAAATGGCGTGACCTTCGACTATGACGGAGCTCTGATGCAGGTCGTCGAGTTCCAGCACGTGAAGCCCGGTAAGGGCGCCGCGTTCGTCCGTACCAAGATGAAGAACATCATCACCGGGTCGGTGACGGAGACATCCTTCAATCCGACGGCGAAGTTTGAGCAGGCATTCATCGAGCGCAAAGAAATGCAGTACGTTTATAATGACGGCGATCTCTACTACTTCATGGATATGGAGACTTATGACCAGGAGCCCCTGCCGAAGTCTGCTCTCGGTGACAACTTCCGCTTTGTGAAGGAAGAGACCATGTGCAAGATCTCGACATGGAACGGGAAAGTGATTGCGGTGGAACCGCCTACGTTTGTGACCTTGAAGGTCATCGAGTGCGAACCCGGCGTGAAGGGGAACACGGCAACCAACGTGACCAAGCGCGCGGTCGTGGAGACCGGTGCGGAGATCAAAGTGCCGCTCTTCATCGATGAGGGCGATATGATTCGTATTGATACCCGCGAGGGTGGTTCCTATCTCGAAAGAGCATAAAGGAGTTTTATGATGACGATTAGCGAAAAGGCGGCTTACATGAAAGGCCTCGCCGAGGGGCTGAATCTGGACGACACGACCCCGATCGGTAAAGTCATGGAGAAGGTTTTGGATCTGCTCTCCGATTTGTCTGCGGAAGTGACCGATCTGCGTGAGGAGACTAACAGCCTTCGTGAATACGCCGAGGAGCTCGATGAGGATCTCGGTGATGTCGAGTCTGATCTCTGGGGTGACGATGACGAAGAAGAGGATGACGAAGACGACGATGAGGACGAGACCGGCTTCTATGAAGCCACTTGCCCGGCATGCGGCGAGACCGTCTGCTTCGACGATTCAATCGACCCGGAAGAAGTGGTTTGCCCGGCGTGCGGCGAGAAGTTTTCGTGTGTGATTGATTGCGACGGGGACTGTGAATCCTGCGACGGCTGTGACGAGCCCGAAGAAGAGTAATAAAGCAAAAAACGAAGAACCGCAGAGCACGCAATGTCTCTGCGGTTCTTTTGTGAGGTAAGGCGTATGAAAATCGTGTTTTTGGATGCCGGTTCTATGGGCGATGATGTCTCTATGGCGCCGATCGCGGCATTAGGGGAGTATTGCTCCTATGCGGCAACGGCGCCGGAGAAGGTCGCCGCCCGTGTGGCAGAGGCGGATGTGATTGTGACAAATAAGGTGCAACTGACGCGGGAGAATCTCGCCGGTGCAGGGAAACTCCGTTTGATTTGCGTCGCGGCGACCGGATTTGACAACATTGATATCGCATATGCCCGTTCGCGCGGAATCGGTGTTTGTAACGTGGTCGGCTACTCGACGGAGAGCGTCGCACAGGTTACTTTTTCGCTGGCGTTGACGCTCCTGACACACCTACCGATCTATACGGATTTTGTGGATTCAGGTGCTTATGAAAAAAGCAATACGTGCAATCTGATTACGCCACCGTTTCATGAGCTTGCCGGTAAAACTTGGGGGATCGTCGGCTACGGTCACATCGGTGCCCGCGTGGGGGCAATAGCGTCTGCGTTCGGGTGCCACGTAATAGCGTACAGCCGCTCTCCGAAGCCCGGAGTCGACTGGCGGAGTCTCCCGGAGCTTTTGCGCGAGAGTGACATTGTATCCCTGCACGTCCCGTTGTCGGCTGAGACGCGCGGACTGATTGGGCGGGAAGAAATCGCATTGATGAAATCGGGAGCGGTACTCATCAATGTCGCGCGCGGAGCGGTTACAGACGAGTCGGCGATTGTGGATGCGGTGCTCGGGGGGTGTCTCCTTTACGGGTGTGACGTGTACAGCGCCGAACCCTTGACGCCCGGACATCCCATCACCCGACTGTACGGATGCCCGGGAGCGTGCCTGACGCCGCACATGGCGTGGGGATCCGTGGAGGCGCGTACCCGCTGTGTCGCCGCGATTGCGGAAAATATAGAGGCGTTTCTTCGCGGCGAGGGAAAAAACAGAGTGGAATTGTAATATAAAAACGAACACCCCCGGTATCGTTAATACCGGGGGTGCTTTCAGTCACGATCAATGGTCACGACGGCATGATAGGTGGTGCCGAGGTGCTCATGGATGGAGTTCGTGATTTTTTCCGTCAGTTCGGCGTCGCTTTCTTTTACTTCGAAGGGGACAGCCATGTCGAAAATAAGGTTCGTATGCGTGGTGCCGTGCACAACACGAAAGTCGTGAATAGAGATGCTTGGGTGCAAGAGATGTGCCTCTTCCGTGACCTGCTCCCGAAGGCGGTCTACCATCGGATCGCCGATTAAAATGGGATCCATGTGGATCGTGCATTCAACAGACAGTTGCTCGCGGAGTTGACGCTCAATCTGGTCAATGACATCATGCAGAGATATGAGATCACGACGGCAGTCCACCTCTACGTGTAAGGACACCATGGTATGCCCCGGCCCGTAATTGTGGACAATCAGATCATGAATGCCGAGTGCTTCCGGGTATTCGCGGACGATGGCTTTAATATGATCGATGAGCGCGTCGGACGGCGCTTCTCCAAGGATAGAATTGACGTTTTCCCGCAGAATTTTGATACCGCCGATAAAGATAAAAAGCGCAACGGCAAGTCCTGTGATTCCGTCTAAGCGCTGGAATCCCGTGACACGTACGAGGACGGAGGAAATCAGGACGGTCAGCGTTGTGATCGTGTCGGAGAGCGAATCGAAAGCCGAAGCACGAAGCACGCTGGAATCGATCCTCCGTGCGATTTTCCGGTAAAAAATAAACAACCATAGCTTTGCTAAAATTGCTCCAACCAACACAAGTCCCACAATCAGATCAAACTCCGCTACGGCAGGAATGCGGATGGCATTGACGGATTCGCGGAACAGTTGTATACCAATCAGCATGACGAGAAACGAGACAATGAGGCTGGCGACATATTCGATCCGTGCATGACCGAAAGGGTGTGCGCGATCGGCAGGTTTGGCGCTGATGCGGAAAGAAATCAGTGAGACAATGGAAGAGCCTGCATCGGAGAGGTTATTGAAAGCGTCCGCAGTGACGGCGATGGAAGAGAAGAGGAGTCCGACCAGTAGTTTAGCACCGAAGAGCAAGAGATTGAGTATGATTCCAACCGCTCCCGCAAAACTGCCGTAACGTGCCCGGACACGGGGATGCGCTGTATTATCACTGTCGCGCACAAAAAGTTTGATCAAAAGAGAAGTCACGGTGAAACCTCCGGATTGGTATTTACAACCGATGAGAGAAACGTTATAATAAACATATGACAGCGCGGTGACAAGGCGTGTCGCCGCCGATTACGAGGAGAAAACATGGAGCCGCTGTATCAGATTGATCTGGAATCGGGCAATCCGCAGCCGAAGAGTGCCATCAAATATCTTGAATTTGTCATCGCTTCCGTCCGCGCAAGAAATGGGAAGGTCATCAAGGCGTGGCACGGGAATGACCAGACGGAATCGCACGGCAGCATCAAAGAACCGGTGCGCGCGTTTCTCCGTCGCCTGAAACGACAGGGGAGAATCAACTTTTTTATCTGCAGTGAAAACTTTCATGAGAATGATGACGCGAGTCGATATCTCATTGACCGCTATCCGCTCGCAAAAGAAAAAGATGAAGACTGGGGCTCGGGCAAAGACACGTATGTGATGATATGCCTTTGATACTTTATCGGCGCGTTGCAGACGATTGCCACACAAAGTCTACCATATAAGGAAAACCTCCCGGAGCTGTCCGGGAGGTTTCGGCGTCTCAGGATTACTCGGCGGTAACGCGCTCTAAGTAATTGACAACATCGCCGACGGTCACGAAAGTATGCAGATCTTCATCATCAATCGTGATGTTGAACTGAGTCTCGCATTCCATGACGATCTCGGCGAGTTCGATCGAGTTGATCCCAAGGTCGCTGACAAGTTCCGCTTCCGGGGTAACGTCGTCGGGATTGACGCTGAGTTCATCGACAAGTAACTGCTTGATCTTTTCGAACATAATATCCTCCACATGACTGTTGCGTGGGCAAGAAAATGAAATGAACGGGGTGTCGCCCTCACAAACACCTATATTCTACAAGATAAAGAATACTTTGTCAAGGAAATTTTTGCGTATCCCGTTTTATCGGACAAAACCCGCGAAAATGTGAATTTTTTCTAAGCTTCTTTACATTCCGACGGAACTATGCTACAATAAAATCCGTTCTTTACCCCAGCGGAGGTGTATATGATGCTTTTTAATCGGTTTGCTCTGGCTGTTCCGACGGACTCGCCATGGTTTTTTGTCGCCTGCGGTGCCCTCATCGCGGTACTGGTAGCGTTTATCGTATATTGTTTGCTTCGTCGCCCGAAGTTCGGGAATGATGTCGCCGCCACGCCGAACGATCTCGTCGGCAAAACAGGGATCGTGACGGAGGAAGTAGATGCCGATGCCGGTACGGGGCTTGTGACCATCGACGGGGAAGGCTGGGCGGCTCGTCCCGTGTACATCGATGACGTGTATGCCGTCGGGGCAACTGTCACGGTGCTCGCCGTCGAGGGAGTAAAACTCGTCGTCAAATCGGTCGAATAATCGAAATACGAGAAAAATATGGGCGTGCCCCTCTTGACAAAAATGCACAGGCTTGCTATAATACTATCCGTTGCGGCTGATGTACCTTTAGCTCAGCAGGATAGAGCAACTGCCTTCTAAGCAGTAGGTCGAGGGTTCGAGTCCCCCAAGGTACGCCATTTACACGGAGGGTGTAGCACAGTTGGTTAGCGCGTCAGATTGTGGCTCTGAAGGTCGTGGGTTCGACTCCCATCACCCTCCCCATGAAAAAGCACTTGCTTTCGCAAGTGCTTTTTTCTTTTTCAGTTTGGAGTAAAACGAGAGATACGGCGCCGAAGAATCCGCGCCGTCCGCGTTCTAAGCCGGTGCGGGCTCGCTTTTCGTGACGTGCAGTGTGCCGTCTGCCTGATACAGGCGAACAGAATCGCCGGGGGCAAGATCACCGGCAAGCAGTTTTTCGGTGACGGCGTCCTCCACATATTTGGTGATGGCGCGACGGAGCGGGCGCGCCCCGTACACTTCATTATATCCTTTTTCGAGCAGATACTCGACGGCGCTTGCGTCCGCCTGTACGGCAATACCCGCACCCCGCAGTCGTTCCAGCGATTTTGCGAGGAGTGATTCCGTGATTTTTCGCAGTTCTTCCCGTGCCAGAGGACGGAAAAGAATGATGTCATCCAGGCGGTTCAGGAATTCCGGACGGAATACGTTTTTCAGCTCTTCTTCCACGCGTTTTCCTGTTTGCTCGTCTTTTTCCGCTTCGGTGATACTGCCCGAAAAACCGAGGGGAGTACGCCCGAAGATGCTTTTGACACCGAGATTAGAAGTCATGATCACGACGGTGTTCCGGAAGTCGACTCGCCGCCCCTGCGCATCGGTGAGGCAGCCGTCATCCATAATCTGCAGCAGCAAATTAAAGATATCGGGGTGCGCCTTTTCAATCTCATCGAACAGAACGACGGAATAGGGTTTTTTACGCACCTGCTCCGTGAGCTGTCCGCCTTCGTCGTAGCCGACGTAACCGGGCGGGGAACCGATGATTTTCGAGGAACTGAAGCTTTCCTGATACTCACTCATGTTGACGCGGATGAGCGCGTCTTTCTGCCCGTAGAGTTCTTCGGATAGCACACGCGAAAGCTCTGTTTTGCCGACCCCGGTCGGGCCGATGAAAAGAAATGTCCCAATCGGTCTTGTCGGGTCTTTGATGCCCAGTCTCCCTCGTCGTACCGCCTTCGCCACGGCGGAGACGGCGGCATTCTGTCCGACAATGCGCGCAGACAGCGTTTTTTCCAAATTCCGCAGTCTTTTTTCTTCGTCGTCCGTGACCTTGGTGACGGGGATCCCCGTCCACTCTGTTACGACGTCGGCGACATCCGCCCCGGTGACGCGCTCGGGTTCCTCCGCGCTACGAGGACGGTTGCCGTTCTTTTTTTCCTCGAGAGCGCGTGTAAGAGCATTTTCTTCGTCGCGCAGTTTTGCCGCCCGCTTAAAGTCCTGCGCGCAGACCGCCTCTTCTTTGTCACGTGCGACGGTACGGAGACGCTCCTCCATGGCGTGCAGCTCGGGGGATGCCGTCGAGGCTTCGATTCTGACTTTTGCCGCAGCTTCATCCATGAGGTCGATGGCCTTATCGGGCAGGAACCGGTCGGGTAGGTAGCGGACAGAAAGCCGCACGGCGGCTTGCAGGGCGTCGTCCGTAATTTTCAGTTTATGGTGTGCTTCGTATCGATCACGCAGACCGACAAGGATGCGGTAGGCTTCCTCTTCTCCGGGTTCGCTGACCGATACGGGTTGGAAGCGGCGTTCAAGCGCCGCATCTTTTTCGATATGCTTTCGGTATTCCGCGATGGTGGTCGCACCGATCATTTGGATCTCGCCGCGGGCAAGAGAGGGCTTCAGGATATTGGCGGCATCGACTGCCCCCTCTGCGGCACCCGCGCCGACAATCGCGTGCAGCTCGTCGACAAACAGAATGATACCGCCATCGTGCCGCAGTTCTTCCAGAACGTTCTTCAGACGCTCTTCAAACTCGCCGCGGTATTTAGCACCGGCGATCATGGCAGTCAGATCAAGTGAGACGATGCGCTTTCCTTTCAGGACGTCCGGCACATCTCCCGCCGCGATGTTCTCCGCCAATCCCTCGACCACGGCGGTTTTTCCGACCCCCGGTTCTCCAATCAGGCAAGGATTGTTTTTGGTACGGCGGGAGAGTATCTGGATGACTCTTCCAATCTCGCGCTCCCGCCCCACAATGGGATCCAGTTTGCCGTTTTCCGCGAGTTCTGTCAGATCCCGCCCGTAGGTCAGGAGCGCGCTGTTTTCCGTCCCCTTGCTTGCCGGGCGCTCCTGCGGCCGTTTTCCGCCCCCGAGAAATGCCAAGAGATCACTCTTGACTTCCTGCGTGTTGATGCCGAGGGAGACAAGCAGCTTATACCCCACGCAATCCTTTTCTTCCAGAATGGCATACAGCAGATGCTCTGTCCCGATATATCCCACAGGCGTTTGACGTGCGGCGTGATAGGCGCTCTCGATGATTTTTTTGCATTTGGGCGTCATGTCCGCCGGCGACAGGAAAACGGGCACTCCGCTCCCCGCACTTTCGATGATGGCGGCGCGTACCTGTCGCACGGTGAGCCCGCGCGCCTTGAGCATTTTCGCGGCGGCACATTCTCCCTCGGACATGAGACCTATCAGCAAATGCTCGGAGCCGATATAGGTGTGTCCGAGATCCCCGGCGATGCGGAGAGAGTGATTGAGGGCGTTCTGCGCCCGTTCGGTGAATTTGTCAGCCATGTATCTGCTCTTTTCTTAAAAAGGTATAGAATCATTCCCCGGGATTCCCGATTTTATGCAAGGAAACGGAAGTCGGTGCCGTGGGACATCCGACTTCCGCTCGGGATTGACTTCTTCCGGGACCCCGCTCGACAGGGACATTGTTCTCAGGGCGTGTTTCCGCTCGCCTCTTCAACCTTTCTTTTGGATTCGTAATCACGAACCATTCGATTCCAAAGTCCGACAGAGACGGTGCCATCCGCCCGTAGACCATAGTTCCTTTGGATAGAGCGCACCGCATCTGCCGTTGTCAGCCCGAACTGCCCTGTAATGGCAGGACGCACTACATTCGGGTAAATGGAGGCGAACTCCGCGAGCAATGCCTGCAAAACAATGACGGCAATGCCTGTTTCGCCCAGGTGAAGATCAAAATCAGATGTAAACGGGAATGCGGAGCCTTCCGTTCGCGCGGTCTGCGCGGCAGAATGCCGACTGTGGAGCAGTACCCATGTCTCAAAATCAACAATACCGGTTTTGCTTATACCTTCGATGTTTTGGAATGCTTTGACCGCATCGCGGGTCGTGTCACCGTAGTGCCCGTCAATCGTGACTTTCGGGATGCGGTCGTCTGTGTGTGCCACTTCCAGAAGATAGGTCTGTATCTCCCGTATCGGTTCTGTTTCGTTATCAATGTGATAGCGTCTCATACATTTCCTCCGATGTCTCTTCCGGGGTACTGCCCCTCCGTCGCGGTATGCCCGGTATATAGGTCCTCGTAAATCATCGTAAGATAATTCCATGTAACGGCGGAGACAATGTCTGGATCCCCCGGCAGGGAAAAAGTTTCTTTAAATGCTCTGACCGCCTCGGATGTCTGCGGGCCGAAATATCCCGTGACGGGGATGGTCGGAATGCTCGTATAGGTTCTTGCAACATAATTGAGGTAGTTCTGTAGCAGTCGTACGTCATCCCCCTCAGACCCCTCGCGCAGTGTGACGCCGGGGAAGGGAACGACGACACCCTCCCGATACGTCAGATCGAGTGAGTTGAGAAGTCCGAGATAGACATTGTACATGGTGTTATAGGTGACAAGCCCGACGATTCCGTCTTCGGGAAGCCCGTAGGTACGTTGAAAGGATCGCACGGCGGCTTCCGTGGAGGCACCGTAATCTCCGTCAACCGTGACGCTTTGTACCGTACCGACAAATCCGGCAATATAGCGGAGCAGGTACTGGACCGTCTGCACCCCTACGCCGGTCGAGCCTCTCTGAAGTGTTTCGGGAAATTCGAGCGAAATTTCTCCGAAAGTGAGCCCCTCCGAGTTCAGGTCACTGAGGTGTTTGACATTGTTGTAGATCTGCTGGACTTTATACCACGTTGCATTTCCCACAATGCCGTCGGGGGTCAGGTTGAAAACTCTTTGGAACTCTTTGACCGCTTCTTCTGTGGAGCGACCGAAAAAACCGTCAATCGGATAAATTTTAGGTATGGCGGGATAGTTGGTGGCAATGCGATTGAGGCGCCGCTGAAGGAACAGAACTTCATTGCCTGCAGTGCCGAGTGCGAGAGGGACGGACGGCGCCGATGCAAGAGAGCCGGCAACTTCCGCGCCCGATACGATTTCAATATCCTGCCCATAATAGTATTGCAGGATTTCGAACGGCGTTAACCCCTGATTGGCGAGAGCCACAGTCCCCCATTGTGAGAGTCCGCTGCAGGTCACCTCGTCGCCGTCGCAGTAGGCGGTGAACAGTGGCTCGACGGTGCCTACTCGTCGCACATAACTGTTAAAAATCTCATCAACGATTTGGGAAATGTTTTCGAAAATGTCTCGCTCATAGACAAAAGACTGGTCGCGGCTGATATCGTTCGTTATGTCAAAATCATAGCCGCGGGAACGGTAATACTGGGTATAGATGCGGTTGAGTGCATAAGAGATCTGGGCATAGATGTTGGCGCGGATGGCGGCATCGGGCCATGTCGGGTAGATTTCGCTGGAAGCAACGTTTTTAATGTAATCCGCAAAGGGAACCGTGACGTTCGGGGCATTACTCCCGGGCGCGCCCAAATGGACGGTGATGTTCTGCGGTATGACCGGTGTTAATGTCGGCATGCTATCACCTCAGTCTGAAAGCGGAGTACCCTCTTCGGGCGTTTCGTCGATGGATATGTTACCGCGGGGGAAAACGCTGTCGCTGTTGTAAGCGGCATTCCCAATCAGAATAGCGGGTTGCAGAGTTGTCACACCCACAAAGACGGGCACCGGTGAGGCTTCGAACGGATAGTAACCGTCGGCGACAACGCTGACATGATAAGAAATGTAGGACTGTGGGTTATCGGACGATTGATTCATATTTCGTGATGCGGTAGGTAACACAAGGCGCTCGGTTCTGCCGGATTTATCGGTCTCCACGGTAATGCGGACATTTCCTTCTCCGGGTTGCGACGTGACGGTGACCTGTGCTCCCGATACAGGCAGGGCACCTTCCGCCGTCCTGACCTCGACCAAAAGATACCCGACCGCAGTTGCGGGACGTAACATAGGCTCCATAAAAGGCTCCTTTCTTGAGTGCATTCACGCTATTTTATGCAAATTGAAGAAAAATGTACCTGTGAAACGTCCAAAATAATAAATATGTCTAAACAATATTTTTAACTGCGTTGCCCATTGACTTGTAAACGGAATTGTCCTATAATAGACATGTAAATTTTTTGCGAATTATGGGGGAGTTTGGCGAATCCCATACGCAGGCTGGGGGAGAAACATGACGGAACAGACGTTCGGCGACCTGAGTGTCATCAGTATGCGAGGCGCGGAGGATTTTACCGCGCAGGTAGACAGTTATCTCAAAGAATGGAGAAACCACGATAACGAGCGTTCGTTTATTGCGGAAACCGCATGCCCGAGATTCGGTAGCGGCGAAGGCAAGGGCATTATCAAAAACTCTTTGCGTGGTAAAGACGTGTATATCATCTGTGATGTCTTCAATCACGGTGTGACGTATTCCATGTATGGTATGACGGTGCCTATGAGCCCCGATGAACATTATCAGGATCTCAAACGCATCATCGGTGCTATCGGCGGCAAAGCACGGCGTATCTCCGTCATTATGCCGATGCTCTATGAGGGAAGACAGCATAAACGTTCCGCAAGAGAGTCGCTTGACTGCGCGATGGCTCTCCAGGAGCTGGTAAGTCTCGGTGTTACGAATCTGATTACATTTGATGCGCATGACCCCCGTGTGCAAAACGCGATTCCGCTCCACGGTTTTGATAATTGCCGTTCCAGCTATCAGATGATCAAGGCGATGATCCGCGAATACCCGGATATTGAGATTGATCCCGAAAAAATGATGATTATTTCGCCCGACGAAGGCGGAATGTCAAAATGTATGTATTACTCCTCCATGATGGGAATTGATCTTGGTATGTTCTACAAGCGCCGTAACTATTCGGTGATTGTCAACGGTAAAAACCCAATCGAAGCCCATGAGTATCTCGGTCGCACAGTAGAAGGTAAGGATGTCATCATTGTCGATGATATGATTTCCTCCGGCGAATCCGTGATTGACGTCGCTGAGCAACTGAAAGAGAAGGGTGCAAAGCGCATCTTTGTGTTTGCGACGTTTGGTCTGTTCTGCAACGGACTGGAAGGAATGGATGCCGCCTATAAAGAAGGAAAGATTACACGTATCTTTACGACCAACCTTGTGTACCGTACACCCGAACTTCTGCAGCGCGAATGGTATGCGGAAGTCAACATGTGCAAATATGTTGCTTATATCATCGATACACTCAACCATGATCAGACGATCAGCGTCTTGCTCGATCAGTCAAAGAGGATCCGCCGTATCCTCGACGAACATCGGAAAAAGTAAGTGCCACTCGGGAAGCAAAAAGGAGCCGCTCAGCGCGGCTCCTTTTATCATGCGTGTGTTTTTAAGAAAACACTTCAAATTTATATCCGACACCCCAAACGGTTTTGAGTGCCCATTTGTCAGAGACACCGTCCAGCTTTTCGCGCAGGCGTTTCACATGCACGTCAATGGTGCGGGAGTCACCGAGATAATCGTATCCCCACACTTTGTCCAGTAGTTGGTCACGCGTGAAAACCCGATTGCAATTACGGGCAAGGAAGTAAAGCAATTCCAGTTCTTTCGGCGGTACATCGATGGCTTTGCCACGAAGTTTCAGTTCGTATTTTTGCAGACTGATCTCGATTTGATCAAAGCGGACAACTTCATCATCTTCCGTCTTGCTGTAAGCATTATAGCGCCGCAGAACGGCTTTGACACGGGCAGACAACTCCTTCATGTCAAACGGTTTGACGATAAAATCATCGGCGCCGAGCTCAAGCCCGAGTACTTTATCAAACGTTTCATTTTTGGCTGTAATCATGATGATCGGCTTTGCAGAGACTTCCCGTATCTCACGGCAGACCTGCCAACCGTCCTTACGGGGCATCATAATGTCGAGAAGCACCAGATCGGGGTCAAAATTTTTGAAAATGGAAACACCTTCAAACCCGTCGGATGCGGTCTTGACCTGATAGCCTTCCTTCTCAAAATAAAGCCGCAGGAGTTCGCAGATATTGGGGTCATCGTCAACGACCAGAAGCTTAGATTGACTCATAGGTACCTCCAAATGTTAAAATTGATGAATTTTCTACAATGTTCATTATATCCGGGCGCAGAATGAAAATCAAGTACAAAGTGTAAACAGTGAAAATATGTTATTTTTGAAAATGACTGGATTTTATGCCTGGATTATGGTAGGATATACACATCGGTCGATGTTTTGATGAAAGAAATATGCCTTTGGGCAAAAGAAGAGGATTGACATGGAACTCGGTATTGTAGGACTCCCGAATGTAGGGAAGTCCACACTGTTTAATGCACTCACGAATGCAGGTGCGCAGTCTGCCAACTATCCGTTCTGCACGATTGAGCCGAACGTGGGGATCGTGACGGTCCCTGACAAACGGCTGGATGTACTCGCGGAGATGTATCACCCGGAAAAATACACGCCTGCTTTTATTAAGTTCGTCGATATTGCCGGGCTTGTGCGCGGCGCTTCCAAAGGGGAGGGGCTGGGAAACAAATTTCTGTCGCATATTCGCGAAGTCGATGCAATCGTGCATGTTGTCCGATGCTTCGAGGATGGCGATATTATTCATGTGGACGGTTCGGTCGATCCTGTCCGTGATGTGGAGACGATCAATCTGGAACTGATTTTTTCTGACCTTGAAATTGTTGAGAGACGGCTTGAAAAGGTGAAAAAATACTCCAAGAACGATAAGTCGCTTTTGCCGGAACAGGAACTTCTCGAGCGCTTGTATGAAGCACTGTCGAACGGAAAGACTGCACGGACCGTTGAGATGTCGGAGGAGGAAGCTGCAATCATCGCCGATTCCCGCCTTTTGACTTTGAAGCCGATTATTTATGTGGCAAATGTTGCAGAGAATGAGGTATCCGGCGCTTATCGGGAAAACCCGCATTATCAGAAATTAGCTGCTTTGGTCGAGGAGGAACACGCCGGGCTGATTGCCGTGTGTGCCGAGGTGGAAGCGGAGCTTTCCGGGATGGAACCGGAAGAAAAGCAAATGTTCCTCGAGGATCTGGGGATTAAGGAAAGCGGGCTCGACCAGTTGATTCACGAGAGTTATGCTCTTCTGGGGTTGATCAGTTTCCTGACGGCCGGACCGCAGGAAGTACGCGCATGGACGATACGTCGCGGCACGAAAGCGCCGCAGGCGGCAGGAAAGATCCATAGCGATTTTGAGCGCGGTTTCATTCGCGCGGAAATCGTATCGTTTGACGACCTCACCCGCGAGGGAAGCATCGCGCAGGCAAAAGAAAAGGGGTTGTACCGCAGTGAAGGGAAAGACTATGTCATGCAGGATGGCGACGTGGTGCTCTTCCGCTTCAACGTATAACAGGATCCGCATTTCCGCGCATCTGTAACGCATATTAGATACAACAAACCTTGTTATTATGAAAAGGCGGCGACTCTCCGGGAGTCGCCGCTTTCTGTTTGGAGCGATCATGATTTCTGTTATACTTTTGGTAAGTAAAGGCTTATGACGGATAACGGAAACACAGCGGTGCTTTGAGAAAGCGTATGTTTGTCATACGTTTTTCATCTCCCGGTGCGACGAGAATGCCGCGATCCGGGTCACAGATAAGGATGGTCTTGATGCGGGAGTCGAGCGGATAACGCGGCGCAATTTCACCGCTTTTCGATCGTCCGTGCTTGCCAAGGACAATCACATCTGCGCGGTTGTGCATGGGGGAAAGTAGTTCTTTATACGCAGTTGTATCGGTGTAATCGGCGGAGGTGTAAACAACGCCTTCGTCCCCGAGCGACAAATATAGGGCGGTGTCCGCCTCATCGTTACCGGAATCGGCGGCTGTCCGTGGCAGACCTTCGACGACGATACGACCGACGGCGCTGCGGCGTGAGGCATCTTCCTGGGACAGAGGAATTTCGAGCTCTTTACAGCTACGGGAAAGCGCTTTCCAAAGTCGTTCTTCATAGGTCGTACGAGGAATCGGGGCGATGACGGAACGAATCAGATACTTCCCGGAAAGATACGGCAGTATGGCGGTCAATCCGTCGTGATAATGGGAGATGTATAACAGGTCAATGTCATTTTCCCCAATGGCATCAAGTGCGGGTGAGAGACAATCACGAAATCCGCGACCTGTGCCGGGGCTCAGGTCACAGAGGACGGTGCTGCCGCCGTCGTGTAATAAAAGATACTCTTCTTCCGATTCAGTCGTCGGAGTGATATAGGTGAACGACGTGTCATTCGCGATGCGTATCTGTTCGGCAAGGGTTATGGAGATGATAGCTAGAAGACATGCCGCGATCGGTATGAAAACAACACGCGGGTGTTTCCATCGAAAGGCAATCCAAACGAAAAGGAGCAGGGCAACCAAAATGAGCAAAACCCGTACGGTTACCTGCCCGAACGGGAGCAGAGCCGACGGGCATGAGGCAAAGCGGGAAAGCAGGCGCAGATACCCTGTCGCCGCCGCATTGATGAGCCCCCGCAGGAACGGCAGAGGAACCGAAAGCAGCGAAAGATAGAGAAAGAGCGTCATCAACGGAGGAAACACGAGGTTTGCCGGAATCCCGATGACGGAAAACTGCCCGAAAACAAATGAGGTAAGCGGGAGCGTTAACAAAGTTGCCGCCAGAGAAAACAGGATCGGAAGGAACAGTGCTCGTGCCATGCAGCGAATCACGGGGTTCTTCTTTTGCGTAAGAGATTTTGTAAAAGTTGACACAAGAAGAATCCCGAGCGTGGCAAAGACCGAGAGCCATAGCCCGATGTCTAAAACGGCAATTCCGTTTACAGCGACGATGAGTGCCGCCGCAAACGGCAAAGATGTAAAGGGGTCGTTGTCACGGCGAAGCAAACCGGCGCACTGCACAAAAGCCGTCATGATAGCCGCGCGCAAAATGGAGGCGGACAAGCCGGTGAGAACAGAAAAGAGCGCAAGAAACAAAAGGAGCAACAAACTCCTCATGCGCTTGGAAAGCGGGAACAGGGCGGTTAGACGCATAACGGCGAAAGCCAGTACGGAAATATGCATGCCGGAAAGCGCCAACAGATGCGAAACGCCCGCACGCCGAAAATGATAGGTGGTCGCGGAGGATAGGGAAGCGCGATTGCCAAGCAGCATCGCGGAAAGCAATCCTGCCGCATCGCTGTCATAATGTAAGGAAAGGGCGGCGCAGAGTTTTTGATTGAGACGTGACGCGAGGGCACGTGGGGTGTTACGCCGGCCGGTACGCACAACATGGTCGGCATCTGCGCCGCCGAAACTGCCTTGCCCAATCTCCGATAAAAGTGACAGGCGGCGCGCGTCGGAAGATGCCGAAATGCTGACCGTCGCGGTAAAGGTATCACCGACGTCCAGCGGCTCCTCGCAAGATAGAGAGCAGGTGAGTGATAAAGACGCACGCTTATTGTCCAGCGTATGCGTTTTTATTTGGTAAATGCCGAATCGGTCACGGCGATAAAAGACCTCAACGATTTCCGCTTCCGTCGGTACGGTTTGCCCATCATATCGTGAAGCGGTGCGGAAATGACGATCAATTGCGAAAAGCGAGTTGCCGAGGGAGAGAATCAGTAAAAGGCAAATGACAAAACCGATGTACGCAAAGCGGTGGCGCTTACGGGTTAAGACAAAGAACACAAGCGCAACGAGCGCTGCGGAAATCAGCAATACGAGCTTTGGCGTTTCCGTAAGACAGACACAAACAACGGAGAAGATGAGAAAGCAAACAGAAGCCAGTGCCAGAGGCCTCCGATCAAACAGATTCATTTCTGAACATCTCCGCTTCGACGAATCATCTCGTAATACTGTTTGGCAAGCTGTTCAGTCTTATTGTCACCGAAACGGTAATAGTGTGCATCCGTAAGATCTGTCGGGAGGTATTGCTGCTGTACATAACTGTGCGGGTAATTGTGCGGGTAGAGGTAGCCCTCGAATGCGGGACCGCGCATATGTTTCGGGAGGTCGAGTCCGCGTCCCGCTGCCACATCCTGCGCCGCGGCGTTGTAACCGGCATACGCTGTGTTTGATTTTGGTGCTGTCGCCAACATGACAACGGCATTTGCCAAAGGGATGGCTGCTTCGGGGAGCCCCAGGTCTTTCGCGCTTTCTACGCAGGAACGTGTGATAACAGCGGCGAGCGGATAGGCGGCGCCGATGTCTTCGCTTGCTATGACCTGCAAGCGACGGCAGGGAGACAGAAGATCACCGCCGGCAAGCATTTTTGCAAGATAAAACAGGGCAGCATCCGGATCTGAGCCTCGAATGGATTTTTGTAAGCAGGACATCAAATCATAGTGCACGTCGCCCGATTTATCGAAAGTACCGTTGTAAGATGGAAGCAGAGAGCGTGTGTCCTCTTCGCATATTTCACCAGAGGCGACGTAGTAAGCGTTTTCTAAGATCCCGATTCCTCTGCGTACGTCGCCGCCGCAGGCGTTGGCGATGTAGGAGAGAACGTCATCCGATGCTGTCTTTTCCGTGTGCATCTCCGAATTGAGTTTTTCAAGTGCACGACGGAGCGCAGGCACAATGGCATCCGGCGTGACCGGCTTAAACTCAAAGACGGAGGAGCGGGAAAGAATGGCGCTGTAAATGTAAAGATAGGGATTCTCGGTGGTGGAGGCGACGAGGATAATGCGCCCGTCTTCCATATAGGAAAGTAAAGATTGCTGTTGCTTTCGGTTAAAATACTGAATCTCATCAAGATAAAGGAGAATACCGTTCGCACCGAACACGTTACCGGCAGCATTGGCTATGTCCTTGACGTCGGATAGGGAAGCGGTCGTGGCGTTTAACTGGTGAAATGCCAGACCTGAGCTTTTTGCAACAATGCGCGCAACGGTTGTTTTTCCGACGCCGGGAGGACCGCAAAAAATCATATTGGAGACCCTGCCGGCCGCCAGCATACGACGCAAGACTCCTTTTTCACCGCACAGATGCTCCTGACCGACGATTTCATCGAGGGTCTGCGGGCGCAGTTTATCGGCGAGGGGCTGGTGTTCCATATCCGTTCCTTTCCAAACACGTCATGTTTATGATACTTCGTTTTCTGTGGTATTAAAATAGTAGGTGAGCTCAGAGGCAAGCGCCGCGTGCTCCGGTAAAGTGAGATGCGGATCCTTTTCCACGAGTGCGGAGGCTTCCGCAAAGGCAGCATTCATCAGTTCGGCATCATCACAGCATTTGGCAAGCCGCAGGCGGATACCGCCGCTCTGCCGCATTTCGCTGTCACAGGCACCCGAGAAGAAGTCACCGGGGCCGCGAAGTGCCAGATCCCGTTCCGCAATTTCAAAGCCATTGGTCGTGGATGCCATAACGGCGAGACGTCGACGAGCCGTTTCCGTGGAGCTGTCGGAGACAAGAATACAGTAGGATTTCAGTTTGCCGCGTCCGACACGACCGCGTAATTGATGCAGTTGCGAGAGTCCGAATCGATCTGCGTTCTCAATGACCATGAGACAGGCGTTTGGTACGTTGACACCGACCTCGATGACTGTTGTAGAGACGAGAATGTCAATATTGCCTGCAAAGAAACGGTTCATGACCGCTTCTTTTTCTGCGTTCTTCATTTTACCGTGCAGAAGCCCAACGGACAGGTCGGGGAAAACGCTGCTTTGGAGTTGCTCCGCGTAAGAAACTGCATCTTTGAGGGGGGATGAGGGGGCAGAGAAAAGCGACATATCGAGCGGTACCTCTCCTTCAATATCCGCATCGGTTGCTTCAATGGCAGGGCAGACAATGTATACCTGTCCGCCGTCATGTACCTGTTTGGCAATAAATCCGTTGAGTCGGGCTCGATAACTCTCATTGACAACAAAGGTTTCGATCGGGATACGTCCGGCGGGCAGTTCGTCAAGTCGGGAAATGTCGAGATCTCCGTACAGCGCCAACGCCAACGTACGGGGAATCGGCGTTGCACTCATCACCAGAAGGTGCCCATGTCCCGATTTCTCGTCAAGAACGCTTCTTTGCCGGATGCCGAAGCGATGCTGCTCATCTGTAATTGTCAGCCCGAGCCTAAAAAAACGGATGTTATCTTCGAGCAGAGCATGTGTTCCGATCAACAATTGACAGTCAGTCGCCGAGCTTTTGATCCTTTGACAAAGGCTTCGCTTCTCCTTTGCAGAGGTAGATCCCGTCAGAAGAGCAACGCTAATCCCGAGAGATGCAAAGAACGGCTGCATATCGTGAAAGTGTTGCGTTGCTAGAATTTCGGTCGGTGCCATCAGGGCAGTCTGATAACCGTTTTTTGCGGCAAGATAGATGGCTGCCATCGCGCAGACGGTTTTGCCGCTCCCGACGTCACCGATGAGGATTCGGTGCATGGCGGCGGCGCCGTGGGGACCGCTCCCGGTCATGTCGGAAGCAAACTCGCGGACAGAGCGCTCCTGTGCTCCGGTGAGTCGGTAGGGCAGTTTTTCATAAAAGGGAGCCATGTCGACGGGCAGGCAGGGGGCGTCTGTCGGGCGGTCATCTGTATGGCGATTGGAGGCAATCGCCACCGACATACAGAACAGTTCGTCGAAAATGAGGCGGCGCATGCCGGCGTTCAGTTCTTCATGTGACCCAGGACGGTGAACGGCGTGCAGAGCACGCGACAGGGTAGGGAAATGGTACCTGAGCCGGATCTCTTCCGGGAGAAAGTCGGGAATGCGTGCGGTCAAAGCTGTCGTAATCAGACCTTCCAGCATTTTTCGGTTGACACCGGACGACAGAGAATATGCTGAGATAAAATCGGGCAGAACCCCATTTTTCTTAACGAGCTCGTATTCGGGAGAAGAGAGCGTCCACGCCTTGGTATAATTGAGCTTCCCCCAAAAACGGACCGTATCACCGGGTGAGAATATCTGGCGCACATACTCTTGGTTGTAATATACGACTTCAACGGTACCGCTGTCGTCAAATGCTTTGAACTTCGTCATCGACATTCTGCCGCGCAGACGTACCGTCTTCGGGGTGGAGCCGACGGTCAGCAGAAAGGCGGATTTTGTTCCGTCCGTCCCCTCTGAAAGCGTGCGGATATGTCCGCGGTTTTCGTAAGCTCTGGGGAAATCATAGAGGAGATCACGTACGGTTTTGATATTCAGTTTTGCGAGCGCTGTTGCGCGGGCGTCACCGACCCCTTTGATGACGCGGACGGAATCGGACAGTTCCAGCACGTTGCCACCTCCTTTTCGTATTATTTTACACGTAAAATGTATGTTTTGCAAGGATTTTTACCCGAACTCGTTTACAGAAAATTTATGGGTGCACGGCTTTACATTTAGCGGGTATTGTGTTATACTTATATATACTATTTATATTCTTTTGCGTCCGCACGGACGCGATGGGAGGTTTGCCGCAGGGCAAAGTAGATTTATGAAAAAGGACAAACGACAAGCGGCGCTTTGGCGATTCGCTACCAAGCAGGATTTGCTTCTAGGCATCATTTTTGCCTTTTTGGCGATCCTGCTACCCGCTATCGCGATGGTCATACTTGCCAAGTGCAAGGTCATGGAGCAAAACGTCTGGTTTCCGCTCCTAACCGGGTCTGTTTTTTACGGATTGTTTCTCCTTATATGGTGGTTCGTACACCGTAGGCGCAACAGGGCGGTACTTGATTACACGCTGACAAAACTTCTCTCCTCTACGGTCGGGAAGATCATGAACGCCATGGTGGTCCCCGTGATTGCCTGCGACGATAAGGGCGTTCTCTTCTGGCACAACGATGCCGTAACGGCTCTTATTCACGAGCAGGAGGGGAAAGCCGATGTCGTCAAACAGGGAGACAAGATTCCGTTTCGCGAGGGAAAAGATTATCTGGAACTGGCGGGGCATATTTTCAAGTGCCAGGCAATCCCGGCGTCATCCGAAGACAAGAATTATACGTTCTACGTTCTGCAGGATTATACGGAACTGCTGAAGCTGGAAAAAGAGTATCACGATGAACGGGCAGCCGTGGCGTACATCGTCATCGACAGCGTGGACGAACTCATGCAGTATGTCAACGACCGCTTCCGCGATGCAATCGGGGAAGTCGACGACAAGATCAAGCGCTGGGTTTCGTCTATGAACGGCATTATCAAATCCTATGATAACGACAAGTATATTGTTGTGTTTGATACCGCACGCCTTGACGACTGCATCAAAAACCGCTTTGCTATTCTGGATAAGATCCGCACAACCCGTGTCGGTGACGGTATTTCCATAACGGTCTCGATGGGGGTTTCCAATCTCCCCGGCACGCTTGCCGAGCGGGAGCGTAGTGCCCAATCCGCCCTCGACCTTGCTCTCCAGCGCGGCGGCGACCAAGTCGTTTTGAAAAGGGAAGACGGCATCGAGTTCTTCGGCGGGAAAACAAAGGCTGTCTATAAGCGTTCCAATGTTAAGGCACGCGTTGTCTCGTCTCAACTGGTTTCGCTGATCAGCCGTGCGGGGAGTGTCCTCATCATGGGGCACAAAAACGCAGACTTTGACTCATTTGCGTCCTGTGTGGGAATGGCGCGCCTCGCTTTTGTCAACGGGGTCACTTTCCACATTATCTGTGACAAAAATGACAAGAATCTGGCACCTTGCTTTGAAATGGCTTCCCGCATCCCGCATTTGAAAGATGCGTTCATCAGTGCAAAAGAGGGGCTGGAAAAGCTGAAGAACAATACGTTGCTCATCATTACCGACGTGAACAACTTTGATTTTGTAGAAGCTCCCGAGGTGGCTCAGAAAGCAAAGTGTATTGCGGTCATTGATCACCATATCAAGAAAGAAGAGCTGCCTGAGACTGTTAAAATCACATATATCGAACCGACGGCATCTTCCGCATCGGAACTGGTTTCCGAACTGCTTGAATACGGCATCAATATGCTGCAGATGACGCCGGAGGAGGCGGAACTGCTCTTGTCCGGCATCCTTTTGGATACCAAGCAGTTCTCCAGAAACACGGGGACACGTACCTTTGCCGTAGCGCAGTATCTGCGAGGACAGGGAGCGAGCACGGTTGCATCTTCCGACATGTTCCGTATGGACATTGACGATATCACGAAGGAGTCCCGGATGCTCTCCTCCGTTGAGATATTCGATGACAACATCGCAATTGCCGCCTGTGACACCGATACGGACGCAGGCTTCCGCGTGGTGGCGGCGAAAGTAGCCGATAAGATGCTGTCGATCAAAAACGTGGAAGCGACGTTCGCACTCGTTCTGATACGGAATACGGTTTATATTTCGGGCAGATCCAACGGAAATATCAATGTGCAGTTGATTCTGGAAGACTTCCACGGCGGAGGTCACTACGATATTGCCGGTGCACAGGTCGAAGGCGAGACAGTCGAGGCTGTGAAAGAACGACTGAAACAAAGCATACTCGAATACAAGAAAAAGAACAACAAGTGAGGCGACCCAAATGAAAGTAGTATTACTCGTCGATGTGAAGGGGCAGGGGAAGAAAGACCAGATTATTGACGTGTCCGACGGATACGCACGTAACTTCCTGTTCCCGCAGAAGAAGGCCATCCCCGCCGATGCCAAAGCACAGAACGATCTGCGCGGCAAAGCGGAATCCCAGCAGTACCGCATCGATGAAGAACGGAAAGCGGCACGTGCCACGGCAGAAAAACTCAATGCCTGCGAGGTGATCCTTACGGCGGAATCCGGCAAGGACGGTCGCCTTTACGGCGCCATCACGGCGAAGGACATCGCGGAGAGGCTCGCGTCTCAGCACGGGATCCGTGTCGATAAACGTAAGATTGTTCTCGATGCGGCAATCAAAGCTTATGGTACCTATCTTGTCCCCGTCAAATTGTATGAGGACATTAGTGCGACCTGTCGAGTGACGGTACAAGCATAATGGCGGGAGAGACAATGCGCCGTCTGCCTTTCTCCATGGAGGCGGAACAGTGTGTTTTGGGCTCCGTGCTCATTGATCCTGCGGGGAGCATTGAAGCAATCGGCAGCACCATTACAGCAGATGACTTTTATGTGGAAGAACATCAGCTCATGTATGAGACGCTCATGGAGATGTATGCCGCCAACCGGGATATCGACCCGGTTACGCTGGTCAATGCGCTTGTCGAGCGCGGCGTGCGTGACGAAAATTCCGGCATCCAGTACGTAGCGCAACTGGCGGAAATGGTTCCTTCCGCTTCCAATGTCAAGGACTACGCAAAGATTGTTCATGATAAATCTTTACTCAGACGCCTGATCAATGCCTGTGACGACGTTTCCGGCATGGCATATGCGGAAGAGGGGGAAGTCCCCGAAATCGTTGACAGTGCGGAGCAGAAGTTCTTCGAAATCGCACAGAATCGGACGACGAAAGAGTTTCGTCATATACGAGACGTCGTCGCTGGTGTCTATCAGGGATATGTGGATGCCACCAACCATGAAAAAACGGATGCCGGTGTCAAGACCGGCTTCGGACCGGTAGACCAGTATGTCATGGAGCTCGGCAAGGGTGACTTTGTCTTGGTCGGCGCGCGCCCCGGTATGGGGAAAACGGCGTTTGCCCTGAATGTCGCCGCCAATGTCGCGAAGTCTTCCGGGAAGACTGTTTGTATTTTTTCGCTTGAAATGTCGGCGGAACAGCTTGTCAACCGTATGATGGCAAGTGAAGCGATGGTCGATAGCCGTAAGTTGCGTGTTGGCGATATCAACAACGATGAGTGGACGCGCCTTGCGGATGCGGCGGCTGCGCTATCGCGCACCTCCATTCTGATCGACGATTCGACAGATATCAATCCGACGCAGATGAAAGCAAAACTCCGCAGAGTCAAGGACCTTGGTCTGATTGTCATTGACTATCTCGGACTGATGCAGTCCGGCACCAAAACGGAAAGCCGTGTGCAGGAAGTTTCTGCGATTACGCGAAGCCTGAAGGTGATGGCGAAGTCTCTCGGTGTCCCGGTACTCTGC
>ERZ1034755.38-NODE-38-length-40139-cov-6.802590_pt1 | contig 40139 bp, 25 predicted proteins | sample MGYA00520596_ERZ1034755 | MGnify/ENA primary metagenome ERZ1034755 (study PRJEB33766, sample SAMN09781701) | gut metagenome | biome: gut microbiome | host: Homo sapiens | place: Madagascar | study: EMG produced TPA metagenomics assembly of the PRJNA485056 data set... | reverse complement strand
CCGACGGAGCGACAAAAGACCGGCACCTCATTTGAGGTGCCGGTCTTTTGGTGAACGGTTCCGTTGAGACTTCGAACACGCAAGAAAATTGGGCACAACGCTGACAATGGCAGGGAAACGGCGATGTCAAGCAGAGGGAAGGATTGGGGTTTGTTTGGGTGTGTAACAATCAGAATCGTGCGGTAATCAAAAGCGGCGTTTCACTGGTTTCGCCATCACTTGCTCCGCCATGAAAGGGCATTGTACGCTCGGAGACAAGGAGATTGCGTGCTTTGTCACTCGGCTGTCCGTCCTTCGTGTGATAAAAGGTAATCTCCATGCGATCATCATAAAGGACGATCTCTTTGACAAGCAGTTGTATGAGTTGCCGGGCTGAGAGTTCCAGCACCGTCTGAAAGAAAGACAGAATGTTCTGTTCGGTAAGGCGAAGGGTCTTGCCGTTTTTCTCTTTCTCGATTTTGACTTCCAGGCCGGTCTTTTTTATCTCCAATTCCTCCAACCGCTGTTTTGTGCTGTCGGTAATGATACCTGCTTCAAGAGCCTGCAACAGATTGTCAATAGAGGCGTTGACCCCCTCAAGTTCTTTTGCCAGGAGATTCAGCACTGTCATGTCACAGCACTCCGCCTTGTAACTCGCCAGTATCTTTTCCGCATAGTTCATCTGCAAGTGACGATCACTGAATAACTGTTTGATCACCGTCATCACAAGGTCTTCTATCTCTTCCTTACGGACGGTTTCCTTTTCACATGGCTGACGACGCTTTCTGGAACCGCATTTGTAGTAGTAACAGGTCTTGCCGGATCGGGAAGTACCACTTTCGCCGTTGATCGTACTGCCGCAGTATCCGCATTTCATCTTCCCACGCAACAGATAGTTGCCGACCATGGAATGCCGCCCATTTTTGTTGTTTGCCATGAGTTCTTGCACACGCCGGAAAAGGCCCTCCTCAATGATAGGAGGGTAGGTGTTCGTAAAAGTTTCGCCATTGATATGGAATACACCGGAGTAGCGTTCGTTTTTCAGGATCCCATAGACCGTATTGAGGGCAAACGGTTTGCCGCGGTAGCAGATGCCAAGGTCGCAGAGTTCCTGCCGGATGGCTGTAACGGGAATGCCTGCCGCATATCGTTCATAGATGCGATGGACGATCGGTGCGGTCTCCTCGTTGATAAGCACCTTTTTATGTTCAACCCGGTATCCGTAGAGAATAGAGCCCCCGCAGAAGTTGCCTTTTCTCCGTGTTTCCTGCATCCCACGGCTGACCTTTTGTGCAAGCTCTGCCGAATAGTATTCCGCCATGCCTTCAAGGAGCGATTCCAGGATAATGCCTTCGGGTGTTTCCGGAATGTTCTCCATGGCGGACAGGAGTCGGACACCATTATCGCGGAGTGTCTTCTTGTGAATCGCCGTTTCATATTTGTTCCGGGAGAAACGGTCAAGTTTGTAGACGAGTACATAGTCCCAAAGTTTTTTCTGACTGTCCCGGAGCATCCGCTGGAAGTCCTCCCGTCGGTCATTCTTACCGGTCATGGCACGGTCGATATAGGTATCGACTATGACAATGTCATGTTGCAACGCATATTCCTTACAGACATGTAATTGTCCCTCAATGGATTGCTCTGTTTGTTTATCGCTCGAATAGCGAGCATAAATCACTGCTGTTTTCATGCAGTACCTCCTTTTTTCTTTGATTGTATGGTGGAGTCTCCCGGAGGCAGAAGAAACGATACCCCGGGAAAACCCCAACACACCTCGGTTGATTTCTTCGTTTTACCCGACCTCATCATTGCTTTTTCCTTTCTTTTTTCTTTTCGACGGGCGCAAGGAAATCACGCCCAAAGACGACGGTCAAGGAATCTAACCAATCAAATCCCACAAAACAAAAAAGAAATGGCTTTCACTCGTTACTTGAGCGGAAGTCATTTCTTTTTTTGCCTTGACAGGCGTCGCGGGCGTGATAAACTGCAGCCCCGAAAAGAAAAGGGAGAGCAGTATGGGAAGTATGAAAGCAGTTATTCGTATGACGGGTTTACGGGTGACATTGGGGCGACATTGGGTAGTCGTTTGGTCAGTTTACAAACGATCCGGGTGTGTTTATAAACTGTACGGGTCAGTCCTCTACCATATTGGGTGAACTCTCGTGTAAGATGAGCGCGAAGGAGGTGAAAACATGATAGAAATACAGATTCCCGAAAACGAAGTAGGTATTCGGGTCTTTACCGAGGAGGTGCCGGATCTGAAAGAGTTGCCGGAGGATGTCGAGACAATCCTCATCGGTATTCTGCTCCACTGTACTTTGCAATACCTGCAAGAGCACGAGACAGTAACTGAATGATACAAGCAAAACAAATGAAAGGAGGTGAAACAATACTCAAAGGCGAGTTTACCGTTTCTCGTAATCAGCGGATAGGTACTGACAGAGATCCTGCCTTCATGGGTGACGGCTACTGTGATCTCATTCTTCTCATGGTTGATGTCGATGAGATTGAACTTCACGAACGATTCACCGTCAAAGATCTCGAACTCGTCGAGAAAGTACGAACGGTAATTGCTTTTGACCTCTCTCCTTTCTTTGATCCAAATGGGATACTTGGATTTGCATTTCATTTTTCTTTCCTCCTGTTATGTTTTTCTTTTTGCCTTTCGGCAGCCCTAGAGAAGCACAGGGGAGAGGCATATCTCCCAAGGCAAGGCAGAGCGAGAAAAGGAGTGGAAAGACTTAATAAAAAGCAATCGGGAGTGAGTGACCGACAATATGTAGTGCAGTTAATCTTAACGGTTTGTTTCTCCGTTGCATCTCCGTCAAGGAGGCAGAGAAAAAACACTTTGCAAGAGTGGCATTGAGGTAAGTTGTATCGGCACATTTATTCGGTCAATCCGGACGTCAGGGAGTTTACCCGGACAAAATAAAAAAGCCCGGTACGAATACCGAGCTTAACGATTTGATTCAGTTCAGGTGTTTCCCGTTTTTTCTCTGCCGACATTGACGGGGACGATCCCCTGTGCTACGATACGGGCTCCGAAAGGGAAAACAGATGATGTGGATTGTCGAAATACGGTTCTTGCACTGAAATCAAATGTAAAATCAGAATAGCAGGTGTTGTTGCTTTAGCGCGTTTTCAGTTTTATCCTTTTGCAGGGATTTCTACAGTGAGGATTCCAGAGGCAAGTCCGGTACTTTCTGCAAAGAGGGTAAGAGAGGAGGATTCCGTTGCTTCACCGTTTTGATTTGTCTGCGCTGGGGAGGGCAGGACGGCGACGGTGATTTTACCGGCACGCATTCTCCGTTCCGGTGCGGCAGGCGGTGTGCGGTCGGCAATATCCGACCCGGTTCCGACAAGATGCGCACCGCGTGAGACGGAGAAGGAAACCGTGGGCGCGGCATCCGGCACTTCGCGTCCTTCGGCATCTACTGCATAGCAGGTGAAAATGGCAAGGTCATATCCGTTTGCCGTGAGATCGTCGGCATTTTCAAGACGCAGGCGCAGGGCGACAGGTGCCCCTGTTGTTTCCTGCACATCGGTTGCCACGACATTTCCCGCGGCATCATATGCGACGACAGAGAGCCTACCGGGACGATAAGGGACAACCCATTCCGCCGGAGCAAAGGGGATCGGCGTGACGGATCCGAGTGACGCACCATCCAGGAAAAGTTCACAGGAGGCGGCATTGGTATAAGCACGCACGGTCACGGGATATCCTTCTGTCCCACGGTGATTCCAATGCGGCAGGAGATGGATGCTCGGCTCTCCGGAAAAGAAGGTACGGTTTTGATAGAAGGCATCTTTCTTTTGCAGATAGAGATCAATGGCGCCGGATTGCGAACAGATACGGGGGTAGGCAGATTCGCCACGATATTCAATGCCTGTCCACTGGAAGGAGCCGGCAAGCCAAGGGCGCGCCGCAAAGGTGCGGTAATTGTAGGCGCGAGAACGGAACCAGTCGTTGGTATCCTTGTCATGCGCCGCGAGATAACCGTGCTCGGGGCTGTCATCGTGATACCATCCACGGGTGGTACTCGTGGCGCAGCACTCGGAGGAGAGCAGGGGTTTATCGGGATATTGTCCGTGTATAAGATCAAGCAGGGGTAAATTGTAGTTGATGCCGATGACATCGGACCCCTCGTACACGGTGGAGACCTCCGGCTTTTTGTCATTGGCGACGATGACAGGGCGGGTCGGATCCAGACGGCGGATCATGGATGTCATACGGGCGGCAATGCGTCGCCCCTCGTCGGTGATGAAATAGGGCTCCTCGTTACCGATCGACCACAGGATTACGGAGGGGCGGCTGCGGTCACGGCGTACCAGCGCCGCGAGCTCCTCCATTGCTTCGGGGCAGGAGGAGAAATGACGGGTCTCCGCCATGACAAGGATGCCCTCACGCTCCAATGCTTCCATGAAAGCGTCATCCTGCATATAGTGGCTGCAGCGGTAAGCGTTCACGCCCATCTCGGAGAGAAGACGCGCCTTGTAGCGGTGGATATTGTCGGGTACGGCTCTGCCTGTCAGCCCGAAGTCTCCGTGACCGCAAACGCCGAAGAGTGTTACATGCCTGCCGTTGAGGAAGAAGCCGTCTTTGGTGAAAACAGCCGTGCGATAGCCGTAGGTCTTGCGGTACTGTTCGGTGATGCCGTTCGTTGTTACGGAAACGGTTGCGGTGTAACGGTAGGGGTCGCGGATATCCCATAGGTGCGGGGACTGCACCGCAAGAGAAAAATGAACGGGTTTTGTATCATAGCCGCTGAGGGAAACCGTCGCGGTTTCTGTGGCAACGGCGTTTCTGTCCACATCGGTCAGCGTCACGGTCACGGCAGCATCCGTCGATTGTCCGCCGTAATTGGCAAGCTCGAAAGAGACATTGGTTGCCCATGTGTCCGTTTCACCTGTTTTTTCAGCCGTTACGCCCAGTGTGTTCCAGACCGGTGTCGTCTGTTCCGTGACCGACAGAGAGACGCGGCGTGTAATGCCGCCGCCCTCGTACCACCAGCCCTCTGGCTCCGCATTGTCGACGTGCACGGCAAGAACATTTTCTTCTCCGGGACGCACCACATCCGAAAGATCGACGGAAAAGGGGGTGTAGGCGGTGTGATGACGTGCAAGGAGAACCCCGTTGAGGTATACCTCACAGTCCTTTGTCACTCCGTCAAAAATCAGTTCCGTATGTTTGCCTTGTACAATTGTCGGGGTGAAGTGCTTGCGATACCATGCGGCATGAGGGACTGCATACCCCCGCGCGGGATTGCCCGTCTTCGGCAGTTCCGCATTGATCATGTAATCATGCGGCAACGTCACGCGCTCCCAACGCTCATGCGTGAGTTCACGATGCAGCGCACGAGTGTCGGTGATGCCGTAGTCATCCGGTGCGTCACAGTAATGTAAGGACGCAGGTCCCCGCATCCGACACTCGGTTTTGGTCTGCATATAAACGGGTCCCTTCATTTCCGGCGGTAGGGTCTGAATGTCGCCGCCGTGGAACAGCCACCCGTCACAAAAATCGTACAGCATCGTTTTGCATCTCCTTTTTGTACCGCTTTTGCGGTGAAGTGGGGGGTAGTGCGCTTGTCACGCGGATAGTCGCTCAGTCAGTAGGTATTTCTTTTTTTCTTTCCGGAGGACGATAAAGAAAAGAGTCGTTTCAATCGTGCCGGTAATCATCCATGAAATGGGGTACGAGAGCATCAGGGAATACATACTGTGATACGCAGGGTGCGGGAAGATGAGGTAAATCCAAACGAGTCGCAGACCGCATACACCGGCGAGGCAAACACTCATGGAGAGGAAAGAGTGTCCGATACCACGCAGAGCATAGGCAAATGTATCCATGAGACCGCAGAGAAAATAAGTACAGCAAACAGCAAGGATTCTCTCTTTTGCGGCATCAAATGCAACGGTGTCCCCGGCGTTGAGATACAGTCCTAGGAGTGGTTGGCGGAAGAAAAACACGATTCCTGCGGAAACACCCCAGAACAGCATGACGAGCGCTGAGGCGTAGAAGGTCGTATTGCGTACATTCTTCCATTTCTTTGCACCATAGTTGGCGGAAGCGAAACTGCTTGCAGTCTGTGCGACGGAGTTCATGGTCGCGTAGACGAAGCCTTCCAACGAGACGGCGGCACCATTACCATCCATGACAGAGGTACCGAAACTGTTGATACTGCTTTGGAGCATGACATTGGAAATGGAGAACAGCATTCCCTGGACGCCTGCCGGTATGCCGATCACGGCGATTTCCTTTGCTACCGTACCGTAGAAACGGACTTCCCTGAAACGGAAGTGAAAGAATCCATGGTTGCGGAGCATCGCAACAACGACGCACAATGCCGAGATTCCTTGTGAGAGCGTAGTGGCAAGCGCAACGCCCGCGACATCCATGTCACATACGATGACAAAAAACAGGTTGAGCAGTACATTGATGACACCCGCTGCCGTGAGAAAGTAGAACGGGCGTTTTGTATCCCCGGTCGCCCGCATGATGGAGGAACCGAAGTTATAGATCATCGAGAAGGGAAGACCGATGAAATAAATCACGAGGTAGGAGGTCGAGAGGTCGATAATCTCCGCAGGAGTCTGCATCAATTTCAAAAACAAATGCGAGGTTGTCGCGCCGATGATCCCGATGATGAGACCTGAGACAAGCGCAAATACCATAGAGGTATAAACGACCTTTTGCCCATGCTCGCGGTCGCCGGAACCGTAGCACCGCGCCATGAGTACATTGGCACCGACACTGAGCCCGATCAGCAACTGTATGTACAGATTGATAAGCGATGCCGTTGCGGAGATGGCGGCGACACTGTGTGAGGAGCCGAACTGTCCGCAGACGATCAGATCCGCCGCATTGTAGAGTAGTTGCAGGAGTGTAGACAGTATCAGGGGAACGGAAATGCGAAGAAGCTTCAGAAACAGATTGCCGTCCGTCAGGCTGATCTCGTGGGTCTTGACGTTCATAAAATACCTCAGGCAGTATTGGCGCAGCCCGCCATGACAGACGGGATCTGTAAATGCGTCGCCCGTTCACAGACGGTATCTGTCCCACGCTATCGCATTTTCACTTACATCATAAACTGCACATACTTTTGCGTCAATGATATAACTAATCCCCTTTTTTCTGAAAATCATTCTGTCTCGCGGGATTCAATAAACGGATCCGGCTACATTCTCCAAAACGGCCATGTGGCATTGCAAAAACAAACAGCAGGGAACAGCCAACGTGTGCTGTTTCCTGCTGCCGTTTTGTAAGTTTGTCGGGGTCCTCCGGACGGTTGCCATCTCATCCCGGTTTTACTGCTTCGGTGTATTGACGTCGGCGATATTCCGAAGGAGATAAGGAGGAGAACTTGTTGAAGACCCGGCTGAAATACAACGGGTTATCGTAGCCGACCTTCAAAGCGATTTCCGATATATTCAGATCTGTGTATTTCAGTAGTTCCATTGCCTTTTCACAGCGGATGCGCGTATAAAACGCCAGCGGTGCGCTTCCCGTGACCTGCTTGAATTTGTGGGAGAAGCGACTGACACTGAGGGAACAGGCGGCAGCGTACAGTTCCGGCGCGAAGGGCTTTGCATAATCGTCGTGCATCATCAGGATGACTTTTTCAATATCCGTGGCAATGGCGTGATGACCGACGTGGCGGGCAATGACGGTGAGAAGTGACAGGAGGCGCGCATTTTCCGCCGTTTCAAAAAGGGATTGGCGCAGTTGCCGCTCTTGCACCAAATACTGAAAAGCGGAGATGATTTTTTCATCCGGATCACATTCATAGACACCGGATCCGAAAGACAAATCGTCCAGTATTTCGGGCACCGCGCTGCCGGAAAAGTGTAACCATAGCGTTTCGCACGGAGAATCATCGGCAAATTCGTACCGCTGGATTTGCCCCGGAAAATAAAACACAAAATGACCGGGAGACATACGATAGGTTTTCTCATTAAAAAGGACGAGACAAGTCCCCGAAAAGATATAGAGGATATGATAATCGAGACGCCCTTCTGTTCTGAAAATGGTATAGCCTGTATTCATCTGAAATCCACAGGAGTTCACGCAAAGGTATTTGCTCGAGTAAAAATCGTCCGATTCTCCTTTTGGCATCCAAATCTTCATATTTTTCCCTCCTTTGGTAAATATACCACAAATCCATTTCAATATCAATAGCGTTTTTGTGCATGTATTCGGCTATATTGTTTATTGTGAATGGAAAAGTAACTTTCTATAATGATATTGAAAGAATATTGTCGCAAAATGTTGCACCGAAAAACGTACAGGTTCCCGGAGTTCCTCCGGGCGTTTCACGCGGTGGATTTGTGACAACTGTTGCCGGGGGAGGGGATGAGACTTGAAAGAGCACGAAACACAGTGCGAGATTGATAGGGACAGTCAATCCCGTTTCTCTGCCGAGCAGTATGTTTCCAATGGTTACGGGTTTCACATGCACAGGAATATGGAGATTTACGGTGTCGTCCATGGGGAAGCCTGCGTGACAATCGGGCAGGAAACAAGAGTTCTCAGAGACGGGGAGATAGCGGTTGTCAATAGTTTGGAGAGGCATCGTTATCAGATTGAGACGGAAGCTGAGATTTTTTATTTTCATATCGGAATCAAATATCTGCGTCTGTTCAGCTCCGTATTCGGGGACAGCCGGTTGCCTCATTTTCTGACGGACACAGTCTATAACGCCTCCATTTACTCGCTCATTGCCGACTTCTTTCATCCTGCGGAAGAGCCGTCCGAACTTGTCAAGAACGGTACCGTATGCCTGCTGCTTGACCGAATCATCAAGCATTACGGAATCGCGGAGAAAGGCTTTGCCGGGACAGGATATGATCTGATTGAAAAAGTCGTGCAGTATATTTACGAGCATTACGCAGAGGAACTGACGCTCAATTCTCTTGCACGGCAATTTTGTGTGACGCCGAACTATCTTTCCAAGCGGCTGTCACAATACATCGGTATCGATCTGCGGATCTTTATCAATGACATTCGCACGGAAAAGGCGATGCAGATGCTGGACGATCCGGTGTACAGCGGAAAGTCTCTCAGAGAGATCAGCGCATTGTGCGGATTTCAATGCGTCGAGACCTTTTATAAGGTCAGAAAGCGAAATTACAGTTATCAACCTCTGCCGGAGACGGAGCATCAGTCGTAGGGATGCTTTACCGGGGCGGTAGCTGAATTTGTATAGTATACACAAATTGTCGCCTGCAAATTTTGCAAAACAAACAACCTCACCACAGGCATCATAAGTTGCGTCATAAGGCGGCGTAATTTATCCATTGCGGGAGGGGGGCGGATTGTGTTTTACTGAATGTGTCAACGGTACACGATCGCTTGTTGTAAAGCGGCTTCCGGCGGGGTGTGCCACGGTGCTTTCGCAACAGGGGTGACAGAGGAGCAGTATGATGGAACTGTCTGCAATTGATCGCAATTTCGCGGAAAAAACCGTAGAGCAATCCTTGTGGGATGCGTATGCGTTGCCTTGTGCACCTTTTCGGTTATATGGGGCGGTTTTCGATGATACGGTAGGCATCACCAAGATTCCGGCGAGGGATGCCGCCGCGATGTCTGATGCCGTGCAATGGGGTGCCAGATGTACGGATGGTGTCCGTTTGGTGTTCGCAACGGATTCGGGGCATCTGGCGCTGGGTGTGGAAGCCTATCAACCCATGTATACCTCTACAACACCGTTCGTGGCTTCGTCCGGCTTTTCACTTTCGGAAGTCACGGAGAGCGGCAAGTATCGGTTCGTCGGTAATATTACGCCGGACAGGGGAATTGCCGCACCTTACCGCTATGAAAAGAAACTCGATCTCGCGGGAGGCAAACTCCGGACGTATGTACTGTTTTTTCCGACATACAGCGGCGTCAAATCACTGACGGTGAAACTGGATCGTGGGGCAAGAGTTGCACCGGCGGATATTTATCGTGACAGTTTGCCGATTGTGTATTACGGCTCCTCCATCACGCAAGGTGCGTGCGCCACACGGTGCGACAATATGTATCAGGCATATCTTTCGGAACATTTCGGACTGGACTTTATCAGTTTCGGCTTTTCAGGGAATGCCATGGCGGAAGATGCCGTTGTAGAATATCTGGCGCGTGTTCCTGCCGGGATTTTTATTTGTGACTATGACTACAATGCACCGGATGCGGAATATCTGCGCCGGACGCATCGTCGCCTGTATGATCGCTATCGGGAAAAGAACCCTGTGACGCCGATTGTGTTTATGAGCGCCCCGAACGGAAGTCGCGCATTCGGCTCGGGTGAACGTGTGAAGGTCATCAGGGACACCTATCGGTATGCAAAGCGTCTCGGTGACGAAAATGTTTATTTTGCGGACGGAGACCGTTTTTTCCCCGCCGGGGTGCGAGAACATTGTCAGGTGGACGGCGTTCACCCGACCGATCTCGGTTTCTACTTTATGTATAAAACACTGGTGCGCCCGGTATCGCAAATTCTCGGGAAACAGGGGTGACGGGGCGTACAGCGGAGAGTTTCATGATTTACGATGCCTATTTGTTCAATAAATCCATTTACGGCGTGGGGCTTCTGCCACAGACGAGTGACCTCACCCACTACCGGAATGAGGATGCACTCCGCCGGGGGAAGACCTGTGAAGAGGATTTTTCGGACGGGTGGCACGGTGGACGTTTTGAACGGTTTTCTTCGGCATTGGAGGGGTATCTGACCGGGGAAGCCTGCGGATTCTCTCCGATCGATCCGACATTGGCGCCCGAATTACAGGGATACGGCAAAAACCAGTATCTGAACTCACAGTACCCCTTTGACGGGACTTTGGATATCCCGACGGGGGCAAGTATTCCGGGCGATAATCCTTGTATTGTTTACTACAAAGATTTTCTTTTCAGGGAACCGCAATCGGAGGAGCGAATCCGCATTCGGTTCCTCGGAAGTGAAAATGCGTTCTTCCTCTATGTCAACGGACATTTTGCGGGATACAGTGAAAACCTGTATCTGGATTCTGTTTTTGATGTGACGGACGAAATTCACGCCGGGAAAAACCGTGTGTCCGTCCTCTGCTTTGCGCATAGCACCTCCACATGGCTCCTCTGTCAGGATTTCTTCCGCTTCAGCGGGTTGTTCCGCGGGGTGCGGATTGCGACGCTTGACACGTCGGCGGTGGAAGATGTCGAGGCGGTCAGCACGGTGGACCCCAAAAAGGCAAGGGCGGAGCTGACGGTCAGCTGCACCGGGGACTCCGCCGCGAGGGAATGCCGGTTGTGCCGTGGTGACGAGGTCGTCTGGGAGGCATTTACGACAAATAACTGCGCCAATACCAGACTCGCCGACATCACGCTCTGGAGCGCGGAGGAGCCCGCCCTTTACCGGCTGGAGGTAAGAACCCGCCGCGGCGGGGAGATCGTCGACATCGCCGTTTGCGACATCGGTTTCCGTGATGTGCGGATCGTGGACGGGCAGCTGCTTCTGAACGGGAAGCGTCTGATCCTGAACGGCGTCAACCGACATGAATGGAACCCGGAGCGCGGCAGGAGCGTGACGGACGAGGACATGGCGTTTGACCTCCGGTTCTTCAAAGAACATAATATCAATGCCGTGCGTACCTCGCATTACCCGAACCGGAACGAATGGTATCGGCTATGCGACCGGGGCGGCTTGTATGTGATGGACGAGGCGTGCCTGGAAACGCACGGGACCTTCGCCGCCATACCATCGTACCGCCGTGAAGAGGCGATCCCCGGCGACGATATGAGCTGGTATCCGCTCTGCGTCATGCGTGTGCTCCGTATGTATGAGAGAGACAAGAACCATCCCTCCGTTTTGTTCTGGAGCCTCGGGAACGAGTCCGGGACGGGCGCCGTGTTCTTCCGTATGCGCGAGGCACTGAAAGCGCGGGCACCCCGGGCAATCGTCCATTATGAACAGGGGTACCCGGACGAATACGCCATGCGGGTCAGCGACCTGTATTCTTCGATGTACACCTTTGCCGCCGGTGTAGCGGATTTTCTGGAAACGCATACGGATAAACCGTATATTCTCTGTGAATTCTGCCATGCCATGGGCAATTCACTCGGTGACCTCGCGGCGTATCGCGAGCTCATCGACCGGTATCCGAACTTCCAGGGCGGCTTCATCTGGGATTATATCGACCAGGCACTGCTGGCAAAGGATATGAACGGTCAGAAGAAGCTCTGCTACGGCGGCGATTTCGGCGACCGACCGAACGACGGTGACTTTTCCGGGAACGGTATCATTTTTGCCGACCGGCGGCGGGCGCATCTGTCCGCCAAGGCGGAGACGGTGCGTTATCATTACCAGCCGCTCGGGTTTGCGTGGCAGGACGGCGATCTTATCATCACGAACCGCTATCTGTTCCGCTCGACGAAGCACCTGGCATTCCTCTTTGAGGTGCTTGTGGACGGCGAAACGGTGGAACAGCAGGAGCTGTCTCTGGAAATCCCGGCGGGCAGACGTAAAAGAATCACTCTGCACGGCAGAGTAGCCGATGAGGGCGAGACCCTGTGGAGGGTCCGCGCGGTACAAAAAAAGAACGAGTACGCTGTTTCGGGCGGGACGCCGATCGCCTTTTGGGAGACGGTCGTCCGCCGCACGGTGCCGACGGACACGCCGCCCGATGAGGCACCGGTCGTGACGGTCGGGCATTTCAATATCGGCGTGCAGGCGGGGAAGATCCGTTATCTGTTTGCCAAGTCCGGTGTTTCCTTCCGCGTGGCGGGGCTGGTCAGCCTGACGGTCGACGGGGAGGAGTACCTGATGCGCGGTCCGCTCCCGACGGTCTTCCGCCCGACGACGGACAATGATTGCTCGAACGGCTTCCGCTTTGCGGTGTCCCCCGCGCTCGGGTATTCGCAGAATGTCCGCTGCGACCAGGGCGCAACGACATGGGAAATGGTCGACCGGCAGTTTTATATCACCTTCCGCTACATTTTCGATGATGCGAGAGGGGAGGGGGCGACCGTGACCTACTGCATTGACGGGGCGGGCAGGTGTCGCCTGGCGGCGTGCCTCGACACATTAACCGGCATTCCGTCACTGCCGCTGTTCGGACTGAGTATGCAGCTCCCTCTGAACAAAGAAAAATTCAGCTGGTTCGGGAGGGGACCGTTTGAGAGCTACCCGGATCGCAAATCGGGGATTATGAGCGGTATCTGGCATAGCCGGACGGAGTGCGAGTACACAGATTACCTGTATCCGCAGGAATGCGGTAATCACGAGGATACTAGGAGCCTGACAGTTTACGGCGAGACCTCCTCCCTGACCGTCTCGGGGGAGCCCACATTTGCTTTCAAGTATCTGCCGCACAGCGATTTTGCGATTGAGAATGCGACACATCGCGAGGAACTGCCCGCGCCGTACGCGGGGCACCTGACGCTTTGCGGATTTACGCGCGGGGTCGGCGGCGATGACAGCTGGGGGGCGCCCGTCCATGACAGATTTACTTTGCCGGCAGCGGCTTCTTACGGTTTTTCACTGATTTTGATACCAAATGCACAGGAGAGGACGAAATAGGATGGCAGGAGTAACACTCAAAAACATATGCAAGATTTATCCGAGCAGAGATAAGCACCGCGGCGAGGGCGTCCGCGCCGTGGATAACTTCAATATGGAGATCGACGACAACGAGTTCATCGTATTTGTCGGTCCGTCCGGATGCGGCAAGTCCACGACCCTGCGTATGATCGCCGGGTTGGAAGAGATCTCCGCCGGGGAGTTATACATAGACGGGCAGTATATGAACGATACGGCGCCGAAGGACCGGGATATTTCCATGGTGTTTCAGAACTATGCGCTGTATCCTCACATGACCGCCTACAAGAACATTGCGTTCGGTCTGACACTGCGGAAAGTGGCAGTCCCCGTTTATCGGGACTGTGAGGAAGTCCACGAGAAACTGGTGGAGATCGCCCGTCACGAGGCGGACATCCGCACCATCTGGTCGCGCGTCGCCGTCGGGGAGAAAAAGATACCGGCTCTGGAAAAGAAACGGAACGAGTACCGGAACTATCGCGAGCATCTTGAGGAAGATCTCGGCGCCCTGAACGCGCATCGGGTCAAAACGACTGCCATGCAGAAGCAGATTGCACGGCTGACAACGATGCTGGCAGACCTGGACAGGGAGATTGAGGAAACCGAATGCGCACTGTCGGCGGCAGAGGAAACGCTGGCGAATGCCAAAACGCAGATGGCATCGCACGAGGCGGCGATCCGCGCCATCCGGGAGGGGATACGTTCCTATCAGAAGATGGGGATCGACCGACGTGCCCTCGCCAAGCACGAAAGAAGCGCGCGGTACTATCGCTCCCTCGCGAAAAAAGATGAACGCCACCGCGTGAAAACGGAAAATGCCCTTGCCGCCAAAGACAAACGGTGCGATGAGATCGACGCGGCACTTGCCGCAGGGGTAGAGGGCGAGGCCGCACTTCGGCTGCAGCTGGAGCGGGAATCGCTGGAGGCGGAGATCGTCTTCCTGCGGGAAGAGATTGATATCCTCGACGCGCGTCGGGTGACGATTGAGAAGAACCTGCACGAGGTCACCGAGAAGATCGCGTTTTACCTGAATAACGAGCAACCCGTATTCACGCATCGTCATTATACAAAGAGCGAGATCGACCGCAGGGTGCGGACGGCGGCAGAGATCCTCGATATCGGAGCCCTCTTAAACCGTAAGCCCCGTGAAATGTCTGGCGGTCAGCGCCAGAGAATTGCGCTGGGACGCGCAATCGTACGGGAGCCGAAAGTGTTCCTGCTGGATGAACCGCTCTCCAACCTGGACGCCAAGCTGCGTGCCACAATGCGCGGGGAGATTTCCAAACTGCATGAGAAACTCAAAACGACCTTCATTTACGTGACACACGATCAGATCGAAGCTATGACGATGGGGACGAGGATTGTCGTCATGAAGAACGGCGTGATTCAGCAGATCGATACTCCGACCAATCTGTTTGATTATCCGGAAAACACATTCGTTGCCGGTTTCATCGGAACACCGCAGATGAATCTGTTCCCGGTCAAGATGACCGTATCCGGGCAAAAGGTCGCCGTTGTTTTTACGGATCGGACAGAGATGACCTTTGCGCGGGAGGAAGTACGGAATATTCTGCCGGCGTATTGCGACGGGGCACCGCATGACTGCGTGCTTGGCGTCCGTGGGGAAAACCTATCCATCGGTGAGAAGGGCATATCGGCTACTCTGGAACTGATGGAGATTCTCGGGAACGAGACGCACCTGCATCTGAAAACACCGTGCGTTGCGGAAGATAAAGAGGTGATCGTCCGCATCGACGACCGTGTGAATTACCGCGACGGTGATGTTCTCCGTCTGTCCGTGAATGCGTCCAAGATTCATCTGTTTGACGCGGAAACCGGAAAAACCATTTTGGCAAGAAACTGATTCGGGAGGGTTAGAAAAATGAAAAAAGTTTTGGTAAAACTGTCTGCACTGCTGCTGGCGGCGGTTCTTTTGCTGCTCGCCGTCTCTATCGTCGGATGCAAAAAAGACGACGATGCCGGCGATCGCGTCAGAATCGTGTTCTATCCGTCGTCTTCCACCCATGCGAAAGCGATGAGAAATCTCGTCGAGCATTATAACGACACGCAGGGCAAGATCGACGGCGTCTATGTCAAAGCGGACTACACGCAGATTGATTCCAGCTCCAACCATTATTCCATGTGCCCGGAAAACGTGCAGAATGTCGCGGATATCCTGACGGTTTCCGATCGCTATCTGTTTTACGGGGCAGGGTATGCGTCCGGCAGTTTCTATACCGACCTGTCCGCGCTCTTTGCCGATGAATCGCTCCGTACCAAGGACGCAGACGGCAACTATGTGCTGGATCTCTCTTCCTTCTCGGAGGGGAGCCTCAATCGCTTCTATTTCGATCGTGAGACCGGTACGGCGGGCGATCCCGGCACCGGCTCCCTCTGGGCGCTCCCGTACGGTAGCAACCCGACGTTCTTAATCTACAACGAAGACTATTTCAAAGCGGCGGATATCCATATCATTTCGGTGAAAGAAGAGGATCTCGACGCCTATAACGCCGCGCACGGCACCAGTTATGCACCGCGCGGCTATTGCGAATACACGCCCGACGCCACCCCGGAGGCGGGGCTGAAGACCTCCCGCAATCTGGACGGGAAAGAGGTCGTCAAAGTGTTTAACAACCTGATCCCGATGAACTATATTGAACTCAATACGCTTTCCAAGTGGTTCACACAGTCGTATAACAGTGCCTCTCAGAGCGTTTACGGGGTTCTGAACGAATGGTGGTTCTCTCACGGCTGGCCGGTCGGCGGTAACAGTGTTGCATGGGATGCGGAGAAGGGACAGCACGTGTTCTCTCTCGGCGATTCTACGCAGAGCTACATGGTCACGGCGGACGTCACGATCGACGGGACGGTGTACCACGCCGGCGATGTGCTCGGCTATAATGCCCGCCGCTGGGTTGCGGATCATGCAGGCGAGGTGGATATGAACTGCCTCTATACGATCCCCACCGAATACGAGCAGTTCCGCGATTTCTGCGCTCTGTCACAGAAGAAGGGGGTCAAGGTGGACGATGACTTTGTCGGCTACGGGATCTCCCCCGACCCCAACTCGTTCTCCAATTCTTCCAAGACCAAGTATTTCACGACCGGGCAGGTGGCGATGCTGGTGGAGAGCTTCGGCAGTCTTTCCGACATCATGAAGATGACGCGCTCGACCGTCAATGCGGCGCCGGTCTACACCTACCGCGAATTTGAGGGCGAGGGACAGCACGGGAACGATACATTGCAGATCGTCGGCGAGAACGGCTTTACCGGCAAATTGAAAACGGTCAGCGGGACCGTCATCCGTACCGCGCCGGTCTCCTCCTCCGATAACCTGGGGTATGCCATCCCCGCCAACAGCACCAAGAAAGAGGCGGCATTCAAGTTCCTCCAGTATCTTTGCTCCGAGGCGGGGCAGAAGTACACGGTCGAGGACAACGCTCATGCTCCCACCAACAGCGCATACGCCGAGAGCGAGGAATTCGCATCGCAGGCGGGCAAGCTCGTCGAGAACTATGCGGCGATCGGCATGATGGCAGATAACGCGCAGATCGGCGACTGGAGCTACTGCGGCGACAAGGAATGGATCAACGACTGGAGCGTTGACCTGAACGGCCCTGTCCGGAACGGGAACATGACGCTCAACTCCTTCTTCGATAAATGGACGGCGCGGATCAATGACGGTGCCGACGGATACCAGAAGAACCTGAAGCAAGCCAAGTACATGAAGATCAAATGGATCGGTCTTAGGTGATACGAATGAGAGTTCCATCAAAATACAGACAGCATCTGAGCCTGGATATCCCCAAGGGGAAGCGAAAAATCCCGCGCGAGGTTCTGTTTGCTTATCTGTTCGTGTCGATCCCGATTATCGGGTACATCATTTTCACGTTGATTCCCCTGATCCTGTCGTTCATTATGCAGTTCACGACCATGGACGGCTTCGACCTCTCGACGATGCAGTGGAACAACTTTGCCAACTTCAAGTATGTCTACCGCGATAAGGATTTCTGGCTCTCGATCGGAGTCTCCTTCCTGATTTCCATCAACCAAATCATCAGTCTCCTGATTGCCCTCTTCATGTCGGTGATCCTGTCCAAAAAACCGTTCGGACATAAGTTCTTCCAGATCATCTATTTCATTCCGTATATCTGCTCCTCGGTTGCCGTCTCCCTGATGTGGAAGTGGATGTTCGATACCGACACGGGGATCATCAACAGTATCCTGCAGGCGATCGGCGGCGTTGAGGCGCGGATCAATTGGTTCGGCGATAAAAGTGCTTATCCGTGGATGATCATCATCGCCTGCGTATGGCGTTCTCCCGGCTACGGCATCGTCATGTATAAGGCGGCGCTCGGCCAGGTGTCTCCGTCTCTTTATGAGGCCAGCGACGTGGACGGTGCCGGCGTGTGGAAGAAGTTCACGCACGTTACGCTCCCCGCCATCGCGCCGACGACGTTCTTCCTGCTCATGACGGGTATCATCTCCGGGCTGCAGACGTTCGACATTGCCAAACTGTTTGCGGACGGCTCCTGGCTCGGTACGAGCGGACCCGAGAATATCGGTCTGACGACGGTGCTGTATATCTACAACACATTCTACAACTTCAATGAATTGTCGCGGGCAAGTGTCATGAGCTGGGCACTGTTCGTTGTCATCCTCAGTGTTTCGGTAATCAACTTCCGGCTCAAGAGAAAGTGGGTGGATGAATGATGACGAAACATCTGCCGAGGCGAGTCGGTACGGAGGAGGAGGCGTCGGAGCGTCGGCGCCGCAACCTGAACAAATGGGTATCCAGGATCGTCCTATTCGCCATTTGTCTGCTGTACGCACTGTTTCTCCTCCTGCCGTTCTATGTGATTTTTGTGACATCCATCACGCCCACGCTGGAATACGGGACCTCTTCCGAGTTTATCTGGTTCCCGGAGGAAGCTACTTTTGAAGCCTATCAGACGATCTTCCTCGACGATCCGATGTATCTGACAAACGGGCAGTCGTCGATCGTCGTCGGTTTCCTCAACACGTTGTGGCTGACGCTGACGACCACGATCGTCGGGCTCTTTGTGTCCGGTCTTGCAGCGTTTGCGTATGCAAAACTGAAATTCCGCGGGAAAAATGTCCTCTTCATGTTCATGCTGGTCACGACGATGATCCCCTCCGCGGTGATGACGATCCCGTCCTATGTGTTCTATAACGCGATCGGATGGGGACAGGGGTTTGCCGCGCTGCTCATTCCGTCCCTGTTCGGCGGTGCGATCACGGTGTTTTTCCTCCGGAGTTACATGACATCCATCCCGACGGAAACGATTGAGGCGGCGAAGATCGACGGGCTCGGTCCGTTCGGTATCTATTGCCGGATCATAATCCCGCTGTCGATCCCTGCTTTCGTCGCGCAGTTCATCTTTGGTTTCGTCGGCGGCTACAACAACTATGCAGGACCCCTCATCTATTTGTCCAACAACCCGGAGTGGTACACGCTCCAGTTGTCGCTCTATAAGATTCAGGATGTTTTCAAGGAGCCGGCGCAGCTTTGTGCGTCCGCCCTGATCGCCCTTTTACCGCTTGTGATCGTCTATATCATTTTCCAGAAGTTCTTTATCGAGGGCATTGCCGTCGGCGGCGGAAAAGAGTAATCGCGGTCCTTTTGCTCCACAGAGAATATTCCATTTGCCCGAAGGAGGTTTTTCATGAAACGGAGATTTCTATTGGTACTGCTGTCCGTGTGTGTCCTCGCGGCGTGCCTCATGACCGGGTGCGCGAAAAACGTGGCGATGACACGGGTGTCCTACTATGACGAGAGCACCTACGGCGACGGTGCCACACTGTCTGACATCAACGAGAACCTGTTTTATCGAAATGAGCTTGTGGTCGGTAAGACGGTGCGCGGGGCAGACCCCGCCGTCATGCGGATCACCGATCCCGCCGACCCGGAATGCGGGAAATTCGTCCTGACGGTGACGGCAGGTTCGTACGGTTTCCAGTGCTGGCTCTCCTCCGATCTTGTGAACTGGGAGCCGCGGGGGATGATCCTGCAGGCAGACGACGATAACACCTCCGACATCAGCCGCATCCTGTATGCCGACACCTGGGCATCGGAGATGGTCTGGGATGATGAGAGCGGGAAGTACTATCTGTTTTTCAGTGCGACGCCCCGGAACGACCCCGCCGTCACGGGATACGCCAACGATACGGGCAGCCGCACCAATCGGGTCTTCAAGACCGAGTATTCGTATATCCCGTATGTCGCCGTCTCCGATTCGTGGAGCGGTCCGTTCACACTGATCGACCGCAGCGAGACCTATCATTATCCGGACGGCACCCCCATGACGGAGGAAAAAGCCGCCGCGGATACGCCCGAGAACCGTTTCGGTATCACGGATAACGCGCAGGGCTATGCGTATTTCCTGAAATACAGCCTCTACGATCCCGAAAAGATCTGGGCGGCGATCGAGAATTCGGACGATCCGTATGTCAAGGAGATTGCCTCCTATGAGCCGACCAAACTGCTGCGCTCCATCGACTATCATCCGTTCGTCGATGACGACGGTACCAAATATCTGTATCTGAATGTCACCAAGGACAACGAGTTCTCCGAGTGCAACAGCACCTATGTGGCAGTGATCCGAATGAACAGTTGGACGGATCCGGATTACACCTCTTTCACGACCCTGACCCGGTACGGGCAGTATGAGCTCGGCGGGAGTGAAACACCCACTTATGAAAACCGCGACGCAACGGTCAATGAAGGGGCGTGGATGACCAAACACAACGGGAAGTATTACCTGACGCTTTCCATCAACGGCTATGCCACGTCGTACTACAAGGTCATTCAGGCGGTATCGGACAGCCCGATGGGCCCCTTCCGCAAGCTGACGGAGGACGAGGGCGGCGTTGTACTGGCGTCCGACGCCGTGCAGGACGTCGGCGGCCCCGGTCACCATTCGGTCGTGGAGGTGGACGGGGAAATGTATATCGTGTACCACAAGGTAGACGATTACCGCAACCCGACCGCGGCGCGCCATGTGGCGATGAACCGCCTCTCCTGGGTGTCGATTAAGGACAAGGACGGTCGGGATCTTGACGTGATGTATGCGGCAGGACCTACGACGACGGCGGTCACGCCGCTCCCGTCCTTTGCGTCCGGCTACGAGAATGTGGCAGGGCTGGCGACGGTCCGTGCCACGAACCTCGCAGGAGGGAGCTCGGCGGACGTGCTGACGGACGGGCTGATCCCCATGCGTACCGGCGTCAACAACGGCTTTATGACCAAGTATGTCCGCGAGGCATCCTTCACGGGCGAGACGACGGTCACCCTGACCTTTGACCGGGATGTGGACGTCCGCGCCATCATGATCTATAACGCCATGGATATCCGGCAGGCGTTCTATGAGGTGGAACGGATCGTGTTCACCTGCCGTGAGAGCGGCACCGATACCTATCGCGTCATCGAGCATCTCGGCTTCGACTGGCGCGCCCTCTCCAACGGCTATGACGCGGAATTCAGCCCGACGGGGAACAGCCTCAAGACCGGCGGTGCGGCGATCGCGGAATTTGACACCCTGACGGTTCGCGAGATCACCATTACATTGAAGCCCGCGACCGAGGAGCAGATCGACTGGCACGACACGGAAGCCGCCGTGCAGCTCGCCATCGCCGAGATCGTCGTGCTGGGTAAAAAGCAGTAAGGAGGATGCGAAGATGAAACGTCGATTTTTTCCGGTTTTCCTTGCCCTTTTCTGCCTTGTCGGGTGCCTTGCCGGTCTTATGACCGCCTGCGGGGGCGATCAGACGACGATCACAGACGACCCGGCTACCTATACCTACCGCAATCCGGATGCCATCCTGCCGGACTATGACACGGACGTGATCCGGGTGGACGGCGCGCTGGATGAATCGATCTATGATACGCTCCGCTTCTGGGAGGAGCCGTACCCGGAGGACATAGGCGTCAATGTGCGTGCGACCGCCTATGCAGGAGAGAAGGGGATCTTCTTCGTCCTTGATGTGGACGATTATGAGATTCATGTCAATCCCCTGCGTTCCTCCTGGGATAACAGCGGCATCACCGTGTATGTCGCGAAATCCGGGACGCAGAGCCTGACGGAGGGGGTCTGGGAGATCGAACTCTGCCCGGACAACTCCATCAATGCCAAGCGTTATACCGGTGGATACTACTACGCCTCCATTCAGCCGGACGGATACAAGAACAAACCGTTTGTCCGCACCGTGACCAAGGGCGGTGCCGTGAATACGGCAGATTGCCGCGGGTATGTCATGGAGAGCTATTTCCCCTATGAATATCTGTTCGGCTCGGAGGAAAAGCCGGATGGCTTTGAGGTCAATTTCTCCCTCCAGCGCAATTCCAGCGACGAGAAAAATCACGGTCGCGATACGTACTACAATTTCGGTGAGCATCTGCTCCCGACCTACAACTGGAACTCCCCCCTGACCTGGTGGCATTTCGACCACCTCGGGATCGATTCCGTTTCCGTTTCCACCGCCGTGACGGGCGGTGGCAGGGCGGAGGTGACGGACCGGTATGTCGTTCGGTACGGGTCCACGTCGGTACGGCTGTTGCCGGCGGTCGGCTATCGGATCGCATCGGTTAGCCGTGACGGTGCCGACGTAACGGACGAGATCCGCCTCTCGGGCGACGTCAGCATACTGAAACTGCGCACGCTCTCCGAGGACTGCCGGCTGGAGGTCACATTCGAGCCGATCCCGGGCGACACGCATACTGTCACCGGGCGGTTGACGTACCTTGGCGAGTTGCTCCCGACGGCGGATGCTTCCGACCTGCGGGTACGCCTGAACCTCGGCGGGGTGCTGTGTACGGCATCGGTTGCCGAAGACGGGACCTATTCTCTCACGGCGCCCGCGGGGCAAGGTCATCTTGCGGTCATGCGCGCGAACGGCGATGTGCTCCTTTCTCGCGCGGTGACCGTGGCGGGCACCATGACGGAGGACATTGACATGACGGCAGACAACTGGGGTCCTCGCCGCGTGGTGTCGCTCGACGATGACGAGGTGACGACCAACCGTGCGACGATCCTGGACGCCGCTTCATGGTACGCGACCTATCCGGACGCATTCGCGTATCGCTTCAGACTGCATTATAACGGGAAGCTCCTGGATGAAAACGGGGCGGTGGTCGACCCGACGGGCGGGCTCTATGACCATCAGTACACCTCGGCGAACATCCGCGTATCCCTGTCGAACCCCGACGGCTCTGCCGGGGCGGTGCAGCTCCAGATCATGCACTGGGACGGCACATGGCGCCTGAAGGTCTATTACGGCACCGCCTCCCGGGAAGTGGTCATCGGCAACGATTTCCTGCGGGAGCTCGGCGACGACGGCGTGGATATGATGCTCCTTGTATCGGATGAAAGTTTTACATTCTACACGATGACGAGTGATGCAGCCGGGAAACGCCTGCTCACGGTGGATAAGCCGGAGGCGACCGTGCAGAAGCTGACCGGGATCACCCTGTATGCCGAGAATGCGGTCGGGCACTCCGTCTGGTCGCTCACTGACGGCAAGGTTCTTTTCGGTCGGGGCAGTGACGACTTCCGCGTCGTAGACAGTTACTATGCGGCGAGTGCCACGCTCACGCCGGAGCGGAATACCCTGCGCCTGGCGCTCGGGCTCGGTGATGACATCAATTTCGGTAACAAAGAAGGACGGGCGCTCATCAGTTACCTGTTGCGTAGTGCTTCTGTAACAGAAGACGGTACGGTCCTGCAGGACGAAACCATCCGGTTCAGTCTGCTCGGCTGGGGCGAATGGGGAACGCGCACAAATGTGACGCTGTATCTGAAGGCGTCCGGCGGCAGTTATTTCGCCGTCGGTAACGACACGCTTGACCGCAATCTGCTGACGACCGCACAGTTGAAAGCACTTGCCGGTGAGGGGCTCCGCGTGTTCCTTGTACAGGAGGAGAGCTACCGGTACGCGCTCTATACCACGGACGGCGTACATCTTGTGCATCTCCGCGATATCGAGAATCGTCAGAGTCACCATATTTACGGTTATGAGATGACCTATACCGGTGAGGGGAGCGTATACGCTGTGACTGCGGCATATTCCTGCGGGGAAGACCTGCTCTCCGAAATCAATACCTGTGAATCGTTGACCCTCTCCGATATCACCGAGGGGAAGACCGAACGCGTGGTGGAACTCGAGAATCAATCGCTCTACGGTAACACCGTGACGGGAACGGATACGGGTACCACGCTCGCTGATTGGGATTGGGGCAATAGCGTCTGGCACTATGGCGCTGAACTCTCTTACTACTTCCGGAACGGTAAGATCGTGCGTGACCTGAATGTCAAGTTCGCACACAGCGGCGCTGGAGAATGGGGTGCCGCCTGGTGGCAGTATAACGTGTATCTGAAGCTGGATGCCGCCACGCAGCAGGCATCTGTCGTCCTGCAGGCATCGGACGACTGGTCGACCGTCCCGTACGTTCTGACCGGTGCGCAGCTGGCACGCCTCGCCGGATCGGGCAGGCTGGATTTCTACCTGCTCCATCTGACGGACGGCGCGACCGACACCGTGACGCTGTATCTCGGCGGTGCTGACGGAGCCATTGAAGAAACGGGCGTTTCCGTTCGCTCCGGTGTGAACTTTGCGGATTGCAAAGTGACGGTGGAATCATTCGGCATCGGCGCGGCGTTCCGCGTGGATTGCCATCGCTTCTATTCCGTCCCGGATATGGATACCGGGAAGAGCGCGGCGGAGCTCATCGCGTTTGCCTGCGCCGCCGACACGGCTCCCGATAAGGTGCAGATCCCGGACGCCGGGAGCATTCCGGTGGCGGGAGAGGATACGGACGGTACCTCCTTCGGAGGACTGATCCGTTTTCCGTAAAAACGGAACGAAAATCACACACATAAAAAGATGCGAGAGAAAGGAGAACTGATATGCAAATCGAAAAGGGAACCGGGCGCCCGGCCTGGGAGACCCCCATGGTTGAAATCGTTCCTTTCGGTGTATCGGATGTAATCCGTACATCCGGTGCGGTCGGACCGACACGGAGCGATACCGGTACAGGCGACCAGTCGTCATGGAACGATTTGTTCGGGAGCCAGGGTTGACAGGCATTCTGTATGAACGATTGAGATGATTTTGAAAGGACTTACACGAATGAAAAGAACGAAACATTTGGCGCTTTGCGCCATCATCGCGGTTTTGACGGTACTCCTTTGCACATTCTTCGCTTTTGCAGACACCGCCGAAACTTGTGACGCGACGGCAGTCGGGTTCCAGCCCCGCACGGACGGCAGCACGGATATCCGACTGGTCGGCAACCTCAAAAATGCGGATTTTTACCGGGAAGTCGGCTTCTTCCTGAACAATGGGGAGACGGAAGTCAAGTTCGCCGCCACCTGCCTTTTCAAGACGCTCCTTGCGGCGGATGCAGAGGGCAATGCGTATGAAGAGCTGACGGCAGAGGGGGAGGATTACCTCTTCGCGCTCACGATCGACAAGATCCCGGACACGGCATTGACCCTGACCGTGACGCCTTATACCGTCTCTCTGGACGGTGAGACCGTCCGCGGAGAGCGGAAACGGCTGGAGAAGGAAGCGGGCGGCAAATTTGCGCCGACCGTGATCTCGGAGGCGACTGTCCGCATCCCGGAGAAAACATACGGTAACGGCGAGGCGAAGTATTCCTATACAGATGCGGAAAAACTGCTCCCGTCCGATGATTTCTTCTATCACATCTCGTACCGCGATGAAAACATGACGCAGACGGCATCCCTGCGTACCGATTTCACGCTCGAATGCTGGACGACGGAATATGCACAGTGCGGCTTCTATATCAAGGCGGCAGGCGGTAAAGTGCAGTTCATTCACGAGGTCTACGGCAAGTGGAATGTGGACGCTTCGTACACGCTCTCCGGCGAGGAAGTCGGGAAGATCGGCGGCGAGGGGCTGGATCTGTTTATCCTGCATCGCGCTTCCGCGCCGAACCAGCTCGAGATCTGGCTGGATAACGGCGAGGGCGGCGTGAAGCAGGTGATGACCTATACGATCGCCAACCTCAGCAATGTGTATGCCCAGAAGATCGCCTACAACGGAGCGACAGGGACGTTCAATGCAACGATGACGGCGTATGACTGGGAGGGGGATGTCACGTCCCTGATGGCGGCATTCGTCCCGCTCCGCTATGTGGCAAGACAGGAACCGACCTGCACAGTTCCGGGTCATATTGAGTACTGGACGAATGGTAAGAAGTATTATGCAGATGCCGAAGGGACGACGGAAATCACGGTGGCGTCTACCGTCCTCGCAGCACCGGGGCATCATTACAATACCGAACAGTATCAGTATGATATTGACAGCCACTGGAATCTTTGCACGGTATGCGGTGCCGAGAGTGAACATATTGCCCATACCCGTAATGATGCCGGGGTCTGTGATGTCTGTGGCGCACAGGTGCTCGGAGAACTGCATAAGGTCGAGGCGGTTGCCCCGACCTGTACGAAGACCGGTCATATTGAGTACTGGACGGACGGCGTCTATTACTTCAAGGATGAGGCGCACACCGAGCCGACCACGCTCGCCGAGGTAACGCTTGGCATGATCGCACACAGCGACGAATGGGTGAGTACGGACGCCGATCAGCACTGGAAAGCGTGCTCCGTCTGCGAGAGAGTCGATGAAGCCACGCGCGCGGCACATACTTTCACGGATGGCGTCTGCTCCGTATGCTGTGCCGTTCAGCCGAACACTGCGACCGTCAAAATTGCGGAGAAGACCTATGGTAACGGCGAGGCGAAGTATAGTTATGCCGATGCGGAAAAGCTGCTTTCCTCCGGGGATTTCTTCTATCATATCACCTACCGCGATGCCAACATGACCAAGTCCGCGTCGCTCCGCATGAACATTGCGCTGGAGTGCTGGACGAATGCTTACGCACAGTGCGGCTTCTACATCAAGGCGGACGGCGGTAAAGTGCAGCTCATTCACGAGGTCTACGGCAAGTGGAACGTGGATGCTTCGTACACGCTGACCGACGAGGAGATCGGGAAGATCAATGGCGAGGGGCTGAACCTGTTTATTCTGCACCGCGCCTCCGTGCCGAACCAGCTCGAAATTTGGATGGAGGACGGCGAGGGCGGCGTGAAGCAGGTGATGACCTATACGGTCGCATCGCTCAGCAACATCTATACGCAGCGGCTGGTATACCAGAGCGGCAGTCTGACGTTTGACGCCAAAGTGACGGTCTACACCTATACCGGCAAGTACGACGAGGTTATGGCAAGCCTTCTGTAACCGCTGAAGAATCAAACGGAGCGGTTGCCCGGATCGGTTCGGGCAACCGTTTTTTTGGGGAAAGATGACAACATGACAAAAAAAGAAAACCGGGCAGAACGCCCTCTCGGAGAGACTCTGACGGACGACGAGAAGATCCGTCTGATCATGGGGAAAAACTGGTGGGAAACGGATGACCTCGGAGGGAAACTGCCGAGCGTCAAGGTCAGTGACGGGCCGCTGGGGCTACGGTGCCTCGCCGCCTGTACGGACTGGTCGAACAACTCCGTCTATCCGTCGGTTGCGTACCCCTGTGCGCAGATGCTTGCCCAGACATGGGATACAGAGCTTGCCTATCTTTACGGGGCGGCGATCGCGGATGACTGCGCGGAGCTCGGTGTCGATATCATTCTGGGGCCCGGGTGCAATATCAAGCGTTCTCCCCTGAACGGCAGAAACTTTGAGTATTATTCCGAGGATCCGTATATTTCCGGCGTGTTTGCGGAGCAGTTTATCCGCGGCGCGCAGGAGGGCGGCATCGGCGTGGCGTTGAAGCACTATGCCTGTAACAGTGTAGAGACGGCTCGCCGTTGGCGTTCCAGTGAGGTCAAAGAGGATGTCATGCGCGAGATTTACCTACGGGCGTTTGAAATCGCCTGTCGCGCCAAGCCTATGAGCGTGATGAGTTCCTATAATCTGGTGAACGGCGTGCGAATGGCTGAAAACAAGCATTTGTTCGATATTCTGCGCCGGGAGTTCGGCTTTGACGGAATGATCATGTCGGACTGGGAGGTCGTGCAGGATGTACGGCGTAGCCTGTATGCCGGTCTCGACTGGGAGATGCCGTATCACGCAGGGCACGCGGCGGAACGCGGAAAACTGCTTGCGGAGGGTCAACTGGACTTGCAGGCGCTGGATGCATCTGCCGCACGTGTCGTCGCAATGGCGGAAAAGGTGCGGGAAAACCGGCGCCGCCGACGGGTGGAGACGTCGGTCGAGGAGCGGATCGCCTTTTCACAGCGTGTCGAGGAGAATGCCATTGTACTGCTGAAAAACAGCGGCGTGCTGCCGCTGACGGGCGATGCCCTGGTGACGGGATATCCTGCCGCGAATTATACGTTCGGCGGCGGGAGCAGTGCCGTGATTCCCAACCGCCCGTTCGTCCCGCTGGATGAGGCGTTGCGTGCGGAGGGCGTGGCGGCGACCTACGCACAGTCCATCGTCCGTGAGTCTGTCTGGGAGACGGTCGGTGACCTCTTCAGCCGGGCACAGGCGGCGGATGTGACCGTCGTTTGCATCGGGGAGGGGAGCCGCTCGGAATATGAGAGCCGGGACAGGCGCGACCTGTCCGTTTCTCCGGAGGAAACCGAACTGCTCCGCTACCTCCGGAAATACAGCCGACGGTTGGTCGTTTTGGTGTATGCGGGTGCGCCGCTGGATCTGAAAGAGATCGACAACTACGCGGACGCGGTGGTGCTGGTCGGCTTCGGCGGACAGAACGTGTCGCAGGCGGTGGCAGGCGTCCTCTCCGGCAGGGTGTGCCCGTCCGGCAGACTGACCGAGACATGGGCGCTCTCCCTCTCGGACATCCCTGCCGTGCAGTCTCCCGTCGACGAGGAGCATGTTTATTATACAGAGGGGCGTATGGTTGGATACCGTTATTTTACGACCGCCGACAAGCCGGTTCTGTATCCCTTTGGGTACGGGCTTTCCTATACCGAATTTTCACTGGAAGATTTTACGGTGGAATGCGGAGGGGAAACCGTAACCGTCGGGGTGACCGTGCAGAATACGGGGGTGCGTGCAGGTGCCGATGTTGTACAGGTATATGTCCGGCGGTGCAACGCACCGGAGGGATATCCTGTGCGGGAGCTGCGGGCGTTCGGCAAAGTGATGCTTGCGTCCGGTGAGCAAAGACGCATGACATTTGTTTTGACAAACGACGACTTCTCGTATTATACTGCTGATGGAACGCGCGTTTATCCACAGGAAATCTATGCGGTAGAAATCGGGGAAAACGCAGACGAGATCCTGATGTCAAAGATGATACAAAGATAGGACAGGAGGTGCATACGATGCGGGAAAAGAGCATTTGGGGTTACCATGAGGGACTGTCGTTTTCCAGGCGGTTTATTGCCCATTTCGCAGGTTTCCTTGTGCTGTTTTTTCTGTGTACCCTCTGTTTTCATGTGGTAGATCCGCTTATGTGCCGTGGCAATACTGCAATCGGCAGAGCAACGAACCGAGTCCGGGAAACACAGACCGTTCTGACGAACATCCTTTTGGATACGCACCTGACCTATCGGAGCGAGCATGGGCTCGCCGATGCGTCGACGGTCGGTACGGAGTATGTGCGTGCTTTGTGTCCGGATGCGGCGGATATGGGCGAGGTTGTGAGCAAGGCTGGCAACCCGACCAATGGGACGGACGCATTATTCTACTATTACACGGTGTACAAGCCCGCGCATCAGGAGGATTATCCTGCGGATAGTTCATCGGGAATGGGAGCTGCGCGTGCGGCACTTCTGACCGACCAAGTGCGGGATTACTTTGAGGGGGAGACTTACCCGCGCCTGCGCGCCGAGTATGCCGGGGCGGTGCGTGCCTGGCTCGCAGAGGGCAGCAAAGACACATCCGGCATCAACGGCGAAACGGTGGCGAATGAGATAACGGTTGCATATGCCGATGCCATACGGGCAGCAAAAGAAGATGTTGCCGCGTCTCATCACATTTATCGGAACACGGAAACTGCTTTTGTCGGGGAACGCAATATACTGATTGGGTACAAATGGGCGGAACTTACGGTCATTTACACCGCAGTGATGATGATTGCCTTTCTGCTGATTCCGCTTTTGACCAAGCGCCGTGTGTCACCCTTGTACCTTTTGCTTCGCACTGCGGCGGTCACTCCGGAGGGGGATGTCGTGACAAAGCGATCCGTAATCATCGGATTTTTTGTACGGTTTGTCGCCTTTTTTAACCTGCTGTATCTGGCTCCCGTTCTGCTTTGGGGGAGAAACAGCATTGTATTTTTTCGTTACCGCCTGTTCGGCTTTTTGCCGATGACGGTTCTGTGGGGGCTTTCGTTGGTCGTTCTGATTGTTTCGCTCATTTTGTCAGGTACAGACAAAATGACGCACCGCACATTAGCGGATCGCGCATCTCACCAGGTGTATAAAGATATTCGATAAAAGTGCTCCGCTTTTGACGGGGTCGGAGGAATGAATATGAAAGTATTTGACATTGACCTGTATGCATATTTCGGGCTTGACAAACCGGAGGCGGGCAGGGGGCTCCTGACCTGCTATGAACTTGCTGTGACCCCGGAGATCTCATTGGAGAGAAAAAGCCCGGCAATCCTTGTCATGCCAGGTGGCGGATACCAGGGCGTCAGTGATCGGGAGGCGGAGCCCGTCGCCCTGACGTACACCGCGGCGGGCTATCACGCATTTGTGCTACGCTATTCCACGGCGCCTGCCAGATTTCCGACACAACTGCGGGAAGCGGCGATGGCGATGATCTATATCCGCGAGAATGCCGATGCGTTGCATGTGCGTCCCGACCGTGTGGCGGCTCTCGGTTTTTCCGCAGGCGGGCATCTCTGCGCGTGCCTCGGTACGCTATTCGACGACGATTCACTGGATATCTTCGGTGAAAAAAAGAAACAGGTGCGACCGGATGCTGCCGTGTATGTCTATCCCGTCATTACCTCGGGAGAATATGCCCATCGGGGCAGTTTCAGAAACCTCTGTGGCGAAGACACGGCACTCATGGCAGCGTTGTCACTTGAAACCCGTGTCACGGCGGGAAGCACCCCGGCGTTCCTTTTTGCCACCAGCACGGATAGCTGCGTCCCGGTGATGAACAGTCTGAAAATGGCGGAGGCATACGCCGCGCGCGGTGTTCCGTTCAGCCTCTATATTGCGGAGAAGGGGTGCCATGGGCTTTCCCTCGGCACTGTCACCGGAAATCCTGTAGGCACATCGCTTCTTACCGAAATGTCGCAGGATTATGTCCTTTGGCAAAAGTTATCTCTCGACTGGCTTACGGAACGCGACTTCGTGCCGCAGGACTGAACCGTGCCGGTCGCCCGGTCGGAGTTTGCTACATATTCAAATAAAAACGGAGAGTCACTTCCAATCGGAAGCAACTCTCCGTTTTTGTTTGCGATTCTCCAACCCCTTTGTGAGGTGGTTCGAGAAATCACCGTTTGGTGACCCGTACGGGAATCGAACCCATGTCTTCGCCGTGAAAGGGCGATGTCTTAGCCGCTTGACTAACGGGCCTGGTAGCGGAAGTCGGATTTGAACCAACGACCTGCCGGGTATGAACCGGATGCTCTAGCCAGCTGAGCTATTCCGCCAAGTATTCTTTGACAACGCTGGACTATTATAGCATGACAGCGAATGCTTGTCAAGATATTTTTTCGCTTTTTGTGCGCAAATATACATAGTTTTTTTCGTAAAATCTTAGAGGAACGAGCGGGGGTCGCCGAAAGACTGTGTGGGGGCTTGGCGGCGCTTTTTCTTGACAGTACGGCATAGATCGTCTATAATATTGGAAGAAAGTCTCACAGAAAAACCTAGAGTCGTGCGCCTCGGACGAAGCGCCGTCCTTGCGGGTAGAATGCTTTTTTATTACTTCCCAATATATACTTTCCGACGAGTGAGGTATGAAATGAACGACAGAACTAGTGATTATGTCTTTGTCAGCTATTCTCACGCAAACGATATCGGTCGATTGCTGAACGCTTTCGATGAACACGGCTATAATGTCGTGTATGATCGGGCGATGAGCTATGGTGAGGAATGGGATCTGAATGCGCGGCGATATATCAGCAGCGATCTGTGTAAGGGCGTCGTACTGATGGTGAGTCGGGAGTTCCTGACCAGCAAAGCCGTACTGACCGAACTGGAATACACCTCCCGGTTCGGAAAAAAACACTTCTGCATTCTGCTGGAGGGTAATACACTGTCTGATCTTTGTGCCTCCATCTCGGGGACACTTGACGAAAACAAGCAGTATATCATGGAGTCTATTATGGAAATCCTTTCGAGCGAACAGCTGTTTGCTCGCGGGGATGCGATGGACTGGGAACGCATCGGAGAGACATTCAAGACTTGGGGATTCACGGCGCTGAATGCCGAAAGGGACGAGCCGCTCGTGACGCGCGGCTATACGTCCGCCATCGCAGGGGAGAAAGAACGTCTGGCGCGCCAGCAGATGGGTTATTATCAATTCGACATGCAAGCCATCGGGAGCGTACTCGATACGTTCGACCGCAACGGATTGTGCGTGTTGGATATCGGCTGCTCGAACGGCGGGCTGACCATTTCCCGTTTCTCGCAAGACCCGAGGATCCGGAAAGTCATCGGGGTGGATTATAATGCTGCGGATATTGAAGAAGCGCGCGAAGCCGCAAAACCGTACGGGGATAAATTCGCATTCTATACGCTGGATCTGGAAAGCGATGATGTCATTGAACGTTTGCAGGATATTCTCACGGAGAACGGCGAAACAAGCGTGGACATCGTATTTGCGGCGCTGGTGCTGCTGCATTTGCAAAGACCGAAACTGTTGCTTCTGAAACTCTATGATATTTTCAGCAGTGACGGAAAGATTATCGTCCGCGGATCCGACGACGGCAGTAAACTTTGTTACCCGAACAGCGAACTGCTCGATGAGGTCGTGGAACGATACAGCAAGATTGTCACCAACACCGACCGTTCCAACGGCAGAAAACTATACGGGCAATTGTATGACACGGGATATGTGGGGATTCACATGATGTATTCCGTGGTGGATACCTGCGAGAAGAGTCGGCAGGAAAAGGAAAATCTGTTCCGGGTGGGTTTTGCGTTCCGTCTGAAACGGGTAGATCGGCTGATCGAACTGAACCCGGATAAAGCGTACCTGAAGGAAGAGCGCGCGGCACTCGCAACCGAACTCGAGAAACTGCGTGAGTGTTTCTGTGAGCGGAATTTCTGGTACTGCAACACTTCCTATATCGCAATTGCGGGGATACAGCCATGAAACGAGCGTTGATTCTGGTCAATGCCTACTCCAAGTTACAGCACAGTCTGAACCAGTCCGAGCGGCTACAGGCAGAGTTGGCACGACTCGGCGTGGACGCCGAAATCCGTCATAACGACTTCTTTGTTTCGTCGATCGACGGAGACGGCAACCTGACGGCGGACACGCGAGAGTACGATTTTTGCATCTATCTCGATAAGGACAAGTACGTTTCGGAAATGCTGGAAAAGAGCGGACTTCGTTTGTTCAATTCCAGCACAGCCATCGCCGACTGCGACGATAAAATGATTACGTCGATTCGGCTCTCGGGGCACGGCATTCCGCTGCCGGCGACGCTGTCCGGGCTCCTGTGTTATGACCCCGCGGAACCCATCCGGGAAGAAACGCTTGACCGAATTGAGGCAAGGCTTGGCTACCCCCTGATTGCAAAGGAAAGCTACGGTTCGCTCGGTAAGGGCGTCTACAAAATCGATAACAGGGCAGCCCTCCGCGACGTTGCCGAGCGCCTGAAATGCAAGCCGCATCTGTTTCAGGCTTTTGTGGGGAGCAGTTTCGGGCGGGATATCCGTGTCATTGTGATTGGCGGGCAGTGTGTGGCGGCGATGATTCGACAGTCGAGCGGCGACTTTCGTTCCAATCTGGAACTTGGCGGTGTCGGTACCGCAATGACACCCTCGCCGGAGCTTAAAACTCTGTGTGAGAGAGTGGCAGCTGTTCTACGCCTGGATTACTGCGGCATCGACGTCCTGTTCGGGGAGAACGGGTATCTGATATGTGAGGTCAATTCCAACGCATTTTTCGGTGGCATCGAGAGTGTGACCCATATCAATATTTCCGAAAGATACGCAAGGTATATCTGTTCCGTCATGTACGGGCAGTAAAGCCGACAGAATCGTGCCGGAGAAACTCCGTATCAGGCGTTTATGCGGAGTTCTCCGACAGGATCAAACTTTTTGTTTGTGATTTGGCGATTATGGATTGACAAGCCCCCGATAATCTGTTACAATAACCAAGTAGCGGGGCATTAGCGCAGTTGGGAGCGCGCAACACTGGCAGTGTTGAGGTCAGGGGTTCGAATCCCCTATGCTCCACCATACAGCGTTTTCTCGAACACATAGACTGAGGTTTTGAAAAAACGCATAAAGGAATGGAGAGCATCTAGAAGAATTAGATGCTCTCCATTTTTACATTTGATTTGCTTTCATAAAGCCTCATTATCGGAAACCAATCATAATTGCTCCATATTTGCTATTCAAGCAATATTGCTACATTAACAATTGGGCATTTGAAATGCTATTAATGTCGTGGTTAGCAAATTACGCATATTCTCTTCTCACTGATTCTTAGTATGACAATGCACTAATATTTTTCCATACGGGATCTTCACTTAGGGTAAGATCAGTAAGCATTTTCTTCACGCGCTCAGTTTCTCGTCGAACAGGCGAATAAATGTATCCTTCATCGCCTTTATGACGTGTAACTAAATCTTCATCCAACAATTTGTTTAATATTTTTTTCCCCAATTGTTTATTCGCTGAAGCCCCCATTCCTCGTAACAATGCAGCTTCTTTTCTACCCGCGCCAGGTTGAAAGTAAATTTTTCTCATCATTTCAACAAAAAGCTTTTGTGATTCGGACAGTCGTGCTTTTTTTATTAACGCAGTAGTCGCAAGGGGTTCAAAATCTTCTGTATCACATCGAACAAGTTGCGACGGTATGCCTCCAATAGATGATATTCCATATATTGTTGAGATAATAGAGTCTTCAATAGTAACGGTATCTGCCAATTTTGAATTCGTTAGATCTAATTTTTCAATAATTGAGTTTTTAATGCTTAATCTCTTAATAACCTTTCCTTCAAAAGAAAGATGGAAAAAGTGTCCGTCTGTGATGGTTAATCCATTAAAATCTATTTCAGCTATATCCAACAAACATATAGCGCAAACAATATCGGAAGCCAATATTTTATTTTTCGTAGCAGCTTGTCGAGCAATACCCAAAAAACGATTTACATTTTCTTCATTTTTACTAATGTATGTGGTTAAAATATTTAGTCCTATGTCATTCAAGGGGTGTCGCCATTCATCTGTATAGATTGATTGATCATACTCTTTCGACAGTTTTATAATACTCTCTGCGCGCAATCCGTTTAGTATAAAACTATCAATGAATTGCCTATTAGGAGAATCGGCACTAATCCTTGCAAGAGAAGGCAATCTTTGAAGCATTATTGAGGATTCGTCATTGGGTGCAAAGCCTGCCGCCGCTATAAAAGCGTTGGACAAATCAATCTGCGCAATTGGACCTGTTCCTGATGCGCTTTTTCGTGTGAAGTTCGCAAGATACAATAATACATTTTTAATTATTTCTGGATTTAAAGCGGGATAAATTTTAGCTTCACGATCACAAATCTTTGATAAAAAGGCATACCAAAAACCGCAGATGTCATCTAAGGCATATTCAATCGAAAAAACGTCGCTAGCATATTTCAGCAGTAATTGTATTACAAGAGGCCGTCTCGGGAACCAAGCAGGGAGTTTATTTAGGCATTCATCATTCCCAGTATCAGGGGTGTTTTTTTTAATGAAATCCACCAACTCGGAATCGGTGAACTCTTGAGGACACTCAAGAATTATTGTGTTGTCTTTTGATAATCCCAAACAACTAAGAAGCTCACTATCTGAATTGAAGTAGTATTCTCGTCCTGTAATCAAGATACCTCCTTTGACCTTTTCAATCAAATCTTTTATACCCGATACTGACATGGCTCGAATATGTTGCATTTTTTTTACATCCGAACTCCATGATTGCGTTCCAATTTCGTCAAAACCATCTAAAAGGTATATCACATTTGATTGATCAAAACTCTTAATAAAGTTTTTTGCGTCAAGACCTAAATCTTCAAAATGCCGAGACAGTATTTCACTAGCTCGTTTTGCTCCCCAATGATCTCGCAGGTTAATTGCAATACCATAAGGATTGTCTACAATACTACTACTAGAAAGCTCATCAAATACTTTTTTTATGCACCTACTTTTTCCAAGGCCAAAATCACCTTTGAGGACAATTCTTTTGCCCTTTTTCAATAATGCAATTATCTCTTCGATTCGATAATCTTTTCCGCTTTTTTTGTCATAATATGTGACCCCAATGTAAGCATTGTTCTCGGGTTCGCCTGTTTCAATGTTAATTAAGCTTCCGAAAGACTTTTGTTTGCGTGCGTAAACATAATTATGGTATTCAAAATATTCATTAAAATACTCTTCGACAGACTCTACTTGTATGCATTGTTCTTTTCCAGCTGCTCTCATAGAATCTGTCGGAGTGGTTTCCAATACTATGTAGCATTCGGAATATATATTTTGGCTTAGTAATGCTAATTTAACTGTATTCAATTTCGTTATATCAGTTCGAACCTTGTTGAGAGTGTGCTCCTCGGTTATTTCGACCAATATGTAATAATTCGATTTGGGTTTTAATACGCAATCGCATTTCACCCCAGCCAATGTTTCCGTAATTGCATTGCAATTCCAACGGTAAGATGAAGCTTCTCTAATTTTCTTTTCGAATGTTTGCCAAGACATATTTATACATCCTTTGTAGTTCAAAAATATACTCTATTTATCTAATCAGCGTTTGGTTTCGTCATTCAACTTTTGCGTTTTTTTCAACATAACCTCACAAGGTAACTACCTGGTTGTAGCTTGTTTCGAGGAAGATAGACTCCATCTTGGTACCAAGAGCAATTGAAACCGATCATTTTCAAAAAAGAGAAATCCTGTCTTGATACCTATGTTGCTATAAAATCTTTTCCTTAACACAAAAATATAACAGATGTTTTATCGCATCAATCTAAAAAGCACCAAAGCTCACGAAACAATCCTATAACAATGTATTGGTTTTTCTTCGAAAATGTTTGTAATATAGTTGTATGCTTTCCGTTTTATGTAATCATTATCTCATGAAAAGTTGTATGGTCTTCCGAAATAGAATAGTACTTTTGATTTCTATGAAGCAACACTTCATGATTCAGATAGGGATGTATCCCAAATACATAGGAAGGCAAAGTCCACCTTCGTGTAAAAACATTCTCGTTCAGCATATTCAGCGAACTACACCCTATGTAGAGGATTGAATATGCCGAATTGTAGGGGTTTTCTACAATTTGCAACATAGAGTATGCCCCATAATAATGCTTATCACCAAGAAAGAACCCGTCAGAGTCGTTCTGAACGATTAGCGATTCTCGAATCGTATCAAGCAATGGATTGCAAGCAACACTACAGTCATCAATGATTACCCAACTGCTTGTTGATAGATCCTCAATGCTTTCAGGAATGCCTATTGGATATCTTACAGCTATATTAGGATCAAACGCATTCGTTTTTGGGAAGACAAAACGAGCGGCTATTTGCGTATTTTCTTCTGTAAATGCCGGCACAAGCCAAATGCGCAACGGATCTAAGTATACATCCAAAAGCCCAGTTCCCCTATACTTTCTTGGAGCAACAATTGCATCTGATGGTGAGGCTGGCGAATACTCCCCATGTTCTTTTTGCACAAAATGTATGCTGGCTTGCGTACATTTTGGCAGTTTGTATGTTCTACCGTTTACACTAATCGAAATGTCCTTCTGCATCATTTCTTGAGGAATCTGGTAAACAAATCCAGTTGCATCTTTTACCGTTATTGTAATGTATCTTTCTTTCTGCTGTAAAGATATCTCTGTACAATTTGCTTTTGGGTCAATCCCATCAATGCAAATTGAATATGCTCTTAAATGACGAGAGATAAAACTGCAAAAAGAATAATTCTCAGGAGCATGAGCACTATGATATTTAAGCATCTCCATGATTACTGCCTTTTGCAAATATGCATGATTCAGCATATCGTGTGTACATGCTTCTATTTGAACTTCACGATACAATGGCAATGTATTCGTCATTAATGAGCGTGTGTCCGTCCGCCTTTTTTCACAGCTGTCGTCTGATGATTCAATGGCCCAAATTGGAGTGTTAGCTAAATTGCATATCAATTCGGTATTAATAGTGGATGCTGCGACAAGAATTCCAGCGTAGAAGCCGGGCGTCAATTGTTGGTGTAATAAAGCGGCGGTTCCAGCTCCGCAATAGCCAATTGCATAGATCCGAGATTGATCAATATTTAAAACTGAGAGAATTCGTTCCATGATTTCCTGGACACAAGCTTCTCCAACATAACTTCCAAGAGTCATTCCGCGGCAGGTTAAATCTAGCACAACAGCACTGGGAATTCCTACACCTCTACACAATTCAGCATAATCCACTAAACTGTAAATTACAAATAGCGGTAATGCTTTACTAACTTTGTATTCATTAGGTACGCGAAATGGTGTACATATAATCCTTCCATCCAATCTGGAACGGAAGTATAAATAGTTGACACCTGGTTTTGAAAAATAGCTTTGCTCACTTTCGGAGAGCAATCGCAAGAGACTTTTGTTCACTTTGTTGGTCCACAGAATCGCCGAGAGTGAATCGGGATCAATAGAACTACTCTCTTCGAGAAACGCTTGACATGCGAAATGCGCGTTTTCCGTTAAAGAAGCTGAACACGAGCATAAAGAGTATAGACGCTGCTGCTGTTGTTCAAAATAATGCCGCATAGAATAGAAGTAGAAAGCCCGGGTTTCCATCCAATCGTATCCATCTTTTCTCATGTAAAGAAAACTAACAGTTATCCAATTAAATTGAGTAGCATCGTAATCCAGCTTGGTGAGGTCCAACTGTGCTTTTTGATAGAATGGCACTTCAAAGGTCTTAATACTCTCCTTTGTATCCCTAAGTCTGACTTCGACTCGCACGGGCAGTGTAATATCTAAGATATCCTTTATGCCGGGAGTAATATAAAACTCATAGAGATACCGTTGATCGGGAGAATATCTGTTCTCGTGAATGAAGATGTGCCTTCCGTGTTTATGGTAAGTTCCGAATACCACAGAAGCAGGAGCATGTTTCTCGCGACCTAAATCATTGATACGGAGTCCCGGAAGCTTACCATTACCTCCCGTAAGTATGATTATATTCTCTCCGGCATGAACTGCAAATTCAACTGGTTTGCTTGCATTGCATGTTGCAATTAAACATCCCTCTACCCAAATCTTTTGCCCAGTTGAAGCATCACAACTTAATACAATACGGCGTTCGCTACTGCTTTGAACAACAAAGTAAAAAGCAAGGCAACACGAGGAATTCGTAGTATAGTCATCATACTTTCCAGGTATCGGAAATACTGTAATCTTTCCTGTGCTTAGTGCGTTACAAACAGGATCTAGTGAACGCGCTGTAAGACAAGTACAAAAGCCATCCTCTTTTACAAGACTCATTACACCTATGGCCTTGATGCTTTGAGCCATACTATCAACCGAATAGGTGATATATGTTTTAACTTCTTTTGTCATACAGTTCTCTCCATGCGTGTCATACTGCGAGATACCGAAAATCAAAATTATATGTTTTTCAGTCCTTAACAGACTTGTCATCCGTTACAATCGCGCATGGGAATCGTTCTTGCAACAGCTTTTTGATTTCTCCATTTTTTCCTGTTGAAACATACTGAATGCTGTGTATATGGTAGTTGTCGAATATGTATCGAAGCATATGTTCCTCCACTTCTCTCCCAAGTGCTCGGCAAGACAAACAAAATAGTGTCAGTTTGTCATTTTCAATTGCTATTGCACCGACAATTCCCAAGTCGGAAAAACGATCAGACAGTGCGACTGTATATAAATGACTGTGGACATCCAAAATCGGCACAAGGTTGGAAAAAGTTAAAGCGGTCTGATTGTGTATGAAAACAGTTATAAAGGAACGATCTTTTTTACAACCCCTTTATTTTAAAATTTAAAATAGGTGGTATTTATGCGGCATTCACATTTAAGCGTTACTTTTGCAAACTACTGTTCCTATTTTCAGTCAGTCTGACTGATTCCTTTTACTAACGCTTCAAATCGCAAATATTGGATAGCATTTTTACGCCGCGCATCCTCCGCCTTGGGTATAGTGCTGCCACAATACTTCTTTTAATCTGTATAATATTGTGCTTGCGCGTTCCAAAGCTCAAAGTATTTGCCTGACTCATTTGAAAGCAACTCTGCGTGAGTCCCCATCTGAACGATATTGCCCTCATGGAATACTGCAATCTTGTCACAGAAGCGGCAGGAAGAAAGACGGTGGGAAATATAAATAGCGGTCTTATCCTGCACAATATTATTGAAGCTGCTATAGATTTCGTACTCTGCGATTGGGTCAAGTGCAGCGGTGGGCTCATCAAGTATAATGA